>Ga0247808_10001152_pt1 | contig 12805 bp, 8 predicted proteins | sample UWRJL089202R1_FD_179914 | JGI IMG/M metagenome (GOLD analysis project Ga0247808, IMG submission 179914) | Plant litter microbial communities from Arlington Agricultural Research Station in Wisconsin, United States - UWRJ-L089-202R-1 | ecosystem: Environmental > Terrestrial > Plant litter >... | reverse complement strand
ACCGACGGGGTCTGCGCCGCCATCCCGTCCCTGGTCGAGGATCAGGCCTATGAGGCGAACCGCATCCGCGTCCGGTCCTATCCGACGGTCGAGAGCCAGGGGATGGTCTTCGTCTGGGTCCGCTCCGACCCCCGCTCGGACGCCGAACCCGACCAGCCGCCGCCGGTCTTCCCCGGCGTGGTCGGCGGCGACGCCAAACTGGTCGAGTGGATGGATTTCGAAAGCCATATCGACCACGCCGTCGTCGGCCTGATGGACCCCGCCCACGGCCCTTATGTCCATCAGCAATGGTGGTGGCGCTCGGCCCATTCGATGCACGAAAAGGCCAAGGCGTTCGAACCACGCGACTTCGGCTTCGCCATGGTCCGCCACGCCCCGTCGTCGAACAGCCGGGCCTACCGGATCCTCGGCGGCGCCCCGGCGACCGAGATCACCTTCCGCCTGCCCGGCTATCGCTGGGAGCATATCCAGGTGGGACAGAAACAGGTCCTGGCCCTGACCTGCCTGACCCCGGTGACGGAGACGAAGACCCGGATCACCCAGATCTTCTGGTCCGACCACTGGGTCTTCAGCCTTGCCAAACCGTTCCTGCGGATGGGCGTGGTCGCCTTCCTCAAACAGGACGGCGGGATGGTGAACCTGCAGAACGAGGGCCTGCGCTACGATCCCGCCCTGATCTGGATCGACGACGCCGACAAACAGGCGAAATGGTATCAGCAGCTCAAGCGCGAATGGTCGAAAAGCCGCGCCGAGGGGCGCGGCTTCGTCAACCCGGTCAAGGCCGCGATCCTGAGGTGGAAGAGCTAGACGCTATCTTCGGCGCTACTTGCGCGTCAAGGCGCCGGCCAGGATGGCGTCGATCTGCTTCTTCGCATGATCGCCCAGCTGTTCCACGGTCCAGCCGTCATAGGCCGCGCGGCGATAGTTGGACAGATAGGCGTCCCAGACCAGTTCAGTCAGCAGGGGCACATCCGCATCCTGGCTCAGTTCGCCCTTGGCGACGCCAGCGCGCAGGATGTCGGTGATCACCGCCGTCAGGTTGCGGCTGACGGCCCGGGCGCGCATTTCGGCGGCCAGGGGCTGGAACCACGATCGGGCGACGATGGCCTGGAATAGCGGCAACTGATCCAGCGAGCCGTGGTAGCCGGCGGCCAGGGCCGCGGCCAGGCGGGCGGTGACGGAGCCTTCGCCGGCGCCGGTCTTCAGCGTGTCGGCCAGCTTGCCCATGTCCTCGGTCAGGACGGCCTCGAACAGCTCGGCCTTGTCCTGGAAGTTGGCGAACACGGCGCCGGTCGACATGCCCGCGCCCTTGGCGATGTCGCGGATGGTGGCGGGCTCATAGCCCCGCTCGGCGAACAGGCCGCGCGCCGCGTCCAGAACCTTCTGGCGGGTGCGGACCTTGGCGGCCTGACGGCGGTTCAGGCGGGGTTGGCCTTCGGGTCCGGCGGCGTCATGGGCTGCGCGAACGTCAAGCGTGGAGGCGGTCTGGGACATGGGGACTACTTTACTCAGACCCGGCGGCGGGGGACCCGCCGGGGACGATGGGGATGGGACGACGGTACGACAACCAACATGGCCTTGAGGACCAGATCAGTCATCGCTCGACAGACGCGGCCCCGGAAAGGGCCGGTGTTCATCACGGAACGATGACGAAAATGGGGTCTGTTCCTTAACGCCGAAGGCAGGTGTGGCATCGCGCCACGTCGGCCACAACATGGCTAAACGACGTTCGTCGGATATTCCGTCGCATAGTCGTCACCCTTGTGGAACTTTCAGCGACGACCGCCTCAAGGCGCGCGTCGGACGCCGACGGCCCTCCGGCGCGGCTGCCTGGAACACCGCCCGGAACGTGTCCCGCTTCTCGTGGATCGAGGCCAGGACCAGACCCATCGGCACTCCCAGATCCACCAGAAGGTTCTCGGCCAGCTGCAAGCTGGCCTCGGTCGTTTCGGGGACGGCGTCGGTGACCCCGAGGGCGTAGAGACGGGCGGCATGCCGGTCGTCCCGCGCCCGGGCGATGACCACCATGTCTTGCCGCAGCGCTCGCGCGGCGGTCACCACCTCGTCCACCTTGGACGGAGCGTCCATGGTCACGACCAGGGCGCGGGCGCTGGCGATGCCGCACAGAGCCAGCATCTCGGCCCGTCCCGCATCGCCATAATAGATCTCGTGCCCCTCAGCCCGGGCAGCCGCGACCGCGGCGGGATCGGTGTCGAGGGCGACGAAGCTCTGCCCATGCTCGGCCAGCATCTCGCCGATCAAATGACCGACCCGGCCGAAACCGACGATCAGCACCGCGCCTTCGGGCACGGCCGTCGGCGTCAGGGCCTCGGCAGACAGACCGACCGGCGGCGACGCCGTCGACCGGCGCGACATCCTCTGGCCAAGCATGGCCATCAGCGGCACCGAGAACATGCTTATGGTCGCCGACAGCAGGACCGACTGGGTGAAGGCCGGCGAGGCCAGACCTTCGACCATGCCGGTGTTCAGCACCACGAAGGCGAACTCCCCCGCCGGCCCCAGCACCAAAGCCGTCTCGATCGCCGCGCGCGAACTCAGGCCCCACAACCGGCCGAGACCGAAGATCACCGCCGTCTTCACGAAGGTGATGGCCAGGGCCAGGCCGAACACGCCTAGCGGATCAGCGGCCACCGCGCCCAGATCCAGCCCGGTCCCGACACCGACGAAGAAGACGCCCAGCAGCAGGCCCTTGAAGGGTTCGATATTGATCTCGACCTCGCGGCGGTACTCCGTCTCGGCGATCAGGACGCCGGCCACCAGAGCTCCGATGCTCATCGACAGCCCGGCCGCCTGGGCCGCGACGCCTGCGCCCACCACGATCAGCAGACACAGGGCCACGAACAGCTCCTGATTGCCCGACCCCTTGCGGCTGCGCGCCACCGAACGGAACAGGGGCCGCAGCACGACCCGCCCCAGCAGGACGATCAGCGCCAGACCGATCGCGGCGGGCGCGAGGGTGAATAGGGTGCGCCCCAGAAAGGCCGGTTCCAGCAAGCCGCCGGGATGGGCGGCTCCCGCCAGAACGGTGACGGTGATCAGGATGGGCGCCACAGCCAGGTCCTGGGCCAGCAGGACAGCGAAGGTCGATCGGCCCACCGCCCCGCGCAGACGTCCGCGCTCGGCCAGGACTGGCATGACGACCGCCGTCGACGACAGGGCCAGTCCCATCCCCAGCACGACCGCCCCCGCCAGCGACTGGCCCAGCAGCATGAAGCCGCCGGCCAGCACTGCGGTGCAGGCGGCGATCTGGACCATGCCCAGACCGAAGACCAGCCGGCGCATGGATTTCAGCCGTTCCCACGACAGCTCCAGCCCGATCATGAACAGCAGGAAGGCGACGCCCAGCTCCGACAGCTGCGCCAGTTGAGCGGGATCACCGATGGTGAACCACGAGAGCCACGGCAGGCCGGGCGCCAATCGCCCCAGACCATCGGGCCCAAGCAGCACGCCGGCCGCGAGGAAACCCAGCACCGGGCTGATCTTCAGCCGGCTGAACAGCGGCACGACGACGCCCGCCGCCGCCAGGAACACGACCAGATCCTTGTACTCGCCGCCGCCGTGCCCGATCGCCATTCGCCCTCCGGAATCTCAACGACCAGTGTCGCCGCTACGCTTGTCCATGGCGAGGGGCCTGCGCCTTCCATGAACTTTTTTTAAGGCGACAGCTCCGTTGGCGGGCGTATGGGTCGGTCCAGTTGACCCTTGTGGCCGCCCCAAGCGACGCCTGACCGGTTCGTCGCCAGTACCCCCAGGACATTCTATGAAGAAGTTGCTTCTCGGCGTCGCGTTTGGCGCCCTGCTCCTGCCCGCCGTCGCCATGGCGTCAGACCACGACCACGACTGCATCGATCCGACCTGCTCCATGGTCGCCCTGTTCCAGGCGCCGATGCAGCCCGGCGGCGGATACGCCGGCATCGAGACGCCCCGCTACGGAACCTGGGGCTTCAACCTGGCCGGCCGGGACACGACGGTGAACCCTGGGGACAACTTCTTCCAGTATGCGAACGGCGAGGCGCTGAAGTCGCTGGTCATCCCGGCCGACCGTTCCAGCTATGGCTCGTTCAACCTGCTGCGCGAGCTGAGCGACAATCGTCTGAAGGTCCTCATCTCCGATATCTCGGCCAATACGACCCTGGTCGCCGGCTCCGACGAGGCCAAGATCCGCGACCTCTACAACAGCTATCTGGATCAGGCCCGCGTCGATCAGCTAGACGCCCAGCCCATCCAGCCTCTGCTGGCCGAGATCCGCGCGGCCACGACGCGCGAAGCGCTGGCCGGCTATATGGGCAAGACCGCGGACATGCCGGGCGGTTCCTTCTTCGGGGTCTACATTGGCGAAGACGCCAAGGACCCGTCGAAATACGCCGTTTATCTGGGCCAGTCGGGCCTCGGCCTGCCTGACCGCGACTATTATCTGAACGAGGCTTACGCAGACAAGAAGACCGCCTATCAGGCCTATGTCGCCCAGATGCTGACCCTCGCCGGCTGGGCTGACGCCGACCAGGCGGCCGCCGACATCGTCGCCCTTGAGACCCGGATCGCCACCGTCCACTGGACTCGTGTCGAAAGCCGCGACGACGACAAGACCTACAACCCCATGACGCGTGCTGAACTCAACGCCGCCGCCCCGGGCTTTGACTGGAACGCCTATTTCAACGGCGCCGAGCTCGGCGGCGTCGAGCGGGTCGTCGTCGCCCAGAACACGGCCTTCCCGAAGATGGCCGCCATCTTTGCCGAAACCCCTGTCGCGACCCTGCAGGCCTGGCAGGCCTTCCAGACCGTGGATCAGTCCGCCCCCCTGCTGTCGAAGCGTTTTTCCGACGCGGCCTGGACCTTCCGCGCCAAGGTCATGTCCGGAGCCATGGAGCAGCGGACCCGCGACAAGCGCGCCGTCAGCTTCGCCGAAGGCAATCTGGGCGAGGCCCTTGGCCGCGCCTATGTCGCTCGCTGGTTCCCGGCCGAGAACAAGGCCAAGATGGAAGAGCTGGTCGCCAACCTGCGCCGGGCCCTGAGCCAACGCATCGACGCCCTCGACTGGATGACGCCCGAGACCAAGGTGCGCGCCCAGGAGAAACTGGCCAAGTTCCGCGTCAAGATCGGCTATCCGAACAAATGGCGCGACTATTCGGGTCTCGAGGTTCGCGCCGACGACCTGTTTGGCAACAACCTGCGCGCTCTGGCCTTCGAATGGGCCTTCCAGGTCAACCGGCTGAACGGCCCGGTCGACAAGGATGAGTGGGGCATGACGCCCCAGACGGTGAATGCGTACTATAACCCGACTGGCAACGAGATCGTTTTCCCGGCCGCCATCTTGCAGCCGCCCTTCTTCGATCCCCAGGGCGACCCGGCCGTGAACTACGGCGGCATTGGCGGCGTCATCGGTCACGAGATCGGTCACGGCTTCGACGACCAGGGCCGCAAGTCCGACGGCGACGGCGTGCTGCGCGAATGGTGGACCCCGGCCGACGAGGAAGCCTTCGAGGCCAAGACGGTCGCTTTGGGCGCCCAGTACGATGCCTATGAGCCCCTGCCCGGCTATCATGTCCAGGGCGGCCTCACGATGGGCGAGAACATCGGCGACGCCTCGGGCATCGCCGTGGGTCTGGAGGCCTATCACCTGTCGCTGAACGGTCAGCCGGCGCCGGTGATCGACGGCACGACCGGCGACCAGCGCTTCTTCTACGGCTGGTCCCAGGTCTGGCAGTCGAAAATGCGCGAAGAGGCCCAGAAGCAACAGGTCGCGACCGACCCGCACTCGCCCGCCGAGTTCCGCGTCATCGGCCCGCTGCGCAACTCCGACGCCTGGTACGAGGCGTTCAACGTCCAGCCCGGCTCGAAATACTATCTCGCCCCGGCCGACCGGGTTCGCATCTGGTAAAGGCGATTCTTCCGTGAACGGAAAAGGCCGGAGCAGCGATGCTCCGGCCTTTTTCATGTCCAACGTTAAAGAGATCCGCACGAGAATCGCGCTCAAGCAGCGAGCCGCCGCGGCGAGCGATAGCGCCCTAAAACATGGATTCCAGACGTGAAAAAGCCCGCTGCGGGGGATACATCGCAGCGGGCTTTCTCGCTCTCTGTGGAGCGGACGTTTCCTCCCCGAAACGTCTTCGTCCGGTGGCTGCGCTTCCGCGCCGCGCCGTTCGAGTGAGTTCAAATGGCCCCTCAATGGGGTCGGGGTCAACGCCACCCCCGTCAAAAACATCGCCTTTTACGACTAAACGTCGATAACCATGGTTCAGACAGAGTTATTTATCGACGAACCTTCGATAATGCTGCGAACCGTTCTCACCAAGGCGTCACGTGGCACGACCGACTGCCCCGGCCGGGCCGCCTTCCAGGCATCGTTGTCTGCGACTCCGGCGGCCAGGGCGCGGCCAGCATCGAGATCCTTTACCGTCACCTGACCGGCCGCGATCTCGTCTCCACCCAGGATGACGGCGGCGGGCGACCCGCGCCGGTCGGCGTATTTCATCTGCGCCTTCATCCCGGCCCGGCCCAGATAGAGCTCGGCCGCGATCCCGGCGTTGCGCAGCTCGGACACGGCGTCGAGATAGTGCTGCATGTCGTCCTGCGAGAAGACGATGACCACGACCGGTCCGCGCACGCTTTCCGTATCGCGTCCCGCCGCCCGCAGGGCCGAGGCCAGTCGCGACACCCCGAACGAGAAACCCGTCGCCGGCACGCTCTGGCCCGTGAACCGCGCCACCAGATCGTCATAACGTCCGCCGCCGCCGATCGAGCCGAAGCGCACGGCCCGGCCCTTGTCATCGGTGGTGTCCAGCAGCAGTTCGGCCTCGAACACCGCGCCGGTGTAATATTCCAGCCCCCGCACGATGGTCGGGTCGAACCTGACCGAGGCCTCGGCCACCTTCATCGCCGTCAGGGACCGGTCGATCGCCGCCAGTTCCTCCAGCGCCGCCTCGCCGATCGCGCCCAGACCGCCGGCGCGCGCGACTGCGTCCAGCGTTCCAGCCCGCGACAGGACGGCGTCGCCGCCCCCTGCACTTCCGGCCGAAGCCAGGAAGGCCTCGATCGTCGAGGCCACGGCCATGGGCAGTTTCGCCCCCTTGGTATAGTCGCCCGACTCGTCCAGCCGCCCTTCGCCCAGCAGGGCCGAGACCCCCTCCCAGCCCAGACGATCGAACTTGTCGATGGCCCGCAGCGCCGTCAGCTTCTGGACCGGATCGGTGATGCCGCCCGCCTCGAACAGGCCGTCGAACAGTTTGCGATTGGACACGCGCACGACCGCCTGCCCGTCCTCCAGACCCGCCGCCGTCAACCCGGCGCAGGCCATGGCGATGATCTCGGCGTCGGCCTCGGGCCGGTCCGACCCCACAGTGTCGGCGTCGCACTGGACGAACTCGCGGAAGCGCCCGGGACCCGGCTTCTCGTTGCGCCACACCGGCCCGAAGGCATAGCGGCGGAACGGCTTGGGCAGGGTCTCCCACGTCTGGGCCGCGAACCGGGCCAGCGGCGCCGTCAGGTCGTAGCGCAGCGCCATCCACTGGTCGTCGTCGTCCTGCAGCGCCAGCACGCCCTCGTTCGGGCGGTCTGTGTCGGGCAGGAATTTGCCCAGCGCATCGACATATTCGAAAGCCGGGGTCTGCAGAGGCTCGAAGCCCCAGCGTTCATAGACCTCCGACACCCGCAGCACGATGCGCCGCTCGGCGATCAGGTCCCGTCCGCGCCGATCGGCGAACCCCCTCGGACTGCGGGCTTCGGGGCGGATGGGGGCGGTGTCGGTCATGGCCGGGCTTGTAGAGCGACTGGGGACGAGGTTCCAGAGACCAGTCGCAGAAGTGTGGCGCCCTACTCCCCAATCCCTAATCCCTAGCCCCCTATTCCCTACGCCCGGCTGATCGGCACCCGCCGCCCATAGGTCAGACACCGCCACACCCACTCCAGCGGCCCATGGCTGAACCGCGACAGCCACAGCGGCGACCAGACCAGTTGCAGGGCCCAGACGCAGACCACGATGATCCACAGCGCGGGCCGGTCCAGGGTCCCGATCCAGTGCGGCCCCCACGGTTGGGTGAACAGGGTCGTCATCAACAGCGACTGGGTCAGATAGTTGGTGAAGGCCATACGCCCGACCGGGGCGAAGGGCGCCGTCAACGCCGACAGCCCCCGGGTCGTCAGCAGGATCAGCAGGCTGGCGTAGCCCAGGGTGATTAGCACCGGCGCGGCCGCGACAGCGCCGGCGATGAGACCCAGACGCGAGAACTTGTCCTCCTCGCCGATCATCCGCCAGTCGACCCAGCCCAGCAGGGCCAGAACCGCGCCGCCGACGACGATCAACAGGGCATAGACCCAGGTCGCCGACCGCCCGGCCCAGAAGCCCGATTTCAGCAATCCCATGCCCAGCAGCATCAGCCCCGCCGTCGGTATGCTGAGGAACAGCACGCTCAGACGCTGCAGGAAGATCCAGGGTTTCAGGTTCTCGGCCAGCATCCCCGCCCAGCCGGAGTTGTAGGCGGCGATCGAGGCCGCCACCGTCGCCGCCGTGTCTTTTCCGCCCGCGCCGCCCGCGCTGGCGGCGACCTTGGCCACCACCTCCGGCGGAGCGACCAGCAGGGCCAGCAGCGACCCGCCCTGCAGCAGGAAGAACAGGAAGGTGATGACGGCGCCGACGATGATCAGGGTCCTCGCCCGCCACGACCGCATGAACATGACCACCAGCCCGGTGCAGGCGTACATCAGCAGAACATCGCCCCACCACAGCAGCAGGCCATGGATCAGGGCGATGATCACCAGCCACCACAGCCGGTTTCGTATCAGCCGGCCTCTGGGTTTGTCGCTTCGCTCACCGCCGACCAGGAAGATCGAGGCCCCGAACAGCATCGAGAACAGGGTGATGAACTTCTGATGGAAGAAGACATCGACCACCCACTCCGCGACGGCCGCGCCGCCGATCAGCGGGAAGGGTCCAAGGTCGGGATTGAAATAGACGGCCGCCGGATAGGCGAAGGCGGGAATGTTCACCGCCAGAATGCCCAAGACCGCGACGCCGCGCATGACATCCAGGGTGGCGATCCGGTTCTTCGGCGCGACGGGCGCCAGTGTCGCCCCGTCCAACCCGTCATTCGTCGTCGTCATGGCATGCCCCCGCTTGTCGGTGCGGACATTGCCCCAGACCGGCGAACGCGGATTGTTAAATCGCCGTAATGGTCTCAGACGCCGCGCTGGTCGCGGTCCATCAGGCCCAGACGATCGCGCACGGGCGCAGGCGCTGCACCATAGGCCAGGAAGGCCACGCACAGCCCGGCCCACAGGGCGTAACTGACCCCGACCAGGATCGCGATCGGCAGACCCGCCACGCCATAGATCAGCAGGATGGTCTCGGTGGCCCCCATGGCCTGCATGAAGCCGCCGGCTTCAAGCCAACCCAGCACCATGACGACCACCGCGATAATCACTTGCAGGGCGGCGGCCAGCAGACCGCCGTACAGCATAAAGCGCCAAACGACGCCCAGGCGGGTCGAAGGATGACCCGAGGTCTCGCGCTGGCGGGTCAGCAGCCACAGACCGGATGGCGCCGCCAGCAGGCCGATGAACAGCACGACCAGCCGCCAGTCGATCTCGCGGCCGGGCAGCCAGTTCTGCGGCGGCCAGATCAGCAGGGTCAGGATCAACGGCGGCCAGGCCACCGCAGCCAGGATGGCGATCACGGCGGCGCTGCGCGTCTTGCGCCGGATCACCCGCTGCTGGCCGGGAATGTCTTCAGGCCTGTCGAACCGGGGGATCATCGCGTCGGAACCGGTTGGTCGCCGGAGTAGTCGTAGAAGCCGCGCCCGCTCTTGCGGCCCAGCCACCCGGCCTCGACGTATTTCACCAACAGCGGGCAGGGCCGGTATTTGCTGTCGGCCAACCCGTCGTACAGCACGTTCATGATGGCCAGGACGACGTCCAGCCCCATGAAGTCGGCTAATTCCAGCGGTCCCATTGGATGGTTGGCGCCCAGCCTTAGAGCCTTGTCGATCGAGGCCACGTCCCCCACCCCTTCGTACAGGGTGAAGATCGCCTCGTTCATCATCGGCACCAGGATGCGGTTGACGATGAAGGCGGGGAAGTCCTCGGCGTTGGTTGTGGTCTTGCCCAGGCTCTCGGCGAAGGCGACGGCGGTGTCATAGGTGGCGGCCGAGGTGGCGATGCCGCGGATGATCTCGACCAGCCGCATGACCGGCGCCGGCTTCATGAAATGCAGGCCCACGAACCGGTCGGCCCGGTCGGTCGCCGAGGCCAGACGGGTGATGGAGATGGACGACGTGTTGGACGCCAGCAGGGTGTCCGGGCCCAGATGCGGGGTCAGTTCGGCATAGACGGCCTTCTTGACCGCCTCGTCCTCGACCGTGACCTCGATGATCAGGTCAGCGCTTCCGGCTTGAGCCAGGGTGTCGATCACGGTGATCCGCGCCAGGGCCGCGTCGGCGTCGGCCTGCGAGACAGTCCCCTTGCCCACCTGACGCGACAGGTTGACGGCGATCTCCCCCAAGGCGACCGGCAGCCGCGCCGCCGAAACGTCGTACAGGCTCACCTGATAGCCGCCCAGCGCCACCGCATGGGCGATTCCGACGCCCATTTGTCCGGCGCCGATGATGGCGACTGTTCTGATCGTGGTCATGAAGTCGTGGTGGTCAGCGGCGTTTCGCCAGAGGGCGGCACCTTAAGAGGCCCGCCGTCCGGCGCAAGGCTGGAATCGTGCGATGCAACAGGCCGGGTCTTCCGCGCCACAGTCATGACGGCGAACGACCCCCGCCGATTCAACCCAGCATATAGATTAGCGGGCCGGCGGCCATGTTGTTGAACAGGATGCGGGCGAAGTTCAGCAGCAGCAGCACCACGATCGGCGACACGTCGATCCCGCCCAGGCTGGGAATGATGCGGCGGAACGGCTCCAGCAACGGCCGGGTCACGGCGTCGAGGAAGGTCGCCAACTGGTTCACGAACCGGTTGCGATGGTTGATCACGTCGAAGGCGAACAGCCAGCTCAGGATCGCCGAACCGATGATGAACCAGGTCATCAGGGAAATAACGGCGTTGACCAGCCAGACGATCGCGACGCCCATTCGAGCACTCCAGAAACACGTGACCGGACCCGATGCGGGCCCAGCCGCCGCTTCTAGCCGAGGTCGCCGTCCTTACCAAACGCCGTCTCGCCGCAGGCTCGTTCAGTCCATCAACTGCTGCGACAGATAGACATAGTGCCGGGCCCAGCGGCGCGCATTGGCCACCGGATCGGCGTCGTTGGAGTGACCGCCCGACGTCTCTTCATAGTACAGGTGGTCGTGTCCCATGTCCCCCAGCCGCGCCGCGAACTTGCGCGCATGACCCGGATGGACCCGGTCGTCGCGGGTGTTGGTGGTGATGTAGACGCGGGGGTAACGGGCGCCAGGTCGCAGGTTCTGATAGGCGGAATAGCGGGCGATGAAGTTGGCGTCCTCGAAGATGCGCGGGTCGCCATATTCTCCGATCCACGACGCCCCCGCCGGCAGCTCCTGATAGCGCAGCATGTCGATCAGGGGACTTTCGATGACCGCCGCGTGGAACAGCTCGGGATGCTGGGTGATCGAGACCGAGGTCAGGACCCCGCCGTTCGACCGGCCATAGATGCCCAGACGGCGCGGCGAGGTGACCTTGCGCGCTTCCAGATCGCGGGCCACGGCGGCGAAGTCGTCGAAGGCCAGCTGGCGGTTGGCCTTCAGCACCGACTGGTGCCAGTCGGGCCCGAACTCGCCGCCGCCGCGAATGTTGGCGATGACGAAGGCGCCGCCGTTCTCCAGCCACAGCTTGCCCATCTCGGGCTTGTAGGCGGGCGGGAAGCTGACCTGGAACCCGCCGTATCCGAACAGGATGGTCGGGGTCGATCCATTCATCGGCGCATTGACCGGCCGCACGAGAAAATAGGGGATCTTCGTCCCGTCGGTCGAGGTCGCCTCGAACTGTTCGACCACGTCGCGCGAGGCGTCGAACCGGGCCGGCGCCTGACGCACCCGCTCGGCCGTCGCCGCCGGCAGATCGGCCAAGGCCAGGGTCGACGGCGTCAGGAAACCCTCGAACGTATAGAAGACCCGGCCCGACTTGCGGCTGTAGTCGCCCAGATGGACGGCGGCGTTGTCGGCGGCCGGCAGCGCCGTCTCGGTCCACGGCCGGGTGGCGTTGTTGTTGAACGCGACGACCCGTCCCCGGACATTGTCATAGACAGCGGCCACGATCCGGTCGTCCAGCACGGCGACGTCGTCGATCGACTGGCGCGCTGTCGGCGCGAACACCGTCTCCGCCTCGTAGGAGACGACGATGCTTCCCCCGGCGGCCGGCGGCTTCAGCACGTTCAGGCTGACAGCTAGCAGCGAGCCCGCCGTCCACGACTCGCCGCGACGCGTCCACGCCTCGTCCAGCGAGAAGACCAGTCGCCGGTCCAGCATGCCGCGGATGGTGATCTGTTCGGGCAGGTCCAGCTTCACCGGACGTCCGTTGTCCAGCAGCCATGTCTCGGCGTGGAAGGTGTCCAGCGGCCGGCTGAACAGCACGGCCTGCACCGCCCCGTCGCCGTTGCGGAACACCATCGGGCTGACGCCATAGCCGCCGTCGCCGATCGCCCCGCGATAGACCTCGGTCGCCTGGGCCAGGGTCTGGCCGCGCTTCAGCGACTTGACGAGATAGGGATAGCCGCTCTCGGTCAGGGTCGCCTTGCCGTTCTCGTCGCCGAAATCGGTGGCCAGCAGCAGGGTGTCGCGGTCCAGCCATTCCAGCCGGTGCTTGCCCTCGGGCAGGACGAAACCATCCC
>Ga0247808_10001151_pt1 | contig 12805 bp, 9 predicted proteins | sample UWRJL089202R1_FD_179914 | JGI IMG/M metagenome (GOLD analysis project Ga0247808, IMG submission 179914) | Plant litter microbial communities from Arlington Agricultural Research Station in Wisconsin, United States - UWRJ-L089-202R-1 | ecosystem: Environmental > Terrestrial > Plant litter >... | reverse complement strand
AGTAGCTGAAAAAAGAACAGAGAACAGCCGCACTTACAAAAACAGTAAGGGCACCGAGACTAAGCGGATATTCAGTGAACCTGTAAATTATAAATCAGGTAACAAGTGGCAAAGTATTGACGGTGTACTCAAGGATGACGTTACTTATAACAATGCACAGCTAGACAAACGTTCCATAATTTCAAAACTTATTCCCAATAACGATTTTGTGGCCAGGTCTGTGCGACAGGATGACGGGCTTCTAAAAATGAATTTTAAGTCGTTGGCCGACTCAGAACCAGCGATTAGTGTTGCTGCTGACAAGAATGACGCTTTGAGGATTGAGCCTTTAAACACGAATACTAACGTAAACCCTACGATTGAAACTGCTGGAGACGGTGGTAAATTTGTGCAATATCTAAATGCATGGAATAGCGCAGACTTGTTCTATGAGCAGCGAGGCGAATCTTTGAAAGAGTATATTAGACTCAATAGCCCAGATGTACAAAATGAGTTTAAGTTTCGCGTAGATGGTGCAACGCTTCAGTTAAATAATGATGATTCAGGTAAATTTAACGGTACAATTACGGCAACCTTACCAGACAAATCAACGTTCCTCATACCTGAACTGTCACTTAGTTCAATGAAGACGGGTCCAGTTTCTAATCCAAAGATGAGTTACTCGATCAAAGACAACGTTATCTCTGTAACTATCGATAAAGCTTGGCTTCAAGATCTCCCAAAGCAAGACTACCCCTTTGTAGTAGACCCGAGCTATTCATACACCTACAATACCCAGTATCACACAGGTATCCCCGGTGGTGACCTCGGCCAGTTTATTGCCTTTAAGTCTGATGGCTACCGATGCAATAGCAACAACTGTGATCTGAACGTGGGTACGCTGACTGATGGCGGCGCTAAGACTTGGAGGTCTATGCTTAAGCTGCCCGTTGGAGATGTTTACGGTAAACCAGTGGCTTGGGCGAATATTTATACTATGATCGTTACCCGTCCTTATGCGTGGCCGGGCTTTGCAGGTAGTCGTACATACAACGCAACCTGGGCCAACTGCATTGGTTATAACTGTATATCGGGGGCACCTCGAGCAACAGGCAATATCAACGGTGACGGTAACCTGAATGCAACAGCTTTGATGCAATGGTTCTCGGGAAATAATGTTGGGGATGCCTGGCTTGCCCTATGGGCAAATAATGAAGCTGACGTTAATAGCTTCAAGGCACTATCTGGTGGCAGTACTTATTTGGACGTTATATATCAGTGGACTGTAGATCACCCGAATCAAGCAGCGCCGCTTCCGACCCTAGCTTCTCCGGCTGCAGATGCGGTTGTAGTTGTTCAACGCCCGACACTCAAAGCCAATCCAGTTACAGATCCTGATGGTGACTTGGTTAGATATGCTTTCAGGGTAAAGGACTCAAAGGGTAATGTCGTGGCATACTCTCCAGAGTTAGATACTCCTTCATGGACGGTACCGGATAAGATATTGATGGATAGTGAAAAGTATAGTTGGAGTGTATGGATACTTGAGCGGAATTCGAGCAATCCTTCTGTGGTTGAGACTGGGTGGCGGCCTGCTGACGAAAATCGCCAGCTAAACATAGACTTAAGGTTGGATAAAGACAGGACGCAAACATATGATGACGTAGGCCCTATCAGTGTCAATATGAACACAGGGTCACTATACACGGGGAACAGCACTCACTCGATTAGTGCACTTGGGGGAGATATAGGATTAGGGCTGAGCTACAACCAGACTTCGAATAACAAAAGAGGTCTTTCTGGTAGGTACTACAGCGGCGATAACAGTGCTTATAATATTGTCACCGATCCTAGTATAGATCTTGATTTAGGTAGCGCATCTCCATTTCCAGGAATTATTCCTCAAGACGACTTTACCGTAACCTGGACGGGAATTTTCATAGCCCCTCAATCTGGACAATATACTTTTGGCGCCAAGACGGACGGAACTATTCGTATGACCCATCCAAACTTCTCAATTGATGACCCATGGGGTGATGACACGGTTTTGGTTGAAAGTGGGTGCTGTGGTTTCCAGTGGGGTGCTGAAACAGTCAATCTACAAAAAGGCGAGTCATATCGCTTCGAGGTAGATTATGATCACACATCGGGAAATGCTTATGCGCAGATCAAGGTACGTACTCCGGATAATGTCGAGCAAATAATACCAAGTGATTGGTTGAGAGATGATTCCTACTCCGAGGAAGCAAGTAATAGCGGACTAAGCGCTAAGTTCTATAAGAATGTTGCACCTTCGTCTAATCCGAATTTTAATATCAACGATACAACTCCGTTAGTCTATGCAACAAATGTCCCGCAAGTTGATAGCAACTGGGGTACAAATTCATTAGTGCCTGTCGATCCTACAAACGAATACGCGGATAATACTATCGTTGTTTATAAGGGCTATGTGACCATTCCTGTTGCGGGTAGTTACCAATTTGGAGGGGCTAGTGACGACGGTATGAGGATACGACTGGGCAACGACCAGGTCCTAAGTCAAACTGGCGGAACTAACTATTCTAGCGCTATGCAATTTGGTGCTGGCCAGGTGGTCCCAATACAGGTGACATATTACGAGGCGACAGGGGCTGCAAGTGTTAGTCTTCGCTGGAATGGACCTGCTGGGAATACCATCATTCCCGCAGAGTATTTCCACAGTACTCCACAGGTTGTGCCTTATGGGTGGAATCTTAGCATAGACCCCGATGGAAATATTCCATACGAAACACTGATAGCTAAAAGCAACGGTAATGTTGAGCTGCTAGATTCTTCTGGATTCACACACGACTACACGTGGACTGGGGACGGATATAAGCCGTCAGCCAGTGAGGATGGTTACCTGATCCGTAATAGTGACAGTACATTCACACTCACTGGTACTGACGGTAGAGTATATAATTTCTCGGTTGAGGGTGTTATTACTTCGATAACTTCTCCAATCGATGACAAGAATCCGGCTGCGATTAAATACGAATATCAGAATAACGCTGCGACAAGCACTACTGCCTTGCCTAAACTAAGTAAAATTGTAGACGGGGTAGATTCGTCGCGATATGGCAAACTTTATTACTGGGGCGAAGCTGACGCGAGTAGTGTGTGCTCGGTCCTGCCCAATTTTGACACTCCTCCAACAGGTTATCTCTGTGCATTCAAGACCTTTCCTGACAATGTAGTTACGAAATTCCACTATAAAAATGACTGGAACTCCGGACTGCCGACGCTTGCCCGCATTGAAAAACCAGGGAATTCTTTGACTGACTATTCATTCCTATTTGGTCAGATAACAGCAACAAGAGATGCCGTGGCGAATGATGGATTCATGTCTGGCTGGCTTGACGAAAACAACTCACTCTACAGTGAAACTCAGTTAATATACGACGAGCTTTCAAGAGTTTCTGGAGTAAGGGCACCATCAGCTCTCACGGGAATTCATAGCTGGAACGAACACATACAAATAAAGCATTCATATGATTATGGCTATAAGTCGACTAAAAAGCACGTACAGAATGTAACTGAGCCTAGTGGCTACACGGAGTACATTGAATACGACGATCTGTTCCGTACGACTAAAGCCTGCGATAATGCAGCCCTGTGTACATTAACGCAATGGGACCCAAATAAAGACTTGGCGTTATCTAGTACCGACGCTCAGGGCATGATGAGTACGATGATCTATGATGACGAGAATAGACCAATTGAGCAATACGAAGCCGCCCCCTCCGCATGGTTTGGTGCAGACAGAAAACCTTTAGCTGCGTATGTGGCTAGTGTGCCAAAGAATGTAACAAAGTATGACGAAGGTATAGCAGGTCCTGCCGTGGCATGGTACGGCGCAAGAGGTGATCAGCTGTTTGGTGCTGCGAAGCTACATACGACAGGTATCACTGCGACCGATACGCCGTTGATGGCTCGTAGCTTCGTTCCGGCCGGCTCGGTCCCAATAGTAACCGATACGGTAACGCCCGGATATGGATTCAGCGCTACTGGAAAAATCAAGTTTCCAACATCTGGTTTATATACGTTCCAGGTCAAGCATGATGACGGGGTGAGACTGTACGTTGACGACAAACTAATCCTTGCCGATAAATGGAATACAAGAACCGCTGGTAATGTACTTAATGCCGATGAGGCAACATTTAACGCAGAGTCTGGAAAGACTTACAGGTTCAGACTCGACTACATACACTTTGATGATGGCGCCGGAGCGGGGTCAATCGAGACATGGCTGCGAGGTCCGGGTATTACAGACCTAAGTGGGACAGGACTCGGTACTAAAAGATTTGGTTCAGATATATCGCCTGCTTACGGGCTCGCAACAAGTGCCTCAGTGACAGACTCTGTTATGGGAACTACGACTGTCAATACTACATACCAGGATCCTGCATATGGCCTAGTTGCATCAAATGCTTTAGATCCTACAGGGTTAAATTATGTTGGTGGTGCAGGATATGAGGCTCAAGGGACTGGGTATCTGCGCCAGACAAGTAAGACTTTGCCTGGCGGCAATACCACAACGTACACCTACTACGGAAGTAATGCATCTATAGACAACCCTTGTACCACAGTGACAGACCTAGCTTCACAGGCCGGAAGGTTGAAAATGAGTACAGAGCCGGATCCCGACGGAACTGGACCTAAGCTACCTCGCAAAACCGAATCTGTTTATGACTCTGCCGGTCGTGTGGTCGCAACCCGAGTAAATACTGATCCATGGACATGTACGACATACGATTTAAGGGGGCGCGTATCTCAAGTACAGGTTCCGCAGATTACAGATGCATCTAATGTTGTAACTAGGGCAGGTAGCACGGTGTCGAATAACTATGCCGTTGGAGGCAATCCATTTATCACTAGTAGTACCGATTCAGCAGTAGGTACTATAACGACTGAAGTGGATATGTTGGGCAGGGTTGTTAGATCTGTAGACACTTTCGGGAACATTTCGACCTATTCTTTCGATAGCGCAGGGCGTCCATCGTCGTCTGCATCACTAATGGGCACTGAAGAGTTTACGTACGATGCCTATGGCAGGCCTGTAGATTATAAATTAAACAATATTATCTATGCCACAATTACCTATGATAACTTCAGTAGGATTGCTCAAGTTAGTTATCCGCAAAGCAAAAATGCGGCGGGTGTTACTCTTAAGGTGGAAGAGGTAAAGAGGGATGCAAGGCAGCGTGGTATAGGTGCGGTAGTTCGCTTCTCAAACGGCACTGCGTTTGAAGAAACGCTGAACTTGTCGTCTACAGGTTTAGTAAGTTCTAGTACGGATAAATTCAATAGCTTACTAGCAACAAGTACGTATACTTATGATAAGGCAAATAGGTTAACACAAGCTGTTGTGGATAAAATGAAATATGACTATGGCTACAGTGCGTCTAGTGCCACGACGTGTAGCCAAACGGGCGCAAATCTTAATGCACATAAGAATACAAATAGAACCTCTTACACAGCGACTAATCTTAATACGAATGTAGTTACTTCAACTGCTAGTTATTGCTACAACAGTGCAGACCAGCTTGTATCTAGCACCAACACGCAGTTGGGGACGCCAGTTTATGATGAACACGGAAACACAACTAGTTTAGGTGGTGGTGGAACTCCGATCAGCTTGACGTATAACAACCTTGATCAAAATACTGCAATAACTCAAGGCACCAACAAAGTTGTGTACACGAAAGCTTCTGACGGTACGATAATGCGTAAAAAAGTATATCAAAACAACGTACTTACAAAATCGTATAGGTATATCGATGGAGGACGGATTATGCAGTCTTGCTCCGTTACTAACGATTCCTCTTGCACGACGACAGACTCATACCTTGACTTGCCCGGTGGTGTGTCGTTAACACTTTCGCCCACACATACAGATACAACAAAAAGGGCCGTATATAGTGTCAAGAACTTCCATGGAGACACTGCTATGACTGTGAACACGGCAGGTGTGGCTACAAGTTCTGTATATCTATATGAGCCATTCGGACAAACTAGTAATAGCTCCACATTTAGTACAAATAGCAACCCGTCTAACGCCACTGATCAATCAATGGGCTGGGCATCAGATCCATCGAGAAAAACGGAAGCTCTATTCACTCTCGCCATAGTACAAATGGGTGCTCGTGTGTATCTTCCTTCTACGGGTAGGTTCCTTCAGGTAGATCCGGTGGATGGTGGATCGCCGAATGCCTACGCGTATGCCGGTGACCCGATTAATAGTACTGACTACTCTGGCCAATCCATATGGAGTAGTATCGTAAGCTTCGTTCAAAAAGCGGTCCATGTAGTCACGGCCTTTGTTAAGGCAGCAGTTAAAGTGGTAACTACAATAGTTAAGGCGGCAGTGGCTGTAGCTGCAGTGGTGATAAATAACTACGTAAAGCCGGCTGCGGCAAAAATTGGTCAGTTTGTTAATGCTGCAGCAAGCGGGGTGAAGGTCGCGGCTAAGAGTACGTTTGAATTTGTGGGTAAGAATGCTGGGGCTATCGGGACCGGGATAGCAATTGTTGGGCTGGTTGCTTGTACCGTGGCAACCGTGGGTGCATGCGGGATCGTTGCGACTACGGTCCTTATGGCTGCCAGTGCAACAGTTTCGTATATTGGAGCCAGGTACGAGGGTAAGGGTCAAGTTGAGTCATTGATGGCAGGAGGCGTTGACGCAGTTATCAGTAAAATTCCATTCGGAGGAAAGGGACTTCAGGCAGTTAGATACTTCGGACCAGGACGGCAATATAAGAGTATAAAAACTGCACTTACGGGTGGCCGCGGAGCCGTGAATGATCAAGCGATGTTCCGCTTGGCAGGGCAGGGTGCGAACTTTGGCGGGGGGCAGATTGCTGGTGGTATAGTAGATGAAGTATGGAAGTAACGGATTAAATGAAGAAAATTACAAAAATAAGAATTACTAGTGCCATATTTTGGACAGTATTCTTTGTGTTGGGAACGTACTTCGTTGTAAAGCAACCTGGACTAAAAGACTTTTCGGAAGGCCGGTTATTTGGAACAATCATTACTTTTGCTGCATTACTAATATTTGCTTTCAGCGTTGTCGCCATCAAATCGTATAAAATGTCAGGTAAACTTAGTTCGATAGGCCCCGACATAAAGAGTGCGTTTCTATCCTTCCTTTCCTATCGAATATTTGGACGAAGCAAAAAACAAAAGTAGTAATTTGAATCCAAGAGCAATAGGAATATTTTATATTTTCCTATTAATGACGAGTAGTTCTTATGTGCTTAACCGAAGTATAGAGTTGCGAGTCTAATCGACATAGCTTGAGGGCTAACATCGTACTCTTTCGCAAGAGTTGCAATAAGTTTATTAGTTTTTATTTTTTCACCAACTAAATCGACATTACCTTCTTTGGCTAGTCGTTTTCTTAAACCAGCTTCCGGCATTAAAAGTTCGGCTGCGAATCTGTTAGCTTCAATCTCTCGAACATCAGTTCCAACGCTTGAGTGACCGTCACGGAAAAGGACAACGCCATCGAGTTCAAAATTTACCTTGTCTTTTTTGTGTAAAAATAGATGGCCTATCTCGTGGGCGATTGTGAATCGTTGACGCTCATGACTTTCGTCGGAATTTATGCCAATAAACTTAACACCATCTTTTTGAACAGAGAATCCAGATAGTGAATTCTTCAAACTACCTTTCTTGATTTCAGCACCAATAAGTTCAGCTAAAGACTCTACTTTTACTGGGACATGTTGCATGTCATATTGATTCAGAACTGCATTAGCAAGTGTCTTGATATTTTGTGTCTGCATATTGAATCTCCTAGTTATTTAATAAGATCGTTAATAGTCTTGAAAACGTCATGATTATCTTCAACATCTTCTATAGAAACTGTAGTTTCGGTAGATAAGCTTTTGTCTAGTAGAGAGTTGAGCCATTCTCCGGGATTCTTATTAAGTGCATATGCAATTTTATAGAAAAGAACAAGAGTCACAAGTTGTCTTCCGCTTTCAATATTGCTGATTGTAGACCTGCTTACGCCAACTGCATCTGCGACTGATTTTTGATCCATGTGTAGTGAGCGACGCAAGTCACGAATCTCTTCCACTAGAGTTTCATGTAGTATTTCCATTACTTTCAGTATAGCACGAAATCCAGCTTGTGTCTAGATATACTGTCATGAGTGTTTGATAATGTGTTTTTTATTAAATCGAGCGTTGACAGTATTTTGCACATGCCCTATACTTGATCTCAATAGGGTATGAAAGTCCCCAGTCGTAAAACTGGGGACGGACGGATAAACTCGGAAAGCGTATCTGTCCCAATCCTAACAAAGTTAGAATAATCCTGCAAGTCAGGGAGGGGCAGATATAATGACAGGCCAACAACCTTCAGATCAACAAGAACAAAATTCACGGACAGGAAGTTTCGTGATTAATAAGCATCGGATTCGTTCCATAGCATCTAATCTGCCTGGGAATCTTGTTAATAAAGACCTTCTCATCGCAGTAGGTCACGAGCTTAATAGCTCGAAAGCAACCAAGGTTGGCTTTGAGGAAGTGCCCGCGGATGGCGACACCGTTTTGCCAAAAGCCGTTGGGCCGGTTACGCGATATAATGCCCACGGCCGGCAGATCATCCTGCGAGGGCAGAAGAAAGAATCTTTTGAACGAGTTCACGCATGGACTCACAACGAATGGATTGGCGGAGGGCAGAGCCGAACCGTTACTACTTATGTTTCGCACACATACCAGCGCTTCCCGCGACAACAAGTTCCGGCACCGGCGCAAGAACTCGTTGCGCGTATTATTGATGGCAAAACAGTTATTACGATTCCGGGAGCTATCAAGTACGACGGCGCGCACGAAGCCGAACTAATCAATGCAATCAACGTCTTGCTCGAAGTGTTTGGCTACGTAGAGGTATTCGATGCTGATATGAATCCAGTACCTGATCCAAAAGTTGTTAGGCGCTTAAACTGGACGATTTTACCCAAAGGGGAGAAAATCAGCGAAAAGACACTTGAGAAGGTACTTTCAAAATCGAAGCGTATTCGCCCAGTAGAGCTAAACCGTCAACACAAAATCGCAGCGTACAAACCTGATGAAGTAGCCGTTGGTATTGCTGGCTTTGATGGGTACATTATTTATGTCTTCCCGCGCAAGAATGTCGCAGTTCTGGAAAGTCTGAAGTATGGCAATGCCAGCTATATTATCGACAATAGCAACTGGGAGCAGCTATCCAAGATGACCAAGGGTCAGTTGCTTTCAAACAAGCTGGTACGAGCACGCGAAGTCCACACCGCCGGTTGGACCGGGCGCATTGAGAAAATTCTTGGGGATAAATAAGATGGCGGAGGGTAGCGAATTGACACAGAACGACGCCACGAAGACTATCTTCGATGAAATTCGGCAACTAGATGGTAGCAATGCGGAGTTCTGGTCTGCGCGTGACCTCATGCTTCTTCTTGAATACAAGTCATGGCAAACCTTCGAGCCACTTATCCACAAGGCGATGGAATCGTTTAGGACTAGTGGTGGAAGTGTGGATAACCATTTCATGGCCGGCCATAAAATGGTTTCAATTGGCTACGGCAATGAACGCGCATTAAAAGATTACAAACTTTCTCGCCAAGCATCTTACCTGATTGCAATGAACGGTGACCCTGATCAGAAGCCGCGCATCGCGGAGGCGCAGAACTACTTTGCTATTAAAACAAGGCAGCAGGAGCTACATGAAACTAGCGCTGCTGACGTTGAACGCCTTAAAGAGCGTGCAAAGTATACCGATTCAGACAAGCAGCTCTCAAACGCAGTGATGGAGTCTGGTATTTCGCCGCGAGGTCTTGCTCAAATCAAATCTGATGGCGACAAAGTGTTTTTCGGTGGATATGACACGGAAGACATGAAAGCGAAATATGACATGCCGAACAGCAAGCCGTTAGCCGATAAGATGCCGACTGTACTGCTGAGTGCGAAGGGCTTAACAAATCAAATGACAAAGTGGAAAATCGAAAATAATGGGCTCTTCGGAATTGAGTCAATTGATGAGCAGCACTCAGCCCATAGTAAATCAGTTAGAGAAACATTGGTAGAAGAGGGCATCACGCCGGAAGAGCTGCCTCCAGAAGAAGACACGAAAGTCATCATGCGTCGGATTCAAGATGCTAACAACATTAAACGAATGTTGGGTGAAAGCTAATTTATTTTGTGCGTGCACTAAGTACGGAGGAAAACGATACGGGGGGAAGGCGGCGGTGTGCTTTTAATGGGTAGGCCTTGCTCGGGTTTCGTTCGACAGCGTGGGGCAATCTCTAAGCTAAAAGAGGGTAAGCATCTGTCAGGTTATCCACAACCGTTGATGGTTCAGTGTATCCAATGTTCAATGTCCAACACCGGCTTTAATGAGTGCTCGCTCATGTCATAGACACTGGTTCGAAGTGCGTCCACTAGCGAGAGCCAAGAAAAATCCGTTAGCATTTATTGCTAGCGGTTTTTTCTTTGTTTTTGCTGTCTAGATTCGGGCCAGCAACCGCAACGCGAAGCGATGCTTGGTTGCGGTTCGATACCGAGGAGCAGGGCAGAAATGGTTCCATTTCTGAATGTGACGATGGTATATCTTGATAGTCCAGCCGTCGGAGCCAATATTATTAAAAGATCCTCACGAGGATCTTTTTGTTTGGTAAGATAAATACATGATTAAGCATTCTCAAAGACAAACAGGTAGCGCGCTCGCTGTCCTCATCGTTGTTATAGTCGTGGCTATTATCGGAGCGCTTGGCTGGGTGGCTTGGAATAAGTTTTTCGTTTCATCGAATGACTCCCGGTCGGCTACAGAGGCTCAACAGGTAGATGTAAAACCTTGTGGAGATGACGCCGCTATTATGGAGAAAGACGGTGTCTTTTGTTCAGACCAAATCGGTATAAGGTTGGCCATTCCAGGCATACTTGCCGGAAAGTTTCAGCAAACCGACAACTACAAAATCTTTAAGGGTACGGTAGATTATACAACTCGAGCATCGGCGGGGAACTCGGACGTTGTATATACATCAGTGCTCGCTGGGAGCGATAACTTTACGTTAACCATCGCAAAAGAGCCTTTAAGAAGTGGTTATGTTGATGTTGCCCACGTAAATCAGCCAACATACTACGATGTAGGAACGGGTGTTTTGAGTACTGCGACGTCCCCGACAAAAAGCTACGATTCGACAAACGATACATATGTGACATCTGGATCTTATGCCGTGGATAGTCCGGTACCTTCATTTGAAGTGGCTGGAACAAAAGTTTACCACGCGTCTGTCGGTGATGCAGGGACGCGCGTTGAAACGTATTTCCTGGTCATAAATGGCAGTATCGTGAAGATTAAACTTACCAATAACGGCTATATGGGTGCGCCAGAAAATGATCCAACGACAATAGATGCCGCAAAAATATTCGACGAGTTCGATGCGTCGGTCAAAAAGATTGAACTTATCCGACCGTAAGAGGATGATAGGTTCAATGACGAGAAGTAAATTACTAAAATAGTGAGGAGCGCTCTATGGAATATGTAGTACTACAAGTGATTTTAAAAGAGAAATTTATCGGTACAGGTTCAGGTAACCTCACCGAGCTTGAAAAAGCCATTAACCAGCAGGCTGCCAAAGGCTATAGGTTACACACCATCTCTACGACAAGTGGTGGCAGCAAAGGTTTCCTGAGTGGTGACCGAATTCAAGCGACGCTAGTCTTCGAAAAGAAGTAGTAAAACCTCTCTGTCGCAAAAGATAACGCACCGTGATGAAAGTTGCGGTGCTTTTCGTCTGCAGTCATATACATTGACTAATAACAAAACTTATGTTAATATATTCATTAATTCTTCGTTATGTGACGGAGTGGGTGGTTTATCTCACTAACGGTTGTGCTAAACCTCATTAGCTCGCAATGAAGGGATCAAGCATGCGCTTGAATATTCCAGTTGAAACCGACAGCGCCGACGTCCTTAACGGACCAGGGGCCACAAAGCTCCTCGACGCCGCACTCGAACTATCGAAGATTGGGGGTCGGGCATATGCCGGACACTCAGGACCGAAGTTGGAGTTCACGATCGAAAGCCCGATCGACGGCAAGCCCATGCAGCTGACTGTCGAGATGGTAAGTGACTTCGCCAAAATCGGTGGCCACTACGAGTTCTACGGACTCGTCGTTGGCAACCCGATGACGGTGCACGTCACCTACTGGCTCAGAGATAACGAGCTAGGTCGTGGCAGCATAAAGGACATCGTCCTCTAACGCGCCACCCAACCGCCCCGCGACAGCCAGTCGCGGGGTTTTACCTATGTCCGGCATCGCTGTCAGGATATGTGCCATACGCCGATATATCCACGTCATCAGGTATAATGAATAGGAATAATATGGCAAAATATACCCGACTCAGATACTACGGTACAAAACGCACCCCAGTTCCTGTTGCCAAAAAGTCCACCAAGCGCAGTAAAAAGCGCGGACCAGTTACAGGCTTTCTTGTCTCGCGTTGGAAATGGTTCAAAAAACTCAGCAAACCAAAGAAGATCGCCCTTATTGGTGGCCCAATTGCTGCCTTTTTGATCATCACGCCGCTGCTGACGTATGCGTATTACGCCAATGCCATCTCTGACCCAAGTCGTCTGATGAACTACAACAACACGGGTGTCGTCTTGCTGGATACAAAGGGCGAGGCTTTTTATAGCTTCGGTACAGCTGATCGTGGTGATCGATTGCCACTCGATCAAATCTCGGACTACACAGAAAAAGCGTTGATTTCGGCCGAGGACAAGAACTTTTACGAACACGGCGGCTTCTCATTCATT
>Ga0247808_10001148_pt1 | contig 12820 bp, 6 predicted proteins | sample UWRJL089202R1_FD_179914 | JGI IMG/M metagenome (GOLD analysis project Ga0247808, IMG submission 179914) | Plant litter microbial communities from Arlington Agricultural Research Station in Wisconsin, United States - UWRJ-L089-202R-1 | ecosystem: Environmental > Terrestrial > Plant litter >... | reverse complement strand
TCCTGTTATTAATAACTTTGTTATTTATCTTTTATAGTATAAATATCAACCGCTATCCAGCTATTCTGACAGGAAACAATAATCAGGTTATTGAATAATTTTAGATTTAATTATTAAATTTGCAGCATTAAACGCCGTTTGCAGCGGTATCAACATTATGAAAAAATTTCAGACCTTACTTTACTACTGCTATAGTCCAATAGCAGATGCAGAACAATTTGCTGCAACTCATCTTACTTTTTGTAAATCTTTAGGTCTGGTAGGCCGTATTATCGTAGCAGATGAAGGTTTAAACGGTACTGTTTCAGGAACCAGAGAATCCTGCGCTGCGTATATGGCTGCTTTGCATGCTGACGAGCGTTTTGCTAAAACAGAATTTAAGATCGACGATGTAGAGGAGCCTTCATTTATAAAAATGCACTGCCGCTATAAATCTGAGATTGTACACTCTGGCTTAAGAGACACGAGTATTATCAATCCGAATGAGCGGACTGGCAAACACCTCGAGCCTGCAGAATTCAGGGATATGATTGATCAGGAAGATGTGATCATCCTTGATGTGCGTTCCAACTATGAGCATAGTCTGGGCAGGTTCAAAAATGCAATTACCCTTGATATTGAGAACTTCAGGGATTTTCCTGAAAAGATCATTGAGCTGGAACAATACAAAGACAAAAAAGTCCTGACATATTGCACTGGTGGGATCAAATGCGAAAAAGCCTCTGCGCTCTTACTTCACCATGGTTTTAATGATGTGTACCAGTTACATGGGGGCATTATCAAGTATGGTAAAGAAGCAGGTGGTGAAGATTTTGAGGGTAAATGTTATGTGTTTGATAACCGCATAGCAGTGGACGTGAATTCGGTAAACCCAAGTGTGGTCTCTACCTGCTACAATTGTGGAACAACTACAGCAAAAATGATTAATTGCGCCAATCCTGAATGCAATGAACACATTACACAATGTGACGACTGCGGAACGGAATTGCAGGGCTGCTGCTCTGCTGCCTGTGTTACAAACCCTCGCAAAAGACCATATGACGGAACTGGGTATTATGTAAAAATTCCACAGCAAGTAAACGTACCGGTGAATAAAAATACAGTTCAACCACTGGAAGTTTACACTAAAGATTAAATCTGTCGATTGTCATCAAACAATCAGTAGGTATTCGAATGTTATTAATATTGGCTAATTTGCCATCCTTATTAATATTCGAATACCTTTTTTTATAATGAAACTCCGCTCTGTAATATATCTTTCGCTGTGCCTTTGCCTATTTTTATCCAGCCAAATTGTCAATGCTGATAATATTAAAAGCGTTGGCGTCCCTTATGTTCAGAATTTTAATAAATCTATTTATCAGTCGGGCAATCAAAACTGGGCCATAGCCAAAGATAAAAAGGGGATCATGTATTTTGGCAATGCCCAGGGCCTGCTTACCTACGACGGTCGGTACTGGCAACAACATCTGATGCCAAACCGGCAGATTGTCCGGGCAGTAGCAGCAGGAGAAAATGATAAGATTTACACGGGCAGCTTTGGAGAGTTTGGTTACTGGTCGTCAAAAGACAGGAAATTAAGTTATACATCACTTACCTCCCTCCTTCCAAAAAAATCTCCGGTGAGCGACGAAGTCTGGAAAATATATGCTGATGAAAGTAAAACCGGTGCTGCGGAAAAAAGGATCATCTTTCAGACTTTCAGCGCGCTGTATATCTATCAGAAGAACCAGATTAAAGTAGTAAAAGCACCGGGCACGTTTTTATTCCTGCAAAAGGTAAACGGCCATTTTTATATAGAAGTACTGGGCAAAGGAATTTTCGAATTACTGGGAAATACACTTGTACCCTTAAAAAACACTGGAAAGTTAATACCTGCCAACATCCTGTCAATCCTTCCGTATAAAAACGGCAACCTGCTGATCGGGACGAGCAAAGATGGCCTTTTCCTGTACAATGGGACAGCATACGTGCCGTTTAATACACCTGCCAATGGTTTCCTAAGGCAGTTTCAGCTAAATAACGGGGCTTGTATTGGCGGCAAATATTATGCTTTTGGTACGATCCTGAATGGACTGATTGTGATTGATGAAGGTGGAAACGTTATCCAGCAAATCAATAAGTTTGCTGGCCTGCAGAACAATACGGTGTTGAGCCTGTATACGGATGACGGACAAAATCTGTGGGCAGGACTGGATAATGGTATAGACCGTGTAGACCTGAATTCGCCGCTCTATTTTTATCTGGATAAGGCCGGACAGTTTGGAACGGTTTATTCGAGCCTGATTTATCAGAACAAAATATACCTGGGTACCAATCAGGGACTTTTCTACAGTCCGTGGTCACCTGCAAACAAGTTTAATACCTTCGATTTTAAACTCATTCCTAATTCACAGGGACAGGTTTGGGACCTGACTGTCATAGACGGACAGCTGATTTCTGGTCAGAATGAAGGTACTTTTAAAGTAACCGGTGACCAGCTGGAAAAGATATCTCCTGTTAGCGGGGGATGGACAATCAAGAAATTGAAAAGCAATCCCGATTATCTGATCCAGGGTACCTATACGGGGTTGGTACTTTTTCACAAAGACAACAACGGGCAATGGCGATACCATAATAAAATAGCGGGTTTTGGCGAGCCTTCGCGCTATGTCGAACAGGATGCACGGGGAGATATCTGGGTGAGCCATGCCTATAAAGGATTATATAAGCTTACGTTAAGTGCCGACTTTAAACGGGTGGTCAAAACCTGGTACTATGATGAAAGTAACGGTCTGCCGGGTAATTACAACATTAATATTTTTATGATGGAGAACAAGCTGATCTTTTCATCTGATAAAGGGTTTATGTTGTACGATGAAATCAGCGATCGTTTCAGTCCTTACCAGGAACTGAATAAAGCGCTGGGTGGCTTTGCTGCCTCGAATAAAATTATCAGTGCAGGTCTGAAAAAATACTGGTTTATTAACCATGGAAAAACAGCACTGGTAGATTTTCAGGAAGCGGGCAAACTACGGATCGACTCTAACCGCTTCAGTTTGCTGGATGGAAGGATGGTTCAGTATTATGAAAATATTAGCCAGATCAGTACCAATATGTATTTGGTAAGCGTAGATGATGGATTTGTGATTTATGACGCTACCGAAGACCGCAGCGCTAAAACAAAAATAAAACTGCCCTCTGTATTAATCAGGCATGTAGAAGACGTTACTGATACTTATCATACCATTAGTGAAAATGGCAACAGCGGAGCAGAAATCACTATTCCTTTCAGCAGGAACAATATCCGGATTTCTTATGCCCTGCCTTATTACCGGCAGGCTAACATTAAATTTCAATACTACCTCGAAGGTTATTCCAAACAATGGTCAGAATGGTCATCCTCTTCCCAAAAAGATTTCACCAACCTCAGTAGTGGTAGTTACAAATTTCTTGTCCGCGCCAAAATCAATGATGAAACAGTGAGCACAACTAGTGTTTTTGAATTTACTGTCCTGCCTCCGTTTTACGCCAGTAACTGGGCACTGTTATTCTATATTATCGTTATCATGTTTGCGCTTTGGAGAGGAAAAATCATTTATGAACAGAAGCTGCAAAAAGACAGGAATAAAATCCTCGCCAAAGTGCAGGAAGAAAAAGAAATCTTCCTGAAAAAAGAGGCCGAAGCTACTGAAAAACAGATCCTGAAAATACAGACCGAAAAACTGCATGCAGAGTTAAATAGCAAAACCAGGGAACTGGCCAACTCTGCAATGAGCCTTGTCTACAAAAATGAGCTGCTACAAAATCTAAGTCATGAAATGACAAAGCTTAAAGATGACAAAGGGAAAAAGCTGGCAGATGATCATCTTCGAAAAATTCAAAAGGTAATTGACGAGGGAATGAATGACGAGCGTGACTGGAATGTTTTTGAAACAAGTTTTAACGAAGCACATGGAAGTTTCTTCAAAAAACTGAAAGCAAGCCATCCCGATCTCGTACCCAACGATCTTAAACTTTGCGCTTATCTACACATGAATATGAGCAGTAAGGAAATGGCATCGCTACTTAATATTTCTTTAAGAGGTGTAGAAATTCGTCGTTACAGACTTAGGAAAAAGCTCAATATCCCACATGATAAGAACCTTGCAGAGTTCTTTATGGAGCTTTAAGACTACATCATTACTACACAAAACATTGTTAAGGGCTACACATTTAACAGATTTCTGTGTTTCTGTCTATATTTTTCTATGAAACATTATCGGGCCAAATCCTTGTCTAATTGTCAAATAGATGCGCAAAATACTTATTGTATAAAGTACACCAAGAACGTATGATGTATTAATGTAGGGGCTGATTAGTTGGTTACAAATGCAAACTACCTGAGATTTACGCCTTAATTAAACACTAACCAAATACGAGCATGAAAAGAATCTTTACAAGACTTTCAGTTTTGACTATTCTTTGTTTATTGTGCTTTAACGTAGCATCAGCCCAAAACATTACAGTTAAGGGTGTAGTTACAGATGCGGGAGATAACTCTACCCTTCCATCTGTAAGCATCAGCGTTAAAGGGACAACAACAGGAATCCAGACAGATGCCAATGGGAATTACGCAATCAGCGTTCCTTCTACAGGCACATTAGTATTCACTTATATCGGCTATACCGTACAGGAGATCCCTGTCAATAACCGTACTACCATTAACGTATCTTTGGCCTCATCAGCGCAACAACTAGAGCAGGTTGTAGTTGTAGGTTATGGTACTCAAAGAAAAATCGATGTTACTGGAGCAGTTGCTTCTGTAAAAGGAGAAGATATTGCCAAACAGGCATCACAAAATCCTGTAAGTGGTTTACAGGGTAAAGTTGCAGGGGTAAATATTACCAATAATGGAACCCCTGGTGCTTCGCCACAGATTACGATCCGTGGTACTGGAACGATATATGGTAATACCGGTGTACTTTATGTTGTAGATGGTGTATGGTATGATGATATTTCTTTTTTAAACCCTGCCGATATTGCTTCCATAAGTATTCTTAAAGATGCATCAAGTCAGTCCATCTATGGGGTAAGAGCAGCAAACGGTGTAGTTCTGGTTACTACAGTTCGTGGTAAAAGCGGTGATGCAACCATCAATTACAATGGCTTTGTAGGAATTCAGCGTGTAACCAACCAGGTCAAAATGACCAATGCTACAGAGTACGCGACAGCGGTGAACGAAGCATATACAATACTAGGTGAAACACCTCTGTTTGCAAACACGAATTTGGGCGAAGGAACAGATTGGTATGATCAGGGACTGCGCAATGCGATGGTAACGAATCATCAGCTTTCCATTAACGGCGCAACTGAAAAATCGAGTTACAATTTTTCATTGGGTTACTTAAACCAGGATGGAATTATTGAAAAGAATAATTACAAAAGATACACAGCCCGCTTATCCAACGACTACCAGATTTTCAAAGGATTAAAGGTTGGTTATAATGTAACCGGTTCATCAAGTACTTCAATTAATCCTCCCGCAGCTATTTACCGGGCATTATACGCCGCAGCTCCAGTTATACCTGTCTTCAATGCTGATGGCTCTTATGGAGACCCCAATGTATTTAAATTAGGTAACGGAAGCAATGTAAACCCACAGGCTACACTTGATTTCAATAACAACAGAACAAACAATTACCGGGTAACGGGTAATGTATTTGCGGAATTAAAGTTCGCTGATCATTTCACCTTCAAAACGAGCGCAGGTGGAGATTTCGGACAAGAAGAAAACACCTCTTATGTCCCTGAATTTTTTGCTACACCGACACAATTATCTAATATCAGCATCCTTGGGATCGAAAGAATTGAGACGAGAAACTGGATCCTTGAAAATACTTTAACGTATGATAATAAATGGGGGGATCATAAAGTGACTTTGTTAGCAGGTCAAACTGCACAGCGTTATAAAGGTTATACCTTAAATGGTTCCGCACAAAATGTACCCTATAGCAGTGACGGCGATTTGTACCTGCGTTTAGGCAACGCTGCTGGCAGGTTATTAGAGGATTCCGGAACTTTAAGCACGGCAACCTCCTACTTTGGAAGGGCTAATTATAGTTATAAGGACAAATATTTACTGAATGCATCCATAAGAAGCGATGGAGCTTCACAGTTTTATGGTGGTAAAGATCTTTGGGGATATTTCCCTTCGATTGGTGCTGGCTGGGTAATCACGAATGAAGATTTCATGAAAGAACAGACGCTGTTCAGCAATTTAAAACTTCGCGGAAGCTGGGGTAAAGTTGGTAATGCAGGTGTGCCAATTAATCCAACCCGCTTAACTGTTACCCAAAACGCGGCGCTGATTGCGTTCTTCAATGGCGTAGGTTATACAGGTGGTAGTGTAAATACAATTGTTCCTCCTGCAATCGCATGGGAACGCAGCGCAGGAACAGACATTGGTCTGGAAATGGGCTTCCTGACAAATAAATTAAATGTCGAGCTGGATTATTATAACAGGACTACCGAGCAGGCGATTTTTGATATTCCAGTTTTAGGTTCATTGGGAACTGCAAATAGCAAACTGATCGGTAATCAGGCGGATTTCAGAAACCGCGGTTTCGAATTTATGGCTACCTGGGCGGATAAAACCCAAGGCGGATTAACGTATTCGATTAGTGCCAATATTGGAATGAATACGAATAAAGTGTTAAACGTAACGTCTGGACAAAATCCAATTTACGCTGGCGGAGACGGACTAAACAATGCGGTAGTTCCAACCAGGACAATTGCCGGTTATCCAATCGGTACATTTTTTGGTTACCAGGTATCTGGTATCATTCAGACCCCTGCAGAAGCAACCGCATCTGGTCAGCCTAGCGCAAAAGCTGGAGACTTTAGATACGTAGATACTGATGGAAATGGTGTGGTAGACTCGAGAGACCGTATAGTACTGGGTAATCCAAATCCTAAATACACGTATGGTGTAAACTCTAGTTTCGCCTATAAAAACTTCGACCTTACGCTGGATATACAAGGAGTTGCCGATGTTGATGTATTCAATGCCAACCTGGGTAACAGATTTGGTAATGAGAATTACACTAAAGAATTTTACGATAACCGCTGGACAGGTGCTGGTTCTACAAATAGCTATCCTTCTACTAACCTGGCTTCAAATAACAACAACCAGACAAACTCTTTCTATGTAGAGAGTGGTGCTTATGTCAGGTTACGTAATATTCAATTAGGGTATAACCTGCCTCAGGCTTTGGTAGAAAAGTGGAAAATGAAAAAATTGCGCGTTTTTGCTAATGCACAAAATGCAGTTAACCTTTTTGGCTACCGTGGATTCAGTCCTGAGGTTGGTGGCAGACCAACAACTACTGGTGTGGATTTCAATGTATATCCACTGTTTGCTACATATAACCTGGGTGTGAACCTTACTTTTTAATTGATTTGGATATGAGAACATATAAAAATATAAACCTGCAAAAATGTTTTGCTATTGCTTTGTTATCTACAGCAATATTGACTACATCATGCAAAAAAAGCTTCCTGGACGTAGACCCTCAGGGTCAGCAGCCTGCACAGGACTTCTGGAAAACTGAAGCTGATGCAACAAAAGCAGTAAACGCAATCTATGCGAACCTGCGTACCTGGGAAAATGTGGCCTTCCCGGCATTAGCAATTGAAAGTATGGCCTCTGATGAGGCAGATAAAGGAAGCTCACCTACAGATGCGTCATTCTTTGATTTATACGAGAATTTTACTGTAACAACATCAGAAGGATCTCTGCAAAGTTTCTGGACTGGTCAGTACCAGAATATAACTTTATGTAATCAGTTAATCAATAACATCCCTAATATTACAATGAGTGAAACGCTGAAAGCGCGTTATATTGCTGAAGCAAAATTTGTAAGGGCGTATTCTTATTTCAGATTGGTCCGTGCTTATGGAGATGTTCCATTGCGACTGGACTTACCCTCCGACCCTGCAAAATACATTTTACCACGGTCACCAAAATCTGAAGTATATGCATTTATTGAAAAAGACCTGACAGATGCAGCCACTGTTTTACCGCAATCCTATCCATCGATTGATCTTGGCCGTGCAACTAAAGGTGCAGCATTGGGTATGCATGCAAAAGTAGCGATGTACCAGAAAAAATGGGCTGATGTATTAAATTACAGTAACCAGGTAATTGGTTTAGGTTATAGCCTTTTCCCAGATTTCGAAAAAGGTTTCCGTACTACAAACGAGAACAATGTAGAATCGCTGTTTGAAATCCAGGCAGAGCTTGTTCCGGGAAATGCTGCCGCTTCGAATTCGCAATATAGCCAGGTGCAAGGCGTTGCAGGTTTACCTGCAGGTGGATGGGGTTTCAACAATCCATCGGCTGTTCTTGCAGATGCATTTGAACCTGGTGATCCAAGAAGGGACGCAACAATTATCTTCAGAGGTGAGACTACCCCACAAGGCGATGTGATCCCAACTACTGTAATTAACCCGAGATATAACCAGAAATCATACGTTCCATTTAACTTGTTCGTATCCAACTTTAACCAGGGTGCGCAGCAAAATATTCGTGTACTCCGCTTTGCGGATGTACTGCTGATGAATGCTGAAGCTGCCAATGAAACTGGAAATCCGGCTCTGGCATTAACCTCATTGAATAAATTAAGACAACGTGCAAGAAATGGTTTAACGGGTATCCTTCCGGATGTAACAACAACCGATCAGACAGCTTTGAGAACTGCAATCTATAAAGAAAGACAAGTAGAGCTGGCTATGGAAAGCGACAGATATTTTGACGTGGTACGTCAGGGACGTGCAGCAGCTGTATTCGGACCAAAAGGGTGGACTACAAAAAATGAAGTTTGGCCTATCCCACAAAATGAGATTGACCTGAGTGGTGGTGTATTAACACAGAACCCGGGGTACTAACCTTCCAATCACTCCATTTTAAGAGGTTACCAGGCGTTGCCTGGTAACCTCTTTTTATATCTATAAAAACTATACGATGAAAATTAAATCTGCATTACTGTTATTTATCCTGTTTGCTGTTTCTGCGCTGAACAGTTTCGGCCAGAAACAGAAAGCAAGTCCGGCGGGTATCAAACCGGAAATAAAAATACAGAAAAACCTGACAGACGACCAGCTGCTCGACCTGGTCCAGAAACAGACGTTCCGTTATTTCTGGGATTTTGGTCACCCGGTAAGTGGCATGGCCAGAGAAAGAAGTAACGTTTCTTACGATTATGGCGATGAAGTGGTAACAACTGGTGGAACAGGATTTGGCGTGATGGCAACCATTGTGGCTTCAGAACGCAAATTTATTACCCGTGAACAAGCGGCTGCGAGAACAAAAAAGATTGTGGATTTTTTATGGAAAGCTGATATGTTCCATGGTGCTTTTCCACACTGGATGAATGGGGAAACTGGTAAAGTGATCAGGTTTAGTCCGAAAGATGATGGTGCCGATTTGGTGGAGACGTCTTTCCTGTTCCAGGGATTGCTCACCGCGCGTCAATACTACACTGCAGATAATCCTGTAGAAAATGACATCCGTAATAAAATCCTCTGGATGTGGGAAGGTATAGAATGGAACTGGTTTACCCAGCAGCAAAACGTCCTTTACTGGCACTGGAGCCCGAACAATGGCTGGAGTATGAACCACCAGCTGAAAGGATGGAACGAATGTTTTATCACTTATGTGCTTGCCGCATCTTCACCAAAATTCCCGATTAACAAAAGGGTTTATGATGATGGATGGGCGAATAGTAATACTTTTTTTAACGGAAAGAAATTCCTTGGAATTACATTGCCACTGGGCTTTGATTTCGGTGGTCCCCTTTTCTTCTCACATTATTCTTTCCTGGGTTTAGACCCAAGAGGATTAAAAGATAACTATGCAGATTATTTTGAGCAAAACAAAAACCACACACTGATTAACCGTGCGTATTGCTTAGCAAACCCTAAACACTACAAAGGCTATGGTGAGAACAGCTGGGGATTAACGGCAAGTGACAGCTGGCAAGGTTATGCAGCACACTCCCCTACCGAAGATCTCGGGGTGATCAGTCCCACCGCAGCACTTTCTGCTTTCCCGTATACACCGGAATATTCAATGCAGGCGCTAAAACATTTTTACTTCGATCTGGGCGACAAGATCTGGAGTGAATATGGTTTTGTAGATGGGTTTAGCGAAGAACATAACTGGTATGCCAAATCCCACCTGGCAATTGACCAGGGACCTATCATCTGCATGATAGAAAATTACCGGTCGGGCTTACTATGGAAACTCTTTATGAGCAGCCCCGATGTAAAAAACGGGCTTGATAAACTCGGGATCCAAAGCACCGCAGTCAATAATTAAAAATCATTCAAACTTATGAGCAGGTGATATGCTATTGCTGCTCTGATTAACTATAAAAAAAATAACATACAAGAAATGAACAAATCAACTTCCCTATTTTTCCTGGCGGCAGTTTTCAGCGCAAATGCTGTTTTTGCACAGCAAAAAAAGACTGTTCCTGCAGGCGACCAGAAGATGAATACCTTCGTAAACAACCTGATGTCTAAAATGACAATAGAAGAAAAAATCGGACAGCTGAATCTCCCTGCGGTAGGGTTTGACGTTACTGGTCCGGTTTTAAGTGAAGGTGTAGACGAAAAAATTGAAAAAGGCCTGGTAGGTGGGGTTTTTAACACCTTTACCCCGCAAGCGGTAAAAAAATTGCAGGAACTGGTGATGACAAAATCACGTCTTAAGATTCCTTTGTTATTTGGTTACGATGTGATCCATGGTCATAAAACAATATTTCCTATTCCATTAGGACTAAGCGCAACATGGGATCTGGACCTGATTGAGAAAAGTGCAAGAATCGCTGCAAGAGAAGCAAGTGCAGATGGTTTAAACTGGACGTTTTCTCCTATGGTTGATATTGCGCGCGACCCAAGATGGGGACGGATTTCTGAAGGTTCGGGTGAAGATCCTTACCTGGGCGGTTTAATTGGTGCGGCTATGATTAAAGGGTACCAGACCAACAGCTTATCAAACAAAGATGCTATCCTGGCCTGTGTAAAACATTTCGCCTTATATGGTGCAGCAGAGGGCGGCAGGGATTACAATACTACGGACATGAGCCTTGTGAAAATGTACAACGAGTATCTTCCTCCTTATAAAGCAGCTATTGCTGCCGGAGCAGAAACCGTAATGGCGTCTTTCAATGATGTAAACGGCATGCCTGCTACAGCCAACCATTGGCTGTTAACCGATGTTTTACGTAAACAATGGGGTTTCAAAGGATTTGTTGTAAGTGATTACACGGGTATTAACGAACTGGTGCCGCATGGACTTGGCGACTTAAAAACGGTAAGTGCATTGGCTTTGGCCGCTGGAACTGATATGGATATGGTTGGTGAAGGGTTCCTGACTACACTGCAACAATCACTGAAAGAAGGAAAAATCAGTCAGCAGGTAATTGACCTCGCCTGTCGCAGGATCCTGGAATCGAAATATAAACTGGGATTATTTGCCGATCCTTATAAATATGTGAACGAAGAGCGTGCAAAAACTGAAATACTTTCAGAAAAGAACAGGTTTGATGCAAAGAATATTGCTGAAGCTTCTATGGTCTTACTTAAAAATAACAATCAGTTATTGCCATTAAAAAAGAATGCAAAAATTGCATTGATCGGTCCGCTGGCAGATAACCAGCGAGATATGATCGGTAACTGGAGTGCGGCTGGCGACTGGCATCAGGCGGTCAGTGTTATCCAGGGATTAAAAAAAGCAGCACCTGATATGGACATTACTTATGCCAAAGGTGCAAACCTGGTAGATGACCCGGCTATACTGAAACAGCTGAATGCAAATGGTGCCGAAATCGCAGCAGATCAGAAATCACCTGAGAAATTGATCAGCGATGCAGTTTCCGCAGCAAAAAATGCAGATGTTGCAGTTGTGGTGTTAGGCGAAAGTGCATTAATGGGGGGTGAGGCGACAAGCCGTACAAATCTGGACTTGTTACCGAATCAAAAAGAATTATTGAAAGCGATAGCAACAACAGGAAAACCAATTGTACTGGTATTAATGAACAGTCGCCCTTTAACCCTGACATGGGAGGATGAACATGTGCCTGCTATTTTAGAAACCTGGTTTGCAGGAACTGAAGCGGGTAATGCAATTGCGGATGTATTGGTAGGCAATTATAATCCAGCAGGTAAACTGACCGCAACTTTCCCAAGAAGTGTTGGCCAGATCCCGTTATATTATAACCATAAAAATACCGGTCGCCCTTATGATGGCCTCTCTAACGAGAAATACAAATCCCGTTATATTGACAGCTCAAACGATCCATTATATCCATTTGGATACGGATTAAGCTATACAACCTTTACAATCTCACCAGTGCAACTGAATAAAGTAAGCTTAAGACCAGGGCAGACTATCCAGGCAACTGTAGACATTAAAAATACAGGAAACTATGACGGTCAGGAAGTGCTCCAGTTATACATACAGGACATTTACGGATCAGTTACACGTCCGGTAAAAGAATTGAAAGGTTTCCAGAAAATTTTCATCAAAAAAGGGGAATCAAAACATGTTACGTTCACTATCACTGAAGAGATGCTGAAGTTTTATAATGCATCATTGAAGTATGGAGCGGAAACAGGCGACTTTAATGTGTTTATCGGATCCAATTCACGGGATGTATCTACTGCTAAATTCAATTTAGCTAAATAGTGTTCCTGGCAGTACGGGCTAGCAAAATGATTGGTTATTCGAGCTGACATTATCTGCTACAATTTTACAGATTAACATTTATACAGAGGCATTCATTTATGGATGCCT
>Ga0247808_10001147_pt1 | contig 12820 bp, 11 predicted proteins | sample UWRJL089202R1_FD_179914 | JGI IMG/M metagenome (GOLD analysis project Ga0247808, IMG submission 179914) | Plant litter microbial communities from Arlington Agricultural Research Station in Wisconsin, United States - UWRJ-L089-202R-1 | ecosystem: Environmental > Terrestrial > Plant litter >... | reverse complement strand
CGCCGCCGCCAGCCAAGGCCGGCTTCTGGTCGACGGTGCGCATGTTCTTCTCGCGGCCGACCCTGGTGCTGGCGGCGCTGGGCAGCGGCGTGACCCAGATCATCACCTATGGCATGGGCAACTTCTCGGTCCTGTTCCTGATGCGGGAAAAGGGCATGGGTCTGAACGACGTCGCCCTGTGGTACGCCCTCGTCGTCGCCATCGGCATGAGCGGCGGCATCTTCGTCTCCGGCTGGCTGCTCGACCGCTTCACGCGCAAGTCCAAAACCGCCTATGCCCTGTTGCCGGCCATCTCGCTCACTCTGGCCTTGCCGTTCTATGTCGCCTTCATCTGGGCGCCGTCCTGGCCGCTGGCCCTGGCCCTGCTGATCGGGCCGACCTGCCTGAACTACTTCTACCTGTCGTCGTCGGTGGCCCTGGTTCAGGAAGAGGTTCTGCCGAACCAGCGGGTGATGTCGGGGGCCCTGTTGCTGTTGGTGATGAACTTCATCGGCATGGCCGTGGGGCCGACGTTCGTGGGCGCCGCCAGTGATTTCTTCCACGCCGCCCATCCCGACAATTCGCTGCAGATCGCCCTGTACTGTTTGGCCCCCGTCTACCTCGTCGCCATCGGGATATTCCTGTGGCTGGCGAAGGTGCTGGGCAAGGACACCTCGAGAGCCGGAGCCGCCTGATGACCGCCGTATCGAAATTTTCCCTCGCCGCAGGCGTTCTGATCGCCGCGATCGGCTGGAGCACGGTCGCCTCGGCGCAAGCTGGGCGACCAACCGTCGCGGCTCCGGCAGGCGCCGTTCAGGGCCGCACCGAGGCGGGCGTCTCGGCTTTCAAGGGTATTCCTTACGCCGCGCCGCCGATAGCAGCCCGGCGTTGGCTACCGCCGGCTCCGGCCGTTTCATGGCCAGGCGTGCGCGATGCGGGTCAGTTTGGGGCGGCATGTATCCAGCCAACGCCCGGGGCGCGTTCGATCTATTCGGCCGATCTGGGCACGACCAGCGAGGACTGCCTGACCCTGAACGTCTGGACCGCCCCGATCACGGGCAAGGCGCCCGTGATCGTCTGGATCCACGGCGGCGCCCTTGTCACCGGGTCGAGCAAGGAGACGCTGTACGACGGCTCGGCGCTGGCGGCGGCGGGCGTGACAGTGGTGTCGATCAACTATCGGCTGGGCGTCCTCGGCTATCTGGCGCACCCGGACCTGAGCGCGGAGTCGCCGGTCGGAATCTCGGGCAACTATGGCCTGCTGGATCAGGTCGCGGCGCTGCAATGGGTGAAAACCAATATCGCGGCTTTCGGAGGCGACCCGGAGAATGTCACTATTGCGGGGGAGTCCGCCGGCGGTCTCAGCGTCATGTATTTGATGGCGTCACCCCTGGCCCGGGGCCTGTTCCACAAGGCGATCGCCCAGAGCGCCTACATGATTTCGACGCCCGAGCTGAAGGGCGCCCGCTTCGGCGCGCCGTCTGCCGAGGAGGCCGGCGCGGCTCTCGGTCGCCGGCTTCAGGCGCCGACGACGCGGGTGCTGCGGGCCATGGATCCCCAGACGCTGACGGACTCGGCGGCCATGGCCGGCTTCTCGAGCTTCGGCGTCGTCGATGGCGTCGTCCTCCCCGGACAACTGGTCGATGTATTCGATCGGGGACAGCAGGCGCAGGTCCCGATCCTGGCCGGGTTCAACAGCGGCGAGATCCGATCGTTGAGGATGCTCGCGCCGCCAACGCCCGCCGATGCGGCGGACTATGAGCAGGTCGTCCGCGACCGTTACGGCGATCTGGCGGACGAATTCCTGCGACTGTATCCGGCCTCGGACATGGGGGAGAGCATCCTCGCGACCACGCGGGACGCCCTCTATGGCTGGACCTCGGAACGGCTGGTGAAGGCCCAGACCGCGACGGGTCATCCGTCCTTCCTCTATCTGTTCGATCACGGCTATCCCGCCGCCGACTCGGCAGGGCTGCACGGATTCCACGCCAGCGAATTACCTTTCATGTTCGGCATGCTGGACCGGACGCCGCCGCTTTGGCCCAAGGTCTCTGACACGGCGACGGAGACGGGGCTGTCGGCGGCCATGGTGGGCTACTGGACCAGTTTCGCGAGGACGGGTCAGCCCGCGGCGGCCAAAGGGCCGACCTGGAAGGCCTATGATGGATCGGGGGCCTATATGCTGTTCGGCGAGGATCCGGAGGCCGCGACCGGTCTGATGCCCGGTATGTTCGCCATGCACGAACAGGCCGTCTGCCGCCGTCGCGCCGCTGACCTGGCCTGGAACTGGAACGCCGGGCTGGCGTCGCCGAAACTGGTTCCGGCGGCCGGCTGCGAGTAGCGGCGTTTCAGGAGTCGCCAGCGGCGCTCATGTCGATGGCGCTGATGACCAGCTGCCGCCAGGTCGGGTCGGTGTCATCGACCAGATCGACGTCGTCCAGCAGGGCCACGGCCGAGTCGCCGTCCGGCAGGATCAGCCCCAGCACCTCCATCGCATCGCCGTCGGGGCCGATGTGGGTCTCAGCCTGGACCGCTACAGCCGCCTGTTCGCCGTCGTCTTCCCACCATATCAATGGTTGGGGCAGGTCCATGTCGATCGTGCGGGCGTCGTCGGTCTCGCCTAGGGCGAAGACCGCGCGGCGCGCCTGGACGTCGTCCAGCGTCGCGACCGCGCCGGTGAAGGCCTTCAGTCGAGACCAGTCGTCGACGTCGTAGCCTCCGCCATCGATATCGTCCGCGTCGTCGTTCTGGGTCATTGCAATCTCCGGAGCCGATGGATTCTTAGCGAGCTTGTCTTCGGCTTTCCATGGCTTATGCGCCTGTGTCCGCACGGGCGCGGCGGCCTTCGAAAATCCGGCTGCGGGTAGATGAAGTCGGCGCCGCTTCGGGATCTGTGTCAGGAACGCCGCCCACTTCCGCGGAGCGCCGACCATGACCCCTGACTCCGTGATGACGATTGGCATCGATTTCGGAACGACCAACACAGTTGTGGCCATGACGGGGTCGGACGGACAGGCGACAGTCTTGCGGTTCGAGGCGCCGACCGGCGACTTGACGGCCTTTCGCTCGACCCTTGGCTTTCAGCTTCACCCGTCCGTCGGGGGCCAGCCGCCCGAACGGGTCGTAACAGCCGGTCCGTGGGCCATCGAAGCCTATGTCGAAGATCCGCTGGAGACCCGCTTCATCCAGTCGTTCAAGACCTTCGCCGCCAGCGCCGCCTTCACCGAGACGATGATCGACAATCGTCGCTACCGGTTCGAGGATCTGCTGGCGGCCTTTCTCCTTCAGCTGCGCAAGCACGGTGGCGGGGCGATGGCCGAGCTGCCTCTCCGCGTGCTCGTCGGACGGCCGGTGACCTTCGCCGGCGGCGCACCCGACGAAAAGCTGGCCCTGACCCGGTACGAGGCTGCGTTTGCGAGACTGGGCTTCACCGACATTCGCTATGCGCACGAACCCGTCGGCGCCGCCTTCTTCTTCGCCCGCACCTTGACGACGGACGCCACTGTATTGGTCGCGGACTTCGGTGGCGGGACCAGCGACTTCTCCATCGTCCGGTTCGAACAGTCGGCGGAGGGCTTGCGATCCGAGGCCCTGGCGCGGTCTGGGGTCGGGGTGGCCGGGGACGCCTTCGACTATCGCATCATCGACAATCTGGTCTCGCCGGAGCTGGGGAAGGGCGGGCTGTACCGCGCGTTCGACAAGGCGCTGCCGATCCCCCAGCGCTACTACGCCGCCTTCGCCCGCTGGGACCAACTGGCCCTGTTGCGGGCGTCGCGGGACATGCGCGACATCCGGGCGCTGGCGCGGACGGCCATGGAGCCGGAGAAGATCGAGCGGCTGGTCGAGGTGCTGGACGACAACCACGGCTATGCCCTCTATCAAGCCGTCTCCCGGCTGAAGACCGCGCTGTCGCGGGACGAGACGGCGACCTTCTCCTTCATCGCCGGCTCGGTCCGGATCGAGAAGACGGTGACGCGGGCCGAGTTCGAGGGCTGGATCGCGCCCGATCTGGCGGCCATCGAGACCGCCGTGGATCAGGCGATGGCGCGGTCTGGACTGGCGCCGGACGCGATCGACCGCATCTTCCTGACCGGCGGCACTTCGTTCGTACCCGCGGTGCGCGACATCTTCCATCGCCGCTTCGGCCCGGATCGGATCGAGACGGGCGGCGAGTTCGAGTCCATCGCCTCGGGCCTCGCCCTGATCGGACGGGAAACAGAGCTTGATCTGTGGAGCGAACGGCTGGCGACCTAGAGGACCAGCGGCAGGCTTTCCCAGGCGACGGCGATGAAGCCGATCACCGCGCCGGCCTGTCCCAGAAGGCGCGCCAGTTCGCTGATGGCCGGCACGGTACGGATCCGAACGGCGACGACGGCGAGGGCCATCAGGCACGCGAGGCTGAAGCCGATCCCGACAGTCGTCCATGTCGCGATCTCGGACGGCGCCGAGATGTCTGCGATGCTGGCGACGCCATAGACGCCCAGAAAATGCAGCGCCCAGATCGACAGGCCGCCCAGCATCCAGCGCCAGTCGCGCACCTAGCCCGCTCCCGGAAACAGTCGCGTCAACAGGATGCCAAACAGGCCCTGACCCGCCGAATAGGCGATGAACAGCCCAATCAGCTCCAGCGTCGCGGGCCGGTCGGAGGTGATGCGGCCGAACAGCCACCGCAGCAAGACGTAGAGGGTCATGATGGCCACGACGAAGACGAAGAAGCCCTGCCAGGCCGAGAAATTATAGACGGTCGCGCCCTGACCTGAAGCCTGTGGCCGCAGACCCGTCTCCCACCAGCCGGACAGGTCCAGTCCCCAGGCGCAGGCGAGGGCGAGACCGGCCGCGATCATCAGCAGGCTGGCGATCATCGGGCTGCGCGGCCGGGCGAAGGCGAGGGCCTTGCACGAACACCAGGTCAGGCCGCCGGCGATCAGGTTCATGACCACGGGCGCGATCATGTCCCGCATCGCGGGCGGCGGCGCCCATGCAGAAGGATTTCGGTTCCACAGGAAGACATAGGCGAAGGCGCTCATGGCCAGCACCATCCCGGCCACGATCAGGGTGATGACCATGGCCCACCAGCCGGTGCTGGACGTGCCGCTCATATAGGTCGGGACGACGATGCCCGCGCCGATGTCCGCGCCGGCGTCGATGCGCTTCGGCCTGGCCGGCAGGTCAAGGAACCAGGCCCACTGCATCATGGTCCAGATCATAAGGCCCAGGCTTATGAAGCTGAGGAGATAGGCCTGCACCGTCAGCAGCAGGAAGAAGCCTGCCGTGAAGACCGCCGCCCAGATGTACCAGCCCGACGGCGTGGGCATCTTCTGCAGGTACTGGGGCTCGGCGTTCAGGGTGGAGGTGACGATGGTTTCGCGCCCCCCGGTCGCGCTGCCGGGCAGGAAATAGCGGCCGGCCGGGACGTCCTTCCACAGGTTCGGCTGTTCCCACAGGGGATAGCGGGTGGTCACGATCGGGATGCTGCGCGTCGAATAGAGGGCCGTCGGCAGCCACTCCAGCCCGCCGCCCTCATAGACATTGCCCGCCTCCTTTTCGCCGAACGGCCGGAAGTTCCGCACCATGTCGATGACCCAGATCAGGACCGCGATGGCGAACAGGAAGGCGCCGATGGTCGAGACCAGATTGATCAAGTCCCATCCTCGTCCGGGCAGGTAGGTATAGACCCGCCTCGGCATCCCCATCAGCCCCGTCAGGTGCATGGGCAGGAAGGTGACGTGCATGCCGATGAACATCAGCCAGAAGGTCCACTTGCCCAGCCGCTCGCTGAGCGGCCGTGTGCTGACCATTCCCATCCAGTAGTAGATGGCCGCGAACATCGGGAAGACCATGCCGCCGATCAGGACGTAGTGCAGGTGAGCGACGATGAAATAGGTGTCGTGGGCCTGCCAGTCGAACGGCACCATGGCGACCATGACCCCCGTCAGACCGCCCATGACGAAGATGATCAGCGAGCCAAGGATGAACAGACCGGGCGTGTTGAAGCGCATCCTGCCGCTGGCGATCGTGGCGATCCAGGCGAAGACCTGGATGCCGGCGGGGATGCTGACGGCCATGGAGGCGGACGAGAAGAAGCCGATCGACATCTCGGGCATGCCCGTCGCGAACATGTGGTGGGCCCAGACGCCGAAGCTGATGAAGCCGGTCGCCAGCATGGCCAGAACCACCAGCCGGTAGCCGACCAGCGGCGTGCGCGCGATCGCCGGGATCATGGTCGACATGGCCCCCGCCGCAGGCAGGAAGATGATGTAGACCTCGGGGTGGCCGAAGAACCAGAACAGGTGCTGCCACAGCATCGGATCGCCGCCCTTCAGCGGGTCGAAGAATGGCCAGGCGAAGGCCCGCTCCAGCTCCATCAGGGTCGTGGCCAGTATCACCGACGGGAAGGCGATGATGATCATCACCGCGAACACCAGCATGGCCCATGCGAAGATCGGCAGCTTGTCCAGCGTCATGCCGGGCGCCCGCGTTCTCAGGATGCCGACGATGATCTCGATGGCCCCTGCGATGGCCGAGATCTCGATGAAGCCGATGCCCAGCAGCCAGAAATCGGCGTTGATGCCGGGCGAGAAGGTCGTATTGGTCAGGGGTGGATACATGAACCAGCCGCCGTTCGGCGCCAGTCCGAAGAAGATCGAGCAGAAGAAGGCCAGGCCGCCGATCAGATAGGCCCAGAAGGCGTAGGCGCTCAGCCGGGGGAAGGGCAGGTCACGCGCTCCGATCATCTGGGGCAGCAACAGCACGCCCAGAGCCTCGACGGCCGGGACGGCGAAGAGGAACATCATGATCGTGCCGTGCATCGTGAACAGCTGGTTGTAGGTCTCTTGCGGCAGGAAGCCGTTCAGGGGCAGAGCCAGTTGGGTGCGCAGCAGCAGCGCCAGAACACCCGCCAGCACGAAGAAGAGCATGGAGGCGCCGACGTAGTAGACGCCGACGTAGTTGTTGTTGATCGCCGTCAGCCACTGCCAGCCTTTTGGCGCGCACCAGATTTGTTCCAGCCGCTCGAGCTCACCCTCTGGCCTCGGTTCGTTGGTGGGGAAACGATCGTACAGACGGGTGTCGAAACCGGTCTCCGACGGCGGGTCGCGGTCGGTCATTTCAGGCTTTCGAGGTAGGCGGAGACGTCGCGAAGCTGCTGGCCGGTCAGGACCGGATAGGCGGGCATCCGATTGCCCGGCTTGATGGACTGGCTGTCGGAGATCCAGCCGGCCATCGTGCCCTGGTTGTTGGGCAGGATGCCCGCGCCGAGCGTACGCCGCGATCCGACATGGGTCAGGTCGGGTCCGGCCTGACCGTTGGCGGCCGTGCCGCGAATGGTGTGACAGGCGCCGCAGCCCGAGGCTTCGAACACGGCGGCTCCGGCTGGAAGGCTGTTCCGCGCGGCGGGCAGCGCGGCGCGCGCCTGCCAGGCCGCGAAATCGGTCGGGGCATGGGCGACGACGACCAGACCCATCAGCGCATGAGGTCCGCCGCAATATTCGGCGCACTGGCCCCCGAACGCGCCCGGCTCGTCGGCCTGAAGCCGCAGGATGTTCCGCCGGCCCGGGATCATGTCCATCTTGCCGCCCAGACGGGGAACCCAGAAGCTGTGGATCACGTCGGCGCTTTCCAGCTCGAACACGACAGGCTGGCCGACCGGGATATGGACCTCATTGGCGTCCTGGATCACCTCACGACCCTGGGCGTCCAGATAGGCGACGCGCCACCACCACATTTCGCCGGTGACGCGGATGCGCATCTCGCCGGGTTCCGGCGCGGCGCTGACCTGCCGCGTCGTCGTGAGGCCATAGACCAGAAGGCCCGTCAGGACGACAACGGGAAAGGCGAAGCCGGCGATCAGGACCAGCCGCTCGCCGCCCAGTTTCCGACGCCAGCTTCGCGGACCGAACAGGGCCAGCCACAGGGCGACGACTACGACCACGCTGACGATCGCGACCATGGCCAGCAGCACCCATGTGAGGGTGTTCAGCGGCTGGGACATCGGGCCGACGGGATCCATGGCGGGCGGAGGCCATCCCTCGAGGCCGCGCGGCTGAACACCGTCAGGGATGCGGAGATCGGCGCTCATTTCAGGGTGTACAGGTATGCCGCGACATCGCGGGCTTCAGCGTCGGAAATCGGCATGGTCGGCATCCCGGTCTCTGGCGACAGCGACGGCGCGTCTCTGAGCCAGCGAACAAGGACATCGGGCTGATTGGGAAAGCGACCCGCGATCAGCGACCGGTCGGCGAACCCGGCCAGCGAGCCGCCCACCGTGCCTTGCGGCCAGTCCACGCCCGGGACGCGGTGGCAGGCCGCGCATCCGGTCCGCTCGATCACGGCCAGACCACGAGAGGCTTCCGCGCCTGCAATCGGTCGCGGCGCGTCGCTTTTGTCGGCACAGGCGCACAGACCAAGCGGCAGCGACAGGGCAGCGGCGGCCGCCGCCAGCCTCATGCGCCTTCGCTCCGGATTGTCAGTACGATCATGGTCTTGCCCCGCTTTGTCATCCAATCCTCTCGTGCGGCTACGGTTCCGGGGAACCTTGGCGATAAGGCTCCGTTGCCGAGGGGTGACCGACCGTTTCCCCTTCGCCGCTATCGCCATGTTGCTCGCCGTCGGCGGCTGTGGATTGCCGTCGAACGAGACCGGGGCGGCGCTGGGCCGGACGGGCGAGCTGGTGGCGATGAGCGGCGGGGACGGCGGGGCGAAGAACGCCTGTTTCACCTGCCATGGGCTGGACGGAGCGGGCGATGGGGCCGCCATTCCCCGGCTGGCGGGCCTGGACGCGGGCTATCTGCAGAAACAGATTGAGGACTACGCCAGCGACATTCGTCACGATGCGACCATGACGCCGATCGCGGCGAAGCTGGATCAAGGGCAGCGGCGCGCGGTCGCGGCCTTCTATGCGCAGATGGCGTCGCCGGTCGCAGCCGGGCCAGCGTCGCCCCCGCCGCCGGTATGGCTGCGCGGCGATCCGTCGCGGGGCGTTCAGGCCTGTGCGACCTGCCACGGACCCACCGGTCTGGGTGTCGGTCCGGGCAATCCAGCCCTGACCGGCCAACCGGCCGCCTATACGATCGAACAGATACGCCGCTGGAAGACGGCCGAACGCCGCAACGACCCGCGCGGCGTCATGACGATGGCCGTCGCCGGTCTGACCGATGCGGAAACACTCGCCATAGGGCGCTGGCTAGAACGCCAACCCGCTTTTCCAGCGCCCGGTAGCGACGCTGCCAGCGTGTCCGCCGCCGCGACGGCAGCGGCACGACCGGCGCCATTGCATGAAGCACATCGTCGCGATCGATGATGTGATGCTTCAGCGCGGCCCCGGCATGGATCGGGATCAGCAGCAGCAGCGAGACGATCAGGCCCCAGTGCATCCATTCGGCCGTTCGCTCGATCCACCACAGCATGGGGTTCGACAGGTTTTGCATCGGCATCAGCGGCCAGTCGAACAGACCCAGAAACGTCAGCTGCTGATCCCGCGCCGTGGCTGACACCATGGCCCATCCCGAAAGGGGCAGTCCGATCAGGCAGGTGTAGAAGACATAGTGGGTGAGGTGAGCGGCCATGCTCTCCCACCCGGGCTTGTCCGCGTCGTTGATCAGATCCGGGGCAAACGTCCGCCAACCCAGTCGCATGAGGGCCAGGACCAGCATCAGCACCCCGATGAAGAGGTGGACCTCATAGGCGCCGACCTTGGCGCCGCCGACGTCCATCCGCCCCATCCACCAGCCCCAGCCCAGCTGGAAGACGACCAGCACGGCCATGGTCCAGTGGAAGGCCATGCCCACGGGCGAATAGCGGCCCTCGTCCTGATGGCCGGCCGCCCATTCGAAGACGTTGAGGATCAGCCGGTCGATCACGCGGCGTGGCCCCGCGGTCGCGCATCCGGCCCCAGCCACCGCCCGACCAGCACCAGGGCTGTCGCCAGATAGATCCCCGCTGCCGGCGCCCACATGATCAGGCCGGACAGTTGCTGATCCTCCAGTGGCGTCAGTCCCCAGACGGCGGTGGTGGTCAGGTGGGGCGCATAGATGGCCGCGCCGGCGAAGACGAGCAGGGCGCCGAGGATGCCCATCTGCACCATGGTCAGAACCAGACCAAAAGCCGCCGCCGGGGCGGAGGCTGAGCGGATGACCAGCCAGAACAGCACCGAGCTGGCCAGCAGGGTGACCTCCATCAAGGCGTAGACGGCGTCGCTGGAAAGCGCCGCCGCGTAGAGCAGAGGCGCATGCCAGAACCACAGCACGAGGGCTTGCAGGCCGCTGGCCGTCAGGACGACGCCGAGACCCTGCCGCGACGCCTTGGGCAGGGCCATGGCGATCAGGGGCGCGGCCCCGCAGACAAGCAGCAAATGATGCACGGTTCGCGCCGCGAACAGGGCGGAACTGAGCGCGCATAAAGGGCTGACGAAGGCGATGGCGAGCCCTGCGATCGCGACGCCCGACATGGCCCGCGACCGTCTCGAAATCCCGCCGGCCACGACGACGGCGATGAGCGCGACCAGCAGTCCGCCGACAATCAACGGATCCAGGTTCCAGCTGGACCAGAGGCTTTCAGGCGATGGCGGCGGCCCGCAGTAGGGCGTCGTGGGCATCGCGGTCTCCAGGGTCGGCGCGGCTGCAGGAAGAACTGCAACGGTGACGCCTGACGACGGTTCCAGACACCGCCGCGACCCGACGCTCCAATCAGAGAGCCGTGAACCTGAAGTTCCTGAACTGGACCTCGCCCTCGCCTGCGGCGTAGATGCCGGGGCGCAGCATCATGAAGCCGCCGCGGACGTTCTGATTATAGCCTGAGACCTCCATCCCGCGATCGAACCGCCGCCATGTCACCCCGTCCGGCGAGGTGTCGAAATAGACATTCTGATAGGCGTTTGTCAGGCGCATGAACATGCGTCGACCATGCGGATTCGCCGGCCGGCCGCGCTCGATCCCGTACTGGTGGGTGACGTAGTGCGTCGCGTCGAAGCCCAGCCCGGCATAGAGGGCGCGGTCGTAGAACAGGATCAGCCCGGCCACAGCGCCCGGATCGATCTCGATCTCGCATTCGATCTGATAGGCCTGTTCGCCCTGGACGAAGGTCAGGGGAGAGCAATCGACCGGGGCCTTGCCCTTGGCGCGCATGTGCAGGACGCCGTTCTCGCGACGAAGCCGCTCCTTCTCGTTCGGCTGCGGGTCGTAGAAGCTCCACTGGATGCCGAACTTGTCGGTCGAGAAGTCGTCCGACAGAGCCATGCCGTGCGGCACGGCCTCGCCGCCCCGCGGCTTGGGCAAGGGCTTCGACAGATCGCCGCCCTTGGCCCGGAACCAGCCGTCGTCGGTCCATTCGACCGGGTCCAGCAGGGTCTGGCGGCCCAGACTCCAATAGGCGTTCTCGTAGCCGTGGTAGACCATCCACCAGTCGCCGTCCGTCGGACCCTCGACCAGGGTGGCGTGGCCGCGTGACCACCATTTCTCGGCGCCCGAGCTGGTGCGCACGATCGGATTGTGAGGACAGTTCTCCCACGGACCGTTGATCGACTTCGACCGGGCGGCGATGACCATGTGGCCGGTGGGCGGACCTGCGGTGCCGCCGATGGCCGTGATCATGTAGAAATACTCGCCGTGCTTCATCAGCTTCGGCCCTTCCTGGGCGAAGCCTTCGACGATCCAGTCCTCGGGATACCGCCAGGCCTGGTAGACGCCCTGCTCGAGCGGACCGTTCGTGGCAAGACCGTCATCGGTCAGCTTCACGCGGTCGCCGCCGTTCAGGAACAGGTAGCGCTTGCCGTCCTCGCCGACGATGTGGCCCGGATCGATGTTGTCGGGAATCTTCAGATCGATCGGCTCGCTCCACGGGCCCTCGATCCGGTCGGCCCAGATGACATAGTTGGAGCGGTATTCGGGGAAGCGGGCCGGGATGTAGCAGTAGAATTTGCCTTCGTGCTTGATCAGCTCAGGCGCCCAGACCGAGCCGATGTTCTTCGTCAAGGCCGCCGTAACGGGCTGCCAGTTCACCAGATCGCGTGAATGCCAGATGTGGATGCCGGGCACCGACTCGAACGACGAGAAGGCCATGTAGTAGTCGCCGCCGTCCTTCAGGATCGACGGATCCGGATGGTCGCCGGAAATGATGGGATTGAGGAAGGTCCCGTCGCCCAGATCGGCCATCCGCTGGTTCTCGATCCCCCGCCGCCAGGTCATGTTCGACCATTCGCGACCCAGCGGCGCGGCTTCGCGATTGCTCTGGGCGAAGGCGGCGCGGACGGGCAGGGCGGCGGACGCGACTCCGCCGAGAAGGCCGGACAAGGCGGCGCGTCGATGGATAGGCGTCATGGTCTTGCCTCTCGAAACCGAAGTCGGGCGGATTGGCCGCGGATCGTTGGTCGTATCGATCCGCGACCACACAACGTGACTCTGACAAACGTCATACGACTGAAGCCCGCAGGCGTCATCCGTCACCTGCGCTCAGCTCGCTGCGTCGATCTCCAGAAGCACGACATCTCCCGTCCGGATCGACAGGGTCACACGGCCCCGACCATCCGGCCCGACAAGGACCGGCACGAGTTCGGGTTCATCCCGGGTGAGGGTCTGGAGTTGCTCGAGCTGTGCGGGGTCCAGCGAGCCGGGCGATCCCATCTCCAGCCAGGCGGTGTAGGCGTCGTTGCTGCGGAAGCCGACGCGACGAAGCCGGGCCTGATGGAAGCCGGGACGCAGGTTGGCGATCTCGATGTTCAGATCACCCGTCGCCGCCGGCTCGCGAACCTGACGAAAGAAGGGTCGGTTGCTGAGGGTCTGGTCGGGCAGTTCGTAGCGCCAGGCGAGGACCTGGACCGTGTCGCCCTTAATGGCGGCGATGCTCTGGG
>Ga0247808_10001146_pt1 | contig 12822 bp, 19 predicted proteins | sample UWRJL089202R1_FD_179914 | JGI IMG/M metagenome (GOLD analysis project Ga0247808, IMG submission 179914) | Plant litter microbial communities from Arlington Agricultural Research Station in Wisconsin, United States - UWRJ-L089-202R-1 | ecosystem: Environmental > Terrestrial > Plant litter >... | reverse complement strand
GGCCTGCCGCATGAAGCTGTTGCTTATCGAATATGCGGGTCGCTGTTGCGCTTGCTGCTATGGGCGACCAAACTGCCGATTTCCGGCGCGAGCAGATCGTGCCGCTCAGCGAACGCGACAAAAATCGCGCGGGCCGTCTGCGCGTCGATTTCACCGTTTATCGCGGCCTTGCACGCTTTGAGCGCCAACTCGCGCGAATGATCTGCGGCATTTCGCCAATCTATCAGGACCTGGTAGGCATGCATGACTGATTTGACCTCGGTTGGGATACCGAGGCCCAAGAGGATGGTGACGGGCTTCTCGAACATATCGGGTTTCATGGGCTGCTCCTTTCCGTCGCCCGATCGTGTGGTTGGATGAAGGCGGGGAGCGCTAGAAACGCTCCCCGCTTGGATCATGTTCTGGCAGTCAACGATGGCTGGGAATGCAATCTCTCGAAAGCACGCATTATCACGTCCCCGATTGCATTTTTTGCTTTCCGGCCGCGTCGCTTCCTGATTTCCACGACGAAGTTTTTCGCTTGACGCTTTTTCATCGTGGATGCCTTACGCGACCTGACGTTCCGCTTCGATCTGCAGCGGTGCGGCCTGTTCGCCACCTGTGCCTATCGCGATCTTGCGCGGCTTCATGGCTTCCGGGATTTCGCGTTTCAATGCGATGGTCAGGAGACCGTTGACCAGGGAGGCATCTTCGACCTTCACATGGTCGGCTAGTTCGAAGCGGCGCTCAAACGAACGCCCAGCAACACCGCGATGGAGATATTCGCCGTCCTTCGCTTCAGCCTTCTGACCTTTGATGACCAGCACGTTGCGTTCCTGGATGATGTCCAGATCGGAATCACCGAACCCCGCGACCGCCATTTCGATGCGGTAGTCGTCGTCAGTGGTCTTGACAATGTCATAGGGTGGCCAAGTGTCGATCGCCTGCAGTCGCTGGGCGTTGTTCAGCAGATTGAACACGCGGTCGAAGCCGACGCTGGAGCGATAGAGCGGTGCAAAATCAAGATCGTTTCTCATAACCAAATCCTCCGTAAAGCGAGATGGAATGGAGACGCGGAAACTCGGGTCTCCGGTTTTGCCAGCCCCTGTCGGCGGCTGACGAAAATGATCTAATTTCGGCGATAAACGGTTTCAAGATTTCCGCGGAATTTTTTTTCGAGGTCCTTTCGCGGCGCCCGGAGGTCAGCCATAAACCGAGGCGGGAGCGGTTGAATGCTCGTAATTTTGAGAAGGATCGATCGATCAAGTCCAATGACGACAAATCTACCTTGCCGTCCCAAGGTTAGTGCGGCGCGGACGCCTGAGCCCGGCTTTGCTTGCTGATGATTTGCGCCAACGTGACGGGCCTTAGCCCCTGCGCATCGACCCCGACATCGAACTGGCGTGGAAGCGGCTTGAGCTTGCCGTGCGAATGCCCATGCAAATTGATGGATTTCTTACCCATCTTATTCCACGTTCGAAACGCGTAATGGCAGAGAATGAGATGCAAGCCGTCGACTTCGAGCTCGCGATAATGCTGAACCGATGTCCAGTGGCTGGCTGACGTCGTGGTCTCCGGGTCGTTATTCCCGACGATCAGATGTTTACGACCATGGAGCCTGCCCAGAAGCTCGTCGCAGTCGCCGTCTTTGACTGACATGAAGTCGCCGAGGTGCCAGACATCGTCGTCGTCACCGACCACGGCATTCCAGGTTCCGATGAGAGCGGCATCGTGCTCCGCCATATTAGGGAACGGACGTCGGTCGATCCTCAGGACCCTGGGATCGCCGAAATGGGTGTCGCTCGTGAAGAAGATCATGCGGCTAAAATAGGTTCAGCCGGTCATGATGCAAGGCGACAGAAATGGGCATCCTGCACCCTTTCGGGAACAACATAAGCCAGCTGACGTTTTCGAGGTCTCGAACAACTGGAGTATTTGAAATGGTCACTATGGTTGGCAACGAAGGCCATATTGCAAAGCTCGTCAAGGACCTGCTCTATCTGGAGCATGATGCAATCGCAGCTTACGACTCCTGCATAGAGCGGCTTGACGATAAGGCCCTCAGCACGAAAATTGCCGAATTCAAGCAGGACCACCTCCAGCATGTGGTCGTGCTCAACGACATGGCGCGCGAGCTTGGCATTGAAGCGCCGACGGAAGGCGATGTGAAACAGATGCTGACGACAGGCAAGATTGCACTGGCAGATCTCATGGGCGACTCGGCCATTCTCAAGGCCATGAAGACGAACGAAGATGATACCGTCACCGCTTACGAGCGCGCATCGCGCCACGAAGATGCCATTCCCAAGTCGAAGGCATTCTTCATGAAGGCCCATGAAGATGAGCTTCGGCATCGTGCCTGGATGGAAACGACGGCCAATGCAATGTGATCTTGAAGATCCCGGCTAGGATCCGCATCTAACGATCACTTCCCGATCAAGCCACAGCTCGCAGCGATCAATGGTCGTGCACTGTTGACGGGATGACGAGTGCGCTCCCCCGCAGAGGGTTGAGCGCCCTTATTTTGTCAGTCATTGGATTCAAAGCATATGGCAGCGTCCTACCTTATTCTCTGTCTCCATGGTCTCGGGGCCTCGGGCGCACAGATGAAGCCAGTCGCCGATTCATGGCGCCGGCATCTTCCGAATGCGACACTCGTGACGCCCGATGCACCGCTTAAAAACGATCACGGGCCTTTGTCCGCCTGTGTGCGGTAGAAACAGGTTGTGCTACTTTGATGGCCGGAGGGGAGTTGCCGATTGCTTTTTGGTGGCATTTACCCCGTTAAAAAACGTGGCACATGGGCCGTTGCGTACTTGAGAGTGGTGACGCCATTTCGGTGGCGATCCCGGTTAGGAAATTGACGAACTTGCGCGGCCCAGCCCCTCCTTGATCAAGAGGAGGAGACGTCATGCCCAAGACGATATCATCTAATGCGCAGAATCTAAGGCGCATGAACCCCAGAGCTGCCGCCATCGATATCGGCGCGACCATGCATATGGCCGCCGTGAATCCCGATGCTGATGAGATGCCTATCCGCGCCTTCGGGACTTTTACCCACGACCTGCATGATCTCGCTCACTGGTTCAAATCCTGCGGGGTTACCAGTGTCGCCATGGAGTCAACGGGTGTCTACTGGATACCGGCTTACGAGATTTTGGAGCAGCACGGCTTCGAGGTCATCCTGGTCAACGCTCGCTACGCCAAGAATGTCCCGGGCCGCAAGACCGACGTCAGCGATGCAGTATGGCTCCGCCAACTGCACTCCTATGGCCTGCTTCGAGGAAGCTTTCGGCCGAATGCACAGATCGCCACCTTGCGTGCATATCTGCGGCAACGAGAACGGTTGGTCGAATACGCTGCCGCTCATATCCAGCACATGCAGAAGGCGCTGATGGAGATGAATCTTCAGCTTCACCATGTCGTGTCAGACATCACTGGCGTCACAGGTATGAGGATTATCCGGGCGATCGTTGCCGGTGAGAGAGACCCGGATGTACTCGCATGCTTGCGCGATATCCGTTGTCACTCATCGGTTGAAACGATACGCGCATCTCTGGTTGGGAATGATCGGGATGAACACATCTTTGCGCTTTCCCAGTCGGTGGACCTCTACGACTTTTACCAGCAAAAGATGCTCGAATGCGATCGCAAGCTCGAACAAGCAATCGCCACAATGTCGCACAACGTCGAGAAGCCACAATCGCCGTTGCCTAAGATCAGAACGAGGACAAAGCAGCCGAACACGCCATCCTTCGATGTCCGGGCTGCATTGTACGGCCTCGTGGGAACAGACTTGACGCAAATCCATGGCCTCGGTTCATCACTTGCCCTGAAGTTGATTGGCGAGTGCGGCACAGATTTGCGGGCATGGCCAACCGCCAAACACTTTACATCGTGGCTCTGCCTGGCTCCCGGCAACAAGATATCTGGGGGCAGGCTTCTCTCGTCGAGAACGCGCCGATCATCGAGCCGGGCGGCAGCACTGCTGCGGTTGGCAGCCACCACCATTGGCCGAAGCGACACGGCATTGGGTGCGTTTTACCGACGTTTGGCAGGGCGTATCGGAAAGCAGAAAGCCGTGACGGCGACGGCACGCAAGATCGCTGTACTCTTCTTCAATGCCCTTCGCTTCGGCATGGCCTATCGTGATCCTGGTGCAGCGGCATATGACGAGCGCCATCGCGGGCGGGTCCTGGCAAACCTCCAGCGTCGTGCTCGCTCTTTGGGATATCAGCTTGATCCCATCCCCGATGCGGAGAGTGTTTCTTAGGAAGCTACGGTCGCCATCAATGGTTCAAAGTCGATGGTATGCAACTCGACCCAGTGCGTATTCAGGAAGCGCGTGACGCGTTCGACAGAACGATCGGCGGCATTTCGGCGCGAAGGTTTCGATGGAAAGACCGGCAGCATCGCCTTTGTCGGCGTGTCGCAAGGTGCAATTGTCGCGCTTGAGGCGGTCGCATCCGGCCGCTGGAAAGTTGGAGCGCTTGTAGCCTTTTCCGGTTTGCTACCATCAACGACACTTTCCCGATCCGGCAATCAGACCCCGGTGCTCCTCATTCATGGAGCAGATGACCGAACCATCCCGTCAATGGCCTCGACTGTCGCAGCCGAACAGCTCAAGGGTGCCGGCTTCCCAGTCGAAATTGATATTGAGCCAAGGGTCGGGCCCATCATTTCACTCAGCGGCGCGAACAAGGCGCTTCAATTTCTCCGCCGGACGCTTTTGTAGTCGATAGTGCTGACGTCGCCCTCTTCCTCAAATTCGGTCGGGCGTAACACGGAGGGCAGATTTCAAGTCAAATTGTATGTTTGGATCGCCGTCTGCTTGTTTGTGCGGTGGAGTTATGTTGAAATCTTGATCACTCCGACCTCGAGAAATGAGGATCACGCAAGGTACTACGTCGCTGCAGCATTCCCTTCCTTTTCGAGCCAAGCCGCTATTCCAGAGCTCGACCATAGCGGGGTTCGAGTGCGGCTTGGTCCAAGGCGGTCGTCACGATCTCCTTACAACGCGACACATCGCACAATCACGCATGCTCGATCACTACCGGATCGCTCGTGAACATCGGATGACGACCGTGCGCGACGGGCTCGTGCCCGGTCATCACGTCGTTGAGCGTCTCGCTGCTGCAAGACGTGCCGGTGTCGAGGCCATCTGGGATCTGTCGCATTACCATCGCAACCAGGATGCGGTTCGCTGCGCCAGAATTGCTGCCGAGGCGTCGTTGAGCGTGAATGGCCCAGGCAGGTTATGGCTTTGTCCTGTTAATGAGCCGTCGCTCTACCCGTCAATCGCTGGCATGCCGCGGCACGAGGCGATCGACATGGCGGTCACAATGGCCTGCGTGGCTCGCGATCATCATCCCGATGTCGCATCCTGACAAACGATCCGATTACCGGTGTGGGCGACCGTTAGTTCGAGGCGACCGACGCGATCGTCTCGGCGGTTCATGTCGATGTTGTCGGGGTGAACTACTATCCTCATACGGCGCGGACGTCGCTGGTGAAGGTGTTGATGGCGACCTGGCGCCGCTACCGCAAGCCGATCATGGTGTCGGAAACCAGCTGGCATGATGGTCACCCCGTCCATCACCGCCGTTATCCCGGGCTGAACAAAGGCACCTGATTGCGGCATGTCAGCGAGCAGGTCGACATCGCCAGGTTCCACGGGGCCAATGTCGTTGGCATATGCTGGTACCCGATTGTCGATTGTCCGCCCTGGCATGCTCCACAATCCCGCAACCGCTGGAGCCATGGGCTGATCCGGAAGGATCTGTCGGTGGATCCATGGCTATCGGCGGAACTGGGTCGGGTCGCCATGAGCGACGCTGCCTAGGCAGAAACTGCGGAGCGTTTTGGCCGGGGGTAGTTGGTCCCGCCTTCCGCGTTGCGGCGCTGTGCTAAGGCTCATGCGGCCACCGGTTTTCCGGTCAAAGCGTCGAGAATGCCCGCTTTCCCGGCCTTTCCGGCCGGCGCTATGCTGAAAGCTCCGATGCTCTTCTTTCTTTATCAGACTCGCTCCCACGGTGGGCGAGGAGGTGTAACCGGTCCTGTCGGCTGAGACCGGTTCAAGTCCATGGGCACCAATCTGAAACTTTTCGACGTCTTGTGGGTTTCCGCTGCGCAATCTTTGGGAGATCATCATGTCGAAGCGCGAACTCATCGATACCGGAACCGACAAACGCTACATCCGTCGCGACGAAGACGGTAAGTTCAAGGAATCCGTCGACGTCGGCCGATCCCTCTCGGCTGACAAGCGCCACCAGGCGAAGAGCGATGCCAAGCCCGGGGAGGGCGACAAGGGCGACCACAAGTCCAAGTGAAGATCGCCACCTACAATGTCAATGGTGTAAACGGTCGTCTCGAGGTCCTGCTTGGTTGGCTGGACGAGGCGAATCCGGATGTTGTCGTCCTTCAGGAGCTGAAGGCGCCGGATGCGAAGTTTCCAGCGAAGGCCATCGAAGCCGCCGGCTATGGTGCGGTCTGGCATGGCCAGAAATCCTGGAACGGCGTCGCCATCCTGGCGCGAGGTCAGGAGCCGCACCTAACGCGCAAAGGTCTTCCGGGGGAGCCGGAGGACGAGCAGAGCCGCTTTATCGAAGCTATCGTAGACGGCGTTGTGATTGGCGGCCTCTATCTCCCAAACGGCAATCCCTATCCTGGCCCGAAGTTCGACTACAAGCTCCGATGGTTTCAGCGTCTACACGACTACGCCGCCGAGTTGCTGGAGCTAGAGGTGCCCGTGGTCCTCGTCGGTGATTATAACGTCATGCCGACGGAGCTGGATGTCTATAAGCCGGAGCGGTGGACGGACGACGCGCTGTTTCGCATTGAAGTTCGAGAGGCCTTCCGAAACCTTGTCGCTCAAGGCTGGACGGATGCGCTACGTGAGATGAATCCGGGAGAGCGTATTTACACGTTCTGGGACTATTTCCGAAATGCCTACGGGCGCGACGCGGGCTTGAGGCTCGACCATTTCCTCCTCAGTCCCGACCTTGCCAAACGACTGAAGAAGGCAGAGGTCGACAAACATGTGCGCGGCTGGGAGCACACCAGCGATCACGCTCCGGTGTGGATTGAGCTGTCCGACAAACAGATCAAACGGAGGAAACGAAATGAGCAATGACTGGCGCGACGAATTTAGAAGCGGTTTGGCGAACCTGGTCGATCAAGCGGTCGTTTCCGGAGCCAAGCAAGCCGATGTCTTTAAAGTCACGATCGAGGAAATCGAGCGTTTGCGGATTGCGAATGAACGTGATCCCGATCCTGCGGACGATGTGTCGGAAGGTGCGATTGAGGAGCCGGCAAACGACTGGCCAACGGCGAGTACCTGATTGGACCACGGTGCAGAATGTTCTTGCAAATCGACTTCCAACCACCGGGTCGGGGGTCCAATTTGGTTCAAGGCGCTCACCCTGACCCATTGCCTTCTCTTTTCTTCGGAACGGCTTTCGGCTTTGGTTGATATAAGCGCCGTTTCACGTTCGAACGCAGAGCATTGCGGACATCCTTGTCTACGATCGAAAGGTCGAACCACTCCGGATCAAAGTACCCACCACACCACCGAATTGTTTCGCATAATCCGGATCGTCCCGGTCGGCTATGATCTCCAGGAACCGCTCATAACCCGACACACCACCAACATCTTTGGTCGGGCGCGCCCGTTCGCCGGCGATGCAGCTCCCGTGTTTGTGTGTAGCAGTGAGCGTTAAGACCTCCTCGACCGCAACGGTGTGCCGCCAACCGACCCCGAAATCATAGCGGTAGCTGAAGACGGAGCCCTGCTCGAAGTCCAGCAAGCGAACCTCTTTCTGATCGAAGACCGAGGATCGTCATCGGTCGCATCTTCCGTCAGGATCTCGACATCCCCATACCGCAGACCACCGATGCTGATTCATAGAGATGATAGTTCCACCCGTTGAACGCGGCCTGAATTCCGAGATGCAGATGCTCCAGGTTCCAATGGACCGGCAGGACCAGACGGCGCCAGACGTCCGGCGCGACCTCGTCGAGGGATACTTTGAGTTGCACGGCGTTTGCGGCTTTGAATATTGTCCGAATGAACATGGAGGGAGGACAATCGTCAAGACGGTAGCTCGCGCCGCATGTCAGGATATGTTGAGACGTGGCACATTCAATTTCATCAGGGGCAGCCTTCATGCCGGATTACTTGTCGGCTGTCGAATATTCTGAGGCTTACGGAATTTTATCGCGATCATGGATGTTATAATCGGTCGGCGGCGTGTAGCGTCGCTGATTACCTCCCGACTGGCGCATTCTCGTTGCGACATCATTTCCCATTTGTGTAATTGCCGTTGAATGCCTGCATCTGCGGTGTTTCTTGCGTTTTTGACGGATATGTATTACATAGCTTATTGAAAACTGGTGGTGATGACGATGTCTAGCGTTGCGTTTAAGGTACTGTCGACGGTGAACGCCCCCTACGGGACGAACCTTTCGGCTGAGCAACTCGCTTCGAAGATTTCCGATTTCGCGAGCGTTGAGAATTTCGATGCTTCCGCATTCTCATTCTATTCCGAAGTGAACGCCGAGCTCCAACACCAGTTTCTGTATGAGATGGAAATTGACCACGGGGCCGCATCCGAAATCGCTAAGAAATTCTCGCAGCTAGCCGGATACCCGCTCGCACTAGCCGCCTGAGGGCTGTTCTGATGAGCCAATGGGAAAGCCTCTTCGACCAGTCTGTGTCGATTATCAACCAGGCGAACTCTTCTTTCAGGCTCCTCGATAGCTGGACTTTCGGCGGCGGGACCGCCCTTATGCTCCAAATCAGCCATCGTGAAAGCTTCGATATCGACATTTTCATCGATGATCCGCAGGTCCTTCCATATCTGAATCCGACAACGCAGGGCTATACCCTGCAGGTGAACCCAGATGAATATGTTTCAGATGGGACGCATGCGCTCAAGATCGTGTTCGCGGGCATTGGTGAAATCGACTACATTTGCGCTCCAAGTCTGACCGACGATCCTACGTCCCGTGTCACGGTGCGAGGGATCGAAGTTGACCTTGAGACACCGGGCGAGATCATCGCGAAGAAGGTTCACTACCGGGGTGCCTCTCTTCAACCACGCGACATCTTTGATATCGTGGATAGCTGGTCCGGGTTCAGTAACCGGAACGCGGTCCAGTACCGACTTGACGCTAGTCTTATTCCAGTCCCTGACAATAATCTTCGAGGGCATTTTTGGGCGGCCGGCAGCGCTCAGGTCTTGAATGCACTTTTGTCATTTATGTTGGGTCACCACGGCCGTCAACATTTTAAATAATGATCACATCTCATCATCGTCCTTAGGGCTATGAGATTTAGTAAGGCTATCAATGACTTATATCAGAGAAGTGGTTTTGATTGATTCACTTCTCACGGGAGCTGTGGCTCCTTTTGGGCCGCGGAAGGTGGCAAGCGGCATCGTTAAAACACCGGTTCAAGGACCAACATTGCTTGGGATAAATGGATTGGCGACGGATCAGCAGGGTGACCGCAAGAACCACGGGGGGCGGGATAAGGCCGTCCATCATTATTCGATTGATCATTACCCAATTTGGTCGCAAGAGATTGGTACACGCGATGTGCTGAACCGTCCCGGCGCGTTTGGGGAGAATTTTTCGAGCACGGGGCTGGACGAACGGCAGGTAGCCGTCGGCGACGTTTTCAGGGTCGGCGGCGCAATTCTTCAGGTAAGCCAAGGGCGGCAACCTTGCTGGAAGCTCAATCAACGCTTTGACGTTCCCGATATGGCGTTACGTGTACAGCAAAGCGGTCGCACCGGCTGGTACTACCGTGTATTGCAGCAAGGTCTGGTCGCACCAGGCGACGAATTGGTACCGCTTGACCGACCCAGCCCCGAATGGACAATTGATCGTCTGCAGCGACTGTTCTATGTTGATCCACTCAATCTCGACGGCCTTGCCGCGACCCAAGAGCTACCGCATCTGGCGGAGGGGTGGCGCGACATTGCCCGCAGACGGCTCGAAACACAACGCGTCGAGGATTGGACGCCACGTCTGACTAACTGTCACTAGTCAGCGGCCGAAGCAGCAACTGACCAGCTTGGATCGACCTTGCAACCACAAGCCCCATCTACCTATTGAATAAAAGGTTTTGGTTTTTGAATCCACGCACACACAAATTTTGGTGAAGGATGGCGGATTGTCAACCAAAGCTCGCACACTAATTTCAATTTAATGTTACGGCGTGTTGAAATGTCCAAAGACATAGAGAAGACGTCGCTTCGGCAAGCGCTCAAGTTACTGTTTCTGAGCCACTTGTTATGCTTGGGATGATGTCGTGGATGCTGGACCTCCGTCTGAAATGTGCGTTTCGAAGCGGGCACCACTATCTACTACGTGCTCGCAACAGAAATCCCCAAAACGGTATTTAATGTTAGTCCGTTACGATGGTTATACCTAATAGAAGTTACACCCCAAAAAAACCGGGATATGATCTTTTCTCCCTTTGCGACCGTTGACCTTAAGGCTTATGGTCACCTTCGCTAAAGCGATGAAAAACACCCGAGAAGGCTTTTCAAAAATGCGCGGCAGCAAGAAGTCTTCCGACAGGTTGGATGTCATACTGAAAGGCACCAGCACTGACGGACTATCTGGTGTCGGCCCAAAGTGGCATGGCCTGACCATCGACAGGCGCTGGAGCGACACCTTCCAGCAGCGGGAGGAGGTCAGCCTCGACCACCATCATGTTTTGGTCTGGGAAAACGAACCGTCAATCTGGGAGTACAAACTGCGATCGGGAAATTTCGCCAGACATGTCAAAAAACCGGGTAGCCTTTCAGTCGGGCCAGCCGGGATTCAGCCGGAAGTGCGAGCACACACTCCCTTTAAGTTAATTGCCTGTTTGATCGACCCAGTGATCGTAGCGAAAGCAGCAGAGGAGGCAGATCTCCCTCCACTGGACGAGTTCCACGAGCATCTGGGCGGCAATGACCTGGCTCTGGCGCAGCTCATTGCGCTCTCTGCCCTCGAAGTGTCCGATGGTGGTATCTCTGGAAAGCTTTATGCTGACTCCTTGTCCATGGCCATCGTCAGCCGATTCATCAATCTTGCCCATGACATTCCGAACATGGAAGACAATCACGCGCCTTACCTGTCAAAACCTCGATTGCGGCGTGTAGTCGATCTGATTGCCACTGGCTTTGCCGATAACCTCAGTCTTGAAATGCTGGCTGCCGAAAGCGGATACAGCCGGGCGCACTTCCTTCGCATGTTTCGCAGCGCGACTGGGAAGACGCCGCATCGCTATCTGCAAGATGTCCGGCTGGAGCACGCCAGGGAACAACTGCTCAAGGCATCGATGTCGATCACCGAAATTGCGCACTCATCGGGGTTCTCGAGCCATGCGCACCTGACCAAACTGTTCCATGAAAAGTTCGGCGTTCCGCCGAGCGTTTACCGCTCAGTCAATAGCACGCAGATATCAGCCTGATCCTGACATAATAGCGCCAGTCGCGCAGCCTGCTAATCTGGTCAAGAGAACGGCATCAACAAAGGCCAAAAGGCTCCATTCAACTTCATTCCTTTCATGAACCGGACTGAAGGCTGAACGCCGTTCTCTTGTCTGGAAAGGAGGGCAAGCTATGTTTGCCATTTTACATGAATCTAATCAGAATCTTTATAAACGAGGGGAAAGCGTTGTAGTCGTTGCGGTTGCAACGCTTTGGCGGCCACTCAGCGCATGCTGGCGCAGCTACCATCGCTGGAACGCCAATCGGATCGCATTGCTGTCATTGCGCGATTTGGACGACAGGTTGCTGACAGATATTGGTCTCAGCAGGTGCTTGATCGAACTCGCGGTCGATCGCCGCCTCGACCTTGAAAATGGTGTCGTCCGAATCCTGTCAAAAGCCGATGCGGAATCGAAGACGATTTTGGGGCCTACTTATCGTCGCGCTTCGCAGATCTTCCAAGCCAGTGTCCCCAAGGGACGAAGACAAAGCTAATAGGCGGCTCCACCCTACGCAAGCCCGAGAATATCGTCTTATATATCGCGTCGCTAAGACGTGCGTTAACTTGAACTCGGCTCCAAAGCCGTAGAACGGACCAACATGTCTAATTCATTAGAAGCGACTCAATCTATTGACATCCTGGGCTCACAGATAGAATTTAAGACGGACTTTCTTAAGGAAACCCAGGCCTACTGTGTGAGCTCCTTGATTATTCCAGCAGGTGTGACGGTGCCTCTACACTCGCACAAAGACAGAAAAACAATTTACATTACATCTGGGACCTTGGAGGTGTTCGAACAGGGGGCCTGGCTAACGCTTGGCGCTGGAGACTTTTTCGATGTTCAGGCGAGCTCGAAGCATGCCTTCCGAAATCTTTCTGCGCATCGTGTTGCGGCCATCTTGGTCACAACTGCAGCGATGGCTGTTTTCTTCTCGAGAACCGGCCGCCCGACCACCGGTGCGCCGCCCACACCTGCTGAAGTTGAGGCTTTCATTGTAGCAGCGGCGAAGCACAATTTTTGGCTAGGTAGCGCAATGGAAAATGCCGCTATAGGCATATCTCTGCGGGCAACGCCCAAGATGAAGCGTCCAGCGAATATGACGCACTGATCGCACGGAGCATAGCCGATGCGACGACTGATTGCGTAGTCTACGCCGGTTTTGGCCCACTTCCAGTTCTTGGCTTCATTGGCAGTATGTCTGCTTCTCCGTTGACCGCACCTAAAGCGGACTGTCGGCTGCCGGCCCCATATTATACCACTTCTCCTTGACCCAGACTCATTGGGGATTTCCAAAACGTGTCGAATCTGAATCGATAAGGCAAACGGGAGGTTTGCGATGGGTTCAGCAATTTCAT
>Ga0247808_10001145_pt1 | contig 12823 bp, 13 predicted proteins | sample UWRJL089202R1_FD_179914 | JGI IMG/M metagenome (GOLD analysis project Ga0247808, IMG submission 179914) | Plant litter microbial communities from Arlington Agricultural Research Station in Wisconsin, United States - UWRJ-L089-202R-1 | ecosystem: Environmental > Terrestrial > Plant litter >... | reverse complement strand
ACACATTTCTGCGCAAAAGCTGTTAAAGTTCAAGCGGTCCCTCCCATTGACTTCACTCTTTCAAACAGTCTGTGAGATCTCCCTATTATTCAAAATGTTCCGAAGAAACCAAATCCTCGGAGTGATTGGATTCGTCGTTGCTTTGTTCATTGCAAACCGTATGTTCATCGTCGATATCTCAATACGCTTTCGTGAGACCATACAGCCAAAACCAGGAAATGTTATTTATGGTGAACCATCATATGATGAACCATATGGTGATGGTGAGTTTAAAATCTGATACTACCAGACAACAATGACTGATTTTCTGATTTAAGTAATCGGAATTGAGCTCGGAGATACACATTCACGTGTTGGCATTATTACAAACAGAGAACACTACACAATCATCGATGACATGGGCTATAACTCAACACCATCCTATGTAGCCTATACAAAGAGAGGCTTCATCGTTGGACGCCAAGCAGTAGCGCAAGCTTCAATGAACCCAAAAGGCACGTTTCGTAATATCAGGTAGGTGTATAACAAGCGCTTTTCTCCCATTCAAACATGGCACTAATCACACAACCTAGGAGTATACTAGGACGGAAGTTCTCAGATTCAAAACTTCAAAAAACTATTGACGCTCTTCCTTACGAGGTTGTAAATATTGGAGGAGAACCGCAGATAAGAGCTGCGATACCAGGAGTGTCCCAGCTACTCAATCCAAAATACAAGTATCTTGCCCCAGAAGAAATAACAGCCAAGATCATTGCAAAATTAAAGCTAGACGCTGAGAGATATTATGGTTATGCTGTAACCCACGCTGTCATAACTGTTCCTTCGTACTTTAATGATGATCAGCGGCAGGCAACCAAAGATGCATGCATTTTAGCTGGATTGACTTGTCTCCGTGTCCTCAATGAGCCGATCGCAGCTGCCATGGGTCATCAGCTTGACAGGGTAGACAAGGAGGCAACCCATATTGTCTACAATATTGGAGATGATGGCATTGATGTCACACTCCTTGATGTGGATGGTGGCATCTTTGAAATTCTTAGATCAGTTCATAACAGTACCCTAAGCTCCGAAGGCTTTGATAAGATGGTTTTGGAATCTGTTATTCAACAATCCATCGACAACAAGTTAATCCAGTCAAAAACAGACATCGAGAACATAGGGACCTTTGAAGCGGAGGTAAAGAAGGCACAGGATATCTTAATGATCGATCGTAGCGACGTTCCGGATAACGCTGTCATCAGACTCAAAACAGGAGGTGTGAGAACAAGTTTAAACCTCACCAAAGCACAAGTCTTGAGCGTTCAAGAAACCTTACTCAAGGATTCTATGCGTTTATTTGACCGGGTTCTTAAGATGGCAAAGGTCACCAAGAGCGAAGTGGGTCACGTTGTGCCAGTCGGCAAAATGAGTATCCTAAAACAAGCTCAGCCAATTCTCAAAGCATACTTTGAAGGGAAAGACAAGATGCTGTTCAGTCCAGAATTTGATCCCGATGACGCTATTGTACGAGGCGCTGCCTCACAAGGGGCTATCCTTGGTGGTGAAAGCGGTGCAACTGGTTGCACCCTCATGATGGATGTGAATCCCCTCTCCCTAGGAATTGAACTCACTGGCGGTGCTTATGGTAAAGTCGTTCCCAGAAACACAGTGATACCAACTAGGAAGTTTGTGAATATCACTACAGTCAGGCACGACCAGGAAAAGATCGTGCTTAATATCTACCAGGGTGAAGAGTTTTATGTCATGTTCAATAATCTGCTGGGCAGGCTCGAGATCGACGTACCAAAAAAACCTCTGGGAGAATCAGTTGTCGAGCTGCTTTTTGAGATTGACGTGAATTATAATCTAAAGGTTTTGGCAAGAGTATTGTCATCTGGGAAAGAGACGAGGGTTGACATTCCTGCCGGAGGAAACAGCAGGATGAGTTGGCTAGAAATGGATAAGATTATCACGAGAGCAGAAACGCATCGGGAATATGAGAAGGGGTTAGGGGAATCTTATGCTGTGGCGGTACGCACAAATCTTGATAATTTGTCCTGGAGAGATACTGGTGCTGCCTTCGTTAGGTCATCCAGCTCAGAAGGTATAGAGAGAGCAGAAATTCGAGTGCGTAACATACAGAAATTCCGTATGTTGGCTAACTGGCTCTTTACTCACTATACTAGACTTACGGGGTATTAAAACTATGTTATTTAGAGTTCGAGGCAGAGCATCCAAATTTATCATTCATCTCACAAAGTATACCTGAAACCCCTATTATCAAGCTCGGTTACATCATGCATTCCTAATTCAATAGTTTCTTTCTCATCCACCGGATTTCCAGCTTGTTCTCGATCCCTCTTTCGATTAAACATGATCATATGAGCGTACAGGGAAAATACCATCACCAACTTGATACTATATGCGATCAACATTGCTCTATATGCTGTTTTGTATCCCGCTGGTCATTCAATAAAAGATTAGCCTAAAGACACTTCTGTGGATGGCAAGATAGAAGGGGAAAGGACATACGTGCTTCCGAGGTGATAAAAGTCTGTGGACCAGCCACGTTTCCAACACACCATCCAACAAATATCAACGCCGAAGTGAGCTGCTTCTTGGTGTAACCCGCGACGTTTGATGAGATGATTGTCAGGCTCATGCTAAATCCCAGATTTTGAAAGTAACAAAGCCAAAGCGCTACCAATCGTCCCCACTAGCATTCCATCGACAGCAATTAGCCTAACTTTCCTTTCTCACCAAGAAAGAGAAGAAGCTAGAAATTCAATGATGAGGAGTAGATAAAACGTACCTTATTATGGCTAGGGAGTCCCACAAGTAACGCGGATCCGATAATACAGATGGTGTTAGCAACAGTCATGACCACACATCTCGTCCCAGGCCACCGCGTAGCAACCCAGCCTCCAAGCAACATTCCAAAAAACTGCACAGCTCCCCCTGGGATTAGCATGTACTGGGTACTCAAGGTGCTAAAACCAAAACTGGCAATGTTAATGCTCGCAAAACTGGTCACCGCGGCGGTGGGAATTTGCGCCGACACGGCCATGACGAACAAGATCCACGTCATGGGATCTTTAATCATCTGTACAGCTTGATATGGTTTAAAAACTCGGTTTTTAATGCCTTGTCGATTCGCGGCGACGCGCTCGACTGCGACAGCTCGTTCGCGAACGCTTAAGAATGCCGTGGTGGATGGACTATCTGGTAGGGTGAGAACAAGAATGATACCCCATGTTATGGTGATGGATCCGAAGATTAGAAAGATGTACATCCACTTTGCGAGACCGCTATTGATGTGACCGACTGCGTAGCCGATCAGCCCGCTGAACATGGTGGCTATTCCGACCATGCTATAGTAGGCTTCAAGTCTCAGTGGCTGTTCGTCGGTAGTGTACCTATTGGGGAGGTAATATTAGTTGCTGCTCTCCACTGAGTATGATAACTTTAACCTCCTAACAATGGACAATTCTTTTGGCGAGTATTACACTAGCGCTTTAGTGGTACATGTATTGCACGGCAAGGAAGACTGTGGAATATGTGGGAGGCTTGTATTACCGTAAGCAGATCACTTACCACATAGACATCAGTAGTACGAAGCCCGGATTAATAGCTGACTCAAGAGCGCCGAGGAAGAAACGGTTAGTAGCTATGCCAGCGAAGGATTTACATGCTGGTGTTGTAATGAGAACGCAGCCCCATGCAACGACGGTAGCAGAGAGGAGACGACCAGTAGGCAGATGTTGGAGTAGAAAGCCGAATGGGAACTGAAAGACCAGGTATCCGATATAAAACATTGATGCTAATTGCGTTAGCTTAATCCGACCTTGCTTATCGAGGATGAAATAAGCACATACTGAGCCACGAGTAATCCTGTCTTTCAAGATGTAAGTCTTTCTTCAGTCCGTACACACTAGCAAGATTTACACAGTTCTTATCAAGATACTGGAGTACATAGGTGATCATGAGCAGAGAAAGGATGCGTAGATCGACTTTCCGCAAAACTTTGGTAGCTTCGACGGGGTCTAATTGAGTGTCTTTCATGCTTTTATAAAGTTCATAGTTGTCATCTAAACTTCCATACATCATTGAGGGTGCCGGTGTGATCTCAACTGTCGGAGAGACCGGAGATTTCTCATCGGTAGTAGAGGTGGCCATTGAAGTAGTACGCGCGATGGATTTTGTGGGTTGACTTTTGCTTGTTAATATTCTACAGTGAAGGGGAAGAGGTTCCTTTAAATGTATCAACGAGCCATCTAGATTAATCTGATGTTACACATGATATGTTGTATCACTATCACACAATGCATACATGCTATCAATAAAAGAGTACTATACTGGGGCCAACTTCTGCACCTACCATATGCAATGCAGTATCCCTCAGCTGAACTTAGCATCAAATAGCAATTCTCCATCCCCATAGCATTCAAAACGGTGCACAAATCCAGGGGCTTCGACACCCACAAAGTGTAAATTAACTTACCAACTGCAAAATCCCACCACCGAAACCTTGCATCTTGAGGACGTGCGACAGTTGGCTAAACCGACTGCCGAGCATTAGTGCTTGCTTCGAACAAGCATCATATGCGGGTAGCGAAAGAAGCATTTCCGGGCACCGTTGCCAATATGTAGCACCGCTGCGTGGCTGATCGATTTAGTGGACTAGCTGTGGAGTTCTAGAACCCGGTGCGTTCCCACAGATATCTGATCTTGCATAGATATATAGTGCTGATGCTGGTTATGGAACTAGCAAGCATGGAGAAGAGGGCATACATAGTAGCCCCAAAAGAAGCTGGGCTGATTGATGTAGATAATTGGATGATGCCTTCGTAATGCTTCCCAATTGAAAGAATGGCCGTCAAGCCCCCTCTCCCTCTCCACTCCTCACATCAGCGCCATGATTGCGTATTCCAGGATACCCTTCTCTATAGGGTTGTAATACATCGAAACTGCGGGGTTATAATAGTTCAGTAATGATGGTTGTCTAGGTTGTTAGAAACGGAAGGTGACACAGATAGTATACAACGCCTTTTGCACATCGTGCTTTCGCGAAGTCTCAACATGATCCTGACTGATACAGGTTGCCGAAAAGCGTGCTGAAATAGAGAGGGTAGTATTGTGAGCACATTTTACGATAAGTTCAAGTTTGTGAATGGCAACAAATGAATATCGAAATTAGTACGAGTGTTGCCTACCCAGAGGCCTATCAACGAGGTAGTGCTACAGGAGCGCAGAAATAATCAATTCATCTGATAAAGAGTTTGATACAAGAAGAGTTTTTTAATTTACAATCTATCTATATGCTTATCTCGGTCAAATAATTACGCCATTCTAGGCCTTGATCGTCCCTTTCAATTTTGCCTCTAGCGCTGCAATTTCTGCTGCAGCTTTCTCCTCCGCTGCTCTTATGGTCTCTGCAAGCTCATCTGCTTTTCTTTTCTCCTCTCTAGCAAGTTGATCTGGTCTTCTGACCGCGATGTCCTTTGCCTTCAGGTCTGAGAATAAGAATTTGAAAACTTTCTCGATAATCCAGCAACCAACATAGTCAATAATCATAACAGCAGTGAGTGTTGTTTTGAACTCGGATGTGAAAGGCACGAGTCGCATCTTCTCATTGATCTCGGGAATGAATTCGGTGGAGCAGGAGAAAGCGATACCAGATACACCGATGATACCCCAGTACATACCGCGATTTTCGGAGAGAGATTCACGGAAGGGTCGACCTTGGTAGTTGATGGCGAAGGTAGAGATTTGTTGAATGAGCTGAAGGAGATAGACGGCACTGTTGAGTAGGGAAGGAGAGAACTCGCCCTCAAGATCAATATCTGGGTCACGACTGGGAGTGTGTTAGCATGAGAAAAATATTTTGATATTGACGACTTACGGAGCGATCCTATCACACAGTCGGGCGATGTAGATGAGAGTTACTATGTGAATGGCGAATTGACCTAGAATAGACCCGATGATGTAGAAGTTGAAGATATTTGGCTGAGGACGCTCCTTGGAAAGTCCATCAACGGACTTGGCACGAGAAATTGACAGGAAGCAAACGCTCATGAGCATACCGCTGATTGTGACCTGCCCATCTCCGAACTTGATACCTTCGAGATATAAGACACTCAAACTGTATGCACTAATAAGGCAGTTGAGTGCTAGAATCTTGTACATCTGAATGGTAGCAACAAGGGTGCATCGTCCTTGGCGGATGATGTTGGGAATTGCAATAACGTTGCTGAGCTTGGAGGTGAACGGTGCGGCTACTGATGCATCTCCCAGTTTGATAGTGGGTGGCTCAGAATCATCGTCCATTTCCATCTCTTGCATGGTCTGGGTTAACTTATCTGCAAGACTCAATGCCTTCTTCTGGGCTGGAGTTTGTTGGTTTTTGCCGTCAATGAGCTTTTGGGCTGCTGGTGAAGTTACAGTTTCAACAGCATCAACTTTCCCGCCAAGCGAAGCCTCCTGTAGTGCAACATCAATACCCTTTCTTTCAGCTTCTCGCTTGATAGCAGCTTCATAGTGTGGATTGGTTGGCCCGGGTGGATAGAGATGAGCAATGAGGACTGGGACAGGGGGATGCGGTTGCTTGAAGCGCTCCATCATTTGGCATTGCTTTTCGTACAACTCCTTCATCTTGTTGTTTCGGTAATGCTCGCCAATCTTGTTAAGGTCATCTTGTGTTCCGTTCAGTAAAGCAACACCAATGTGTGCTTGCTTCAGGGCTCCAACATCATTGGTACCATCTCCAGCCATAAGGGTATGATAACCGAGTTCTTTCAAGCCCATGAGAATCTCTTCCTTTTGCTTTGGTGAGACGCGAGCATAAACCCATGCGTATCGATAAATGGTGGGTAATGCTGCTTGGCCTTTGAACTTTGCGAGGGCATAACCAGTGATGCAAAGATCGTTGTTATCAATTATCTTTTGGTCGATTGGCTTGGTTGGATCAACTGGAATACTGATGGAATCATCAACACTTCGCCAAACAAGATTTTCACCACTATCATCGTGCTCTGGTGCATCAAGAATAAGGACGTCACGGTCAACGATTTCGACCTCACGAGCGACGTGAACAGCAGTGAGAGGGTTGTCGCCAGTAATCATAACCACACGATGACTGCTCTCATTAAGCATGATAACCGACTTCTTTGCGTCATCTTTCAATGGGCAATGAAGAACCAAAAACCCATCGAAGTGCAGTTCAGATTCGACGTTTTCCCTTTTCAAATCATTGATTTTGCCGGATCCAAGTTCCGTCTCGATAGAAAGAGGTTTGAAGGCGAGCGCAAGTACCCGGGACCCTTTACGGGTGAAGTACTTGAATGTTTCTTCGTAGTCTTTGGGCACCTTCACCAACATTTTCATGATTGTCTCAGGGGCTCCTTTGACTCCTACAAAGGTGCTTTTGTTTTTCTTCCCAGTAGCGGAATCCATACTAGTGACAGTAGCGACTGAACTTTGTCGCTTGAGAGCTGAGGAGAATTGAAATCTACGCTTGATCTGAACAGATACTGCAGGCAACGCTGCTCCCTTAACTGCTACAGTCTGCTTGCTAGAAAGAATGTCGTTCTTGCCAAGAGTCCAGCCGAGTGAGCTCAGTGTAGCTTTTTCCATGGGGTCACCCACAATATCTCCTTCATCCAATTTTACCAAGGCATGAGCAGTAGCCAACACGATTGTAGTATACATCCCAGCTTCCTTTACAGGCGTAATGTGGCTATGGGCTCCATCTTTCTCACGGGGAATATCATTTTGTGGTTTATCGAGACCAAGTCCAGCAATTCCCAGAACAACTAAATCTTCACCAGTTAAAGTACCAGTTTTATCGAAACAAGCAACATCTACTCGTCCCGCGAACGGGATTCGGAAAGGCTCGGTACAGTAAATCGCATATTTGCTTAGGGCAGCAAGACTGGTGTTGACGGCTAAGGTAAGCTCCATGGGTAACTCTGGTGGTACCACGCTGGTGACAATCAAAACACAGTCTAGCAGGAGCTTGGAACGCTTTCTGTCCTTCTTCACACCTTCATCCCAAACATACCAGGATGCGGCAATCGCGAAGATCAGAAGGAAAAGAATGAATAGAAGAGCTTCGGCATTGTTGGCCGAAATTCGTTCAGTAGAGTAGATCATGGTTCGTACCAAACTTCCTTGCGAGGTTTCGAAACCAGTCTTTACAACTATAGCAAGAGCACCATCGTCTGGAGATGGTGGAACTTTGGATGCAAGCTGAGGTCGAGCCTCATCGGTATTGCCATGGGTAATTTGTAGAACTTTGGTTCCTCCATAGAGGAAGGCATTCTTGTCAATCCCCTCCGGCTCCAGTACAGCATCCGCAGGTCGAAGACGGATCGAGTCTTTCAGAAGTGGAGTGGATTCTCCAGACAACATAGCCTCATTCACAATTGCACTTCCCTCTACAAGCACCATATCGCATGCAACTCCACTGTCTTCCTTTGTACGTCCAACCGAGACAAGATCACCAGGCAAAAGTTTATCGCTTTGAGTCTCTTCCCATTTATTTTCTCTGAAAACCCAGATGTCATATGGCTTGACACCCATTCCACGGAATTCGGTCAAAGTTCTTTGGCGCTGCCAGACAACGGTGCTTTCGAACATGACCAACATGAACAATGTGAATAAAGAGTAGTACCAGTATTCATCCAACATCCATAAACCAACACAGAAAATTTGAAACACAAAGAACGGTGCCACGGCATGCTCCTTGAAAAGCTCGGTGAATGTTGGAACAGGGATGTCGAAGGTGTTGTCACCATAGTGTTGCTGAATTCGGGAGATTTCCGAGGCCGAGGTGATACCTCTGGACTTTTGGAAGTGTCCGAGATTTGGTTTCGGTTCGGCATCAATGGCATACACAAGAGGTTTGAATGAGTTATTTTCAGGTGTATAGAGAAATCGTCGTTTTTGGAAGAGGAATGACACATTGTTCTTGCCACCAGCCTAATAAGATTAGCTAGATTACATGTTCATGTTGCCTGGCAAAACTTACGGTATCTCTGACAATAGTACATATTTCAGGTGCACCCGCATTGGTCTTGGGAATAACCTTGATCAGTTTGGCATCTTGGACGGTAGTAGCCTTCACAGATGTGAAGAGGGCTTTCAAATTCACATTCCAATGCGTGCAGAGCCACACTAGAGTTTGGGCGGTAATGATGGAACCACACCAGACAAATGTCCATTCTGGAGCCCCAATGTGCTTGTTGTAGAGTTCAGGAGTGTAAAAGTAGCGTGCAAAGACGGGCCAGACGATGGCAAACGGCCATATATAAGTATGTAAGTACAGAGGCACTATTTGTGATTCATATTAGCAATGAAACTTCTAAGATTCGATACCAGCAGAGCCTCCCAAATGTAAACCGCAGCTTCTATGAGGTGCACCAATGGCTTCTATTGTGCATTTGGCTTCCCGCTTCCCTAGGAACAGCTTGATTTGCTCTGATCCCCCATATACAACAGGAAAAGAATTGAGGCCGGGAGTGGGGGGAAAAGGGAACGTACAAGGATTATGCAAAGAGGCAGATGCGATGAAGGGATTATCAACAAGAGGCGCCATGGCGCAAGAGAATAGAAGATCGAATGCGCGATATGGCGGATGGGCGACGTGAAGGAATATGTGTCAACTGCTCCTGGTTTAAGAAATCATGGGCGGATCCTAGGCGCGCATAGGCCGACGAATGCTATGGAAGAACAATCCGCCGAAGAATCCACACCACGGTCATGTGACCGTAGCCGCGACCGTGACCGTCATACTTTGGTTGGGATGCGAACAGAGAAAAGAAAAGAAAAGATTAGACCAGCCAAAGCTTCGAATTAAATCATAGAAGTCGAGAATACTGTATATGAAAATGTGAATTAAAAAATATAATTGGCTCCAGTTCTGGTTTAATCCATGAACTTGTATGATCTCTTCGCGGCCATTAATGAGGTATTCATAACATAACTGTACCCCGGTCACCAAGAAACTCTACTCTACTCTACTCTATGAGATGTCCATGTGATTGATTGATACTGTAGGAATCCGTCATTCCCATTCGTTCTCCTACAGGATTCCCAGCCCTTGACGTGTATAGTCTGACAGGCCGGTTAATGCTGGTTCAGGGGAGGGAGCTGTTGTGCCTTCACCGAAGTATGAAGCCGTGTACATGTAATGTAGGGTTGTATAACGCTGTACATGTACACCACATACAGATCGACCACAAGCAATGGAGATCTGCTTAAGCTTAAGTGGGTGCACCGATCTACATCTATACTGCACGAGCATATAGCATACATATTTTATTAGCACGGCCGAACTGAAATGGCTTTGGTTGTTGTGCATCTCCGTATCTGTTCTGTGTCTCGCGTGCTCCAGCGACGTCATCTGTATCCTTTGCGTTGCGCTGCCTTGGCCAGTCGTCGGAACCCCACCAAGCACAGTCTCAGATACCAGGTTTTGACCCCGCTACCAACATTATACTATATATACTATACACACTACCAAGCAAACAGCCAGGAAGCCACGGCATCTCTATCCGTAAGTCAATTGCCTTATAGTACAAGTACAAGTACAAGTATTCTCGAGCGCCGGCGCTACTGCATCTGCCTTTTCCACACGTCCAAACAGTCTCAGCCGGATTCTCAAGATACATTGCACTTCGGAAGTAGCAGCGTCTACAGCATAATCCATAGAAGCAGGGAGACAAGCCAAAGCATGTCTCCAAACCAATGCTCATTTTGAACATCGAGTTCCGTACTAACTCTACCTGTCTAGGATTGCAGAGCCCAGTTCCTTACCTGCCGAACCGTAGCGGTGCCAGCGACTTTCCAGCAGCTTTGGTTCCCCCAGGAGCTACTTGCTCTCAAACATGACCACTGCAGGCCCCTCAGATGGCGGTTCCAATCCCCAAAGTTTAAAGGAGAAGCTCAAGAATCCTTTCAATAGCATGCGCGAAAAGTTCAGAGACAGCTCGCTCTACGATGTCAAGGTCGGGCTAATCCACAAGAAGCATGAAATTGGGAAGTTTGCCAACTTGGTAGGACGCACAAATCTTGGGGTGATACTGTTTTAACGAAAACCAGATGAACCCAAACCATCGGCATGACGAAGAACATGAGCAAGCCACGGATGAGAAAAGAACCAAAATTGGCGAGGGACACAGATTTGGATCTTTCGCACCGGAACGCCCAGGAAACAACATCAAGTGGTACGTGGATGGCAGGGATTACTTCTATGTAGGTGCACGATTCCCCGAATCTACTTCAGTTATTGATCGTAGCAGGCTGTCTCAGTAGCGCTCGAGCGTGCGACGGAGACGATATATATCGAAGATTGGTGGCTGTCACCCGAGTTATTTTTGAGGCGACCCGCATCTAGCAATCAAGAATACCGCTTAGATCAAATTCTCAAGCGCAGAGCAGAGGCTGGGGTGAAGATTTATGTCATAGTCTACCGCGAGGTCGAGGTACTTTTACTCTGTGCCTTTTTAGATTCATGCTAAACTAGTCCTAGGCTGCCTTGACGTGCAATTCCCAACACACGAAACATGCTCTTCAGGCTTTGTGCCCTAAAGGTTCGCCGGGACACGGTAATATCATGGTTATGCGCCATCCCGATCACAACGTCTTGGAGAATGCCGCGGACATGACGTTCTACTGGGCTCACCACGAGAAGTTCATCGTCATAGATTATAATACTGCGTTCATTGGAGGTCTAGATCTTTGCTTTGGCAGATGGGATAATCATCAACATCAACTGGCCGATGTGCATCCAGCAGGCGTGGCAAATGAGATGTGGCCAGGGCAGGACTTCAACAACAATCGTGTGATGGATTTCCAAAAAGTTGATGATTGGAAATCAAATGAACTTTCCAAAGCCGAGTATGGGCGTATGCCATGGCACGATGTATCCATGGGTGTGGTTGGTGATTGCGTAGTCGATATTGCTGAGCACTTTGTCCTCCGTTGGAATTTCGTAAAGCGTGATAAGTACAAGCGAGATGGAAGATACGATTGGTTGACAATGGAAGGCCGAGAAGGCCCCGACGAGGATTTGATCGGAGTTCAAAGACCAAAACATCCCGTTGGAGATTACATACACCACCCGTTGACACCATTAAGTGGAAAGACCTTAGGCAGCGAACAAGGAACTGTGCACGCCCAAATTGTTCGGAGCAGTGCAGACTGGTCGAGTGGTATTCTTACTGAGCACAGCATTCAAAATGCCTACTGTGATCTCATCAGAAGCGCTGAGCATTTCGTCTACATTGAGAACCAATTCTTCATCACGGCAACAGGGGATGAGCAAAGTCCAATCAAGAATCAGATTGGTGCAGCCATTGTGGAAGCAGTGGTTAGAGCGGGCAAAGAAAACCGAAAGTTCAGAATGATTGTTGTTATTCCAGCCGTGCCGGGATTTGCAGGCGATCTCCGAGACGATGCAGCAATGGGTACCAGAGCCATCATGGACTATCAATACAAATCTATCTGTAGAGGGGAGCATTCGATATACGAGCAAATCAAAGCACAAGGTGTCGACCCCACCCAGCATATTTTCTTCTTCAATCTACGCTCATATGATCGGTTGAACGTTACTCCGGCCGTCAAGAAACAGGAAGAGATCTCTGGCGTCAAGATGCAAGATGTACAACATGCCGAAGCAGAGGAGCTAATGGGTCACCAAGGCTCGGGTGGGCATAGTGACAAAGACAACGCAAAGATCAAAGAAGACAAGCAGAATTTCGAAGCCGCAGCTGGCCAGGCAGGAACAGATCGTGATCCTGAAAGTGAGGACAGTGTGGCGAAGTTTGCTATGCACAACACGCCT
>Ga0247808_10001143_pt1 | contig 12844 bp, 19 predicted proteins | sample UWRJL089202R1_FD_179914 | JGI IMG/M metagenome (GOLD analysis project Ga0247808, IMG submission 179914) | Plant litter microbial communities from Arlington Agricultural Research Station in Wisconsin, United States - UWRJ-L089-202R-1 | ecosystem: Environmental > Terrestrial > Plant litter >... | reverse complement strand
AGTCCTCCTTGTGCTAGTTTTAGTACAATAGGAGTTGGATTTACAAGAAAAGAAACCCATGGTTTGGGAAAAGAACACTGGGGTGAAGCTAGAGACTATTCTGGTATTGAACAAAGAACAGATGATTTATTCTATGAATATATTAGAATAGTTGATGAATTAAGACCAAAAACATTTATAGCAGAAAATGTTAGAGGATTAGCAATAGAACCAAATGTTCAAATATTAGGTTCTAATAACCCTGCTGATTTGTCTAATGAAACTATAATGGGACAATTTAGAAACTTAGGTTATAAAGTAAAATATAAACTAATAAATGCAGAAGATTATGGTGTTGCTCAAACAAGAACTAGACTAATAATTATTGGTGTTAGAAAAGACTTAAAGGGATTTCCTAATTTTCCATTTGTATTTAAGAAAAAAGTTAGATTAAAAGATGTTATGCCTGATATGCAATTTATATCTTGTCATAAAGGATTCAATGAACAATTTAATAGAATGAGAACACCTAGTGATGTTTGTTATACTATTACAAAAAGTGGAATAGGTCCAAAAGGAACTTATAGAGTATTTAGAGATTCTATGACACTAGAAATGATTCCTGAAGATCATAGATTAAAATATTATGATATTAAGGATTTGTCTATTAAAGAAGTTCCTATTTTACATAAACCAGGGTACTTACTTAAAAAAGATTTTACTGGAATTGAATATATTCACAATCCATTATATGAATCATTATCAAAAATGAGTATAATAGAATTGAAAAGGATTCAAAGTTTTCCTGAAGATTATATCTTAGAAGGGTCATATAATAAGCAATTAGAAAGATTAGGAAGATCAGTACCACCATTAATGATGAGAGCAGTTGCTGAACATTTGTATAATACAGTTTTGAAAATAAATGAATAAGGATTATATCTATAACATGAATTTTGTAAGAGAACAAAGTTCTAAGAATCTATTTTATGTAGTTTCTTTATTTGCAGGCGGTGGTGGTTCTTCCACTGGTTATAGATTAGCAGGAGGAAAAGTATTAGCAATAAATGAATTCGTTCCTGCTGCACAAGATGCTTATAAAGAAAACTATCCAGATACATATATCTTTCCACAAGATATTAGAGATTTGAAGGCAGATGATATTCTTAAAAAATTGAATATTAAAAAAGGAGAATTGGATATTTTAGATGGTAGTCCTCCTTGTGCTAGTTTCAGTACTGCCGGATTGAGAGAAAAAGGATGGGGTCGTATTAAGAAATATAGTGACAAGGAACAAAGAACTGATGATTTATTTTTTGAATTTAGTAGAATATTAAAAGAAATACAACCCAAAGTTTTTGTTGCTGAAAATGTTAAAGGACTTACTATTGGTGCAGCAGCAAATTTATTGGGAGGTGAACAATTAGATTTGTTTGGATTTTATAAGGAAACTATTTATCAAACTCTTTTAGATTGTGGTTATCAAGTAAGATATAAAGTTATTAACTCTAAAAATTATGGTGTTCCACAATCTAGAGATAGAACTATTTTTATAGGAGTGCGAAATGATATTAGTAATAATATTACTTTTCCTAAACACTATACTTGTAATGATACTATTGAACATGCTATTAGTGATATTAAATTTAGTGGTAATGTTTGTTCAATGGGTGATACATATAAAGAGTATTGGGAAAAGACATTACCAAATGAATCTTTTTATGATATGGGAAAAAGATTAAAAATACATACAACAGGATTAACTAGAATAAGATTAGACAAGGATAAAATTTGTCCTACTATTATAGCAACGCCTAGTTTGTATCATTGGAATGAACCCAGAACTTTAACTATTGAAGAAGTAATTAGATTAAGTAGTTTTCCTAGTGATTATTATTTAGGAGATTCTACAACTAGACAATGGGAAAGAGTTGGTAGAGCAGTACCACCATTAATGTATAAGGCGGTTGCAGAAAATATTTACAATACAATTTTAAAAAATGTAAGCAATGAGTAAAATATTATTAGAAACAGAAAAACAAATTGTATATAGGGGGTTTGATGATGATACTATCGATGCCATGCATACAGAATTATCATTAGGAAAAAGATTATTTTGTATATATGCAAGTAGAGATGAACTTATAACAGGACAATTTCCAAAAAGTCTATTACTAGGTTTATATGAATGTATAGATGAAATTCCTGATGAATATATTATGGATAAACATCTTAAATTAGAACATAGTATTATTGAATGGACACCTATTTCTGGTATTAATAAGGGATTGGTAAATTCATTTTTAAATTCAACAAAGTAAATTATGTGTGGAATAATTGGTAGTTATAAATCAAAAGAAAAAATAAATATTCAAAATATTTATCATAGAGGACCAGATTGTCAGAAACTAATAAAGTGGAATGATTTTAATGTTGGACACACTAGACTTTCTATTATTGATCCACAATCTGGAGCAAATCAACCTTTTGAATTTAAAGATACTATTCTTGCTTTTAATGGAGAAATTTATAACTTCCAAGAATTAAAAGATGAATATTTATCAGATAAATATTTTTCAACTAATTCAGATACAGAAGTTCTTTCTCAAATGCTTTATTTCCATGGTGTTGATAAAACATTAGAAGTAATAGATGGTATGTTTTGTTTCTTCTATTCTAATAATAAAATTAATATATTAGTTAGAGATAGATTTGGAAAAATACCATTATTTTATAATATTGATAATGGTTTTATTTGGTGCTCTGAACAAAAAGGGTTTAAAAAACAAATGACTGAATTTCCAAGAGCAAACTATTATGATTTTAATAGTGGACTATTTATTGAATATTATTCATATATTAATAGCAACTATAAACCATTTACTAAAGAAGTAATGATAAATGCTGTTAAAAAAAGATTGGTTTCAGATGTTCCACTTTGTTGCTTAATTAGCGGTGGTTTAGACTCTAGTTTAATATTAGGTATAGCAAAGACCTTTAATCCTAATATCGTTGCTTATACTGCTGTTTATGATAGAAATAGTAATGATTATTTGAATGCTAAGAGAATATGTGAAGAATATAATATAGAATTAAGAACAGTTTTTATAGAACCTCCTACTAAAAAAGATATTAACGATACTATTTTTAGTATAGAAACTAATATGAAAGCACAGATAGAAATATCGTTATTAAATTTACCGTTGGCAAAAAAGATTTCAGAAGATGGTTTCAAGGTTGTATTATCTGGAGAAGGTGCAGATGAAATATTTGGTGGTTATGGTAATTTTGCAATCAAAGCATCTAAAGCAATAACATATGAAGATTGGAGAGAAATTAAAAAAGAACAAATAGATAAAATGGCAAGAGGTAATTTTAGACGTGCTAATATGGTATTTATGAAATATCACATTGAATGTAGATTACCTTTTATAGATAAAGATATAGTAGAATTTGGTATTAATGCTACTAGAGAAGAAAATCCAGTAGGTAAAAGAATATTAAAAGAGATTGCCAGAGATATTGTTCCTAAGTACATTATAAAAAGACAAAAAGAAACTTTTCAGGGTTCTGCTAAAATGCCAGAATATATTGAAAAACTATATGGTAATCCTATTAAAATGTACAATCAAATATATAGAGATATATTTAAAAAGACATTAAGTAGATTATTTTAAGTTGATAATCAATATGTTGTAATTATTTTTGAATTTATTTGGTATTCTTGATTTATATTACTATATTTGAATATGAAAAAAGGAGAATTTATTATTTGGGATAGTCACTTCGGATATGACATTGGATTTTATTCAAAGGAAGAAGGTGTAATGTATGGAACTAGTGAAATTTATTTAGTTACTGGTGTTAGTGAAGGTTTTCTAAGTGTTCCACCACATGAAATTCATTCATTTTCTAAAGAACTAATAGAAAAACTTAATACCAAATATAAGTATAAAAGAGAATATGAAACTCTTTTAGAGAGATTAAATATTAGGAAACAAAGAGTTTTGAATGAAGAAATTAAGTAGTTATATTATAGAAGCAAAACATTATCATTTTTTAGATCCTAATAAAAGAAATGAAATATATGTATTTGATGTTGATGAAACATTAGTTATTACTGCTTCTAAAATAAAAATATTAGATACTGAAACTGGTGAAAGATTTGAATTAACACCTCAAGAATTTAATTCTTATATTTCTAAACCATCTCATACTCATGATTATAGTGATTTTTTATCTTTAGAATTGCTAAAAGCAGGTAAACTTATAGATTGGGTTGTTGATATATTAAGAAAAACTCTTGCAAAGAAAAAAGCAGTTGGTATAATTACAGCAAGAGGTAATCAACAATTAATTAAAGATTTCTTATTACACCATGGAATTAATATAAATAAAGATTTTATTTTTGCCACTACTGATCCTACACAAGGATTTTCAGGAACTGTTCCTGAACAAAAAACTCAGGCATTTAAAAGATTAATAGATTTAGGGTTTAATGACTTTAAATTTTTTGATGATTCTAAGGACAATATTGATTTTGCCAATAAACTAGCAAAAGAAAATCCAAATATTAAGATGGATGCTAAACATATTAAACAACAATGGATTCCAAAGTTGTAACATTCAATAAATCATATACTTATAAATAGTAAGTATTTTTAAAATAAATCATTGTTTATTTGCATTTAATACAAATAATGTGTATATTTATATATACAAAAAGATAATGTTGGTATAACTAACATACAATTCATAACCAAAAAAAAGGAAAACTTATGAAACCCGATTACAAACAATTCAAACAAGATGTTCTTTCTAAAAAAATAGGAAGAAAACAAGTATCACTATCTGAGATTAGATTAATTTCAGATTCAGCAGTAGAAATCAATGGTCTTGCATTAGCATTAGCACCTGCTGGTTTCTCTTCACTATTACGAATAGTGGGTATCTCTAAACAACTTAGAAGAAATCTAATTAAACAATATGGTGATTCATTTGCAGATAATTTAGTTTCAACACTAGGTAAAGCAATGGGTGCTTCTAAAGGAAATGTTACTCTTTTAATTGATATGAGAAAAAAGAGAGTAATTAATATCGTATCTTCTACAGAATTTATGATTTCAAATGAATCTTATCTTTCCAACGTGGAAAGAATTATTGGAGATTCTAAACTAGAAATTGATTCAATGGTAATTAGAGACAATGGTGGATTTACAATTTCTACTATTGGAGATAATTCAGAATGGGGTTTTCAAGGTATCGAAAGTACTGAAAGTTTCAAATTTGGATTGAATTTTGATAATGATCCTATTACAGGAACTAGATTGATGCCATATAACCAAAGATTGGTTTGTACAAATGGTATGATTGGACAGGGTTTTGTTGGTGTTCACCAACTTAATAATACAAAAGATTCATGGGATTCTTTCTATCACAAGATTGATGTTCTTAAAAAAGACAATTTCAAACCAATTGAATTTAGTTCAACTCTAAAATCAGTTATGAATTCAAATGCTTCATTAAGTGAATTGTTACAAGCAAGAAATTTAATGAAAGCAAATTCAAAAATTACTGATTCAGAATTAGAATTATATGCACCAATTGGTTCAACAGAAGAAGCATATAGAAAATCTGGTATTATTGTTGATGATTTTAACAAAGAACAAAAACAAAATGCTAGAACAGATGTTCCTTTTTGGGATTTAATTAACGGTATTACTGATTTTGCAAGTCATAACTATGGTCATGAACTTAAAAATCCTGATACACTACAAAGATTTGCTGGACGTCTATTCGTTAAGAATCCAGATTTGGCAAACCTTGTAATTAATCCTTTTAGATAGTCTTTAATTTATATCGTAAACATAAGAGTAGTCAATTTTGACTACTCTTTTAATATAATCAAAAATGAAATTACAAGTAGGTTTTATCAGTGATCTTCATACCAAACAACGAGAGTGGACTGATAATTTACAATACGGACAATGGGGTTATGAAGTAGAACAAAAATGGAAAGATTTAGATATTCTTATTTTTGCAGGTGATTGTTCATCTAGAGGATATTTTCATGAATTGAAAGACTTTACTTATTGGTTTTCACAACAACCTGCAACATTTAAGGTCATGATTGCAGGAAACCATGATTTTGGTTTTGAAGAAATTGCTAGATTTGATCCTAATGTTATTAGAAATACTGTTGTTTCTACTCCAACAATTGAAGAAATTATACCAGATAATGTCATATATTTAAATGATAGTTCAGTAGATATTTATGGTTTGAAAATTTGGGGTTCTCCTATTCAACCTTGGTTTCATAATTGGGCATTTAATAGACAAAGGGGTGAAGAAATTAAAAAACATTGGGACTTAATTCCTAATGACACTGATATATTAATTACTCACGGCCCTCCTAGAAATATTCTAGATAGAATTGGTAAAAGATTTGAAAGAGTTAATGAAAATCCACATGTTGGGTGTGATGATTTACTAGAAGCAATTAATAGAATTAAACCAAAGGTAAATGTATTTGGTCATATTCATGAAGGATATGGTAAAGTTGTAATTGACGATACTATATTTATAAATGCTAGTTGTTTAAATGATAACTACATGCCAACTAATCCACCTCAATTTTTAACTATTGAAATTTAAAACTATGAAAAAAACAATTTGGTATTCTATTATTAATGGCGGTGATGGTTCTGCTTATCCTAGATTTATGGAAAGTGAAAGATTAACAGAATGGGATCAAGATCATATGGATGAAGGTTGGGGAGAAACTTGTAATGGTTCTATTGAAATGGAATCAGATTCTGAAATCAATATTCTAACTAAGATTGAAACTGAACTGGGTTACTTTCTTAATTTAGTTTTTGGTTATAATCCAGAAGAAAATTCTATTATTGCATTTGCAGAAGAATTTTTTGAAGGTTCTATTCCTGAAGTATCTTTTCAAATAAATCCAGACTATCCAGAAGGACCATATCACAAAATAATTATACTAGATTCTAATAATAATTTTATTGTTGAATTATTTACAGTATCTAAAAAAGATATTCAATACCATACAAAAGTATTGGAAGATTTAAAAAGTAAATTAAAATAACAATTAAAACCTTTCAGTATATAGGTAACTGAATTTAATTATGAAAGTTAATGAACACAAAGAATCTGAATCAGATTTTCAAAGAATATTGAATAGTTTAAGGTTTGAAACCAACTTAACAGAAGAACTAACTTCAAATATTAATCATTTAAGTAATTGTTTAAAACAGATTGAAAGAGATGATGCTACTTTAGATAAAGAAAAGACCAAATCAGTAGAGGTAATGGCATTGCTTGATTATATTTGGCTAGAAATATATAAAATTAGAAAAACCAATGAAGAATTATTACTTATTAAAGACCACTTACAATCAATTATTGGAGGGTAATTCTTATGAAAGATACTAACTTTGTATACTGGTTACAGGGATATTTAGAATTATCTGAACCAACTGATCTATCTGAAAAAGTAGTTGTTTTAATTAAAAAACATCTTCAAATAGTACTAGAAAATACTGATGATGAAATTGAAATCCCCTTTATTTTTTGGTTAGATGGGTTTCTTGCAGCAAATGGAGACAACGGTTTGAATACTAATATGTTAAAACAGATTGAAGATAGAATCTATGGTGTTTTTAAGCATGTTATAGACCCTCAAACATCTCCTGGTTTACAAGGACATCTTAATAATTTACATGGTAATGGTTCAAATAGTGAATTAATGAGATGTTAAATTTGGATTTGTCAATATAATGTTGTATCTTTATAAAGTTGGCAGAGGGCATATTAAATAAGAAAATATACATTTATAATGGCAAATAAAAAGATTTTATGTATTGATATGGATGGTGTGGTTGCAGATTACATGAATCCAGAACATAATAAAAAATTCAAAGACTATAAAGAAGAAGGTTTTTTTAGAGAATTACCAGAAGTTACTGGAATGCAAGATGCAATTACTAAACTAGAAAGAAAATATGACATTTTCTTCTTAACTACTGCACCTTGGGGTTCTCCTGCTGCTTGGAAAGAAAAACGAGAATGGGTAGAAGATAAATTTGGTGATAGATTTAAGAAGAAAATTATTATGACCCATAGAAAAGATTTAATATATGGTGATTATCTAATTGATGATAGAACTGCAAACGGTGCTAATGAGTTCAGAGGTGAACTTATACACTTTGCAACTAAAAGATTTCCAGATTGGGATGCTGTACTTAAATACTTACTATAAACAAAATCATAATGAGAAACTTACAATTAGAATTACAAAAATTAGAAGAAAAGTTAGAAGTCTTAATAGCAGAAAAGACAACTAAAAAATATGTTCAAATGGTTGAAGATGAAATTTCTGAAATTCTTAAACTAATTGCAGAACAAGAAAGTACTAATGAACAAAATTCTGTTACTCTTTAATTAATAAATAATGACTACTTTATATAAAAGAAATAAAAATAATAATAAAATTCAAGTATGGTCTATTGAAGTCCATAAAGATGGAAAATATAGAACATCAGAAGGTTATCAAGATGGTAAGATAACTACAAATGATTGGACAGTGTGTTCTCCAAAAAATGTTGGTAAGAAAAGTGAAACATCTGCTTATGAACAAGCATTAAGTGAAGCACAATCTAAGATTGTGAAAAAACAAGAAAATGCATATACAGAAAACATTAAAAATATTGATGTTGTTGATATGTATTTTGAACCAATGTTAGCAGCAAAATATGAATCTTATAATGAACCTGTAATTTCTCAACCAAAATTAGATGGTATTAGAAATGTTACTAAAGCATCTGGTTCATTTACAAGACAGGGAAAACCTCAATTGGCAATTCCTCATATTTTTGAATCTCTTAAACCTCTATTTGAATCATATCCTGATTTGGTTATTGACGGAGAACTGTATAACCACGATCTAAGAGACGATTTTAATCAGATTACTAGTATTGCTAGAAAACAAAAACCAGACGCTCTAGACCTGGCAAACAGCAGGAAAATGATACAATTTCATGTATATGATGTATGTTTTCTAGATATGCCAAATGCTTCTTTAGAATATAGAATAGCATTTATAGAAGATGTTATTGCTCAATATGAATTTATTGTAGTTGTAGATACTCAAATTGCAGATTCACAAGAAAGACTAGATGAATTGTATGCTGAGTATATGCTACAAGGTTTTGAAGGTCAAATGATTAGAAAAATAGGTTCTTCTTATGAAAATAAAAGAAGTAAAAATCTTTTAAAAAGAAAGCAATTTATTGATGAAGAATTTGAAATTGTTGATATTAACGAAGGAGTTGGTAACTGGTCAGGTAAAGCAAAAACAATTATGTTTAAGAAAACTGATGGTACAACGTTTTCTGGAGGTGTCAAAGGGAATATGACATATTGTACTGAACTTTTGAAAAACAAAGATCAACACATTGGAAAACAAGCAACTGTAAGATTTCAAGAATACACTAAAGATGAAAATGGAAATGAAAATGTTCCTAGATTCGGAGTAATGTATGGCATTAGAGATTATGAGTAAGAAAAAACCAATTGATAAAGTAACAACTGATAGGTTGTCTGCAATCCTTAAAATTTGTAATATTCAATTATCTTTTGAAGAAATTGATAAAATAATTGATATAGTTGAATTAATAGAAGATAGGGGTGGTAAAACATCTCTATCTGATATTGATAAATTAAAAAAAGATTGGGAAGACTATAGTTATTCTCAAAATAATAAACCTGCTATAGGTTATTGGTCAATAGGTTGATTATCAGTATAATAAGATAAGATAAAAAATTATTATAATTATCTGGTATTTGTTAAATAAAAGTTATATATTAGTATTGTAGATGATGAGTAATCTACTTTAATATAAGTGTCATGGAAAAATATATTAGAAATTTTGGAGATCCCAATATTGTTGGTTATTTTGTTATGGAACTTTTGGTATCTGGTAAAGGATTTAAACGAAATGTTGTATTACCATTAGGACCAGAGAGTTCTGATATTACCTTTAAGCAACTTGGAAATTTAGCATTTGACTATTACAATAATTTAGACAAAAGCAAAGATGTTTATGGTTTTAGTTATAAAATTATAGAATAATATGAAAGACTTATTCAAAACAAAAACCTTAATTGAACTAGAATCTATTAATACTAAAAACTTATTAAGATACTATAAGGCAGAAAGATTAAGGTTTCTTAGATTTAAAGGAAATTATACATGTCAGTGTTGTGGAGAATTAGATTGGGATTTAAATACCAAAGATTATCAAGATATAAAAATAGTCTATATAAATTGGAAAGAATATTTAGAGTCTATTAAGTCTATTTTAAATACAAGAGAACACGTTATTAAATAACATATGGGGGTGACTGGATTTGACAGGTTGCTTGGATTAAGTAAATGCGAACCGTGATGAAATGAGACACGTAAAACGTTTCAAAACAATAATTGACAACAATACAATAACAAGAGAAGACATTGTAGCAATGGATTCTCTATTAGCAGAAGCAAACACAATCCTTAACGGGACATTGGAGTTGGCAGCATAGTCAAAGGAAGTAAGCGCCTAATAGACTTACAGTGTTTCTTGTTTTAATAAAAACAAGTGGTGACCATCAGGCCAAAACCGCTGACTGATAGAAATGTGTAGGTTGAAATTACCTTTAAGAAAACTTATAATTTCCACTAGTAAGCAAACGTTCGTAATTCATTTATTTGAAACACAATTCTGGACGAGGGTTCGAATCCCTCCACCTCCACTTTATCTTTTACAAAATGGAAAAAGAAGCAAACAAAATTCTAGATCAATTTAAAAAAGGAGAACTAACGCTAGATAAAACTCGTAGATTACTTTTTGTTTTAACTGGTATTAATAAAACTTCTAATTGTAAATTGGATAGATTAGAAAATGAATGTTCAATTTATTTGAATACAGAATCAAAATGTAATGGTTGTTTCCAAGCATGTTAATTACCAAATGTTTATAAGAGAGACACAATAATAGTTCAAATTACATCCTAACAGAACACTCTGTAAACTATCTTTATTATGAATAATCCACACAAATTATTATCTAATTGTAATTCATATCTATTTCCTGAAGAAGATATGTGTATACATATTATTAGAACTAGTTTTAGTGAATCCAAAAGATACATTGTAGTATTTGAAGATGCTTACCAAACAAAGGTAGGAGAAACTCAATTACTTTCTTCAAAAGAAATTTTAGAAAAATTCAATATAACACTATGAGTTCAAAACAACTAAATATTGATATTAATAAGATCAAAAAACAATCTAAGTTAATTATTAAACTAGATGGTTATTGGACTTCTTTTACTTGGTATATTTGGAGAGGTCCTATTAGATTTTTAGATAGACTTTGGAATTTTTGGAGATTTAGAAAAGAAATATTTAATTTTAGATCATGGGATTATACTTATAATTTCGAGTTATTTATTAAATCTTTAGAGTTTACTGCAGATGGTATTTCAAAAAGAGAGATAATTACAGATCATCAAGAAACTTCTAGTGACATTAACCGATTTATTTTCTTGTATAATAAGCAAGTTAATGATAACTATTTTGAAGAAGCAGGAGGAGATTATAATAGATTGTTATTTGCAACTAAACCTATTCCTAATACTGATATGTATGAACTTATTGAAGATAAGTCTGAAAATAGTTATACCATTGAGCAAAGAAATGAAATAAGAAAAAATGCTGATATTTTAAGATCAAAAGATTTTGATGAAATGATTGAAGTTTTCAAAAAATTCCAAGAATGGTGGGATTAAACCATAGTTTTTCTTGATTTTATACTATTTTTTACTTTTTTATCTTATTTTTAAAAATAAATGCAAAATAATGGTATTTTGCAAATAATTGTTGTATATTAGAGTTCTAGATCAATAACAGATGAAAACAAAGATAAATAAAGAATTACTTTTAAAATGTATCAAAGATGGTCATGTAATTTCACAAAAACATCCATATTTAGATTTAACAATCTATAACTATTCTCAATTTGTTCAATATGAAAAGGCTTGGAATGAAGTTACTCTAATGTGTAGAGGATTGATTTTAAATAGTAATTATGAAATCGTCCAAAGACCATTTGGTAAATTCTTCAATATAGATGAACACGATAGTGAATATTTAGAAGATATTCCAAATTTACCATTTGAAGTTTATGATAAACTGGATGGTTCTTTAGGTATTTTATATTGGGATGATTTTCTAAGTGTACCAACACCTTTTATTGCCTCTAGAGGTTCTTTTACCTCTGAACAAGCAAACAAAGCAACACAAATGTTACATACCAAATATATGTATAATTGGGATAAATTAGACCCAACTAAAACATATATATTTGAAATCATATATCCAGAAAATAGAATAGTAATTGATTATGGTAATTCTGAACAATTAGTATTATTAGCAATTATTGATACTCAAACAGGAATTGATTTACCATTGGTAGATATTGGATTTCCTATTGTTAAATCTTATGATGGAATTAAAGACTTTAAAACATTAAAGAATTTAAATCTAGAAAACAAAGAAGGATTTGTAATAAAGTTTATTGATAATACAAAACCAAGTTTTAGAGTAAAATCTAAGTTTGATGAATATTGTAGACTTCATAGAATTATTACAAACGTAACAAGTTATGATATTTGGGAATGTTTAAGACACGGAACTGGATTTGATGAAATGCTTGATAAAGTTCCTGATGAATTTTATGATTGGGTTAAAGATTGCAAAAATACATTACAAAATGAATTTGATAATCTTAAATTAGAATGG
>Ga0247808_10001142_pt1 | contig 12857 bp, 10 predicted proteins | sample UWRJL089202R1_FD_179914 | JGI IMG/M metagenome (GOLD analysis project Ga0247808, IMG submission 179914) | Plant litter microbial communities from Arlington Agricultural Research Station in Wisconsin, United States - UWRJ-L089-202R-1 | ecosystem: Environmental > Terrestrial > Plant litter >... | reverse complement strand
CCGGTTGTTTCCTACATCGCTGGTGTGACTGCCCCTGCGGGCAAGCGCATGGGCCATGCTGGCGCAATCATCTCCGGCGGCAAAGGTACTGCAGACGAGAAGTTCGCAGCACTGGAAGACGCTGGCGTGAAAACCGTGCGTTCCCTGGCTGACATCGGCAAGGCTTTGGCTGAGCTGACGGGTTGGGCTGTCAAGTAAGCTTCTGCTTATCTGATTCGAGCAATCGACAAAGGCCACCTTCGGGTGGCCTTTGTGCGTTATGGATGAAGCGTTTGTTGGAGCGAGGCTTGCCCGCGAAGGCGTTCGTAAAAGGTGCGCTCATCGGCCTAGCGCCCTCTATCAGTGCAAAAAGCACGCAAATTGGTTAGGCTAGCCGCCATTTTGTGCAGGCTGGTTCTCACAAGGAGTCACGGCGCAGTCAGGTCGGTCCTATAAGGGCTGACAGCATTTCCCTTATCCGCCGGGAAATCTCCTCTAAATTCCGATTTGAATGTGTGGTTTCCTTCTGATGAAAGTGTTGAAAGGCCGGGATATCCTGGCACTTGGTTTTATGACGTTTGCCCTGTTCGTCGGGGCTGGCAATATCATCTTCCCCCCGATCGTTGGTTTGCAGGCCGGTCCCCATGTGTGGATGGCGGCGCTCGGCTTTCTGGTCACTGCGGTAGGTTTGCCGGTGATCACGGTCATCGCTCTGGCCAAGGTCGGTGGCGCGATGGATGCGTTGAGCAGCCCGATTGGCAAGGTCGCTGGCGGCATTCTCGCAGCCGTGTGCTATCTGGCCGTGGGCCCGCTGTTCGCGACGCCGCGCACGGCCACTGTTTCGTTTGAAGTAGGCCTCGCGCCGCTGACAGGCGACAGCCCCATGGCGTTGTTTCTCTACAGCCTGGCGTATTTCGCGGTGGTGTTCTGGGTGTCCCTGTATCCGGGGCGTCTGCTCGACACGGTGGGCCGCTTTCTGGCACCGTTGAAGATTTTCGCCCTTGCGGTGTTGGGCATTGCAGCCTTCGCGCTGCCTGCCGGGGATGTCGGGATTGCCGAGCCTGCCTATGCTGCGGCACCGTTTTCCCAAGGCTTTATCAATGGTTACCTGACCATGGATACCTTGGGCGCGCTGGTTTTCGGAATCGTCATCGTCAATGCGATTCGCTCACGCGGAGTCGAGTCACCCGCCTTGATTACCCGTTACGCGATCATCGCCGGCCTGATCGCCGGGGTAGGGCTCGCCCTGGTCTACATCAGCCTGTTCCGCCTCGGTTCCGGGAGTCATGCGGTGGCAGCAGGGGCGAGCAACGGCGCGGCGGTGCTGCATGCTTACGTGCAACACACCTTCGGTTCCCTGGGCAGCGGTTTCCTGGCGGTATTGATTTCCCTGGCGTGTCTGGTGACCGCCGTGGGCCTGACCTGCGCCTGTGCCGAGTATTTCAGTCAGGTGCTGCCGTTGTCTTATAAGGCACTGGTGCTGATTCTGGCGTTGTTCTCATTGCTGGTATCGAATCTGGGCCTGACCAAGCTGATCATGTTCTCGATACCGGTGCTGACGGCGATTTACCCGCCCTGCATCGTTCTTGTGGCCCTGAGCTTCTGCAAGGATTTCTGGCAATCCCAGAGCCGCATCGTCGCGCCAGTCATGCTGGTAGCCGCGGTGTTTGGCGTCATCGATGCGATCAAAGGCGCAGGTTTTGCCGACAGCATGCCGCACACCCTGGCGAACCTGCCATTGAGCGATCAGGGCCTGGCCTGGCTGGTGCCGTCGTTGATGATGTTGGTCGTTGCGTTCGTGGTCGATCGTGCGCTGGGCAAACCCAGCGAAGCGCTGGCATGACAGCTGTTCGAAAGGTCGGAATTTCATTGGCCCATGTTTAGCCAATACGCGACCTGAAAGTCATCTGCCAGAAACTAATAAAGCCCGCAATTGCGGGCTTTATTATCTGAAAACTTCTCAGCTTACTTGGTCGTGGTTGGCGCCGGGGCCTGACCATTGGCTTCTTTTGCGCGCTCTTGAGCGGCTTCTGCATTTTTCTGTGCAGCTTCCTGGCTTTCTTTAGCGGCGTCGTTCACTTTATCCTGAGCCTTCTCCATCGACTCCTGGGATTGCTGTGCAGCTTTGTTGGCATCTTGCTGGGTGTTTTCGGACTTCTTGTCACAGGCGGCAAGGCCCAAAGTGGCAGAAAGCATCAAGGCATAAGCTAAAGATTTGCGCATGGGGTGTTTCTCCTTATTGAATATCTACGAGCCTTCGAGCATCGGGCTTTTCATTAAGTTCCAGCCATCGTTCAGATAGATTGTGTTTGCGTATCAAGGGCTTCGCGTCGAATCCGCGACGGCACCGAAGCAATTGGCAACCTCCGCAGCCGGGAAATGAACGCCGCGCAGGCGTGAAACCGTGGTACTTGAGCGTGTCAGGCGTTTCCCTGTGGCGTTGCCGGATTGTCCGGTTTCGGTACGGGCCGTCATGCACGCCAATCCAAATGGCATGACGCCGGCGCTGCCTTATTCCGAGAAAATCATTGGGATTTCGTCTCTGTGGGGCGTTCACCGCAGCGGCGGGGTCGAAGAATCGCCGAAGCTCAATTGCGCGCCCTTGAAATCCCGGTCCCAGCCCCCACTTTGATGACTACCCGCCGCCCGACACAGATGAACGTCTTGTCTGGTGGCTTTGCCATCTGATTGGAGTTTGATGACCATGAGTGTGGAAACTCAAAAGGAAACCCTGGGCTTCCAGACCGAGGTAAAGCAGCTGCTGCACCTCATGATCCATTCGCTGTATTCCAACAAGGAAATTTTCCTTCGCGAATTGATCTCGAACGCTTCTGACGCCGTGGATAAACTGCGCTTCGAAGCACTGTCCAAACCGGACCTGCTTGAAGGCGGCGCCGAGCTGAAAATCCGTGTGAGCTTCGACAAGGACGCGAAAACCGTCACCCTCGAAGACAACGGCATTGGCATGAGCCGGGAAGATGTGATCACCCATCTGGGTACCATCGCCAAATCCGGCACTGCAGATTTCATGAAGAACCTTTCTGGCGATCAGAAAAAGGATTCGCACCTGATCGGTCAGTTCGGCGTGGGCTTCTATTCGGCGTTCATCGTTGCCGATCAAGTTGAAGTATTCAGCCGCCGTGCGGGCGCGCCAGCCAGCGAAGGCGTGCATTGGTCCTCCAAGGGTGAAGGCGAGTTTGAAGTCGCTACCCTGGAAAAGGCCGAGCGCGGTACACGTATCGTCCTGCACCTGAAAAGCGCTGAAGATGAATTCGCCGACGGTTACCGTCTGCGCAACATCATCAAGAAGTACTCCGATCACATCGCTTTGCCGATCGAGCTGCCCAAAGAACAGGCCGCTGCCGAAGGCGAAGAAGCACCGGCCGTTGAATGGGAAACCGTCAACCGCGCCAGCGCACTCTGGACCCGTTCCCGCACTGAAGTGAAGGACGAGGAATACCAGGAATTCTACAAACACGTTGCCCACGACTTCGAGAACCCGCTGAGCTGGAGCCATAACAAGGTTGAAGGCAAGCTGGAATACACCTCGCTGCTCTACGTGCCGGCCCGTGCTCCGTTCGACCTGTATCAGCGTGAAGCGCCGCGTGGCTTGAAGCTGTACGTGCAGCGCGTATTCGTCATGGATCAGGCCGAGTCGTTCCTGCCGCTGTACATGCGTTTCATCAAGGGCGTGGTCGATTCCAATGACCTGTCCTTGAACGTGTCCCGGGAAATCCTGCAGAAAGATCCGATCATCGACTCGATGAAGTCCGCGCTGACCAAGCGTGTGCTGGACATGCTGGAAAAACTGGCGAAGAACGAGCCGGACCAATACAAGGGTTTCTGGAAGAACTTCGGTCAGGTCATGAAAGAAGGCCCGGCAGAAGATTTCGCCAACAAGGAAAAAATCGCCGGCCTGCTGCGTTTCGCTTCGACCCACGAAGAGGGCGGCGAGCAGGTTGTTGCCCTGGCCGAATACCTGGCTCGCGCCAAGGAAGGTCAGGACAAGATTTACTACCTGACCGGCGAGACCTACGCCCAGGTCAAAAACAGCCCGCACCTTGAAGTCTTCCGCAAGAAAGGCATCGAAGTGCTGTTGTTGACCGATCGCATCGACGAGTGGCTGATGAGCTACCTCAGCGATTTTGACGGCAAGGGTTTTGTCGACGTGGCGCGCGGCGATCTGGATCTGGGCAAGCTTGATTCCGAAGAGGACAAGAAGGCTCAGGAAGAAATTGCCAAGGATAAGGAAGGTCTTATCGAGCGTTTGAAAGCCGCGCTGGGCGAGTCTGTCAGTGAAGTGCGGGTTTCCCATCGCCTGACCGACTCTCCGGCAATCCTGGCCATTGGCGAGGCTGATCTGGGCATGCAGATGCGTCAGATCCTCGAAGCCAGCGGGCAGAAGGTTCCGGACTCCAAGCCGATCTTCGAATTCAACCCGGCTCACCCTTTGATTGGCAAGCTGGACGCCGAACAGAGCGAGGAGCGCTTCGGCGATCTGTCGCACATCCTGTTCGATCAGGCGGCACTGGCCGCAGGTGACAGCCTGAAAGATCCGGCTGCTTACGTGCGCAGGCTGAACAAGCTGCTCGTTGAACTGTCGGTTTAACTCGACGTGTTACAAAAACCCGCTTCGGCGGGTTTTCTGATTTTGGTCCGTGCATTTTTCTTTCAATGATTGAGGAGTCAGCGATGAGCAGCAACGTTACTGTGAGTTCCGTGGTGTATCAGATCGATGGCCAGCCGTACGAAAGCCGTCTGGTATTTGACTCCGGCGACGCGTCGTCGCGTCCGGGCCTGTTGATGGCGCCGAACTGGATGGGTGTCAGCGAAGGCGCCGAGAAAATCGCCCAGTCCGTGGCCGAGCAAGGTTATGTGGTATTGCTGATCGATCTGTACGGGCAGGGCACCCGTCCGCAGAACGGCGATGAAGCGGGCGCCGCGATGATGCCACTCAAGAACGACCGTGCTGAACTGCGCAAGCGTATGCAGGCGGCTCTTGAGCAACTGCTGAGCCAGACCGATGCGCCGGTCGATGCCGACAAGGTCGCCACGTTCGGCTTCTGCTTCGGTGGTTGCTGCTCACTGGAACTGGCTCGCGCCGGCGCCAATCTGAAAGCCGCCGTGTCGTTCCATGGCACGCTGGACACGCCGAACCCTGCTGATGCCAACAACATCAAAGGCTCGGTACTGGTGCTGCACGGTGCTGCCGATCCTCTGGTCCCGAAAGAGCAACTGCCCGCCTTCGAAGCCGAAATGGATGCAGCCGGCATCGATTGGCAGCTGACCAGCTACGGCGGCGCGGTGCATTCGTTCACCGATCCCGAAGCTCAGACGCCAGGCAAGATGATGTACGACGCCAGGACCGCAAAACGTGCGTTCGCGTCGATGCATAATTTGCTGGATGAAGTGTTCAAGGACTGATTGATTCCCGCCGTGTGGGCCGTAGGAGCGGCTTTAGCCGGGAGAGCGACCCCCCGGCTAAAGCCGCTCCTACAGCAAGTTCAGATCAGGGCAATTCAATCCTGCCCGTTTCCCCCGGCACCGTTGGCCAGTCCCCAGCTGCCCAGCGCTGGCGGGCGGCTTCGATCAACGCCGGATCACTGGCGACGAAGTTCCAGTTCATGCGCCGTGGGCCGTCCAGCGGGGCGCCGCCGATGATTACTGCGTGACATTCGCTGTCCGCGCACAATGTCACTTCCTGGCCTGAATCAAGCACGATCAGGCTGCGGGTTTCTACAGTTTCGCCATCTAATGACGCATCGCCACTGAGCACATAAAGCGCCCGTTCCACATGTTCAGTGGGGATCAACAGCGTCGTGGCGGTTTGCATGTGCAGTTCGGCGTACAGCGTCGGTGACAGCACGGGCACCGGCGAGGTCAGGCAAAAACCATTGCCGGCAATCATGCGAATCTGAATGCCCATTTCATCGCTGACCGGCAGGCTGCTGGCCGGATGATGGCTGTAATGACCTGCGCCAGATTCAAAAGCCTTGGGTGATGCCAGCCAGACTTGCAGGCCGTGCATCCGGGAGCCGCTGGCCAGCAGATCGTCGGGCGTGCGTTCGATATGGGCAATGGCTGCGCCTGAGGTCATCCAGCTGACTTCTCCCGCCTGGACGTGTTGGTCGCTGCCGAGACTGTCCTTGTGCAGCAGGCGGCCTTCGAACAGGTATGTCAGGGTCGACAGGCCAATATGCGGGTGCTGGCGAATGTTCATGCCGGTGCCTGGCGCGTAGGTGGTTTCCAGCATGTGATCGAAAAACACGAACGGCCCGACGCTGCGGCATTTGGCCGAGGGCAGCGGGCGCAGGATGGGTTGGCCTTCGACGTCTTCGGCGCGGGGTTTGATCGTGAGCATCAGGGTTTCTCGGCTGGGCGCGCATGCAAAGGAAATATCCTACCTGCATAGGCTGGATCGACCCAACAAAAAAGGCGCCTCGAGAGGCGCCTTTCTGACAGCTGCGAAACGGGGCGAATTACTTGCCCTGCCAGCGCTTCATCACCAGCGTGGCGTTGGTGCCACCAAAGCCGAAGCTGTTGCTCATGACCTGGTCGATTTTTGCATCTTCCCGGGTCTTGAGCAGGATCGGCATATCAGCGACGACCGGGTCCAGCTCGTCGATGTTGGCGGAACCGGCCATGAAGTTGCCTTCCATCATCAGCATGCAGTAGATCGCTTCATGAACGCCGGCGGCGCCCAGGGAGTGACCGGACAGGCTTTTGGTGGAGCTGATGGCCGGAGCGTTGGTGCCGAACACTTCACGCACGCCTTCCATCTCTTTCGCGTCACCGACCGGAGTCGAAGTGCCGTGAGTGTTGATGTAGTCGATCGGACCTTCCACAGTCGACAGGGCCATCTGCATGCAGCGGATGGCGCCTTCGCCGCTTGGCGCAACCATGTCGTAGCCATCGGACGTCGCGCCGTAGCCAACGACTTCGGCGTAGATCTTCGCGCCGCGCGCCAGAGCGTGTTCCAGCTCCTCGACCACGACCATGCCGCCGCCGCCGGCGATGACGAAACCGTCACGCTTGGCGTCGTAGGCACGGGAAGCTTTTTCCGGCGTTTCGTTGTACTGGCTGGACAGTGCGCCCATGGCGTCGAACAGGAACGACTGGCTCCAATGCTCTTCTTCGCCACCGCCGGCAAAAACGATGTCCTGCTTGCCCATCTGAATCTGTTCCATGGCGTTGCCGATGCAGTGAGCACTGGTGGCGCAGGCAGAGGCGATGGAGTAGTTCAGGCCCTTGATCTTGAACGGCGTGGCCAGACAGGCTGAAACCGTGCTGCTCATGGTCCGCGTAACGCGATACGGACCGACGCGCTTGACGCCTTTTTCGCGCAGGATATCCAGCGCTTCCATCTGATTGAGGGTCGACGCGCCGCCGCTGCCGGCGATCAGGCCGGTGCGCGGATTGGAGACTTGCTCCTCGGTCAGGCCCGAATCGGTGATGGCGTCTTTCATGGCCAGGTAGGCATAAGCTGCCGCATGGCCGACGAAGCGATAGATCTTGCGATCGATCAGTTCTTCGAGGTTGAGGTCAATGGAGCCGGAAACCTGGCTACGCAGACCCATTTCGGCATATTCCGGATTGAAACGGATGCCAGGGCGGCTTGCACGCAGGTTGGCGGAGACGGTCTCTTTGTCATTGCCCAAGCACGAAACGATGCCCAGACCAGTGATAACGACGCGGCGCATGCGGATAACCCTTAGAAGTTGTCAGTGGAGGTAAAGACGCCGACCCGAAGGCCTTCGGCGGTGTAGATCTCGCGACCGTCGACAGTGACCGAGCCATCAGCGATGGCCAGGTTCAACTTGCCTTTGAGGACGCGTTTGATCTGAATGTTATAGGTGACTTTCTTTGCAGTTGGCAGCACCTGGCCGAAGAATTTCACTTCTCCGGAGCCCAATGCACGACCACGGCCCGGCAAACCCTGCCAGCCGAGGAAGAAACCGACCAGCTGCCACATGGCGTCGAGGCCCAGGCAGCCTGGCATTACCGGGTCGCCTTCGAAGTGACATGCGAAGAACCACAGGTCTGGATTGATATCCAGCTCGGCGACCAATTCACCTTTGCCGTACTTGCCGCCGCCTTCGCTGATGTGGGTGATGCGATCAACCATCAGCATGTTGGGGGCGGGCAGTTGCGCATTACCTGGGCCGAACAGCTCGCCGCGACTGCAGCGCAGCAGGTCTTCCCGGGTAAAGGCGTTTTGTTTGGTCATGCGAGCTCCTCAATAATCTGGTGCGGCAGGGTGGGGCGCCATTTGCCCCTGGATCCAGTCCTGGCCGGCTGACTCGCCAGGACTCTGCCGGCAGCCTACTCATAGACTATTGCGTTGTAGTGAAAGTCACAGCACAAGGGAAATGAAAGCACACTTGTGCACTGAAATTTGTCGTCCGACCGACTTCGATTTTCGATACGGCTACCAAGACTGCCGCAATTTAGCATTTATCGCCAGTCGCAGATGTCCGAAAGGACAGCCAGCGCTGTAAAACCTGCTGCAAATCAGTACGTTTGAAGGGCTTTGCCAGGTAATCGTTCATCCCCGCCTGTAAACAGGCGTCGCGATCACCCTGCAATGCGTTGGCGGTCAGGGCGATGATCGGCACCTGTTCCAGCCCCGGAAGCTGGCGGATGCGCCGGGTCGCTTCATAGCCGTCCATGACCGGCAGTCGGCAATCCATGAAAATCACTGCGTAGTTGCCGCTGCCCGCCATGCTCACGGCCTGGGCGCCATCGGTCGCGACATTTACCTGAAAGCCGAGGCTGTGCAACATGGCTTGAACCACCGTGCGATTGACCTGATTGTCTTCCACCAGCAACACGCACCGGTCCTGGCCGTCGTCATCTTCCGGGCCAGCCAAAGCCCCGGCCGGATCGGCAACCTCCACCGGCAAGCGTGTCAGCGCCAGCTCCAGCGTGAACGTCGAACCCAGGCCTTCCTCGCTCCGGGCGCTGAGGACACCGCCCATGCGTTCGGCCAGAGTGCGGGCAATCGGCAGGCCCAGGCCGGTGCCGCCGTAGCGCCTGGAGATGGAACTGTCGGCTTGCTGGAAAGCATCGAACATCGACTCCAGGCGATCTGCCGAGATGCCGATGCCGCTGTCGCGAACCGTGCAGGTGAACAACACGCGCTGCGCTTCCAGTTCCTGGTAGCCGGCCCGGATACAGACACTGCCGGTTTCAGTGAATTTCAGGGCGTTACCAATCAGGTTGACCAGAATCTGGCGCAGCCGGGTCGGATCACCGGACACGTTGAAAGAGCCCAGTCCGGCCTGCAGATCCAGTTCCAGCAACAGGCCCCGTTGCTGAGCATTGTGCTGGAACGCCTGGGTCGAAGTGGTCATCACCTCGGCAAGATTGAACGCGATGTTCTCCATTTGCAGGGCGTTACGTTCGATCCGCGAGAAGTCGAGAATATCGTTGATGACCTTGAGCAAATGCTCCGTGGACTCGGTGGCCAGTGCCGCGTACTCGGTCTGCTCTTCGGTCATGCGCGTGGTTTCCAGCAACTGCAACATGCCCAGCACGCCATTCATGGGCGTGCGCAGTTCGTGGCTCATCATCGCCAGAAAATCGGATTTGGCCCGGTTGGCTTTTTCGGCTTCTTCCCGGGCCTGAATCAGCTGATCGATGGACTGCTGCTGTTCGCGGCTGGCTTTTTCCAGGTTGTAGGCCAGGTTGTTGATATGCCGCGCCAGATCACCCAGCTCGGCGTCGTCGGGCACCGGCAGCGGCGTGTTGTAATCGCCTTGCTGGATCGCCTTGACCGCATCGCCCATGTCGCTGATCGGTTGCGACAGGCTGGATGCCAGGCGGCGGGCCAGCAAGAAGGTGAATAGCAGCGCAAACAGCGCCAGGATGCCGGCCTTGAAGAGGATTTCCTGCTGACGCTGGCTGAAGGCATCATTGGACATGCCCACCAATACCCGGCCCAGATAATCCTCCACAGGCTTCGCCGCTTCTGCACGCGCCCCGAGGAAGTCGTTGCTCAGTTTGATCCGCTGGGAGCGAATCGGCGCCTGGAAAATCTCCACCTGTTTGGGGTTGCCGCCATTCCTGCCGGGCTGCTCAACGAACACCAGAACATTGTTGGCGCTGTCCTGCACTTCAACGAAACGCACGTGAGGTGTGGACAAGGTCGCGCGCATCAGCCCCCGGAGCACATCGTCATTGCCGACGATAACCCCATATTCCGACGCGGGGGCGAGTTGGTTGGCGATGAGCTGACCGGTGTGGTTGACCTCCTGGCGCAGGTCCTGGATACGCACGAAGGTGAAAAAGCTGATCAACAACAGCGTCAATAGCAACGCAGGCCCGAGGCTGATCATCTGGGTGCGGGTGTTGATGTCCCATTGGCGGCGTTTACTCACGGCTGGCGCTCCGCATCCGTCAGCTGCGCGGTCAGCGCAGCGTCGTTGATCGGGGCGATGCCGAGCGAACGTGCGACCCGCGGGTTGCTCACGACCTTGAAATACGGCGGATAGAACGCGCGCGGCCAGCTGGTGGGGGGCGTATCCAGCAGCGCATCTAGGGTGTCGAGCCAATCGTGCTGGTCGCTGTAGGTGCTGGCCAGGCTCCCTGCGGTGACGAAACCTGCGTTCGGGCCGAGCAACGCCAATTGTTGCGCATAACTGCTGAGCAACAGGTTTTTCGCCGTTCGAGCGTTGTACAGCTCGGTATCGTCCAGACCGAGCAATACGTCGCTGCGGCTCAGCAATGCGCTCAGTGGCCGGTTGTCGTCGATGGATCGCCAGGATTGGGACACGATTTTCAAGCCCAGCGGCGCAGCAGCGTGGCGTGTTTCCTTGAGCAGGAACTGGCTGTCACTGTCGAACAGCACGCCGACCTGCCTGGCTTGCGGCAACAATTGCCGGATCAGTTTGAGCTGTCGGGAGACGGGCGGGTCGCTCCACAGCAGGCTCAGGTTGGGCGGACGTTTCTCTGCCAGGCGCTGATGGGCCTCGATCCGACTGATGCGCAGCACCAGCGTCGCCGGGCCCTGGCTGTCCAGCAGGCGCCAGTCCAGGCTGCCGGGATCAAGCAGGATCAGGCGTGTGGTTTCCGGGATCTTTCCAGGCACCGGCAGGTTGCCAGTGGTGGCAAAACGCACGGAATCCTCGGGCCGCCGCTGGGCCAGGTCACTGACAAAGGCCTGCACCACGGGGCTGTCTTCGGTGGCCGTCAACAGCACGTCAGCTGCGCAAGCGCTGTTCGCCAGCAGCAGGCCGGTGATGACGCAGCCCAGATGTCCGATCCTTAAGCCCAACGCTGTATCCATACTCATCCGCCCGGTGATTCCTGTGATGCAGCGAAGTTTTCCAATCGCCGGTGGTCGTAATGATTCCAGTAATAGTCGCCCATGGGAACCGAGACGTGGCTTATTTCCCTGGAACTTGTCCCCGGTCGTCGGCGCGACGGGGATGCAATACCGCTAATGTGCGGTGCCATGACACAGTTTGTCGCTGGCTGACACTGCAACGCTCCGTATAATGCCGCCATCGCCAAAATCAGATGGCTCTAGATGGATGGTTTTATGACCACACAGCAACCAGTCGCAGTTCTCGGCGGCGGCAGCTTCGGTACGGCCATTGCCAACCTGTTGGCAGAAAACGGTCGTCAGGTCCGGCAATGGATGCGCGACCCGGAACAGGCCGAGGCGATTCGCGTCAACCGCGAGAATCCTCGCTATCTCAAAGGCATCAAGGTTCGCCCTGAAGTCGAACCGACCACGGACCTGGCCGCCACGCTCGATGGCAGCGAGCTGGTCTTCGTGGCGCTGCCTTCCAGCGCCTTGCGTTCGGTTCTGGTCCCCCATGTCCAGCGCCTCAGCGGCAAGATGCTGGTCAGCCTGACCAAGGGCATCGAGGCGCACACCTTCAAGCTGATGAGCCAGATCCTCGAAGAAATCGCCCCGCTAGCGCGCATTGGCGTGTTGTCGGGGCCGAATCTGGCCCGGGAAATCGCCGAGCACGCGCTGACCGCCACCGTGGTCGCCAGTGAAGACGAAGAGTTGTGCCAGCAGGTGCAGGCCGCGCTGCACGGCCGCACCTTCCGGGTGTATGCCAGTGCGGATCGTTTTGGCGTGGAGTTGGGCGGTGCGCTGAAGAACGTCTACGCAATTATTGCCGGCATGGCCGTCGCGCTGGAAATGGGTGAAAACACCAAGAGCATGCTGATTACCCGGGCGCTGGCGGAAATGACCCGTTTCGCAGTCAATCAAGGGGCCAACCCCATGACCTTTCTCGGCCTGGCCGGCGTTGGTGATTTGATCGTGACCTGTTCATCGCCGAAAAGCCGCAACTATCAGGTCGGTTTCGCCCTGGGGCAGGGTCTGAGTCTGGATGAGGCGGTCAACCGTCTGGGTGAAGTGGCCGAAGGGGTCAATACCCTCAAGGTGCTCAAGGTCAAGGCGGACGAGCTGCAGGTGTATATGCCGCTGGTCGCCGGGTTGCACGCTATCCTTTTCGAGGGTCGTACCCTGAAACAGGTCATCGAGCAGCTCATGCGTGCCGAACCCAAGACCGATGTCGACTTCATTTCCACCACTGGTTTCAACTGAATACCTATTTTGTTTGCGGGAGAGTGTCTTGAACGATTCGAAACTCAAGCAACATGAGTCGATTTTGCTGCGCGTCCTCTGGATGGTGCTGTTTGTGCTGGTCTGGCACGTCGCCGAAGTCGTTCTGGCGGGCGTGGTGCTGGTGCAATTGTGCTATCGGCTTATCTACGGCGCGCCAAGTGGCAGCCTGATGAACTTCGGCGACAGTCTGAGCCAGTTCCTGGCCCAGATCGGCCGTTACGGCACCTTCCACAGCGACCAGAAACCCTGGCCGTTTGCCGATTGGCCGACGCCGCGCGCACCCGAAGGC
>Ga0247808_10001141_pt1 | contig 12859 bp, 6 predicted proteins | sample UWRJL089202R1_FD_179914 | JGI IMG/M metagenome (GOLD analysis project Ga0247808, IMG submission 179914) | Plant litter microbial communities from Arlington Agricultural Research Station in Wisconsin, United States - UWRJ-L089-202R-1 | ecosystem: Environmental > Terrestrial > Plant litter >... | reverse complement strand
GTCCCGCCGGCGATCGACGCGTCGAACTCGGTGAGCAGGGTCGTGCGTATGCGCGACAGCTCGGCCTGCTGTTTCTCAGGAAGGTGATCGAGGTCTGCCTTCATGCCGCCCCCTCCTTGCACGCCGTGATCCCAGCCGTCCGCATGGCTCGATTCTCTCTCATAGCTAGAGTCCGAACAAGGTCCGATCCTGGCCGTCCTCGGCTTATCGCTACAGCGGCTCTAAGCCGGACTGACGGCGGCTTGTCAGGGGAGAGCGATCGGCGCTCATCGCGCCAGCGACGGCGCAACCGCCCTTGATAGGGCGACGTCAGGCTGACCTACTCCTAATCACGCGATTACACTCACACATCGTGCAGAAGCCAGCGCCACCGGCGTTTCTGGGACCAGCGCACCTCACCCCCTCTTCGCGCACCTCGCATAGCCACTATGCCGAGGGCGCGACAGCGCCGCCGGAAACCGGCCCAACATATCCCCGACCACAGCCCGCACCTCGCGGCTTTTATCTTGCCCTACATCCTAAGCCCCGTTCTGGCGGCGTTGCATTTCGCGGCATCCACCCTGTACGGACCTCCAAAAGACTGTAGGTTGCGCCTTCCAAGCTTGACCGTTTCGGTAGAATGGGGAAGCCCAAGGAAAGGCTTCGCGTCGAGGTGGAGCCAGCACGACAGCATCGAATGGCCGGCTTGCATGACCCAATTTAAAGCTTGGTGTGCTTCCACCCCTCACCAGGCGGGTACCCGAACGGTCGAGGTGCTTGCTGCCAATCCCGGCGCGACCGGAACAGGCATCTCCCTCCTGGCGACCTCGCTGTCAGATCACTATGCGTCCCGACAGAGGTTGGCGGATCTGCTCGGACACCTCGGAAAACCCGCGGCGGCGGAGTATATCCGAGGCAAATACCCGACGACCGCCAAGATCCGCTCGGGCGATCTGGGTGAAATCCTCGGGTTTAACTGGGTCGAGGAAAACACCTCCTTCAGCGTGAGCGTCAAACGCCTCCGCTGGAAGGATCATCGCGACCAAGCGATGCGGGGCGATGATCTCTTGGCGTTCGAGGCTCCTGCGAGCGGTCCCGTCCAATTCCTCAAGGGTGAAGTCAAAAGTGCGGCCAGCCTTTCCAACGTCACGGTGAAAAATGCGCGAAAGGCGCTCGCCAGCCATGCCCAACGCCCGTCCCCCCACGCCATCAGCTACGTCATCGATCGTCTGAAGGAGCAGAGTGAGAAAGATCTGGTCAATCAACTGGACGCAGCGACGCTTAAGGCATCGATCAAGATCGCCCAGGTGACCCACCTCATGTTCGTCTTCACCGGCTCCAATCCCGCCGGCATGTTGACCAGCGATCTGAAGCTCTATCCGGGCAAGGTCAAACAGCTGTCGGTCGGCCTACACATCCCGACCCACCAGGACTTTATCCAGAAGGTATACGAGGGGGCGATCGCCCATGGCGTTTGACGTTCGGCAGACCGAAGCGGACCTGAAAGAAGCGGTCGAGGCGGGTTATCGCGGCAACCTTCTGGCCAAGGGTCAGGCCAGAAACCTGATCTGGGCCGACGGCGAGACCGGCGACGACGCTCCCCCTTTTTCCACCACGCTGAGCTATGACCTGCTCACGTATGGCTACGCCCTTCTCGGGCAGGGATTGCGGCTGCTCGATATGGAAGGGGATCCCAAGATCGGCCGCACCGCCTTTGAATCCGCAGCAGAAGCGATCGAAGCGGTGGTGGTCCGCGGAAAACCGACTAGTTCGATCGACTTCCACCGTCTTCTCGCCGGGGCGGCCTTTCACCTCGGTCACTATTCGGCGCGCGCCTACTCCCTCCTGAAGGGCGCTGTCGCCGACGGCAATCTGACCGTCTGCGAACGCGTGCTCGGCCATCTCATCCTAAGGAACATTCCCGAGATCGAACGCACAGCGTGGCTTTGGCGCTCTGAAGGTCAAGGCGACGACGCGGCCCTCGTCGAGCGTCTTAGCAATGCTGACAAGGCTGCCGACGACGCCGATGCCTCCGACGACGATCCGGTCATTGACGTTCTGGACCTAGCCCTGACTGATAATTTCATGGGTGCCATCGGCCTTGCCTTGGAAGCGTTTTCCCGGGGCCAACGCGCCCTTCTCGATGTCGCCCTAGCCCGTCTTCGCACGGGCCTTGAAGCGGCTTCCGAAGCCGCGCTTGTCCCCCAGTTCTGGGTCCATCGGGTGACCGTGAGGCTGCTCGACGATCTCTGGTCATCCAGCTTACATGTTTTGTTGCCCCTAACCCCGCCAGAGGATGTCGTGGCGCCGGACTGGCCAGACCTGCGACGGCTTTTCATCGCAAGCCTCCTGCGCCGGAAGGGCCAGATCGACCTGTGGCCCTCCCAACGAAAAGCCGCCGCCCTGGCGACCCAAGTCGGCCGTAACCTCGTGGTGTCGTTGCCGACTAGCGCCGGCAAGACCCGCATCGCCGAGTTGTGCATCTTGGCTTGTCTGGCGACACAAAAGCGGGTCTTCTTTATCACCCCTCTAAGGGCGCTGTCCGCCCAGACCGAGGCGGCGCTGCGCGACACGTTCGAGCCGTTGGGCAAGACCGTCTCCGGCCTCTACGGCAGCGTCGGCTCGGGCGACGTCGACGGGGATCTGCTCCGAGACCGGGACATCGTCGTAGCTACACCGGAAAAGCTCGACTTCGCTATTCGCAATGACCCCGGGATCCTCGATGACGTCGGTCTGATCGTCCTAGACGAAGGGCATATGATCGGGACCGCAGAGCGCGAGGTGCGTTATGAGGTCCAGATCCAGCGCCTGCTTCGCCGATCGGATGCGGCTCAGCGCCGAATCGTCTGCCTGTCCGCTATCCTGCCGCCCGGCAAGAAACTCGACGACTTCGTGGGGTGGCTGTCCCGCGACCAAGACGGCGGGTTGATCAAGAAAGACTGGCGGCCCACCAAACTTCGCTTCGGCGAAGTGGAGTGGCGAGCCGACCACGCACGCCTGACGATAACCGTCGGCGATGAAAAGCCTTGGGTCCCCAGATTGCTCGTCGCCAGCAAGCCTCCCATCGGAACCCGTCGAAAGCTCTTTCCCTCAAGTCAACGTGAATTGTGCCTGGCCACAGCCTGGCGGATGCTCGATGACGGGCACTCCGTTTTGATCTTCTGTCCGATCCGCCGCTCCGTGGAGCCGTTCGCCAGAGAGATCGTCGCGCTTCATAACATGGGCGTTCTTCGCAGCGTCCTGCCGGACGGGGTCGACCTCACCAAGGCGCTCAGTATCGGGGCGGAATGGCTTGGCGACGGACACCCCATCCTCGAATGTCTGAAGCTAGGCGTCGCGGTCCATCACGGCCGACTGCCGACGCCGCTCCGCAGGGAGATCGAGAGCCTGCTCCAAGTCGGCGTCCTCAAGGTCACAATCTCCTCGCCGACCTTGGCCCAAGGCCTGAATCTTTCCGCCACCACCCTTATCTTCCACGGCCTTTCGCGTGAGGGCGAGAAGATCAATGTATCGGAGTTCAAGAACGTCGTGGGCCGGGCCGGCCGCGCCTATGTCGATGGCCAAGGCCTGGTGCTTTATCCCATGTTCGACGGCGTCGCCGAACGCCGCGAACATTGGGAAGATCTGGTCAAGAAAAAGATCGATCGCGAAATGGAAAGCGGGATCGTGCGGCTCGTCGTGTCGCTCCTCGTCCGTCTTCGCGACCAGTTTAGACTGCAAGATCCCGACGCCCTTCTTGAATATGTAGTCAACACACCCGACTGGGCCTTCCAAGCTCTGCCTCGTGAGAACCCGAGGATCACGCAGATCGAGCGGACCCGCTTTGACTCCTTTCTCACCAGCCTCGACGGCGCAGTCCTCGGAATTCTCGGCGAAGACGATATTCCAGACGCCGAAGTGGCGACCAGGTTGGATGAAGCCCTAGCCTCCTCTCTTTGGGCCAGAAGCCTGGCGCGTCGCAACGAGACAGGACAACGACTGATCAAATCCGCTCTGACGGCGCGAGCCAATGTCGTCTGGGCTAGGACCACCCCGGTCCAGCGGCGTGGCTTCTTTCGGGCCGGTCTCGGACTTGCCGCGGGCCTGGCTCTGCATTCGCGGCTGAGTGAACTCGCCGAATTGCTCGTACGCGCCGATGCGGGGATCGCCATTCAGGAGCCCGAAGCCGCGATCGAGGCGCTCGTAGCCTTCGCCGAGATCGTCTTCACGATCCCGCCCTTCAAGCCGGACAAACTGCCCGCAAGCTGGAAGGAGGTCCTTCGGGCCTGGCTTCGCGGACAGCCGCTTAAGGACCTGGTCGTCAACGACGCCGACGTGCTGGAACTCATCGAAAGCGCCTTCGTCTACCGGTTGACCTGGGGTCTGGAGGCCGTGCGGGCCATGGCGGCCGCGGAGGACTGGGTGAGCGAAGCCGGTTTTGGCCTCGATGACCTGGCCGGCTCAGGCTTCGCCGGGGCCGCCGTTGAAACCGGGAGTGTCCACCGCAGCGCAGCTGTGTTGATGCAGGCGGGCTTCACCTCACGGTCCGGCGCATGGCGGGCAGTGGTTACAACAGATGCGACCTTCGACAGCCTCTCAGAAATGCGAACTTGGCTTCGCGCCACAGATATCCGCAGGCTGGCGGAAGATAGGACCTGGCCGACCGCGACGAGCCGGGACGCCTGGCTGCAGTTCACTTCCAGCTTCACCCGGCGACGGAGGGAGCGCTGGTCCGTTCAGGATGCTATCTTGGAAACAGAGTGGATGGACGACGTACCGCGGAACGGTGCCGCCCTGAGGCTTCGTCCCGCCGATGATGGCTACGATGTTCTAGGTGCCGATTTCGTACATTTGGGCAGGCTGAAATCGAGCATCAATCTTCAGGCGTCGGGTGTCTTTCAGGCGACTTCAGACGATGGCGATGTCGCCTTGGCCTATGTCGGTCCCGAGGATCTGGAACTTGAGATCAACTGATCTCTGCGCGCTGGTCGTAGCTTCGAACCGGCAGGTCATGTTTCGACATACCGAAGTTCCTAGCGGGACTGTTAAGGACTGGGGCCCGCAGACAGCCGACGTCCGAGTTTGTCGCTGAGTGCACGCGGCGTCACGCCGGCACCGGTAAAGGGCGAATGACGTGAGCTTTACCCAGCAGAATGGGCATGGTACCCAAACTGGGTTTGGGTACGGCGCCCAAACTTGGGAGTTGCAATGTGCGGCTGATCAAATCGCGCGATGTTTTGACGCTGACGGGCTTGTCGGCGGACCAACTGCGCGAGTGGACGGTCCGTCGGCGGCTCATTCAGCCCGATGTCCCCGCCGCGCGCCAAGGCCAACAGGCGCAATTTGGCTGGCAGACGGTGCTGTTGTTGCGGTTGGCCGTCGTAATGCGCACGCGTTTTCACGTTGAGCTACAGGTTCACCGCGCCCTTCTGGAGCGCGCGCGCCAGCTACTCGCGAACCGATCCTTTCCAAGCCTTTGGGGCACGAGGCTGGCGATTTTCGGCCTCGAAGATTGCGCGCTCATCGGACCCGGCGAAGCGGTCCTGAGCGATTCCGACGCGATCGTGCTGCATCTGAATGCTCACTTGGAAGCGCTATCGCACGGCTTTGGTGTCGTTGAACCGATCGCGCAGCTTCCGCTCTTTCCAGCAGTGGGCATCCGTCGCAGCGAATTCCGCGCCGACGGCAAAGCTGGCCTAGGGACACGCGTTGCCGAAGGCGCGGCCCAATGAGCGCGCTCTTTAAGATCGAGGCCGGGTTGAGAACGATCGGGTACCGCGCCGAGACGCTCATCCACGATTACGGCTTCGCCGACGTCCTGTCTCCGGCAGGCGAGGAGCAAAGCGTCGCGCTCGCGGCGTTCACGCAGGTTCCTGAGTCATACCGTTCGGCCGCATTCGGGGTGATCTCGGGATCGCACGACGTCGAGGCGATTGCGCGCCGCCGTGCGCTGGGCGCTCCTATTCTTTTTTCCATCGGCGACGATGACATCGGGGTTTGGAGGGTTGGCGCGGAGGGCAAACCGCGCCTGACCGAACGAGTGCCGTTCGACGCGATCGACGCACTCTTCGCTCGTAATGCTGAGCGCTGGAGCCCTCAGGCGGTCCATCGCGCCAAGTCGCTCGGCCAGACCCAAAGCGCCTACCAGTTGGACTTCGTCGATCTGGGCCTGATGCCTGCGATCGAGCACGAGATCGAACAGAAGCTCGATCGTTTGCTGGCGCACGTCATCGAGCGGCTCCTCGCCGACGCCACCGATGCTGCGGGCGAAGAGGGGGTGTTCCGAACGACCTTCAGGCTTCTGGCCGCCAAGATCTTGGTCGACCGCCGCCATCCGGACGCGACCTTGTGGGCGGACGCGCCAGTAAAGGACGTTCTCAGGGGGATCGAAGCCTACTATCATCTTAACCATCTGTCGCGACCCGCAGCTAAGGCCCTACCAGCCGCCGCAGTCGAAGAGGCATGGTCGGCGCTTCGCGCCGCGATCAATTTCCGCAACATCAGCTCCGACAGCTTGGCGTTCGTCTACGAGAACACGCTAGTGACCGCCGATACGCGCAAGCGATTCGGTACGCACAGCACGCCGCGCCAGGTCGCCGAATACGTGGTTGGTCAGCTGGACCTTGCCCAGTTCGATCCGAGCGAGATTTCGATCTACGAGCCGTTTGCAGGGGCGGGCATGTTCCTCGTCGCCTCGCTTAGGCATCTGCGCGACCGGTTGCCCGACACCTTGAGCGCCGACGAGCGTCACGCCTTTCTTGTATCGCGCATCAGCGGCGCGGAGATCGACAGCTTCGCCTGCGAGGTCGCGACTCTCTCACTAATCCTCGCGGACTATCCCAACGCCAATGGCTGGAAAATCGCGTCCGAGAACCTTTTCGAGGACGGTGCCCTCGCCGCAGGCGCGGCCGGTAAGAGGGTCATTGTCTGCAACCCGCCGTGGGAAGACTTCGACGCGGCAGAGCGTCAACTCTACCCGGAAATGGCCGCCAAGTCGTTCTCCAAGCCAATGGCCGTGCTGCGCACGCTCATCGATGCCGGGCCGGATGCGCTGGGGTTTGTGCTGCCGCAGGGCTTTCTTCGCCAGGCTCAGTACGCGGATCTGCGCCAGCGCTTAGCGAACCGCTACGAGCGGATTCATCTGACTTCGCTGCCAGACCGCATTTTCCAGCGCGCGGGGCTGGAAGTTGCTGTCATCACCGCGAGCGGTCTGCGCGTCGGTGATGACAAGACGCTCACCCCGACCAATCTGCACTCGACTGAGGTCTCCGACCGCGACCGGCCGGAATTCCTGTCCAAAGGCAAGGTCACTTCCGAACGGCGCCGCTTCAAAAGCGTCTCCTCCGGCGACTTGTGGATCGGCGCGCTTGATGAAGTCTGGGAGTATCTGGCCTCCTACCCCGTACTTGGTGCAGCCGCAGAAGTTCATCGCGGACTGCAGTGGTTCTCGCAAGCCGCTGGTTGGAGCAAACAGCCACGTGAAGGCTTCGTACCTGGTGTTTTCAAGCCGTCCGATTCCCTTCTGCAGTTCTGCTTCAAGTCGAAAGTCTACGTCGACACGCGCGAAGCTTCGGCATACCGCCAAGGGCCGCTAACCCGCCCTTGGCAAGAACCCAAGGTCCTCGTCAACGTCGCTCGACGCTCGCGTGGCCCATGGCGTCTCGATGGTGCGCTCGACACTACCGGCCTCGTCCCATCGCAAGCGTTCTTCGGAATCTGGTCGACCTCGCCCAGCCTACCTGCCGAAGCGATCGAAGCATTGGTCAACAGCCCGCTCGCCAGCGCATTTGTCTTCGAACGCGCGTCTAATCAGCACCTCACCAACGAGGTGATGAAATCTCTGCCCCTGCCCAAGCATAGTGGTCTTGGCGACGTCGTGGCGGCGGTCGAGCGTTATCATGTGGGCCTTGCCCGAGCGTCAGAACAGGTCTTGCACGACGGCTCTGTTGAGCGTTGGCTTCAACACTTGCTGATCGATGTAGATGCGAAGCTTCTCAAGGCCTACGACCTGCCGCCCCGGCTTGAACGTCTACTGCTCGAGGCGTTCCGGGAGCACGAGGCCGAACGGCGTGTAGCTCATCCGTTCTCAGGTTGGCTGCCCAAGGATTTTACCGCCTACATGCCTCTACACGAATATGTCGGCCCCCTTCTTCGCGACAACCTCGGCCCTTGGGCGCTTGACGTCTTTACGCCCGCGCCGGAGCACGAGGTTGAGCGCCTCAATCTCTATGTACACTGATCGCGATGGATACCTTCCTGCTCGACACGAACTTGGTCTCGGCGCTCTACGACAGCCGCCACGCCAAGCACGCTGCCGCTGTCGGTGCCGTGGGCGCGTTGCCGTCTGGCGCAGCGCAGCTCGTGTCTGTGATCACAATCGGCGAGGTGCGCTTTGGGCTAACGCTTTCTCGCGCCGCCGGCCAGCCGCTTGAGCATATCGAAACCTGCCTTGCCAGAAGCGAGTCTCACCCACTCGCGCAGGTCACGCGTCACACCGCCGAAGCCTTTGCCAACGTGAAGTCTAGCATTGCCCTTGCGCGTCTCGACGTTCGACGCCGCGCGTCGCGCTGGGTCGAGGTGTGGAGCGACCGTGTGACAGGCGAGAAACTGCAAATCGACGAAAACGACCTCTGGATCGCTGCACAGGCGATAGAGCGCAATTACGTAGTGCTGACGTCGGACCAGGATTTCACGCGGGTCATCGCGTCGGCGGTTGCTGACCTCAGGGTTCAGCTCGTGTGACGGCGGGGCGCCAGAAGGTCGAGCTACACCCTCAGCGCCCGAGACTGGAACCTCCGGAGTATGGCGCGGCCCCAAGGGGCTCATGGCGGGTTTGCGACATCAGCCAGCTAGCGCGACCTGTACGGAACAGTTCTTGGTTTCATCCGCGGCGACGCACCTACGCTCGGGCTCGCTAAGGCGCGCCGACGCGCGATCTTCAACGACCTACTTTGACTCAGGCGATATTCGGACGGCCTGCTTTCGACCTTCGTTTAGGATGACCGTTGGCTGCCCAAGGTTACCAACGGAAGGATGAGTTAGAGGACGTCGCAGGGCCAAGCTGTTCTCTAGCTTGCCTCTGCCCACCGAAACGGGCGATGTGCGACCCATGACGCCTGCCGAATTCATCGCCAAGTGGAGCGACGCGACCCTGCGCGAGCGGCAGGGCTCGCAGATGCATTTTATCAACCTCTGCGCCCTGCTGGACCAGCCCCAGCCGGACGACCCAGACCGCTACTGTTTCGAGCGTGGAGCGACCAAGGCCGGCGGAGACGACGGTTGGGCCGACGTCTGGCGGCGCGGTTGTTTCGCCTGGGAATACAAAGGCCCGCACAAGGACCTCGATAAGGCCTTCCGCCAACTGGCGACCTATGTCTCCGATCTTGAAAACCCGCCCTATCTGATCACGTCGGACATGACGCGGATCATCGTCCGCACCAACTTCACCAACACGGTCACGGCGATCCACGAGTTCTCGCTTGAGGACCTGCGTGACCCGGCCAAACGTGACCTGCTGCGCCAGATTTTCGAGGGCTCCGAAAAGCTCAAGCCGGTCATCAGCCCCCAGGACCTGACCGCCAAAGCCGTGGAACGTTTCGCCGAACTGGGCCGACGGCTTCAGGATCGCCGGACGCCCGAAAACAAACCTCTGCACGACCCGCGCGCCATCGCCCATTTTCTGAACCAGCTCGTCTTCTGCATGTTCGCCGAGGACGCGCGCTTGCTGCCCGACAGCCTGTTCACACGCACGGTGCGTGGCGTGCAGAGCCACCCGGCGCGCGCCCAGACCGCCCTCGGTTCCCTGTTCCGCGCCATGGCGTCCGAGGCCGAGGACGATCGCTTTCTGCTCGGCGTCGGCGTCATCAACTGGTTCAACGGCGGCCTGTTCGATGGCGCTTCGCCCCTCCCGCTGGAGGCACCCGACCTCAAGCTGATCGCCGATACGGCCGAGGAACACGACTGGTCCGAAATCGACCCCGCCATCTTCGGCACCATGTTCGAGGAGGCGCTGAAGGCCACGCGAAAGCGCGCGGCCCTGGGCGCCCACTACACCGACCGGGCCAAGATCCTAAAGATCGTCGATCCCGTTATCGTCCGGCCGCTGGAGGCCGAGTGGGCTGCTGCGCGCGACGATATCATCGCCGCGGCCTCGGCCGCTGATGCCTCAGAAGCTCAACGAAAGGCGATCCTCGAGGATCTGGCGGGCAAGCTCAGCGCCGAAGACGCCGACGCAGTCTCAGCATCCGAAGAGGCCAGAGCGCGCCAGTCGAAAAATCTCGAACTGTTCGATGGCGTGGGCGCAAGACGACTCGCGCCTGCGGCTCAGGCCGCACTGAAGACGGTTCAGCCGAAACTCAGAAAGCTGGATACGCAACGGGGCGAGCATCTCAAGGTCGCGCGAGACCGACTGGAAGCCTTCCTTCAACGGCTCGGTGCCTACCGCGTCCTCGACCCCGCGTGCGGTTCCGGCAATTTCCTCTATGTGGCGCTGCACGCCCTCAAGGACCTTGAGCTCAAGGCGCTGATCGAGGCTGAACGCCTGACCGGCCTGCAATCGCCGGGGCCCCGCGTGACGCTTGACGCCGTGCGCGGCATCGAGATCGAGCCATACGCCGCCGAACTGGCCCGCGTCACCCTCTGGATTGGCGACCTGCAGTGGAGCCTCAAGAACGGCTACCGCAACTGGCCCAAACCCATCTTGGCCAAGCTCGACCAGATCGAAAACCGTGACGCTCTGCTGAACCCGGATGGCTCCGAGGCGGACTGGCCGCCGGTGGACGCCATCATCGGCAACCCACCGTTCCTGGGCGACAAGAAGATGATCGCCGACATCGGCGAGGACTACGTCACCCAATTGCGCAAGACGTTCAAGGGCCGCGTGCCCGGCGGCGCCGACTTCGTCAGCTACTGGGTCGAAAAGGCCTGGCGCGAGGTCAACCCAAATCCTCCCCCGACGGGGAAGGTGGCGCGGCGCCCTTCGCGCGGTGACGGAGGGGGCTCACCCCAGACACAGAGCCCGGATCAGGCCCCCTCCACCGCTTCGCGGTCCCCCTCCCCCGATGGGGGAGGAATGAAGCGCGCCGGCCTCGTCACCACCAATTCCATCCGGGGCGGTGCCAGCCGAAAGGTCCTCGACCCGATCGCTGGCGCCGATGCGATCTGGGAAGCCTGGGCGGATGAGCCGTGGGTCTTGGACGGAGCGGCGGTCCGCGTGTCGATGCTGGGATTTGGGCAGGGCTTCGTGGAGCGGCGCTTGAACGGCGAAGGGGTCACGCGAGTAACGTCCGATCTCGCCGGCGCGGCTCAGGACCTTACCGCTACCACCAAGCTGGTAGAAAATGCGGCGAAGTCGTTTCAGGGACCAGTCTTGGTCGGCGAGTTTGACATCGACGGCGTAATTGCTCGCCGATGGTTATGGAATCCGCTGAACCCCAATGGCAAACCGAATGCCGATGTAGTCAAGCCACTACGCAATGGACAAGATTTGGTGCGGCGTTCTCGGGATCAATGGGTCATAAATTTCAACGAGTATAGCCTTGAGGAAGCGAGTTTGTTCGAGAACCCGTTTGAGCACATTCGCCAGTTCGTCGAACCGATTAGACGTGAGAATAGACGAGCCAGTCGAGCGCGGCTTTGGTGGAAGCATGGCGAAACGGGCGCGGCCATGTGGAGGGCCATCGGTCAACAACCGCGGTATCTCGCTACGTCTCAGGTAGCCAAACACCGGATTTTTGTCTGGCTCTCGTCGCGTATTCAACCTCATCAGACCGTCATCGCTATCGCCCGAGACGATGATGTGTCCTTCGGAATTCTGAATTCGAGGATTCATGAATCTTGGTCGCTCAAGACCGGCTCATTCATGGGCGTCGGCAACGACCCCCGCTACACGCCCTCCACCACCTTCGAGACCTTCCCCTTCCCCGAAGGCCTGACCCCGAACATCCCCGCCGCCGACTACGCCGACGATCCCCGCGCGGCCGCCATCGCCGACGCCGCCCGCGATCTGAATACCTTGAGAGAAAACTGGCTAAACCCCGCCGACCTTGTCCGCATCGAGCCCGAGGTTGTCCCCGGCTATCCCGACCGCATACTTCCGGTCTCAGATGAGGCGGCGAGGATGCTCAAGACCCGCACCCTGACCAACCTCTACAATCAGCGTCCCGAGTGGCTGGCCATGGCTCACCGGCGCCTCGACGCCGCTGTCGCGGCCGCCTACGGCTGGCCCACTAATCTCTCTGACGAAGGGATTGTTGAGCGCCTGTTCGCCCTGAACCAAGAGCGCGCCGTGGCCCAACGTTAAGCTTGTTGTGGTGGCATCCGACCAACAATCTCGCGTCGCTACCGCCTGTATCAGCCACCGAGCGCGACGCCTGCGACATAGTTCTCGGTTTCATCCACGGCGGCGCGCCGGCCAAGACGAAAAGCTGCGGCGATGGCTCGAGGACTCCTAGCTCCACAGATGCTTGCCGGCGCTCCCACGATCGTGATCGAACCCCTCACCGCCTGCTTTGAGCGCCTGCCGCTTCCACGAGGCTTCCACGCCGGGATTTCGGCTCAGGAATTTGGGCAAAGAAAAACCCGCTATCCTATTGGAATAGCGGGTTAATGTTTGGGTGCGGGAGCAGGATTTGAACCTGCGACCTTCAGGTTATGAGCCTGACGAGCTACCGGGCTGCTCCATCCCGCGGCAGATGGGTGGTTTGTGAGGGAAGATGTTCGAGAGACATTACAGTGAGATATCCGCTTGGTAGACCCGGCGGCGACCTACTCTCCCGCGCCTTGAGACGAAGTACCATTGGCTCTGGAGGGCTTAACGACCGAGTTCGGAATGGGATCGGGTGGGGAACCTCCGACATAACCACCAGGTCAACCGAGCGGATATCAGACTGTAATGAGAAGA
>Ga0247808_10001139_pt1 | contig 12870 bp, 11 predicted proteins | sample UWRJL089202R1_FD_179914 | JGI IMG/M metagenome (GOLD analysis project Ga0247808, IMG submission 179914) | Plant litter microbial communities from Arlington Agricultural Research Station in Wisconsin, United States - UWRJ-L089-202R-1 | ecosystem: Environmental > Terrestrial > Plant litter >... | reverse complement strand
GCGAATTCAGTTTCGAGTTTGAAGTATTTTGGCAGCTCAAAGGCTTAAGTGCCGACATTAATATGCACCACGAATGTGCATGGTCCTCAACAGATATAAGGTAGTAAGGTAGTGAGTGAGTGAGTGCTGGCCTGCGCCAGATGGCTAATGAAACCATAGCTTTCATCATTCATGCCTAAATCACAACAAATTGCTCTTGGTTGCTCTTGGTTGGATCCGGCCCAATACAAATACGACCCTACTACCAGTTCAAGACAGACCCTTTGGGCATGGTTGTTAGGTTGACAATCGGCCAAGCTTGTGCGTTGGAGCGTGCATGCACCGGGCAGATAGCGATCTCTCTTGGTTTGCATCCTTCGACTGCATGAACCATGGCCCATCAGGTCAAATTGTAGGAATGCCCTCATTGGCACACGTAGGAAGGGCAGCGAGGGAGAGGCCGGCGAGAAAGCGGTATTTCTCTGAAATAGCCCGGAGCGGAAAACCCCGCCGTCCCGTCCTAAGAGCTATAGTGGGGCGTTGTTGTTTTCTTCACCGTATCGTGACTTTTTGTTTACCGCTTGCAGCTTGCACAACGCATAAAATTATGTGATGGGTGGATCAGTAGCTTGTCGGTAGGTACATAGGTCAAGAATTTTCTGTCTGCTCATTTCCTCCTCCTTACTTCAAAGTCATACGTACCCTCCTCTCTGCATTTGGTATCCGGATGTCTTCCTTCTTCACCAAGCTCTTCTCAAATATCATGTCCCCTCCATTCTTCACTCGGTTTAGAAACCGTCTTTCAGGCGGCCAAGCAACCATTCAGGCTTCTAAACCATCCGCAGAGGAAGCCCTTCTGCAAGAGGCACAAGATAAGGAGATGTTGGAGAAAGCAGTATGTAAAGCCATCACTATTTTAGCGCAAACTCAATTACTTGACATGTACTGATTCTAGGTTTTAGATTAATGATGCTGTCACTGCTGGTCTGACAAATGAGGAGTTCACCAAATCTGTAAGTCAAAAATATCCAGGCGACATCCAAGTCCAACCGAATCCCTCCTCCCACGAGAAGATCACATACATTTCTACATATCAAATTCTGACTGGAAGTTTCACAGGTTGCGCTCCACCTAGCCAAACAGCTACAACCCTCCCTCGAGAAAGCTTCCTCCGATATCACCTCCATTGAAACCAAAGTCCTTGCCTCCAATAACGAGCTTCTCGTAAAGGTGGATGAAAGTAACACGAAGACTACCAGCAAGGTGGAAGGGCTCGCCAGCTTGGTTGAAGCCATCAATACCACATCTGCCACTGCTACTAGCAAGATTTCTGCTCTCGAACATGCTATTGAGCAAATCAATGCTTCTCTCAAAGCTCTTCAAGAACAGGTTGCATCTCCAGACACGACTCTGCTCACCTCGCAAGCATCCAAGCTAGATGATATTATTGCTGCACTCTCTGAATTCAAATCTGGCACTGCAACAAACACAAATACGCTGAGCGAAATTAAGACCGCTGTATCTGCACCACCACCAGCTGCTGAGAAACCTGACTTGAGTAAAATTGAAACTTCTTTGAGCAACATCATCACCAGTATTGAGTCGCAAAATTCTACGCTTACTGAAATCAAGACTGCCGCCACAACCCCTGCTCCAGCTCCCGTCTTCCCAAAGACTGATCTCTCTTCTTTGGAAAGCTCACTCACCAAGGTCCTCAGTGGTATTGAATCTCAAGACTCCTTACTTGCTGAAATCAAGACTGCTTCAACTGCACCAGCACCGGTCTCTGAAAAGGTTGATTTGACTACCGTTGAACAATCCCTCAGCACTATGCTTACCAAGATCGATTCCATCCCTGTTCCCGAGAAGACAGACCTTTCTACACTCGAGAAGTCCGTGAATGATGTGCTTGCCACAACTACTTCCCACAAAGATAGTCTCGCCCAAATCCAGGCTGCAGTTTCAGCTCCAGCAGCTATTGCCGAGAAGACTGACTTGACATTGCTGGAAACATCTGTCAAGACCATCATTGCCGATCTTGATTCTCAAAAGAAGGCCCTATCGGCTATTCAGAAGTCAACCTCGACTCCTGCTGAAAAGGCTGACTTCACTGGACTTGAGTCTTCTATCAAGACAGCAATTAACAGCATCGATTCCCAGAAGGACATTCTTTCTGAAGTCAAGGCTGATATCTCCGCCTCGAAGGTCGCGGTTATCGAGAAGGTCGAGTCGGTCAAGGTGTCTGTGGAGGCTATCCCAGCACCTGCACCTACTGTCGCCACAAAGGACACGGAAATTCTCGAAGAAGTTAAGGTCGTTCGAACACTCCTTGAAAAACATCAATCCACCTCTCAGGTGGTAGAGATTGAGGATAAAGGTATTGAGGTACCGAAGGCCGTCAAGTCTGAAGGCAACGGCGTAAAGGCTGAGCCTGAAGCTGTAGAGGCATGAGATGATGTATAAGAAAGCACAGAGGAACGAAACCCACGAGGATGAGCGATCTGTGAATAAGATAATAACGTGATGGAATATTGTAAAGGCAGCGATTGAGATAACGAGATTTATGTAGCTTGGTGCTTTATACCCTTTGATTCGGAGCCTGTAGGGTCAGCTATTTACAATCGTTCTTACATAGCTTAAAATTAATTACTTGAGAAGTTTGTGTTACTCGGGCTAGTGTCTTCCTTTCTCATTGACGTGTGTTCGCTATGAACTTGCCATATTGGGCGTTATTCACCATACGATACGAGAAAAGCTATGTATGCTAACTACGTGCTCGAGTGGGGTTGGTGCTTGTCTATACATGTCTCTTCGACCTTGGAAAAAATCAGTACGGCTTTGCCCTGTTATGATAATGTTACTGCGCAGTGCATTTTTGAGCCAGAATATCGCCCAATCAACTGCATTCTCTTACTTTTCATGAAACATACAGAGAGGCCAGTAGAACCTAAAAGTTGGAGAGCCGCAAAAGGCTCTTACGCCACGTATCAATCAAGATCACTTCTAGGTCAGTTTGCTAAGAGAGTATAATGGAAGTCTTCCCCTCTGTTGTTATGTACTATCTGAAGCTCTCCTATATACATCCTGAATCTGATCAAACAGTATAACGCCACATATCTCCACCAAACCCGAGATAACTGCCGACAATTTTAAATGACCAAGGAGACTTTCTAGACAGGAAAACATTTGGAGAATGTGTGCGCCTAAATATGTATTTAATGAAAAGAATCGGATTTGAGTGAACGAAGGTAATGTATGGGCAAGGAGGGACCATTGGCAGCCGCTTGAATATGTGTCAGTCAATAAATCGTCATTAGACCTTGAAGCGTCGGTATCTTGGAACCGGTCCGGTGGCTGGATAAGCTCGTCTTTTCTGCTGATGAGTTGCCCAGTATTCATCTAGTGCTTCGGAAACCTCAGAAACCTCGCTGTAGGGCTGCTGAAGTGCTAAGGCTTGTACAGCTTGAGTGATGGCGGCATCCGTAAACGCTCCTGTTCTGTCTCTATACTCTGCCCGGCTATATGGACGAGCCCTCCAACGAGGATCCATTGGATCACCGAAGTCTGTTGTCTCGTTGTAACCAAGGTTAGGTAGATTGGTAACATTAAACGCCGCCATCATGTCCTGGTCCTCGTGGATCAAGTTATGGCAATGGAACATGTAGACTCCATTCCATGGCGCATAGTGCGCTTCTACAATCGCGGTCTCATGTCGTCCAAGCCATACCACATCTTTCAAGCCTGCTGACTCGTAGGGTAAGACACTGCGATCGCCATTAAACCTTTGGAGAACTTTGAAGTCAACAAGATGTACTGTTTAAAAAATTAGCATCACGATCTCCATAAACTTTGAGATTTATTTCCTTTGAGCAGCCTCCAGGTTGTGGAGCTGCATAAAAGCCCGAATGGACATGCATGTTCTTACTTCTTCCTGAAGAATACTATGCAACATGTGAATGAGACTTACCGTGTATTGGATGAGTCCAACCGCCAGATGAGTTTTCCAATTCCCATATCTCGACAGTTCCCCTAGGAACATTAGCGAGGACTCTATTTTCAGCGTCTTCAAACCCAACACCGTTAATTTGCCATTCGCTGTTACTTCGGTGGAAACGGAAGTGGTGATTAACTTCATTGGTGGTCGCGGTAGGGAAGGGGACAGCACGAAGCGTTGTTGGGACTGTGGAGGTATCTACGACTGGAGTACCGCTGACCACAAACCGCATCACTTTGTCAGTGTCTTCATACTCTTCTTCAACTCCAATCCCATTGACCTCAGGGAGATTGCGTAGCTCTATTTTCTGACCTGCGAATGATGTAAAATCAAAAACTATCTCATAGCGCTCGGCATTCGCGACATAAATATCTGAAACTTGGACAGGTCTCTCCAACAGACCAGCATCAGATGCAATAACCTTGAAAGGCAACTTTGTATTGACTGCTGTAGTTCGTGCGAAATACAGGGCAAAACTTCGAGAGACCGCTGAATTCAAGAAGCGAAAGCGATATTTTCGTGGCTCGACATTGAGGAATGGCCAGGGCATACCATTGACGTGGAGTATATCACCCCACACACTCTTGTCTTCACCGAACGTAGTATGTAAGGTGCCATCAGAATTGTACTGCTTTGCTGATAGCACTAAAGGAATATCGTACTGGCCATACCCAGATGGAAGACCAAGGGCAGCTTCGGCTGGATCTGTAAGTATGTACGTCCCAGCCTGACCGAAGTATGCATTCTCGGCAGTCTAAAATATGTCAGCATACCTGATGGCACTCCAAAAGAATTTAACTTACAATAGATACTGCATGGTCGTGATACCACAACATTCGTGCTGACTGATAGTTTGGCCAGTAGTAGTCTTTTGCTTCACCAGAACGAGTGATATCGTTGGCCCATCCGTCGAAAGGGGCACGTGAAGGGCTTCCGTGCAAATGCACCGAGTTCTCCCTTGTAGCGTTATTCATGATACGAACAACAGTCTCAGTGCCTATGGGCACGAGGAAGGTCGGCCCTGGGGACATCCCATCGTAGCCTACCAATTGCGCTGGCTTTAGATTGGGGTAGACTTGTTGTTGAAAGGGAGAAATGACTATCTCGTAGTACCAGATGTCTTTTCCAGTTACCGGATTAGTGACGACCCTATTACGTTATTAGCTCTAGTTTACAAAGGCTTGAAGGTGTAGAATAAATAGTTGTGACCAACTTCTTAGGTTGTTTGACAGGCGGTATTGGTAGGGGTCGCCCAAACATTGAGGGATACTTTGGGCTCAAAGCCTTCTTTGCGAATGGTACGGTACTCGGGTCATCCTCGACAATGGCGGCGAGGGCAGCAACTTCGGCGTCTGGGATGGCGGATGGAATTTTGCTCTGACCTACTACACTCGTAGCAAGCAAGAGTAGCAAGGCAGAAGAGGTGAAAATGGGAGCCATCATTGCAGCGATGGGTAACTGCTAAGATTCCTAGGAAAGACAAAGAGCTTTCAATGATCACTGCAGAGGACAAAAATTGAAGTTCTGTTGGCTAGCATTTATAAATTAGGACTACCCTAGGCATTGTTTTTTTTACCGAATGGGGATAGAGGTAACAGACCAGAGATCAGGAGAAGGGTGTTGCTACCACACCTTCTTCAACAATAAATCAGCCCATATCCAGGGTACTGTGGGCTCAATCCGGAATTAAATGGATATATGACTATGTTCTAGCCATATGAGTGTGCTTAGTAGGGAAGATATATTGGATACGTCGAGCGACGGTAAATATCGGAATCATTTCGGTGCTAGCCATGTATCACATTCCAAATTTTGTGCAAGGGTGACCTTCGAACCTACTCTGTGGCTTACTGTTGGTAAGGTATGATATTGTCAAAGCCTCATAGTTGTCCTAGTGGTGTTCAGATGGACTGATACCATGAACAGAATGAAGACAAGCAACTGCTTTCCATCTTCGTCCGGAAGGACCAGATACCGACTAGGGACATGGATCAGTTAGTAATTTCCTTGGTTGCATATCTGTAGGTCAAGCAAGGAGGTGCTTAATACTCACTAGTTAAAGTATTAGCATGGAGTACGCTATCACCTGCAGTCTCTTTAGCTTCGAGCTTGAGCTTCCTGGGACAAATACCAGAGATACTTCCTTACAAGTGAACAAAGAAACCTAGCGACTCGAGGTGTAATAAGGCTTCTGTCATGCGGCTGATTCGCACCTACGGTCAGGTGGTGGCCCATCAGCTGTGTCTCATGTAAGACGGGTCATAATGGTATTGAGGATTTTGAAGTCTATGCCGAGTATCTAAAATGAGATCTAATTTTGGTAAATTTGAAAGGGGCTTTGCAGGTACCCATAGCTACTGTATGTACGAGGCGTGATCATAAGTAATGAGAAACGGGTTATCAGCCTTTAACTGCATTGAGAAACGAAAGAGGGGTTTTCTCAGGCCTTCGAAGCAAGTTCCCATATTAGGTATTTGAATTTGTTGTGTGGCAAACATCTGAGAATAACCATAATGTACAGAGCTTGAGGATCTAGTTGAATTACCTCATTGCAATCTGAACCCTAGTCTGGAACCAAATGGCACAAGTAGCCACAAGAATGTTCGGATTTTGCGTACTTTGGCCAACGAATTATGGCATCTCAGAGTCTCGAACAAGCAAGTAAGCACATGCAAAGAATAAGCGCAACACCTAATAAATCATTTATCAAGTGTCCGACCTGAAAATCTCAGGCTAGGATAAATCTGCTTCCTGTTTAGTTCTACGATTCAGAATGCTCGAGATATTCTTGGAATCATTAGCTAGTCTAGTAGGCCATCTGTATAGCATTTTGGGTCTGCCGTTGCTTAACCCTGATCATTCCTGATCAGCCACCTCGCGTGCAAATGCTTAGAAAACGTGGCAGCCAAGAAGGCCAAGAGGCCAAGCTGTCGATAGATGCTTGTGATGCTTCGTGATATTGGTTTCTTTCTTGTCACATGAAGCCTGACTCTTTGAAGCGGCCCAAGACCTCAATAATTTGCTCCACAATTTTGCAGACCTTAGTGCCGGGGTAACGGTGCCGTTTCACAGTTTTTAGATATCCTTCCAAGTACAAAGTAATTCGTAGTCCTTGTCCTAGGTACTAAAAGGCACGGGTCGAGCCGCTGCATAGCTCTGCAGTATAGATGCAGTGTGCAGTATGCAGTCTGCACTTGATAGTGGATTCTAAGCCCCGGAAGTTCTGGTTGATGTTTCTTGCTTTGATCAAGTGAATCTGCCAAAGACGTCTTAGTTAGCGAGTAGCTGGTTATTGCGCCACATTCGTACCTGTCCTTATGTGTTTTAATAAGTGTGACTTAGTCGGGTGTATTCGGGGTGTATTCGGGGATGAAGGACATCTACACATATCCTCAAGCCACTGTGTATGGTAAGTTTCTGTGCGGCCTGCTGCCTGAGAGGACTTAGGAAATCTTACACAATTTGTTCCCAGAAACTGGTGAGCTTAGGTACCTGCATACATATGCCGCTAAACATGATAACAACTAAGAAATCCATGACGAGGTTAGGCCATGTGCTTGAGCTGATCTTACTGATCTACGCCAGCCAATCGGAACAATTTGTGTACTAAATTTTGCGCTCTGAGACATTGTCAGCGCTGAGAAAAAGTGGTTCAATATCAGGATGTCTTTATATAGGTCAAGACTCAAACCAAGCTTTCGTTAGTTTTGCAAACGCAACTTACCTTTCTCGGATCATAGTAGTCGCACATGCCTGGGAGTATATGCGATATGGAGATTCTTGGCGTGCCAAACAGTGAATATGGGAATCTATCTTATAATAGCAAAGAATTTAGCTCTCCTAGAGAACATCTCACTCCTGAGATTACGAGTCTATACAACGTAAGCATGTTTTACGATTGCCTTTCATAATCCTTCTTGTAGCAAGTAGGGATGGCTTAATGTAGTGTTCCACTTATATCCACACTTGGAATTAAGTATCACGTGCGACAATCATAGAATACTAACCTTGACTCTTAGCTCCTGGTCGGTTCATTTGAAAAGGTAAGGTTCTTAAGATCTGCAATTTTCGAGATACAGACTTTTAGTCTAACCATTAAGTTCCTTTTCTCGGTTTATATCATCAGCCAGCACACCTGGCAGAGTGTTGCGTTGGTTGAAAATATGTAACCATGAGCGCAATTATATCTGATATCTGCACCTGCCCCTCAATCTTTGACTCCGTTCCACCTGAGATACAGCTCACTCTCTTGAGACATCTCTAAGATCTGCAAACACTAGAGACACTGTGCAAGACATCACCTTGTTATCTTCGACTGTATTAGCAGTCTCGGCAAGACGTCTTTGCAAACGTCGTACGCAGCCATATTACCCCAATGATTCTACCGCTTGCATTCGAGGTTTTCAATCGGCGTAATCCGCATTCTAAAGCATCTCTGGGTTCCTTCGATCAATCACAACCTCCTTTACGCGAAATATCATATGTTGCTGCAAAGTCACTTCTAATTTTCCGGTCGCGGCGTATTTCACTGACGGGTTTGTAGGCAGTCGCCTATCCATAATTTCGCGATTTTTCCCTACTGGGGCTCTTCGGTAGGCTGAAAATGCTCTCGTTGCCAATGTTTCTAAGGTGGAGCGAGCAAAATTGACAAGAGCTGTTTACCGCCTAGATATCTAAGGGAGCATATTCCAACACTTCAGACCACCTCAAAATGACTTGATGATAGCTGAACAGTCCAATCACTTCTTCTCACAGTTGAAGGACTCGGAACTAGAAAAATTTCTCTGCGTTCAGACATACCTACTCGACGAACTTGAAGGGTACCTTGACCAAGCGGAAAAGGTCTTTGTTTAGGCTTGCATTAAAGAACAATTTTCACCAGGTCGTTGCGTGGCATAAAGGGTCTATTAAGTTTGAATACAGTATAACTCAAAAATTTAAAGACAAAGAGCGTGAAGACACCTGCCGACTGGAATAGGTGAGAGGTGCACAATTGCCGCATCTTAAAAATTGAGGAAGGAATTTATCGCCTTGACTAGACATTGTATTTTGCACACATTTTATGACACATATTTCTGAGATATCAAGTGACTGGTTCTGCTCCGAGTTGCTACTCCCATCGTTGTTATCCGCCACTTCGTCGTTCTAATCATCATTCCCAACTCCATATACGAAGGGATCTTCGCTACGCAGGGGGTGCCGGAGTCCTTTAGTTAGACGGTAAGGCAGCTGGGGTCAGTAAACTTTTTCTATATGCCGCTTGCGTAAATCTGTTTGGTACGCTACAATAAAGGCCTTTCATTCTAATGGAGAACTAGATAGTTTCGATTCCTTTATTCGCCTAAATCACGTAATATTCATTAAAAACAAAGACTCTCATTTATTTAATAATAATCGAGATGCGGCTGGTTTCGTTCAATCAAAGCACAACTCAATCATGGCACAAGCTGCTATTGATCGCGATGATTATACTCATCCAGAGAAGATTTACAAAGACCTTACATATGAACCACATAACGACCCTGATACCAGTGCCAAGAATTACGAAGCACGTAAACATCTTAAAACATGCTTTTCGCTCCCCTTCGACTACCCAAGGGAGGAGGAGGAGTTATGTTGGAATTGTGGTTGGAGCGTATATCACGAAGTATATGCTTCATACGGATCACGTATTCGAATTTTTCACACCCGTGGTAACATTGGAATATGGCAACTTGGATCTAAATGGTTAGTCCGCGACCAACCAAACGATACTTCACTCGGGAACGATTTTATTACTCAAGAGTTTCTACGCAACCAAGGCTTGGATATCCCCCTTGTAAAGGAAATGCGACAGCTTAATGCACCTACAGATAAAATAGCTCTCACTTTGATGTCTCGAGCCCAAGGCGTAGGTTTGGATAAAATTTGGCATACGCTCTCGTCGGAGCAGAGATCGAACCTGAAGAACCAGCTCGGCGAAGCTATTACCCAATGGAGACAGTTAACGTCACCCGTGGCCAAGAAGGTCGACGGCGGTCTTATGGACGATTGTTTGATCGGTAACTGCCTCCGACGTAGGGCTCCGACATGTCGAAAAGTAGGCCGTAAAACAGACGAATGGTTGGAGAATCTGGAAGAAGACCTTCGATTTGGAATTTCCCTTCTCCACAAAACCAAGGATCCAATGGTTATCGAAGCGAAATTCCAAGAAATGAAGAGGAACTTTCCAAAATCGGACCCCTACGTCCTGACTCATGGAGATTTGAACTTTACCAATATCATAGTCAAAGATAACAAAATAGAAGCGATCATCGACTGGGAACATTCTGGATATCTCCCTTGGTGGGCCGAGCGCTGGCTCTCTTTAATAGGGGGGAATGACCTGTCCGACCAACTTTTCGAACCTCTCTGGGCAGATTTTGGTCTAGAAATGGACACAGATACGTTTCAAAAAGAGATTATTGATAGAGTAGCACCAGTTGTGGGGGCTTGGGATGCATGTCGATACTACGTAGATCACCCGAGTAGCAAGGCAGGCTGGCTACGTCCTGGTTTCTGTAAATGCAAACCTTTTGCGGGGGATTTCCGATGGACCGAAATTGGGAATCAGGTAGAACATCATCTGAAGGATACTTGGGTTGGTTAAAAATGATTTGCTCTATTTATCTGTCTCTTACTTGTTGTTTGAATTGTTTTGATTTAAAATTGATACAATTTCAGAGTTCCTATATACATTTAGTTCAAGAATCAAAACGCTTCAATTTGATTTCATCTTACCGATTTTTCCATCTTCTATCGCTAGATTCTCTTCCACGAAGCAATCTAGTAGCTTTAAATCCTCACTGTTTGCCTTATCCCACTCCGTTGTTGTTACCTTGGATGACTTATACTGAATGGAATAAAGCGCTTGTCCATCTTCTGGGTGTCGGACCAATGTAAATAGCTTTTTCTCATTGTGGTCACTGCCAAGACGAATAGCGATTCCATTCTGCGACGTAAAAATCTCCTTTACATAAGAGAAAAAGGAGAATGAATTTCTCTCCGATAGCATACCACAGGGTCCAAATGTGAAGGTAATCCATTTGAGCTTTTGCTGGTTCTTGCCTCTCGTTGGTATAGTTGCTCCATCGCACTTCTCACATCTGCGAAGGTATGAAGGATTAGAATGGCTACAGAACAAGCACTTTTGTAGCATGAGGTATTGGTTATCTTGTGGCATGATCGGTATCTCTTTCGATGTTTGTTGAGTTTGTCGAGTTTGGATTTTTGGGTCACTGCTCTTGCTTAAATCGATCTTCTATGTTAAGCATTTTATACTTTAAGACTTTTCAGGCTGGATCTATATCGATGAAAGCTTAGTACCATGTTCTATAGGGCTCTTGAAACAGGTGCTCTCAACCATCAGTTTTACAAATTTCAGGGCTTCTATTTCTTTGAAGTCGCCGATGCAATGCAATTATTCCACTGGCAAGCATTTAATGCCACAAAGAAGGATTAGAAACGATAACCCCGTTACTAAACCATCCGAAACGGTACCTGTCCTTCATGTCCAAAGCATTATCATCTTCTGCAGTTGTCTAATGCTAAACATTTCTAAGCTAAATATGTTCACAAAAAAATAACAATTACTCGTTTCAAAAAACCAAGACAGAAACAAGGCTCTCTGCGATCAAGTCACTTGTCCTAACTAGTCAGCTGATCTTGTGAGAGACATTTACAAACGCTTGCCAATACTGCTAAGCATGCTTTGCCAAAATTGCCCCCCTCCATGATCAAATCAGACATTGCTGAGCATGAACAACAAAGCCAGCGTCTGCCGCTCAAAGGGTTTATTTTATTAGGGAAAGTGAAGGTGATGAACTTTCAGGACAATGAGGTGGTACGAGCTGCGCGTGCCATGAAGAGTGTAAGAGTGCTGCGCTAGTGTCAGATGAGCTGGAGTAAGACACACATCTCGTTGCTCGTTCAAAAGAGATTACTTGATGCCCACCTAAACTAACTATGGCACACGTTAGACACTTTCGAGAAGCGCCTCCTTCATGTTCGTCAAAGTGGATGAATAAAACGAATAGGTATGCTCATAGCGCTGATTTATGCTAACTGTGATGCGAGTACATCTCGAATCTCTGCCAAATATGGACTTGAGGTTGGTGGGATGGCACTGCAACTGAATATAATACTCAGTATGCTGACTTTTCTATAGATACTGTTCATTCCACTATTTAGGATAATCCCAAGATAATCGTCGATAAGGTTGTTGACTCCAAGCTCCTTGCAAGTAAGTTTTACAAGATCTGTTACCTGTTCAAGGAACTAGTTCTAACTTTACCAGTAGAATAGAAGAAATCACGTATGATCAGCGAAACGAATGTCATCGTCCTCACAGCGGAGGACTTGGACGAAATCTTGGCGGGAGACCAAATGAGTATGTTTCATCCAGTTGAAGCTTGATTTTTTTAGTGACTCGAATATAATAGCCGGCGATGAAGCTATTTTCGACCAAGGGCAGCTATAAGTCGCAATTCTTTGAATATCGAGTACCTAGAGGCAAACGTTGCGGAGCAAGCATTCCTTCGGTATGGGAGACGATATCGTAGCTCATCATCTCGTAGTTTTAAGTAAGAGTCCACGAAGAATCCACAAAATTTACTAATCATATATAGTGTGCCCTCGTTGCTTCCTTTGAACGGATCTTAATCTGATAACACCATCGCTAGACAATTTTCCTTTCTCGATTCCATATCTATGCACCAGAACCTAATCGCTACTGAATATACTTCTCGAAGCACCACCTATGTTGGAAATCTCCCACTTATGATGCTGCTCCATCGATCTCCACCACTCCCCAGCGCACATATCACGGGCACATCATCGATACCACTCAATTACGATTCACATTGCATCGTCAGTGGAAC
>Ga0247808_10001136_pt1 | contig 12881 bp, 11 predicted proteins | sample UWRJL089202R1_FD_179914 | JGI IMG/M metagenome (GOLD analysis project Ga0247808, IMG submission 179914) | Plant litter microbial communities from Arlington Agricultural Research Station in Wisconsin, United States - UWRJ-L089-202R-1 | ecosystem: Environmental > Terrestrial > Plant litter >... | reverse complement strand
GATCTTCTCGGCCTTCTCCGTCGCATAATCCCGGAAGCGATCAGTGATCCCCAGGTTTCGTCCAACGATGTTAGTTTCCATGACGACCTCCAGATCTGGCGAACCGCCCCTGATCCGGGCGATTGGTACGCGCCTTTGGCCCTACCGTAGTCGTGCCAGCTGGATAAGTCACAGTATTTGTCAATCTGTTTCCGGTGAACTCTCGGTGGCGGGATGATGCCGCCGTGTTTCCGCCACGGTCGCCGCGCCGATCACCTCCCCACCGGCGAGGAGGATGGCGCGCCGCGCGTCGAGCAGGGTGGCCCCGGTCGTGACGATGTCGTCCACGAGCAGCACCCGCTGCCCCGCGAGCCGCCGGGCGGCGACCAGCGCGCCGGTGCGATTGTCCAGGCGCGCCTGCCGGCCGAGACCCACCTGGTCGGCGACCCGGCCGCCCGGCCGCAGCAGCCGAACGGGCCGGAGTCCGGCTCGTCGAAGGAGCAGGTCGACGGGGGCGAATCCCCGGGCCCGCCAGGCCCGGCGGGAGGACGGCACGCCCGCCAGCAGCACGCCCACCGGAGCCTCCGGCGGCCGCCCGGCCGCTCCCGGTGCGATGGGCGCGACTGCGGCCGCCAGAGCCGCTCCCACGGCGGCGCGCAGGGCTCCGGCGAGCGCCGGGGCGGCGTCGGTGCGACCGCCGTCCTTGAAGGCAACCAGAACCCGGGCGGCCACATCGCGATACTCCAGGGCCGACCAGATCGTGAGGTCGTCGCGGCTGCACAGCACCGGGGCGGGCCGGAGGGCGGCGGCGCAGGCGGCGCAGAGCGCCCGGTCCACCGCCCCGCAGCCGCTGCAGGCGGTGGGCATCAGCACCGCCCAAGCGTCCAGGACCGCGGCCGGCGCGGCGGCGAGCAGGGTGTTGACGGCCCGCGATGAGATCATCGCGCCAGCCTGGCCGCCGTGGCCGGGGCGGAGACGCTGCCGGCCGCATCCGTGCACGACCGGCGCCCGGCGGGCCCTGTGCAGGAGCGGGCAGAGCCGGCTCAGCAGACAGGGCCGGCCGGGTCAGCCGCCGATGCCCTGCTGGGTGGCCACCAGGGTCACCCCGTCGATGCGTTCCTGCCAGCCGACGCCGCGCTGCACCAGCAGGGCGCCGTCGCTGGTCAGCGCGCGCAGGTCACGCAGCAGATTGCTGCCTGTGATGCTGCTGATGCCCATCGACGATTCCAGGGGTACGCTCGTGCCGCCGATCTCGTGGGAGACCATGCGATCCTCGCCGTCGGGCTGAACGCTGAGATACGCCACGGTGCTCTGGTCGATCCACGTCGCGTCCACCGGGGTCCCCGTGTCGGTCGCGAGCTGCACGGGATCGCCCAGTCCGACGGGTGCACCGTTCTCCCGCAGCACCGCGGCCACGACCAGGCGGGTCTGTCCCGCGGTGTTCAGCAGTGCGATCAACCGGGTGCCGTCCCTGGACACCCTGAGGGCAGCGATCGTAGACGCGTCCTGCCAGGGCGTCGGAACCGCCACAGCCACTCCCTGGGTGTTGTACACGAAGAGCTCATTGGGCCGGTCGCCGGGCACCGACCAGACGTACGCGGATCCGTCGATGGCCGGCGCGATCAGGTTCTGCCTCGGGTCGAGCAGTCTGGCATCGTCGCCCACCCGGATGCCGTACACCCCGTCGTTCGTCAAGACGGCGGCCGCCGTCTGCGACGGCGAGAGGGTGACCGCGGTGGGCTGGAGGGCCGCGATGCCTTCGGACAGCCCCGGCAGGGCGGTGACGGTTTTGCCGGTCGCGGCCAGGAAACCGAATTCGCCGCCGCGCAGCACCAGCGCCCGCGCATCCACCCGCGGGTTGACCTCGGGCTCGTTGGCGCCGAGCGCGCCGATGTCCTGCGAGTTGCGGTTGATGGTGATGGTCACCGTGAGCCCGCTCGGCAGGCTCTGCTCGAGTTGGCGCTTCATCCGTTGCAGAGTGATCCGGTCGGCGTTGAGGGCCTCGCTGTTGAGGTCCACCTTCGCGTCCCTGGCCACCACGGTGACGGCGTCTGCGGTCAGGGCTGTGCCCTCGGGGAACGCGCTCGACACGGCTCCGGCGAGCCACTCGCTGGGGCCGCCGAGTACGCCGTTCACGATCTTGGTCGGTGTGGACGCGCCGCGCGGGAACCAGCGCACATCGGGCACCAGGAACAGGAAGTCCGGGTCGTAGAAGTACAGCGACTGGGCGCTGAAGACATCCTTGAAGGTGGTCTGGTCGAGCACCGTGCCGTTCGGGGCGGCACTGATCCGCCACTGCCCGTCGATCTGGGTGAACTCGTAGCGGAGCGGCACACTGGCCGGGAGGGCTTCCTCGTGGTACTCGCCGATGGCATTCACCTCGGCGACCGGGCGCACAGAGAACTGCATGGTGTGGTCGTCGACCGGGGTGATGCTGCGCCCGGAGAGGTCGTCGACGGTGACTCCGGTGTCGGATTTCCAGGAGTCGGCGAAGTCCGCGGTGAGGAACTCCCTGGCGATCTCGTAGTTGTTGTCCGGGCTGGTGCCCGCGGCGATGAATCCGGTGAGGATCTCCTCCATGCTGGCCCCTGCCTGGGGCCGGAACGGCAGGAACACCGGCGGTGGGTTCTCACCCGTCACGGCATCCTGGCCGGTCTGCACGGACCCGCTCCGGGGGATGCTCGAGCATCCGGTGAGCAGCACGGCCAACGCCGTGACGACGGCGAGAAGCCTGGTCGGGCTACGCATGGTGGTCTCTTCTCGGCTCGGCGTGCGGCGACACGAATCCGGGCGCGGCGGCATCCGCCGGCGGCAGGGAGTTCGGCGACACCTTGAGCGAACCGCTCTTCTGACGCGGCAGGGTCAACCGGAAACAGGAGCCGGCACCGGGGCTGGACCAGACCTGCAACCAGCCCCGATGGGCGGTCGCGTCCTCCAGGGAGATCGCCAGGCCCAGACCGGTGCCGCCGATGGTGCGTTTGCGGGACGGGTCGGCTCGCCAGAATCTGTCGAAGACGTGCAGGATCTCGGCCTGGGACATGCCCATGCCGTAGTCGCGCACCGACAGGGCCACGGCCGACTCGTTGCTGTCCACCGACACCACGATGGGTTTGCCCTCACCGTGTTCGATGGCGTTGCCGATGAGGTTGTTGACGATCCGGCGCACCCGGCGCGGGTCGACCTCCGCGGCGAGATGCCCGCCCGGTGCGATCAGGCTGATCTCGCTGCCCTTGGACTCCCCGAGCGAGCGCATGCCGTCGATGACGTCTTCGGCGAGATGGACCAGGTTGGTGGGTTCGGATTCCAGTTCGACGGAGCCGGCGTCGTACCGGCTGATCTCGAGCAGATCGGACAGCAGCAGCTCGAAGCGTTCCACCTGTGTGTGCAGCAGCTCAGCGGTGCGTTCGGTGGCCGGCGGGAAGGTGGTGCGCTGGTCGTAGAGCAGGTCGCCGGCCAACCGGATCGTGGTCAGCGGTGTGCGTAGCTCGTGCGAGACGTCGGACACGAAGCGCTGTTGCACCTCGGACAGATCCGCCAGTTCCTTGATCTGGCTCTGCAGGCTGTCGGCCATGCCGTTGAACGACCGGGCCAGGGTGGCGATCACGTCCTCGCCCTTCTCGGGGATGCGCACGCCCAGATCCCCCGACGCCAGCTTCTGGCTGGTTTCGGCGGCTACCTGGATGGGGGTGACCACGAACCGCACGACGATCCAGGTGACCGCGCCGATCAGCAGGATCAGGGCTAGCCCGGCACCGCCCAGGGTGCGCTGCACGAACAGGAGCGTCGATTCGGCGTCGGCCAGGCTGTAGCCGATGTAGAGCTCGTAGCGGCCGGCGACGGGAACCGTGATCTGGGAGCCCACGACGATGCCAGGGACCGATGATCCATCGTCGGAGGACAGCGTCACGGATTGCCAGAACTGCCCGTCACCGTCCTGTTGCACGGCTTTGCGCAGATCGGGGGCGATGACGGCCGTGGAGGTACCGAAGGTGGAGGAGTCCTGCGGTGCGATGGTCGAGGACTCCTGGCCGGGGACCCGGAACAGGGCCACGAGCCGGCTGGAGGACGCGGCAGAGATCGAGGTGCGCGCCGATTCCAGCAGCGTCTGCACCTGCACCCGGTCGACGGCGTCGGACGAGTCGAGGATGCCCTGGGCCGCGGCCGTTGCCCGGTTCGAGTCCACCAGCACCTGGTTGAGCCGGGACTGGAAGAGGTCGTTGCCGACGCTGACGGACATGTAGACACCCACCAGCGCGATGGCCGCGCTGGCCGCCGCCACCGTGATGGCCACGGTGCGCCATTGCAGCGACCGCCGCCAGCCGCGGCGAAACCGTCGAATCGAACGCCGCCACGACCCCCACGAGCGCCAGTCGACCCTGTTCACGTCGAACCGCGCAGACACCGCAGACCTAGCCGGCCGCGCCGGCCCGGTAGCCGACACCACGCACGGTCATCACGATGCGCGGGTTGTCCGGATCGTCTTCGACCTTCGCGCGCAGCCGCTGCACGTGCACGTTCACCAGTCGGGTGTCAGCCTTGTAGTGGTAGCCCCACACCTGCTCGAGCAGCATCTCGCGGGTGAAGACCTGTTGAGGCTTGGAGGCCAGCGCCAGCAGCAGGTCGAACTCCAGCGGCGTGAGGTTGATGCTCTGGTCGCCGCGCTTGACCTCGTGGCCGGCGGCATCCACGATGAGGTCGCCGATCTGCAGGCTCGCGGGCGCCTCGGCGGGAACGGGGCGCAGTCTGGTGCGGATCCGGGCGACCAGTTCCTTGGGGTTGAACGGCTTGACCATGTAGTCGTCTGCGCCGGATTCCAGGCCCTTGACCACATCCGTCGTATCGGACTTGGCCGTGAGCATGATGATGGGGGTACCGGATTCGGCGCGGATGAGCGTGCAGACCTCGATACCGTCCAGACCCGGCAGCATCAGGTCCAGCAGCACCAGATCGGGGGCGACGCTGTGGAACGCGTCCAGCGCCAGTGAGCCGTCCGCGCAGAAATGCGGCTCGAAGCCTTCACCCTGGAGCACGATGCCGATCATCTCAGCCAGTGCGGGGTCATCGTCGACAACCAAAATGCGTGAGTTCATACATCCGTTTTCCGCCCGGTCACCGGGCAATTACGCGCACAACGCGGGCAATCTCTGGCACAAGAGTAGTCGACGCGGCCCTGAGATTTCTGACAGGGACCCGCGCGGCGCCAGGGTATGCCAGCATGGAGGCGTGACGGACCCCGACTGGCACCCCCCGACGAACACTCCGGACGTACCGCGCTACGGCGCGTACGGCCCTGGCGGGCAGCCCGGATACCCGCCGCCACCCGGTGGACAGTGGGCCAGCGCCCCGCCGCCGGCCTGGACCCCGCCGCCGAAGCCGGGCCTCATCCCGCTGCGTCCGCTGGGCTTCGGCACCCTGCTGGGCGCGCCGTTCCAGGTGTTGCGCCGCAACCCCAAGGCCACCTTCGGCAGTGCGCTGCTGGTGCAGGGCGTCACCGTGCTGGCGACCCTCCTGATCGTGGGCGTGGTCACCTGGATCGCGTTCGGCCGGGTGGACGCCGCCCCCGCCGACGAACAGGATGCGGTCGAGGCCGGGGCGGTCCTGGCGATCGTGCTGTCCGCCCTCGTGCCGATCGCGCTGTCCATCGTGGCGTCGGCCTTGCTGCAGGGTGTCATCGTGCTCGAGGTCGCCCGGGCCACACTCGGTGAGAAACTCCGGCTGACGGCGTTGTGGCGCCAGATCGGCCGGCGGGTGTGGCCGCTGGTGGGCTGGACCGTGCTCCTGGGCGCGGCGCTCATGGTCGGGGTCCTCCTGGTCGGCGGCCTGGTCTTCGTCTGCGCGCTGCTCGGCGGCGCCTGGATCGCCCTGGCCGTGGTCATCGGCATCTTCGGCGGCCTCGCCCTTCTCGCTGCCGCCGCGTGGGTGGGCACCAAGACGGCCATCGTGCCGAGCCTGATCGTGCTGGAGCGGCTGGGCATCCGCCGCGCCATCCGTCGGTCCTGGTCGCTCACCGGTGGTTTCTTCTGGCGCACCCTGGGTGTGCTGCTGCTCATCGCCCTGATCGTGAACGTCGTCGCGCAGATCGTCACCACGCCGTTGAGTCTGCTGTTCAGCGTGGTCATCAGCCTGATCGACCCGACTGCGGCCTTCGAGGCGTACATCCCGGCGGCGCTGCTCTACATCCTCACGATCCTGATCGCCGCCGTGATCGGCGCGGTCACGGCCGTCGTGCAGTCCGCCGCCGTCGCCCTGGTCTACATCGACCTGCGGATGCGCAAGGAGGGGCTCGACCTCGAGCTGCAGCGTTTCGTCGAAGCAGTTCCCGGTGACCGCGCCGCGGACCCGTATCTCGTGACGGCCCAGGGTGCGCCCGCGGCCGATGCGCCCCCTGCCGGCCCGGGGGCGCCCTGGGCATGATCGTGGTGTGGGGGCGTGGACTGGCGTGGCTCGGGATCCCGGTGGATCCCGACGCGCCCGAGGCGCAGCAGTGGCTGCGGGACGAGCTTGCCAAGGCTCCGTATCAGGCAGCCCAGCCGACCTGGTTCGACAGGCTGTCCCAGGCGATCCTCGACTGGTTCTCCTCCCTCTCCTTCACCGGTGACGGCAGCACGGCGTGGATCCCCGTGGTCGGCGTCCTCGTGGGCGTCGCCGTCGTCGTGGCTGCGCTGCTGATCTTCGGACTACCCCGGCGCGACCGGCGCCGCCAGCGCGCCGCCGGGCTCTTCGCGGCCGACGACCGCCGGAGCGCCGACCAGATGCGCCGCGCCGCGCAGGCCGCCGCCGGCGCCGGCGACTGGTCCCTGGCCAGTGCGGAGCAGTTCCGCGCGATCGCCCAGTCCCTTGCCGAACGCACGATTCTCCGGCCCACGCCGGGCACCACGGCACACAGCGTCGCCGAACTCGCCGCGGAGGCCTTCCCGGCTGAGCGCGACAGGTTGCGGGACGGCGCGACCGTGTTCGAGAGCGTGCGCTACCTCGGCGGCACGGGCACCGAAGCCGGCTACACAGCATTGGTCGCCCTCGACGCCGCCCTGGTGGCCTCCCGCCCCCGGCTGACGGCGCCGGCGCCGGTGGCCCCGTGAGCGGCCCCGCCGCGCCGGCCCGGCCTGCGGCACCGGCCTCGAGCACGCCCACCGTGCGCGCAGCGCTGCGCCGGTCGGTGTTCTGGGTGGTGGCCGGGCTCGGCGCGCTGCTCGTCGCCGTCATCGCCTTCGTGATCACCGGGGTCGCCGGCACCAGTGGTCCCCCGCTCGCCGCGGACAGCCCGAACCCGGGCGGCGGCATGGCCGTCGTCGAGGTGCTGCGTCAGCAGGGGGTCACCGTGCTTCCGGTCGACACGCTCGACGAGGCCGCCGCGGCCGTCGACGGCGACCCGACGGCCACCGTGTTCGTGTCCGACGCATCCGGGTATCTCACCGCCGAGCGGCTCACCGAACTGGGCACGCTGGCCCCGCGCACCGTCGTGGCCGACCCCGATTTCAGGCTCTTGCAGGCGCTGGCACCCGAGGTGGGATTCGGCGGTGTCTCCACCGCGGACGAGCTCACCGCCCAGTGCGCGCTCCCGGCCGCGGAGCGAGCCGGCACCATCTCCCCCGGCGGCAAGACGCTGGGCTTGCCGCCGGGCAGCATCGGCTACACGGGTTGTTTCCCCGGTTCCGGCTCCACGTTTTCGGTCGTCGAACGGGTCACGGATGACCGCACTCTCACACTGGTCGCCGACACCTCGGTGTTCGCCAACGATGAGATCGCCACCTTCGGCAACGCCGCGCTGGCCCTCAACCTGCTCGGCCAGGACGACACCTTGGTCTGGTATCTCCCGACGCTGGGCGACGTGCCCGTCACGGGCCCGCCGTCGCTCGGCGACCTCACTCCCGGGTGGGTGACGCCGGTGATGGTGCTCCTGTTCATCGTGGTCCTCACGGCCATGGTGTGGCGGGGCCGCCGTTTCGGTCCCCTCGTGGCTGAAGACCTGCCCGTGGTGGTGCGTGCCAGCGAGACCATGGAGGGCCGCGCCCGCCTCTACGCCAGGGGCAACGCCAGGTTGCGCGCGATCGACGCGATCCGCATGGGTGCCGTCTCCCGCCTGGCCCGCGCCGCCGGGGTGCCGCGGACGGCCGCGTTGGACCACGTGGTGCGCACGATTTCCGCGCTCACCGGCCGCGACCCCGTCGGCGTGCATGCGCTGCTCGTCGGCGACGTGCCGAACACCGACGCCGACCTGATGCGGCTGTCCGATGCCGTCGCCCAGCTCGAGGCCGACGCCTCCCGGGCCGTGCGCCCGCCCGGATCCGCCCCCGACTCTCCCCCGTCAACCGGAAGAATGGAACCATGACCAGTCACGCCGCGACATCCGCCGAGACCTCCCCGCCGACCGAGGGCACCGCACCAGACGCCGCCACGCCGGTCGAGGATCTGCGCCGGGCCCTGGCCCAGGTGCGCACCGAGGTCGGCAAGGCCGTCGTCGGTCAGGACGGCGCGGTCACCGGCCTGATCATCGCCCTGCTGGCCCGCGGGCACGTGCTCCTCGAGGGTGTCCCAGGGGTGGCCAAGACGTTGCTGGTGCGCTCGCTCAGCCACGCGTTGAGCCTGGACACCAAGCGGGTGCAGTTCACCCCCGACCTGATGCCCGGCGACGTCACGGGCTCGCTCATCTACGACGCGAAGGCCGGCGAGTTCGAGTTCCGCAACGGGCCGGTCTTCACCAACATCCTGCTCGCCGACGAGATCAACCGCACGCCGCCGAAGACGCAGTCCGCGCTGTTGGAGGCCATGGAGGAACGTCAGGTCAGCGTGGACGGGCTCTCCCTGGCCCTGCCAGAGCCCTTCATCGTCGCGGCGACCATGAACCCGATCGAGTACGAGGGCACCTACACGCTGCCCGAGGCGCAGCTGGACCGGTTCCTGCTCAAGCTCGTGCTCGACATCCCCGAGCGGGACGTGGAGCTCGAGGTGCTGCGCCGGCACGCGACCGGGTTCAGCCCGCGCGACCTGACCGCGGCCGGGGTCACCCCGGTGCTCGGCGCGGCCGACCTGGCCGCCGCACAGGCATCCGTCGCCGCCGTCGGCGCCAGCCCGGATGTGCTCGCCTACATCGTCGACCTGGCCAGGGCCACCCGGCAGAGCCCCTCGGCCAAGCTGGGCGTGAGCCCCCGCGGCACCACGGCCTTGCTCGCCAGCGCCAAGGCCTGGGCCTGGTTGAGCGGGTACGCGTCGATCACGCCCGACCATGTGCAGGCCATGGTGCTACCGGTCTGGCGGCACCGCATCCAGCTGCGCCCCGAGGCCGAGTTGGAGGGCATCACCGTCGACGCCATCCTGCACGGTGTGCTGCAGCAGGTCCAGGTTCCGATCTAACCGATGACGCTGACCGGCCGGTTCGTCCTCCTCGTCGCCCTCGGCGTCGTGCCCATCGTGCTGCTCGGCGACAGCCCGGAGCGGGCCCTGGCGGTCCTGGGCGGCTGGGTGCTGCTCACGGTGGCGCTCGGCGGCCTCGACCTGGGCCTTGCCGCCTCGCCGCGCCGACTCGCCCTCACCCGAGTGCTTCCGGCCCGGGTGCGCCTGGGCGAGGCGGTGACGAGCGAGCTGTACCTCACCAACGAGGGTCCCCGCCGGCTGCGCGGAACCGTGCGGGACGCTTGGCAGCCCTCGGCCGGGGCCGGCAACAACCGCACGCCCGTGACCCTGCCCGCGGGCGAACGACGCCGGGTCGCGCTCACGCTCCGGCCCTACCGGCGTGGGGAGCGTACGGCCTCGCACGTGACCGTGCGGTCCCAGGGGCCGCTCGGACTGTGGTCCCGGCAGGCCACGCTGCAGGCGCCCGCTCGCATCCGGGTGCTGCCGCCCTTCCACTCGCGCAAGCACCTGCCCTCGCGCATCGCCCGGCTCAAGGAGCTCGACGGGCGCACGAGCGTGCTGGTGCGCGGTCAGGGCACCGAATTCGACTCGCTGCGCGAATATGTGCGCGGCGACGATGTGCGCTCGATCGACTGGCGCGCCACGGCCCGCCGCAATGACGTCGTGGTGCGCACCTGGCGCCCCGAGCGCGACCGGCGCATCGTCATTGTGATCGACACTGGCCGCACCTCCTCCGCCCGGGTGGCGGACGAACCACGCCTCGACACGGCGTTCGAAGCGGCGCTGCTGCTGGCGGCACTGGCCTCCCGGGCCGGCGACCGGGTGGATTTCCTGGCCTGGGACCGCCGGGTGCGGGCCCGGGTGCAGGGCGCATCCGGTGCCGAGCTGCTCAGCCGCATGGTCGACGGTATGGCGCTGATCGAACCCGAACTCATCGAGATGGACTGGACGGCGCTGCCCGGTCAGATCCGGGCCATCACGGGCCAGCACGCGCTCGTCGTACTGCTCACCCCGATGGATGCGCCCGGTGCGTCCACCGGGCTGCTGTCGGTTCTCGGCCAGCTCACCCAGCGGCACACCGTGCTGGTGGCCTCGGTGACCGACCCCGGCGTGGTCGATCTCGTGCAGAGCCGCGCGACCCGCGAGGAGGTCTACCGCGCGGCATCCGCCGAACGCACCATCCTCGACGGCGCTCGCGTCGAGGCCGCCGCGAGGCAGCTGGGCGCAGATGTCGTGACCGGCTCGCCGGAGCGGCTGCCGCCGGCGCTGGCCGACCGGTACATCGCGCTCAAGGCCGCCGGCCGGCTCTGACCGGCCTGGCTTCGCCGCGGGCTCAGCCGGCGAAGACCCGGGCGCTCCCGGCTTCGAACTCGGCCAGGTCCCCGGTCTCGCCGGCTCGGGTCGCCTTGCCGCCGAGCACGAGCATGTAGACGAGGAACGCGAGCAACGCCGCGGCACCGATGCCGATCTTCACCGGCCACGGCCAGGGCGCCGGCGTCACGAAGCCCTCGAGGATGCCCGACACCAGCAGCACGAAGACCAGGCCGATCGCCACGGTGAACAGGGCGCGGGCGTCCTCGGCCAAGGCCTGCCCACGCGTGCGTGCGCCCGGGGCGATCCACGCCCAGAAGATCCGCAGCCCGGCCGCCGCCGCCACGAAAATCGCGGTGAGCTCCAGCAGACCGTGCGGGGCGATGTACAGGAAGAAGGTGTCCGCCTGGTCATACGAGAACATCACGGCCGCGGTGACGCCGAGATTCTGGGCGTTCTGCAGCACGATGTACGGAACGTACACGCCCAGGATGCCGAAGGCCACACACTGCGCGGCGATCCAAGCGTTGTTGGTCCACACCCGCCCGGCGAACGAGGCCGCCGGATTCTCCGAGTAGTACGACACGAAACTCTGGTTGGCCAGCTGCTCGAGCTCGGCGGGCGAGCCGAAGTTGGCCAGCACCGCCGGGTTGTTCAACGCCCAGACGGCATAGAGCGTGGCAACCAGCACGGTCACCACCGCGACCGCCAGGGTCAGCCAGCGCAGGCGGTACAGCGCGGCCGGCAACTGCACGAGGAAGAACCGCGGAAGCTGGGACAGCACGTTCGTCCCAGCACCGGTGAAGCGCAAGCGGGCCCGGGACAGGATCACCGACAACCGGTCGCCCTGCAGCGTCGACCCCGCCGAGGTCTTGATCACGGACAGTTGGGTGGCCCCGGCCTGGTAACCCTGGATCAGGTCGTCGGACTGGGCACCGCTGAGAGTCCGCCGGCGGCCAAGGGCGGCCAGGCGGTCCCACTCGGCGCGGTGCGCCGCTGAATACGCGTCGAGATCCATCTGGTTCAATAGTAGACATGGCGGAGCCCTGGAAAGCAGCCGATCATGGTGAAGATTCCCTGATCGAGTATGAGCTGGTGACCGGGGAAGCCGTTGCCCTGGACGTTCGCCCGGCTAGCGTGTTCCTGCGCGGGGCCGGCACCATGATCGATTGGGTGGCCTACGTGGGGCTGTTCCTGCTCATGGCGCTGGTCGTCTCCGTGGTCTTCGGCGACGGCATCGACGAGGCCCTCGCGCAGGCGCTGGCCATCTCCGGCCTGGTCTTCTCGTTGTTGATCGTGCCGATGCTCGTGGAGACGGTGTCGCACGGCCGGTCCCTCGGCCGGTGGGCAATCGGGGCGCGGATTGTGCGCGACGACGGCGGGGCCACCGGCCTGCGGCACTCGTTCATCCGCGCACTCATGGGCGTCATCGAGATCTTCCTCACCTTCGGCGGCCTCGCGGTCACCTGCGCCCTGCTCAACTCCCGGTCCAAGCGGCTCGGCGACCTCCTCGCCGGAACCTACAGCCAGCATGAACGGGTACCGCGGATCAGCGAGCCCACCTTCGTGCTGCCGCCCGTGCTGGAGTCCTGGGCGGCCACGGTGGACGTCGCGCGCCTACCCGACCGGCTCTCCCGCCGCGTTGCTCAGTTCCTCCGCCAGTCCCACCAGCTCTCCCCCGCCACCCGGGTACGTCTGGCCCAGAGCCTGGCGGACGAGGTCGCGCCATTCGTGTCGCCCCTGCCGCCAGTGCCGCCGGAATACCTGCTCATCGGGGTGGCCGAGGTGCGCCGCAACCGCGAGTACGCCGGCCACCTGCTCGAGCGCGCCCGCCTCGAGACCCTGGCCCCGGTGCTCACCGGTCTCCCCCACGACTTCCCCAACCGCTGACCCCGCGGTGCTCGCTGGCACCTCCCGCGACCTGTGAGTGAAGCTTCACAATCGCGCCCGTTCCGGTGCTCGCCTCACGGTTCGCGGATGCTGGCCGGTCCCGCACGCGCGCTCATCCCGGACGCCTGCGACACGCATCCGATCGCTGGTCGAGCCCGTCGAGACCCGGCGACCTCCGATCGCTGGTCGAGACCCGGTGACCCGCCCTGTGGACGTACCCACCTCGTCGGTCGAGCCTGTCAGTGATGATGGGTGTGGGGTCGGGTTGGTCTGACTCAGAGCCTGTCCGACGCCTTGGCTGTCTTTGTCTCGATGCGTCGACTGGCCTGGCCCTGACATCTAATGTCGCG
>Ga0247808_10001135_pt1 | contig 12898 bp, 12 predicted proteins | sample UWRJL089202R1_FD_179914 | JGI IMG/M metagenome (GOLD analysis project Ga0247808, IMG submission 179914) | Plant litter microbial communities from Arlington Agricultural Research Station in Wisconsin, United States - UWRJ-L089-202R-1 | ecosystem: Environmental > Terrestrial > Plant litter >... | reverse complement strand
ACCTTATGGTTCTGGATTGATTTTGAATATCTCTTATGCCTATATCAAAATGCTGGGAACTTCTGGTCTTAAGAAAGCAACGGAGCACGCCATTCTTAATGCTAATTATCTAAAAGAAATTTTAGCTGAACATTTCCCAATCCTTTATGCAAACGACAAAGGTAGAGTAGCACACGAGTGTATCGTAGATTTCCGTCAGTTTAAAACTTTAGGAATTGAAGTGGCTGATATTGCAAAACGTTTGATGGATTACGGTTTCCATGCACCAACAGTGAGTTTCCCTGTTGCAGGAACATTAATGATTGAACCAACCGAGTCTGAAAACAAAGACGAAATCGACAGATTCGCTGAAGCGTTGATCAATATCAAAAAAGAAATTGATGAGATTGCAAACGGAGACGCAGACAGAGAAAACAATGTCTTGAAAAACGCCCCTCACACTGAGCAATTGGTAATCTCAGATTCTTGGGACAAACCTTATGGCAGAGAGAAAGCAGCTTATCCATTGGAATGGGTGAGAACTCATAAATTCTTTGCAACGGTTGCGAGAATTGATGAAGCGTATGGCGACAGAAACCTGATCTGTACTTGTGAGCCGATTGAAGCTTATATGTAAATCAATGATGAATGATTTTGTTATTCATTAATTAAATAAAACAAAACCTCTCAAGTGATTGAGAGGTTTTTGTTTTAAAAAGAGTGACAAAATTTGTCTTTCCTTAATATTACTTAACTGCTGCTTTTGTTTTTTCAGATTCCATTAAATGGTGTTCTAGCGTCGGAACTGTTTTCCCTGCAAATGATTTCAGGGAAGTTTCGCCTCCGTCTGACGCTTCTTTTTTGAAAGCGGCGATGTCTTTTTTATGGTCTGTTACCATCGCATCGGCATAAGCACGATCAAAGTCAGTTCCTTTTTTTGCTTTCAGGTCATCATACATTTTCTGTTGCTCGGCATTCATAGTAGTTGGTAAAGTATAACCTGCGGTGGACGCCCAGCTTTTGAGTTCTTCATTAGCCTTTGCGTGGTCTTTTGCCATCATCGCACCAAGTGATTTTACAGAAGCTGCAGAAGCGTTGGTCGCTGCCAACTCTCCCAGCATCACTTCCATCATACCACCCTGGGCTGCAGCATTAGCAAATTTTTTGTCCTGATCTGTAAGAGAAGCTGGTGTGCTTGTGGTAGGTGTTGTAACAGCTGCAGAGTCGGTAGCTGGCATTGCAGAGTCAATTGCTACTGCTGAACTGTCCGCTGACATATCTGTGTTTACTGTTTCTTTTTTCTCACAAGCGACTAGTGCAGTTATAGCAAGAATTGTTAAGATTGAATTTTTCATAATAAAAAATATTTGTGGTTGGTTAAAAGCTAACTTCAAAAACCAAGCCGTAAATCTTCCGTAATTATTTCATAATGAATGCTTGGCGGGAATTTTGTAACCTGAACTAATGTAGAACCACCTTAAAAAATATTATGGATTTAGATTGGAACAAGCTTTTTATCGATGACCTAAACTTTAGCTTTGCCTTGGAAATCATCATCCGGACTTTGATTATGTTTAGTATGGTTTTATTAATCTTAAGACTTTCCGGCAAAAAAGGCGTACGCCAGCTTTCATTGTTTGAGGTGGCTATTATTATCGCTCTTGGTTCAGCCGCCGGCGACCCGATGTTTAATAAAGATGCTGCGATACTACCTTCGGTAATTGTTTTTGCTGCCATCATCCTTCTTTACCGTACCATCACCTATTTTGCGATGAAAAGTGAAAAGTTTGAAAATATTATTGAAGGAGAACCTATTTATGTTATTGAGAATGGGAGGTTTGTTTTAGGAGTACACAAAGACCATACATTTGCCAAGGACGAATTTTTCTCCGAAATGCGCCAGGAATCCATCGAGCATTTGGGACAAGTGAGAATTGCTATTCTGGAGACCACTGGGAATATCAGTTTTTATTATTATCAGGATGACGAAGTGTGTTACGGTTTGCCAGTTCTCCCAAAACCTTATCAAAAAAAACTTAATCAAATCACAGCAGAAAATATCTACGCCTGCACCTATTGTGGAAGTACCGAAAAATTAAACGCCGGAAATCACCACTGTTCCCGATGCAACCAGACGGAATGGGTGACCGCCATCAACACTTTACGGCTAACTTAGGATCAAATTTCCCTTCTATTCCAATTTTTCATTAATCAATCGATTACCAGGAAGGCTGACAATTTTAAGTCACAATGTTAAAATTAAGATTTTATAATTGCCTGAAATCTATAATTGTAAAATTAAATTAACCTAAAAATATAATATTTTCACAAAGTCTTTTTGTGGGCACAGCGGGCACCATTATTGCAAAACTACGAGTACACTAAATAAAATATTATGAACAACGACAAATCAGTTCCTGTAGTGAACGATCTTTTAAACATTACAAACGACAGAATAGCGGGCTTCTCAAAAGTTGAAGACAAAGTCTGGGAAACACGCTCCGATCTTAAATTGACTTATGATGATATGGTTTCAAGATCTACGGATATGAAAAATGATCTGATTAATTTGATCAACTTGAAAGGTGGCCAAGCAGACAATTCTACAAGCGTTTCAGGTGCATTCCACAGAGCGTGGATCGATGTGAAAAACTCTTTTGCTTCTGATAAAGATGAGTCAACACTGGAAAATGTAGTTTTTGGAGAGAAAGCAGCAATCGATGCTTACCAGGATGCTTTGGATAGTGGCGATCTTTGCCCGGAGAGTACAATTTTGGTCACTGAACAATTGCTTCATTTGAAAGCATCTTATGCCAAGTTCGAAACTTTAGAAAGCATCAGCTAAATTTTGAAAAATGGCTTCCGGCATTATGTAACCTAAAATTACATAAAAATAAATGATGAGAAAAAATTTAAAACCTTTCAAGCAATTGAGAGGTTTTTTTGTGTGTTGATTTCGTGAAGTTTACATCTCGGATTTAACAGATAACGACTGTTAAAATTACTATCTGTTATGCTTTGAATAATTCAAAATAATAAAGTATTATAATTATTGGTATGGTAATTGAATAAACGATCCCATCTTACCAAATACTTCGGTATTTAGGCTAGTATAGTATAGTTATTCCAATTGTACTATTAATAATTAAAACAATTTAAATTTATTTTATATGAAATCAAAATTAACTATTTTGTCATTGGCCTTGGCTTGCCCGGCAGTAATGTTCTCGCAGGAAATGATGCAGACAACTTCAACTACAAGCACAACTCCAGTAGAAACGCCTATGGATGCTTCTCCAAAATTCAACAGCTGGTCTGTTTCCTTTGGTGGTGGTATTCCTTGGATGCAAAATGCAGATTTGGTATCTATCCAAAATGGTAATACACTTATAGGCTATTCAGCATATTTCAGTATTGATAAAGCTATCTCTCACGCATTTGGTTTGAAGTTACAGTACGACCGTGGCGAAACAAGACAGGGTTATTTCAATACTAAAGATGCAGCACCTGCAAACGCAGCAGCTAATCTTCAGGTTGGAGCAAGAACACAATACGATGCGATCTCACTTTTGGGAGACATCAATTTCTCAAACCTATTAAGAAGAGTGGATAACAAATCTCCTTACAGATGGGCGCTTCACGGTTATGCTGGTGTAGGTGTATTGGCTTACCGCGCTTACCAGAAGGATGAATTCGGTCAAAGAATGACGACTGAGAAAGAGGCTTTCAAATTTAATTCATTATTCGGACAGGCTGGTGCAGGTTTGAAATATAAAATAAGCAACAGAATAGATATCGAAGGAAGATTGATGTATGTTGTAAGTGGTGATGAGCAATTCGACGGTGGTGGAAACGACCAATACAGTGCTGTTAACAGAATCAGCGCACACACTTCTGATAATTTCTTCAATACGACATTGGGTCTTACCGTTCATTTAGGTGGAAACACCAACAGTGTAATGTGGCACGATCCATTGCAGGGAATTTACTCCAGAATAGATGAGCTGGAAACTAAAGTTGATAATATCAAACTTTGTAAAACTGGTGATGTGGATAATGATGGCGTTTGCGACGATTGGGACAGACAGCTTGATACACCTGCAGGTGCAAGAGTTGACGGTTCCGGTGTAGCATTGGACGTAGATTTGGACGGTGTGATTGACCTTAATGATAAATGTGTAACTGTTGCTGGCCCGGTTGAAAACGCTGGTTGTCCTTTGACAAACGCAAACACAGGAAATGGTACTGTATCTGCTGACGAAACATCAATGAGCGGAATTGAATTTGATTTGAATTCTGACAGAATCTTGCCAAACAATACACCAGTTCTTAACAGTGCTATCAACTATATCAACTCTACCAGCGGATCTTACGTGGTTGTAGGAGCAACTGATACCAGAGGAACTGCAGATTACAACCAGGCACTTTCCCAAAGAAGAGCTGATAATGTGAAACAATATCTGGTGACCAACGGTGCTAATTCTTCAAAATTAGAAACACAGGGAAATGGTAAAATGGATTTGAAATATCCTGAATGTGACCCTGCATCCAAATGTCCTGAATGGAAAAATAAAGCAAATAGAAGAGTGTATTTTAAAGCAAAATAAATTTTACAATTCTTTCTTTCGAAGACTGTCATTTTTTGACAGTCTTTTTTGTTTAATGATGAATGATTTTCAGTAATTCAAAAATATAAAGTAAAAACCTCTCAAGTTATGAGAGGTTTATTACTTTTATTTTATTATTTAAAGTAATTTCGAAAATTAATTCTTAATAATTTCTGAGGATTGTACTTGTTCATTCTCCGATTTTGTTTGAATAATATAATTACCTTTTTGCAAGTTTTCTAAATTTATTTTTTCATTAGATTTGGTATTTCCTGATTTAATTAATTTTCCTGTGTAGTCAAATATCCTAAATTCAAAATTTTTATTTTCTTTGTTTTGAACTACGATAAAATCTTTAGCAGGATTTGGAGCAATTCTAATTTCAGTATTAGTGATTTCTTTTACAGTAAGCATTGGGGAATTCCTAGCCATTATATTATCGATATCCAAGATAGTTTCTACTGGTTTTCCATCCCAAGAAGGCACATCACTGTGAAGAATTCTTGTTTCAGTAACTGTTTCGAATGTGGTGTAATAATCATTTAGTCCACCTGTTCTTACAACCGAGTTTTCATCAATTGGAAAGTTAATTGTCTTCCAACCCGCACCAGGTAATACTGCAATAGGATTAATGGTCGACCATGTCTCAGTCGTGAGCGCAGGATTGTGATATCTGAATGACATTCTTAAGAAAACAACATTAGCTCCTGAATTACGAACATCCATAGAGACATATGTAATTTTATTAGCGCCATTTCCTTTGCGGTAATTTCCAATCCATTGTGAATTGTTCAATGTCATTAGATTTAGGTTAGCACCTGTTCCGCTGGAGGTAATACGTAAGAAATTATCATCTGTTCCTTTTGGTCCACCATCATATATATTAACGTTAGGAATACTGTTGTTTTTGGTCCAGTTACGAGTTGTATAATCTTCAAAATCATCTTTTTGTCCCAAAGTTACTTGAGAAGATGCTAATAGTGGAATGCAAAATGTTGCAATAAGTAATTTTGTTTTCATAGCTAAATTATTTTAGTCGGCAAATTTATATTTTTTTAAGGATTTATTTTTATGATCCATGTAATAAATACATTTGAATATTATTTAATTTGAATCATATTACAAGATTAAATTTTTTCATTTTAGAAATGTAAAAGAAACCTCTCAAATCATTGAGAGGTTTTTTATTTTAAAGTTTTACACCGGCGCAGGTGGCGGCGTATTATCCGGCAATCCATCCGGCGTATCGTAGATGATGTAATCGTTGTATTTCGCTTCATCTGTTTCATAGAAAATATCCTGGCCGATGCCTGCATATTTTGTAACCAGACTGTAAAGTTTGTTTAGCGCTTCTATGCGGTCTTCAGTGGCAAGGTCACGGTTGGAGATGCCTTGTGCCTGAGCATCTATTGCCAGATCCAGAGTTTCCCGCTGGCTGATGAGTGTGGTGATTTTGTCTGCAGTAAGACCTTCCTCTGCAAGTTCATCAAGATATTTGGAAGCTGTGGTAGTGGTGCTTTTTGCTGTTCTTACCAGTTCCGAGTCACTTTGCTGGCTGATTGTGGCGTTACCGAACTCCTTGTATCTGGCACTGAATTGCCCGAAAACATTGGCTGCCATATTGAAGATACTTCGCATACTTCTTTCCACATCGTTTCTTGCGGCATCTTTTTGCTCGGTCAGTTCCATTTTGATGGCTTCAAACTGCTCGTCACTTGGGAACTCATCTACAGTGTTGCGTACGGTTGTGAATTCTGTTCTCTTTTTGCTGTCGTAACCGCGGTCTGTGAACTCGGCGATGTCTCTGTCTATAAGATCTATGAACTCATCCGCTTTCTGTTTCAGTACGGCATCTGTTAAAATAAAATTTCTTTTTACCTGTTCTTTTTTCATAATAAATTTGGTTTTTGAGTTAATAAAATTGCATTGAAAATGGTTTATAAAAATTGCTATTTTGTGTTAGGATAGTTTTTAAATATGACTGTAAAGTGCTGATATGTAACAAATTGTACTTGATCGCCTCAACTAAGTGGTTGAACGGCTCAACTAAGTACTTGATTGCCTTAACTAAGCGGTTGATTGCCTCAACTAAGCGGTTGATAGAGGTGACTAAACGCTTAGATGTCATAACTAAGCGGTTGAATCGCCCAACTAAACGGTTGAAAGCCTCATCTGAAAGCTTGTCCGGAATTTCTTAATACTTTTCTCGCTTTACGAAGGGGTAATTTGTCTGTAAAAAAGTGGAGTGGTGCCTGCAAAGATTCTTGCGCGGGCTGAAGGATAAATAGTCCCGATCATCATTTTTGTTTTTTTTGTGTTCTTATCACAAATATAAAATTAATATTGAATAAAATGATTGTCCGATAATTTTTTTTGTGGAAACAAAGATTGGGTTGATTAAAATGGGAAACCCTCGCTTGGGGGCGAGGGTTATTTTATTCTGCTGGCGCGAGCATCTTGCTCGTGTCTTTTCTTCTTGTGGGCAGAGCGGGACGCTAGCGCTAGCGGGACCTATAATTTTTCCAATTTTTCTTTTAATGAATTAATGAATTCTGTATACGAAGGAGTAAAATTAATTTTTCGTAAATTTTCAGCAAGATCCATTTTTAGATCTTGCTTTTTTTCTTTAACCTTATTCACTGCTTTATCAATATTAAATATGGCATTTTTAGCTTTGTCATAAATTATTTCATATTCATTCTTTAAAATTTGGGATTCTAAATAGTTTTGTGTGTAGAAATCTTCAAGAGTAGATACGCTTTTTTCGACATCACCATATGCAAACCACGAATCTCGATACTCAGGATAATTTTTAATATATTCTATTTTCTTTTTATTAGATGTTTCATCTGAATCAGCTATAATAACAAATTTTTTATTAGCGAGGATTAAAATTTGTGTTAATGTTTCGACCCCCGATATACCACTTAGATAAACTTTGCCAAATGACTCAAAATCTTTTTCTAATTTATTAAATTCTATATATGATTCGAAAACAAGTTTATCCAGATAGCCTTCAAATATTATATTTTTATCCTGTAAACATTCAAAAATACTAGTGCCAATAGCCCTGCGTAATAATTCATCAGTGGCAAATGGGGATTTTATTTCACTTCTATTAATACTGGTTATGTCATCTTTTTTCTCAACTATTAAATGCCGATCAATACAATTTGAATCAATCATATATTGAGAATGAGTGGAGTATACAATTTTTGCTTTTTTACTGATATCAATTAATTCATCCCTAAGATATTGTGCACTACTTGGATATAAACTTTGATCAGGCTCGTCCATTAAAATGATATCTTTTTCGTGAATTTTATTTGTTCTTGCTTCCGTGGAAAGCATCAAAAGAATACTTATAAATTTTTTAAAACCATCACTTCTATCTTCAAAATTATATTTGGCTCTATCAACGACTTTAACTAAGATTTCGTCACCATTTGGTAATAATTGAATTGAAGTACCCCTAAAATCTTTCCAAATTTTTTGAAAAGTGGCAGTAACTTTTTTTGATACTTGCTCCAAAAGATTTGAGTAGTCTCCATCCTCAGAAAATGCATTTAGGAATTCGTCTTCAATATTTTCCCTACCACATAAAGAAAAAATATTTTCCAAGGCTTTATGAATAGATGGCTCTATTATAAATTCATTTATATCAACACTATTAGGTAATAGATAACTATCACTATACTGCCAATAATGACATTTTATAGGTGTTTTATCATAATAGTTTTCAATAATAGTAATGAATTCTGACTCTAAATTTAATTTTGATCCAAATGACAAAGAATCACTTATAATATTTGAATCGACAAATAATTCTTTCTCTAAAAAAATATCATTTTTGTAATAAGTAAAACGCTTGAAAACTGGTGTCTTGTTATCTCCAATATCCAATCTTATTACTACAGTACTAAATACTTTTTTTAAAAAGTCAGTAAGTGTTAATTTATTTTTAAAAGTGACCAAATGCGTTCCTTTAAATTTTTTTCTAAAATCTTCACTTATTTTTTTAAAATCATTGTCATTTAATGACAAGATTGCGCGTATTGCGTATTCGTCGATTTTCTCGTTATCGACCCGCTTTCGCTTATCTTTAGTTGTTACTTTATATTGATTGAATACGGCCGCAATTGCTTTCAGTATATTAGTTTTGCCTGCTTCATTTTTACCAACTAAGATTATACAATTTTTATTAAAATGTATTTTCTCATCTTTAATTGATCTAAAATTTTTAATTCTAACTTCAGTTAACTCCATGGTTTTTTTCGTAAATGTAAATTATTTACAACAATACTCCAATTTTTAAAATCAATAAAAGTTAAAATGATAGTTATTATTGATCTGTCATCAATATAATTATCGAATATTAATTAATAAAATAAAAATCTCACTTGAAAAGCGAGGTTTTGTTATTTGTGATATACGTATAATTACAGCCTCAAAGAAGCCCCAACGAAAAAATGCTTCGCAGCGGTATGCTGGATTCCGAGATTCAGGCCTGCATCCAGTTTGAAGTCTCTGGCGATATCCATCTGTATGGCGGCGTTGATGTAATTGGAGAATTGGTGCGCTTTGAAATCGTAGGTGTAATAGGTTTCGGCAATACCGTCCAGACCTTTGATGATAGCGTGGCTGAGGGTAAGGGTCTGTAAAAATTCTGTGTGCATCGCCTGCTCATCCTGATCTTTGAGACAGTCTACTTCTACCTGAAATCCGAAATGCCATTCCCCGGGAAGCTGGTACTGCATCGGGACAATCACTCCGCCTTCGAAGCGGCTGTCTTCATATTTGGAGGTTGGAAATTTCACGTAAGGCAACAATGCCAGTGCGAAGTTACCACTATCGTTCCCGATCAGATTCTGCTTGATCCTAAGTGTGAGGTCACCGTGACCGTCAGTTATTTCTTTTTCATCAGTGTCCAATTCCTTTTCGCTCTGTCTGCCGTAGGTCTGGAAGCCAATCTGAACAGCGGTGGAACCTGTGATACCGATTTTGACATTCATCTGATTGATGAGGAAGGTGTTGGTTTGTGTGCTTTCGCTTTGTTCTCTAATGGTTCTTACCAGATCTGTTTCTATCTGGAAGTGGCCGGCATCTATGGTGTATGGGGATTCGGTGGCATCGGGACGGTCGGTCTCCATCTCTCTCATCTGCGAGCGGGGAACAGGATTGAAAAGTGAGAACTTCTTCTGTACAGCCTGCTGCCCGGATCCTTTGAAAGGTACTAATAACACGAAAAGGAGAACTATGCAAAACATGTAATTTTTATTCATACGGAGTATTTTTAGTAATAATAATTTCTAATATGAAGTCTGTAGAATAAAAGCTGTGCCGTAAATGAAGTGGGTGGCAGGAATTTTTAAAATTACTTAAAAATCAATCACAATAAATAGAGTAGAACTGTTTCCAGATTCAGTTATCTAATATCAGCAAGGGTGTTTTTTATCCGAAGTAAGTTTTTCTACCATTTCTTCTAATTCATCTATATTAAAAGGTTTGGAAAGATGCCCATCTGCAGAAGCCTGGGAGGATATCCTGGCTATATCATTTTTTGCAGTCACAATGATGACGGGAATAGAGTGGTAGAAGTCGTGATTTTTCAGTAATCGGGTAGCTTCTATGCCGCCTATCATTGGGATATTTACATCCATCAGAATCAAATCCGGTAAAAAAGTGCTGACAATTGGAATGATATGATCCACTGTCTCTGCCATCTCTACATCATATCCAATCTCCTGGAATATGATAGAAACGACCTCCAAGGTAGCAGTATCATCATCAAAGATCAAAATTTTCTTCTTATTCATATACGCTATATTTGGTTCGATAACTCCTTTATCTGTGGTAGGAATTGCATCATTTTACAATCCTCAAAATTAGAATTTCTCCTCAATCTTGTTTATGATTATGATCATATTCGTTTTTCTATGAAAAAGAAGGATTTTAAGATTTTTGTTATCTGTATAATTTTAAATCTTTACAATTTTGTGTAAATTCGGTCTATTAAAATATGAATTTCAAATATGCTGATATCAGAGGCGCTTCTTGAATCTTACGACGCAACGACAGAACATTTTAAAAAAGGCGACATCATCTTCAGTGAATACGAAACGCCAAAGAATTATTACCAAATTATTTCCGGAAGCATCAAACTAAACCATTATAATGAGCAGGGAAAAGAACTGATATTTGCCATCCTGAGCGAAGGCCTGAGTGTGTGCGAGATGCTCCTCTTCATAGACCACACATTCCCAGTGAATGCTGTTGTTTTTGAGAATGCAACGGTACTGCGGCTGTCAAAAGAAAAATTCATTCAGATGCTGGATGATCATCCGAAAGTAGCGAGAGATGTTAATAATTTCCTTGCAGAAAGGCTGTATCAGAAGTACATTATGATGGAAAATAATTCTTCCCTGTACGCGAATGTGAGAATCAAAGGGGTTTTGGATTATCACAAAAGCTTTAGTCCGAATCAAAGCCAATTTTCATACTATACACCTCTCACGAGGCAGCAGATAGCGGCTATGACAGGTTTGAGAGTAGAAACTGTCATCCGAAATATCAAAAACTTCGAAAAAGAAGGTGTCTTAAAAATTATTAAGGGAAAAATCTACTACTAAGATCAATTAATAAAAAATCTTGCGGTTTTTGATCGTAACAATATTGTCTTTTTCCATAATCTTCAGAGTTCTGATGGTAGTCTCTACCCGCAGGCCGGTAAGACTTGCCATTTGCTGTCTGGTAAGTGGAATCTGAAAAGAAAAAGCAGCAGTTTCGGTTTGTGAGCTTTTAAGGTAATCCATTAAAACTTTAAGTTTTGTTGCCGGATTCTTTATAGAAATAATCTGTCTCATTACAAATTTGGAAAACAGAGAGTCCGCAAGATTTTCTATCATATTGACTTTGAGATCGGGATTGTCTTCCAGCATTTTTAAAAATTTGATTTTGGAAATCCTCATTATTTTGCTGGGAGAAATGGCAACTGCATTGGCCGGATATTTTTTATTGATAAAAAGCAGAAACTCTCCAATGCTCTGTCCTTTTGCTGCAATGCTCTGGATAGATTCTTTTCCATCTTCACTGAGGTTGTTAAGCTTAACTTCGCCTTCGATGATCTGATAATAATAGTTGGGTAAACTTCCTTCTGTAAAAATAAAATCGCCGGTGCTGTATTCTTTTACTTTTCCGCCCGATAATTTTAAAAGGTATTCTTCGATATTCATTTATTGTCTGCACTAAAAAATTTCACAATATTATCCTTGTGATAATCTGATGTTTTAAATAAGTTTTTAAGAAAATTTAACGTTGTTAAAAGCGACATCCAAAGAGAAGAATAAATGGCGTTGTAAGCGGGTATTCATAGTTTAATTTTTCAGACCAAAAATAATTAGAACTATAGATTTATAGTATGATTTGGGTCATATTGAAAAAAGTAGTATTGTTTTACGAAGAAGTACTTTTCCGGAACAATTCATAACAAAAAGACCTCACTTCAAAGTGAGGTCTTTGGATTATATAATTATAGGAATTGTTTAAAATTGCTTTGGCTTTGTTTTCTGCGGCATCCACAATCTCAAGGATTCTTTTTTGTCTGGTCTCGGGTCTTTTGGCAAGGACGATCCATTGGAGCATCATTTTCTTTACAGATTTACTGAGGCTGAGGAAAAACCCTGTTGCATTGGTTCTTTTGGACAGTTCGAGTAGGAGATCTTCCGGGATGGTAAGCTCTTCTACGTTGTCCAATAAATGTTTTTGCTTATCCTAAATCCAACTCAGAAGCCAAAACAACTTCTCTGTTTTCCAAAAGAGGAATGATTTGTTTCACTGCAATTCCCTGATAATGATCGGAGTTTTTATGTGATTCTATACTCGCCATATCTCTGTAACTTTCACTCAACATCAAGGTGTTGGGTTCAGCATTATCCTGATAGATTTTGTAGAACAGATTGCCTTCTTCGTTTCTGCTTTTTTCGATTAATGACGGAAGCAGATTCAAAACAGTTTGTAATTCTCCATTTTTCACCTGCCATTTAGCGAAGATGAAGATGGGTTGTGTGTGATTTTCCATTATTAATTTTTTTGATTAAGTAAAGCTACTATTTTCTCACCAACACCTCTTGCAGATGCAGGATTTTGTCCTGTCACAAGATTTCCGTCTGCGATGCTGTGTGCGGACCAAGGCGTCTCTGCGTGGAAGATGGCACCTTGCTTTGATAGTTCGGTCTGAAGATCAAAAGGAACATCTGGGATAGCATACATTGCTTCTTCCTCAGTGGTGAATGAAGTGATGTTTTTCCCATCAA
>Ga0247808_10001134_pt1 | contig 12910 bp, 15 predicted proteins | sample UWRJL089202R1_FD_179914 | JGI IMG/M metagenome (GOLD analysis project Ga0247808, IMG submission 179914) | Plant litter microbial communities from Arlington Agricultural Research Station in Wisconsin, United States - UWRJ-L089-202R-1 | ecosystem: Environmental > Terrestrial > Plant litter >... | reverse complement strand
TCTCGACGGCACCCAGTGTTACCTACGAGGTGACCACCGAGGACAAGAAACAGTTCACCGTGACGAACCCGTCGGAGTTTCCGTCGGGCACCAAGATCGCGTCGGTCAGCGAGCCCATGGTGCGCGCAGCGATTCTCGCGCCGAAGGACTACGTCGGCACCATCATGGAGCTGTGCCAGTCGCGTCGCGGCACCCTGATCGGCATGGACTACCTCGGTGAGGACCGCGTCGAGATCAAGTACACGATCCCGCTGGGCGAGATTGTGTTTGACTTCTTCGACCAACTGAAGTCCAAGACCGCAGGCTACGCGTCGCTCGACTACGAGCCCAGTGGCGAGGCGGAAGCCGACCTCGTGAAGGTCGACATCCTGCTGCAGGGCGAGGCTGTTGACGCGTTCAGCGCGATCGTGCACCGCGAGAAGGCGTACGCGTATGGCGTCCTCATGACCGAGCGCCTCAAGAAGCTCATTCCGCGCCAACAGTTCGAGGTGCCGATCCAGGCTGCGATCGGCGCGCGCATCATCGCCCGCGAGTCGATCTCGGCGATCCGCAAAGACGTTCTGGCCAAGTGCTACGGCGGTGACATCACCCGCAAGCGCAAGCTGCTCGAGAAGCAGAAAGAGGGCAAGAAGCGCATGAAGATGGTGGGCCGCGTCGAGGTGCCGCAGGAGGCGTTCGTCGCGGCGCTCACGGGCGACACCGAGGCGGCGAAGAAGCCGAAGTAGCGCGCGATGATGTGGGTGAAGGGTTCGGGCAACCTCGTCCGCGCGTTGACGCTACCGTTCGCCGTCGTGGCAAGTCTCTCCTCGATCGGCTATCTCGCGAACGGAGTTACCCAACCGACGGGCGCGGATCCGTGGTCATCGACATCCATCGTGATCGCCGTGATGTTCCTCGTGGCATCGATCGCCGCCGGTGTTCGGGTGGTGTTTCTCGGAGTCTGGCTGGACGACTCCGGACTAGTCGCACGGTCGTGGTTTCGCACGACGAGGCTCGACCGTTTCGAGGTGGCGCGATGCTTAACGGAGGTGTACTCGGGGCTTCTCTGGAGCGACGATCTCTTGGGGTGGAACCGGATGCTTGTGCTCGTTCTGAAGAACGGACGCGAGATCGCACTGCGCGGAACGCTCACGTGGTCGAAGTCGGCCAGTCGCCAGGCGGAAGTGATCACTGAATGGGCGAAGGCTTTAACGTCAGACCACTCGCTCACCGAGGCGGCGAAGAAGCCGAAGTAGCGCGCGAGATGGCCGTAACTGTTGCAACGGGGGCATAGCGCGAACAGTTAGGCCCATCTCGGGCGCTGCGTTAGAACCAGTAGCCGCCGAAGAAGCGGCCTCCCAGCGCGAGCACCCCGGCAGCGGCGATGCCGAGCGCGGCCAGCGCCCAGCCGACGAGTGCGACGAGGTTGAGCACGATTCCGGCGGTGGCCAGGCCCGTGGCATCCGTTTCCCGTTTGCGGGACATGATGCCCAACACGAGTCCGACGATCGGGGCGATGAAGGTCCAGCCGGCGACGAGCGAGGTCGCTCCGAGCACGAGGCTCGCGATGCCGAACCCGCGGGCATTGTCATGGGTAGGAACGGGGGTAGGGGCGGTGACGGTGGGGGTATCGAGGGTGTCTGTCGTTGTCATGTCTCAACGATCGCTCGCCTCGGCACCTGATCGCGTCGGCCGTGCGGCGCATCGGCGTCATCCTCGAGGCTGATCTACCGCCCGCGCACGGCCCGCACGCTGAGTTGCACCGCCACCAGCACGAGCAGCGCCGCGAACAGCAGCGTCGATACCCGCGGACTCATAGCGACCGCGAGAAACGCGCCGGGAACGGATGCCGCGGCCGCACTGGCCCCGACGATGATGCCGGTGCGCAGCGAGACCGTGCCACGCCGCCAGTTTGACCACGTTCCCACAGCGCTCGTGGGCACCATCGCCAGGAGGGAGGTGCCCTTCGCCACGAGGTCGCTGACTCCGACGATTGCAACTAGTGCCGGCACGGCGATCACGCCGCCGCCGATGCCGAACAGGCCGGACGAGATGCCCATGGCGAGCCCGACGAGCAGGTAAATGGCGATCACGAGGGGGCTCAGCGGCAGTTCTGCTGCGCGTGACGGTGTGACGAAGACCAAACGGATGGCCGTGACGATGACGAGCGCGATGAACAACCAGCGCAACACGACGATCGGCACCCGCGAGAGCAGCCAGGTGCCGATGAGTGAGCCGGCGATGGCTCCGGCGGCGAGCAGGATTGCGGCGATGAGGTCGACCGAACCGTGCGCGAGGTAGGTGATCGAGCCGACGATCGCGGCCGGCAGGATCGCCAGCAGTGAGGTCGCGGATGCCTGCCGCTGATCGAGCCCGGCGAACGCGACGAGCAACGGAACCATCACGATTCCGCCCCCGACACCGAACGCGCCGGACAGGATTCCGCCGACGAGACCGATGGCGATCAGCCGAAACACCACGATTAGCTCCTCTGCAGCGGGTTGTACGCCCAGTATTCAGGAGGTGCGTGAACGCGACACCTCGTTAGGATGGCGACATGCACCACCTCGTTCCATCCTGCAGTGTCGCGGGGGAGTCGTGAACCAACCGGCCGAGCTGTGGCAGCACCCTGTGACCTACGCGGCCGTTGGGGCGACCCAGGCCGTGGACCTGCTCCGGTATCCGCCGGACGGTTATCGGCCCATCGAGCGGCGTGCGCGCATCGGCCACGGCGACGAGCGGTTCGAGTACGCCTCGCTGGCGGTCATGACCTGGGGGGTGCAGCGCAACAGCGGTTTCACGGTGACGATGGCCGACGCTCCTGCCGAGGTCACCGAGATGACGTACACGCCGGTGGCCTTCGACGACAGCGGTGAGCCGATCCAGCCGGCGTCGACGGGTATCGCTCATGAGCAGGCCTTCGCCGCCGACGGTACGGCGATCGTGTCGCCCGGTGACTCGGCAATCATGGGAATCCCGTTCGGTCCGCTACACGTGAAGGCCCCGGTGCGGGTCGTGTACGTCGTCGATGAGCCGAAGAGGCGCGGTTTCGCGTACGGCACGCTGAAGGGGCATCCGGAGAACGGCGAAGAGAGCTGGGTCGTCGAACAGAAGGATGACGGCTCGGTGTGGATTGTCGTGCGCGCCTTCTCGCGCCCGGCCAACCCGGCGTGGTGGGCGGTTTACCCGGTGCTGCGCATCGCGCAGGAGTTCTACACGCGCCGCTACCTCGCGGCGCTCGCCGGCCCGATTGACTGAGCTCACCTATACGCCTTCCGGTGTGACGCGGGGCCGAGTCATGCCGGGGTTCCGTTTGCTCGAGCGCGAGGCCCGCATCGGCAGCGGTGACGAGCACTGGGCGTTCGCCGCCGCCGAGATCATGCGCTGGGGAATCAAGACGCGCGCCGGTTTTCGGGTCGACAGCCCGATCCAGCCGGGAGCGGATGCCACGATCCTCGCGTTCGGCCTCGTGCGCGAGCCGGTGCGCATCGTCTACGTGGTCGACGCCCCCGACGCGCGCGGCTACGCCTACGGCACCCTGCCCGGACACCCGTTGCGCGGCGAGGAGCTGTTCGTGGTGGAGCGCCGCGGCGACGAGAACTGGCTGCGCATCCGTTCGTTCTCGCGCCCGGCCGGGGCCTGGTGGCTGTTGTACCCGGCGCTGCGGGTCATCCAGGCGCTGGTCGTTCGGAGGTACCTAGTCGCGCTGAAGCGCCCCTAGCAGCGCGGTGAGCCCCGACTCGAGGTCGTCGATGACGAGTGTCGCGCTCGTCTGGCGCAGCTCGTCGGCCGTGTAGGCACCGGTTGCGACGGCGATGAAGCCGAGGTTTGCGGCATCCGCTGCTCGTCCGTCGTTGGGGGTGTCACCGATGATGATGGCGCTCGTGCCGAGGTCGCGGGCGGCGGCGAGGGTTAGGTCGGAGCGGATCGGCGTGATGTTGCCGAAATAGGAGTGCTCCCAGTCGAACAGGTCGGCGCTGAGGCCTGCGCCCAGCAGCTTGTAGCGGCTGCGCACGAGTCCATTGCCGGTGAGCAGTGCGTTCGTGAAGCCGAGAGCCGCTGTCGCCTCGAGTGCGGGCAGCACGCCGGGGCACAACACGCGGTGGTTTCCTGCCGCGTGGCGCAGCCTCGAGAGCTCGTCGAGGTGGTGGCGCGCCGACTCGTGCAGTTCGGGGTCGAGGCCGTGCGCCGCGAGCGTCTCGGTGATGATCTGCCCGTCGGTCTTGCCGTGCATATTGGGCAGCTTGTCGGCGATCGTTCGCTCCGCGGCGAGTTCGACGGCCGAGTGGTAGAGGTTGCCGGCGTCTTTGCCGTTGCGTACGAGGGTTCCGTCGACGTCCCAGAGCAGATAAGTCATGAAGCCATCGTGACAGAATCGACCAGTGCCATCCGCCCTCCCCATCGCCGACCCGGCACCCCTGACCGGCGAACTGCCGACCTCTGTCGCGACCGGGGCCGAGGCGCGCAACTTCGGTGTCTACCTGCATGTGCCCTTCTGCCGGGTGCGCTGCGGATACTGCGACTTCAACACCTACACGAGCGACGAACTGCGTGGCGCGAAGCGTGCCGACTACGCGAGCCAGGCGATCGCCGAGTTGGAGCTCGCGAAGCGCGTGATGACGGATGCCACGCTCCCCGCGCGCCCCGCGAGCACCGTGTTCTTCGGCGGTGGCACTCCCACCCTCCTGCCCGCGTCTGACCTGGCCGCCATGCTCGCGGCGGTCATCGACACCTTCACGCTCGCTCCCGGTGCCGAGGTCACCACCGAGGCGAACCCTGATTCGGTCGACCTCGATTACCTGCTCGCGCTCAAGACTGCGGGCTTCACGCGAGTGAGCTTTGGCATGCAGTCGGCGGTGCCGTCGGTGCTGGCGACCCTCGAGCGCACGCACGACCCGGAGCGCATTCCGTTCGTGGTGCGCTGGGCCCGCGAGGCGGGGCTCGACGTGAGCCTCGACCTGATCTACGGAACGCCGGGCGAGACGCTCGCCGACTGGCGCACCTCGCTTGAACACGCGATCGCCCAAGAGCCGGACCACATCTCGGCGTACGCGCTCATCGTCGAGGACGGCACGAAGCTCGCGCGCCAGATTCGGCGCGGAGAAGTCATCGAGCCTGACGACGACCTCGAGGCCGACATGTACGAGCTCGCAGATGCCCTGTTACGCGAGGCCGGGTACGAGTGGTACGAGGTGAGCAACTGGGCTCGTGGAACCGCACACGAGTCGCGCCACAATCTCGCCTACTGGCTGGGCCACGACTGGTGGGGCGTCGGTCCCGGTGCGCACTCCCACATCGGCGGCGTGCGCTGGTGGAACGTGAAGCACCCGGCCGCATACGCCGACCGGATCGCTGCGGGAGACTCTCCGGCGGCCGGCCGCGAGACACTCGACGAGGCGACGCGGAGCGTGGAGGCCGTGCTGTTGCGGTCGCGCATTCGAGAGGGGTTGCCGGTGGGGGAGCTCGCGGCATCCGGTCGTACCGCCATCGCCGGACTCATCGCCGACGAGCTCGTCGACCCCGCCTCGGCATTCGCGGGTCTGGTCGTGCTTACCGTCAAAGGGCGGTTGCTCGCGGATGCGGTGGTTCGTCGACTGACCGCTTAACGCGCGAATGGCCGGGCACCCGAGGTGCCCGGCCATTCGCGAAGAAGCTACTTGATGAGACGGATCGTCAGCGGGTAGCGGTAGCTGCCGCCGGCCTTGACACGCTGGTAACCCTGGATCGAGAAGACGATCATGAGAACCCAGATGGCGAGGGCAGGCAGCCAGCCGATAAGCGCCCAGAAGCCGAAGGTGACGGCGAGCAGGATCGCGTTGAGGATCTGGTAGGCAACCGAGGCGATGACGGCGGCGATCTGGAAGTTCAGTGCCTCCTTGGCCTCGACATTCGTGCGGGGGCCGCGGTCCTTGAACACGAGCCAGATGATGAGCGACGGAATGAAGCCCAGGATTCCGAGAAGGTGCGAAAGCGACGCCCAGTTGACGTCCTCCGCCTCGGTGAGCGGGGCTCCGGGTACGGGCTGGGGTGCTGCGGGCGGCGGTGTGTAATCCGACATGAGTGTGCCTTTCAGGTGAACGTTGGTGGTGAGGTCCCCGGGACAAGTAGCTGGTTGGGCCCGTGATCCCCCCGAACGGGAGTCACGAAGCGTAGGACACAAGCTAGCGCTTCTGCGGCGTCGCGTGCAACGACGCCTCACAGTGCAAGGTCTGTACAATTGGCAGTCTGAAAGTTCGAGTGCCAAACCCGGTCGGGTGAGGGCCGCATGTGTCGAGGGGAGTCTCTCGTGGTTTCGGAACGCAGTCTCGAAGTGCTCCGCGTCATCGTGCAGGACTACGTCGCCTCGCGTGAGCCCGTCGGCTCGAAGTCGATCGTCGACCGCCACTCCTTCGGGGTCTCAGCGGCTACCATCCGCAACGACATGGCCTTGCTCGAGGAGGAGGAGTTGATCGCGGCCCCGCACACGTCCTCTGGTCGCATCCCCACCGACAAGGGCTATCGCGTCTTCGTCGACCAGCTCGCCGACCTCCGTCCCCTTTCGTCGGCCCAGCGCCAGGCGATCGAGACCTTTCTCGGGGCATCCGTCGACCTCGACGACGTTCTGGCCCGCACCGTTCGCCTGCTCTCGCAGCTCACCAACCAGGTCGCGCTCGTGCAGTATCCCTCGCTGTCGACGGCACGCGTGCGCCACATCGAGCTGGTTCCGCTGGCCCCGCGCCGCGTCATGACGGTGTTCATCACCGACTCGGGTCGCGTCGAGCAGCGCGTCGTCGACCTGTCGACGGATGCCGCGGCCGAGGTTCTCGCAGACCTCCGCGCGCGGCTCAACAACGCGATCGGCGGCCTCGACCTCACGGAGGCCGCTGCCACCCTGGCCACGCTGACGACCGAGTACCCCGCGGACCAGGCCGGCGTCGTCGGGCAGATCGTGTCGAGCATCGTCGAGCAGGTGGGTGCCAACCGCCAGGACAAGCTCGTGATGGCCGGCACCGCAAACCTCGTACGTACTGAGAATGACTTCACCGGCAGCATCTTTCCCGTGCTCGAGGCGATCGAGGAGCAGGTCACGCTGCTCAAACTGTTCGGCGAGGTGGAGGTCGATCGCAACGGCATCGCCGTGAGCATCGGTCGTGAGAACGCCGGCTTTGGCTTGGCCGAGACGAGCGTGCTCACAAGTGGCTACGGCGGCGGAGTCGCCCGGCTGGGTGTGCTCGGCCCCACTCGTATGGACTATTCCAACAACATGGCTGCCGTTCGTGCAGTCGCCCGTTACCTGACTCGCCTGCTCGGCGAGGACTGAACCCTTTCAAGAGAAGACTGACTATCTGTGGCTGACCACTACGAAGTACTCGGTGTCGACAAGACAGCGTCCACCGACGAGATCAAGAAGGCGTACCGCCGTCTCGCGCGCGAACTCCATCCCGATGTGAACCCCGCGCCCGAGGCGCAGGACAAGTTCAAGGACGTCACGCACGCCTACGACGTGCTGAGCGATCCCCAGCAGCGCCAGCAGTATGACCAAGGCGGCAGCTCGGGAGGTTTCGGAGGGGCCGGCGGCGGTTTCGGTGGCTTCGGCGACATCTTCGAGACCTTCTTCGGGGCGGCGAGCGGCGGTGGCGGCAACAACGCGCAGCCGCGGTCGCGCAAGGAACGCGGTGCCGATGCGCTGCTGCGCGTGGAGGTCGACCTCGAGGAGGTCATCTTCGGTGTGACGCGCGACATCGAGGTCAACACGGCCGTACTCTGCGAGACCTGCGAGGGCTCGTGCTGCGCGCCGGGAACCCGCGCTGTCGTGTGTGACATCTGCCACGGCTCCGGCCAGATCCAGCGTGCCGTGCGCAGCCTGCTCGGCAACATCATGACGTCGAGCCCGTGTGGCACGTGCCGCGGCTACGGCACGGTCATCCCGAGTCCGTGCCCGACCTGCGCAGGACAGGGGCGCGTGCGCGCAGCGCGCACCATGAGCGTCGACATCCCGGCGGGTGTGGACACCGGCATCCGTCTCCAACTGCAGTCGCAGGGCGAGATCGGGCAGGCCGGCGGCCCCAACGGTGACCTCTACCTCGAGATCAAGGTACGTCACCACGACGTGTTCAGCCGTAACGGCGACGACCTGCTCGCGACGATCGAGGTGCCGATGGTCGATGCCGTGCTCGGCACGAAGCGCACGCTCGACGCGCTCGACGGCGAGGTCTCCGTCGAGATCAAGCCCGGTACCCAGAGCGCCGAGATGATCACGATCAAGGATCGCGGAATCTCCAAGCTGCGCGGCGGCGGTCGCGGCGACCTGAAGATCGGCGTGCAGGTCGTGACACCCACGAAGCTCAACAACAAGGAGAAGGAGATCATCCAGATCTTCGGCGCGACCTACAAGGCGCCGCCGCCCTTCTTCGCGCAGTTCCAGCAGGGGCTGTTCGCCAAGCTGCGAGATCGCTTCCTGAACGTCTAGCGCATGGCCCACTTCTACCTCAACGAGCTGCTCGAGCCCGGCGAAACCGCCACGATCCTCGGGCTCGAGGCCCGGCACGCCGTGACCGTCTCGCGTCTCGAGGTCGGCGAGGAGGTGTCGATCGGCAACGGCCTTGGCCTCATTCAGCGGGGCCCGATCACCGTTGCCACGCCCGCCGAACTGACCATCGCCGTTGAGCAGTCGATCGTCGTCGAGCGGCCCGCACAGGCGCTCGTGCTTGCGCAGGCGCTGGCCAAGGGCGACCGCGACGAACTCGCGATCCAGGCGGCCACCGAGCTCGGGGTCGACGCCGTCGTACCGTGGGCATCCGCGCGCTCGATCATCAAGTGGGAGGGCGCGAAGGTCGCCAAGGGACTCGACCGGTGGACCGCCATCGTGCGGGAGGCGACGAAGCAGTCGATCCGGGCGTGGATTCCCGACGTGCTCGACCTCGGCACGACGAAGCAACTCGCGCGCCTTGCCGACGAGACCCGCATGCTCGTGCTCGAACCGACCGCTACGACCTCGCTCGTCGACCTCGAGCTCGACGACCGTGACATCACTCTCGTCGTCGGCCCCGAGGGGGGCATCACCTCTGCGGAACTCGAGACGCTGATCTACTCGGGCGCCGAGCTCGTGCAACTCGGCACGAACGTGCTGCGCACCTCGACTGCAGGGCCTGCGGCGATCGCCGTGCTCAACGCAAAGCTCGGCCGGTGGTAGCGGGGTCTCCCGCCGCACCTATAGCGCTTCCGCCTGCCCTCGCCGAGTACACCGGCGCGACCGCTGTCTGGGTCAACGAACTCGGCGGAGTGACCTTCGATGCGGGTGACCGGTTCGTCAAGTGGAATCCGCTGTCGACCGGGATCTCGCTCGACGATGAGGTCGTGCGGCTCGCCTGGGCTGCCCGGTGGCATCCGGTTCCGCGCATCATCGAGGTCGGCAGCGACGCGACGGGCGAATGGCTCGTCACCCAGGCGATCGACGGGCGTTCCGCGATCTATTCGGCTGACCCGGTGCGCGCCGCGTTCGAGATCGGGCGCGGGCTACGGCGCCTGCACGACGAGCTTCCCGTCGACGAGTGCCCGTGGGACTGGTCGGTTGAGTCGCGCGCGCGTCCGGGCTTGGAGCTGGGCGACGTTCCCGCGATCGACCGGCTGGTCGTGTGCCACGGTGACGCCTGTGCGCCGAACACGCTCGTCGACGCGGAGGGGCGGTTCGTGGCATCCGTCGACCTCGGCAATCTCGGCCTCGCCGACCGCTGGGCCGACCTCGCTGTCGGGTCGATGAGCCTCGAGTGGAACTTCGGTGCAGGCTTCGACGACGCCTACTTCGCTGGGTACGGAATAGCTCCGGATGCCACGCGCATCGAGTTCTACCGTCGGCTCTGGAACACCGAGGACTCGTTAAGCTAGGGAGATGTCGAACTCACCGTCGCTCTTCACGCGCATCATCAACCGCGAGATCCCCGCTGACATCGTGTTCGAGAACGACGACGTGATCGCGATCTCCGATATCGCCCCGCAGGCGCCCGTGCACCTTCTCGTGATTCCCAAGACCGAGGAGTACGCCACCGTCGGCGAACTCGCGGAGGGGAATCCTGCGCTGCTCGCGCACGTTATAGAGATTGCGCAGCAGCTCGCGAATGAGAGAACAGACGGTCAGTTCCGTCTCACTTTCAACACCGGCGAAGCAGCCGGGCAAACCATTTTTCACGTACACGCCCACGTACTGGGCGGACAACTCTCCGAAGGATCAATTGTCTAACGAGACAGCAACAACCGAGCTCCACGTCGATGGCATCGCCATGGTGCGACTGCTCGGCCCACAGGACCGCCTGCTCACCACCATCGAGAAGCAGTTTCCGCTCGTCGAGGTTCTCGTGCGCGGCAACGAGGTCACGCTCACGGGTGATGCCCTGCAGGTGGAGGCAGCACGTGAACTCATCGAGGAGCTCATTCTCATGACGAGATCGGGGCACGATCTCGATGCGGGTGAGGTGCGTGAATCCGCACGCATCCTGTCGAACAATGAGGGCAGTCCGGCCGAGTTGCTCAGCCAGGCGATCCTGACGAGCCGCGGCAAGAGCATCCGGCCGAAGACCGTCGGCCAGAAGGCCTACGCTGACGCCGTCGACGAGAACACGATTGTGTTCGGCATCGGCCCGGCCGGTACCGGCAAGACGTACCTCGCCATGGCAAAGGCCGTGCAGGCGCTGCAGCGCAAAGAGGTCGAGCGGATCATCCTGACGCGTCCCGCCGTCGAGGCGGGGGAACGACTGGGGTTTCTTCCCGGAACCCTGACCGACAAGATCGACCCATACCTGCGGCCGCTCTACGACGCGCTCAACGAGATGATGGACCCCGAGATCGTGCCCAAGCTGCTCGCGGCCGGCACCGTCGAGGTAGCGCCGCTCGCCTACATGCGCGGCCGCACGCTCAACAACGCGTTCATCGTGCTCGACGAGGCGCAGAACACGACTCCCGAGCAGATGAAGATGTTCCTCACCCGGCTCGGCTTCGGCTCGAAAATGGTGGTGACGGGTGACATCACGCAGGTCGACCTGCCGGTAGGCGCCAGTGGCCTCCAGTTGGTGACGCGGGTGCTGGGCGACATCGACGACATCCATTTCGCGCGTCTCACGAGCGACGACGTCGTGCGTCACACCCTCGTCGGTCAGATCGTCGACGCCTACACGAAGTACGACGCGACGCAGCAGAAGCAGCAGTTCGAGAAGAAGGAACGCACGAACCGATGAGCATCGAGATCAACAACGAGTCGGCAGTGCCGGTGGATGAGCCGGCCCTCCAGCGACTTGCGATCTACGCGCTCGACCAGATGAAAGTGCACCCTGACGCCGACCTCGCTATCGTGCTCGTCGACGAGGCAGCGATGGAACAGCTGCACGTGCAGTGGATGGATGAGCCGGGCCCGACCGACGTGCTGAGCTTTCCGATGGACGAGCTGCGACCCGGTAGCGACGACGCGATCACACCCGCGGGGTTGCTCGGCGACATCGTGCTCTGCCCGCAGGTCGCGATTGCGCAGGCCGAGACCGCCGGACACTCGACCCTCGACGAGTTGCTGCTGCTCACGACCCACGGCATGCTGCATCTTCTCGGCTTCGACCACGCCACCCCCGAGGAGGAGAAGGAAATGTTCGGCATCCAGCGCGACATCCTTCTCGGCTTCACCCTCGACGAACGCAAACGCAAGTAGGGCACACATGATCCCGCTCTTCATCGGTGCCGCCGTCGTACTCGTACTCCTCGGCGGACTCCTCGCAGCAGCGGATGCCGCACTCGCAGTGGTCAGCAGAAGCGACCTGGTCGAACTGGCGCTGGACTCCCGCTCGCGCAGATCGCTCCTTGCCATCTCGAACGACGCGGGAACCCACGTCAACGCCATCAACTTCATGCGCGTCGTCTCCGAGACGACCGCTGCGGTGCTTGTTTCCCTCTCGTTTGCGTACTCGATCGGCGAGTGGTGGTGGGCGCTGATCTTCTCGGCACTCATCATGACCGGCACGTCGTTTGTGCTGGTCGGGTCGTCGCCACGCAGTGTGGGCCGCGAGCATTCGCGGGGGATCCTGCGCTTCGCGGCACCGGTGATTCGTGGCATCCGTCTGGCTCTCGGTCCGATCGCGAACGCACTCGTGGCCGTCGGCAACCGGGTGACTCCGGGGCGCGCCCGCACGGCGACCTTCTCGAGCGAGGAACAGCTGCTGAGCATGGTCGACGAGGCCACCGAACTCGAAGTGCTCGAGGAGGACGACCGCGAACTCATCCACTCGATCTTCGAGTTCAACGACACGGTGGTGCGCGAGGTGATGATTCCGCGCACCGACATGGTCACCGTCGAGCGCGATGCTTCGGTCGACAGTGCGATGTCGCTCTTTCTCGAGAAGGGTGTGTCGCGGGTTCCCGTGATCGGTGACGACATCGACGAGGTCGTGGGGGTGCTCTACCTGCGCGACGTGGCGCGCCTCAGCCATGAGAAGCCGAAGGGCTACTCGAAGACAGTGGCCTCCGACCTCGCCCGAACGGCGCTCTTCGCGCCCGAGTCGAAGAAGGCCGACGAGATGCTGCGCCAGATGCAGCTCGAGTCCAACCATCTCGCGATGGTGGTGGACGAGTACGGCGGAATCGCCGGGCTGGTCACACTCGAAGACCTCATCGAGGAACTCGTGGGAGACATCAGCGACGAGTACGACCGCGACGTCGCCGAGGTGGAGGAACTCGAGCAGAACAAGTACCGCGTCAGCGCTCGACTGCCCACCGATGAGTTGGGCGACCTGTTCGAGATCGAGCTCGACGACGACGATGTCGACTCTGTCGGCGGCCTGCTCACCAAGGCGCTCGGTAAGCTTCCCCTGCCGGGTTCGACGGCGACGGTCTCCGGGCTCATCCTGACCGCCGAACGCACCGAGGGTCGTCGCAAGCGGCTCAGCACCGTGCTCGTCGAGCGCGACCAGGCACTCAT
>Ga0247808_10001133_pt1 | contig 12912 bp, 7 predicted proteins | sample UWRJL089202R1_FD_179914 | JGI IMG/M metagenome (GOLD analysis project Ga0247808, IMG submission 179914) | Plant litter microbial communities from Arlington Agricultural Research Station in Wisconsin, United States - UWRJ-L089-202R-1 | ecosystem: Environmental > Terrestrial > Plant litter >... | reverse complement strand
GGGGGCTCAAGACCCTGGTGTGTTTTTCCGGTTGTTTGAGAAGATCAAGGCGGCAGAGGAGGCTTCCAAAGTGTAAAATGCATGGTGAGCTTCTGAAGCAAGCTTTGTTGGTGTCTGGTTGCTCTATCCTACACTTCCTGATATGTCTTGCAACGCACTGCCTCAGGTTGGATTAGCTGTACTGTTCAGGGTTGATACTTCCCACAAACATTTTACATAAAACCAATTAGCATTCCACTTACAACACACGATGCTATAGTCCAACACGCTCAAGTCACCAATTGGAGTATATTCAAACTTATGATGTTAATTGTGCATAGTAGATTGGAGAATGTTGGTTTCGTGCTGAACATTAATCAGTGATCAATACTTGAGAGGTAGCAGAATTACTTGATTATCATAGACGGTGCACAATAGAAGTCGCTTTTCGTAACCATTTCTTTTTCAAAAATCACGGTTAGTATCTGCCATAGAAGACTCAAATTTAGGTTATAAAGTGTCAAAAATGTTCTTCACTTGAGGTGGTACATTTTCTGCGTCCATTTCGAGTTTTCCAGCGTCTCCCCTACCTTCAACACTTCTTCCAGTTCAGAAAAGGTAATCTGCAACAAGTATAACGCCTTTCAAGCTCCAAAACTCTCAATTCTTGATACAGGTCAATTCTAGCTGATCTCCACAACCTTTGGAGTAATACAGTCCCACAATTTGATCAAGTAAGTCAAGACCTCTCGCTATCACTGTCAATTGAGATGGGTGAGCCTGGGACAGATGAAAAAGCAAGTGGATCAGGTCCCCTTCTTTTGCGTAGCTTCTTCTTCGGGACAAAATGTATAGATGCTTGGAGTGCTGACTCGTTGAGAAGCTCAATTACATCTTCCTCTTCCATAACTTTGCGAATTCGCTTAAGGGAGAGTTGTTGGGGACAGTGAACTTTGTTCTCACCACTTCTTTTAGCATAATTCCGCTCCATATTGTTCCCCATTGCTTGTGTGTCAGACTCGTTAGCTATGCCAGAGAGTTCATTGTCTCGCTTTGAACAAGAAACACTGTTGACTTGTTTCCTCTGGCGTATATTCTCTGTTGTATAAGAAGCCTCAACAACCACATCGGTAGAAATTCTAGTTTTGTGTTTCTGTGAAATAAGGCTTTGGCTTTCCTTCTGACACTGTGGTCCTTTCTGTGATGACTTTATGGCCGAAGGCTCAACTTCGCGTTTTTGATGGATAACGATCTGGAAGCTGCTTGGGACTAGATTCAGCATCATTTCACCTCCTCGATTTTCTCCATCATTTTCTTCTGATGCCATATATTTATGAAGCCCTTTCTCATCTCTTCCCTCTTTCAACTTGCCCAAGTTTGCTATAACGATGAAGTTGAACTCAATTCCGGTTTTTTTCTTCATGAGAAGCCGAAATTTCTCACAATCCGTGCAAGCAGCACGGCTTACGACTACATCTGCTTTAGGCTGGGTACTTCCTATGAGAAGCTTTAGACCACCAGGTAGCATATCAACCTGATCATCCAATGGGAGTGGCTCCCCGCCATTGAGCTTTGTAAAGAGTCTGCATGCATACCAAAGCATTAGCTTTGGTTCAACGTGTGAGGCAAATGAAGCTCCTTTTGGATAACCAAAGTGTTCGTCAAATCCTCCAGATCGAAAGCTATGGCGATAGAATGACCCAAATCTATAAACTTGCTCCGTCCAGAGCTCACTATCTAAAAGTTTCGGATGGTTATGATTGCTAGCCTGGGCAGAAAGCCCTGAAATACTGCATATCAATGGATAATAATTCCCATAGCATCGAACGAAACCAAACACTTTCCTCTTCAAACTACTGCCAATGTTGAACGGTATCTCGACAGGCGCCAGAAGAGTCATCGAGTGTCCCCCATGTCTGAATAGGAAATAATCTTCCAGGCGCGACAAAGCGCCATTGGTGCTTCTTAACGCTGGTGGCTTATTGTATTTCGCACGAAGAGCCTTGGACAGTCTATCAATGATCTCTTTCAGTTTCAGAATATCGTCTCCTCCTTTAGCGGTGATTCTACTGTCTCGTATCCAAGTCTCCAAGTCATCGACATCTCCAACCCTGGAAAGGGAAAGCACAGCTGTCTCGACCGCATGCATTACTGCTTTTCCAATTTCTACCCAGTGGTTCTCATTGTTTTCCATGTTGTTAATGTACTCGTGGGTAAATGGTACTGTTTGGACGTTGGGCGGAGCTGCTACGTGGATCTGCATTTGGCGTTCGGCTTGAACCGTGGTTTCCAGCATATTACTCTCCGTATTCTTTCTCTTCCATTGTCCTGGAGCCATGGTCGACGAGGAAAGTAGATTTCCTGATCCTGATTTGTGTTTCGATAGTGAAAGACGCAGGGCTGATGCTAAAGCTGATATAGGGATGTACAACCCTTTTGCCTATTCAAGGAGTGAGTTCTCCAGTAGAACGGAGTAGTTTAGCTTAACTTCGATATCAAAGCAAATCAAACGAACAAGGAGTAGTTTAACCACATAAATTGTACCATGCCCAAATTTAGATGAGTATAATAGGAAAAGCTGATAGTATTTGTCTTTTAGATTGGAGAGAGTATTAGCTCAGAAGCAGCTGTAAACAATCAAAAGTACGTATAGCTTCGCTTTTAGTCAGGGAGGTATTTTAATCGTGGCTCTGAATGTGGGAATGAATTGTTACTTAAAAAGACCCTGGCTGCTATAGAAAACCGCGCTATCGCGTAGGTAGTCTGAAGGCGAGGTCCTTCGTCTTTGAATTTGCGTAAAGCTAAGGATGAAGCTGGTATTTGGGACTCATTATAAGGAATCAATAGGATAGACCGGTAGTATTGTACAGAAAAGTAATCACCTAATCTTCTTAAACAGATGTAACATAATTGGAGAAGTTATCATATTCAAATCAAAAAAATCTTTTACTACTGGCATTCAGGCTTACATGAACCTGAAACACTTTGTATGTACACGGTATATACTGATATTTACAAATGGAAACGTGTATTGTAGCAATTCTGCTTAGTTGACCACTGCGCTATATGCTGACGTAGTAAAAACTGCGTTTGATCCTTGAAGCCTGAGTTAGTCTACACATCTGAAGATAGACAATTCACAGTTCGAGATCTTACCACTGAATGGTTCAGAGCCAGCTCCAATACTCGTTACGTATTGAGAAGTGGGAAGTCCCTGCGAAGTGATCAGGTACTTTAGGAAAAGTAGGAGATCCCCCGAGAAGTTAGCTGTTGCACTTGAAGCCACAAAACTGAAGACCGCTATTGATCAGTTAGTAAGCATGTTGGAATAAGAGGGTTTGGTTATAGAGGGACTTGCTCATGGATCCGTTCAATCCTTTATAGAGCTTCCAACTGACTCCACTGATTGTGATCGTTGCAATGGGAGATCCGGTGCTTGATATTGGGCCAGCACCACCGAGTGCTGAGAGCCAAATCATAATCTCATACTGGCTATTACCACTGGCAGAGGATGAAGTAAATAGATCATAGGCAACATTAGCAATAATATTCGAGCCGGTGTAACTATTCCCTTATTAGCAGGAATTATCTACCTTCATTTTCTCAAAATGACTTACGTCCATTTCCACGTGGTTGGGATGGATTTAAAAGCAGATATCTGTCTGATAGTCTGAGTTACTACAGCATTGGCATATGACTTGACTTGGCCAGCGCCTCCAGCCCACTACGAGAGAATTAGTTAGCATATTTTATAGCATTTCATCTGCCGGATGTTTCTTCGCTTTGTGGTCTCCGGAAATGATTTTGGGGGATATTAAAGTCACTGCATTTCCAAGGGGGGAGTAATGAAGATCTTGTCATACAGTCCATTTGGTTGACGATGCCAAAGTTGTGCCACTAAGTGAGTTCACAGTTGTGCATTGTGATCCTGAGCTTGCTGCTCCCATGTTCCATAGATCTTGATAGACGGTGTAAGTCCCCGTGACTACTGAGTCCCACTGTCCACATATCGTTGTAGCTCGTTTATCAATTGTAGTGGGAGTAGGGGAGCACAGCACACCAGCACCAAAAATTAGAGGGAGTAAGCTTTGATTGAACTTCATGATATAATTCTTCAGCAATTTTGACAAGAAGTAATAGTGAAGTTTCCAATTCTATTTGTAGGGGAGGGAAGGTAAAAGAACTGAAAATGTACTGCTATCACGCGCAAACTTTACGGTTGAAATGATCGAAGGAGAAATCACGACGCATTGAACCAGCATTAGTTTTTCCAGGTAATTTTCTTGGGGGGTATGAGATCTTCGTTAAGACCAAAGATGGATCCAGGAATGTCAATTTCTTCATTTTGTATGGAATGGGATAAAGGGGAGGACTAATGTCCGAATTTGTTAGACCCGTTTAAATAATTGCTTTCTTCCGTGTTGACGACGTTTCCGCCAATGACAATTTTATGTGTCAAATAAACAGGAAATGAACGATCACTAGCTCTATAACTATCCGTTCTAAAAACAAATGGATTATTCCGCCTGTTATACTAGTCTATTACCGATCTCATTTGGAAAGAACATAGTTTTCTACACTCGTTCTGAAGGGAGTGAGGCAGGAGTAGGTGATCTTATGTTTCAAGTGTTTAGAGAGGATTAACTACTCTCGAATGGATCTATAACTTTCTTATATTAGAACAGCTATCAGGCGAGAGTAATAAAGTTTTGTCGAGTTGGTGAGCTTGAGACTGGAGGAATTATTCTCAGTGCTCATATCATTGCTACAACATCGTTTACATAATCCACGAGTTCGACTCTGCGTTAAAGCAAGGTATGCCAACATACAAATTCTGGCAAGCTTGTCACACAATGAATTAATCCTTCTACAATCTCTCATACAAGTGGCTCGAAAGTACTTTTGCTACCTTTGAACTTTTGACCGTAAAATCTACTCATTCTAATTAGTTCTGAAGCCATCACCTAGTTTAGAAGTAGAAGGCGCGGAGAGCTGCAAGTTGATCTTAAGGAATAAATGAGTGTTCCCATACTGATATGCAAAGCCGAGTTTCTTCTCTTTCACTTCAAAACATCATATACATCTTGACTCAAAGAGCTAGGCTCAGATGCAGTACTCCTCTGAAACATACCTGCTCAAGCCCTCAAGCAAGCTGACATGTAAGAACTTCAGGAATATATGAAAAAGAGGGAGGTTTAATACCAGAAAACAAGATCGAGGAGAAGACGTGTTACTTAACATATATCAGTGGAAAAGATATCAACTAAGTTAGAATTTAAGTTGTTGACTATGTAAAGATTGATTTAGGACTCATTAATTTCGAAACCAGCCGAGGCTCTCCTACTTATTTGGCACAGAACGGCAGTTCGTACTAACTGTTTTTGTCATAGTGGAGCAGAGTCCGTGGATGCCTGAATGATAAGGCCAAGAAGAACTTGGGCCCCCACGGACCGAACCACCTCTCACCCCGTCACCAAGAGCCAGAGCAAGCAATGGTGTATACTGAACATTTCACATTTATAATTCGCATCGCAGTCTTTCCTGTTAACGCGCAGCAGTATTCTGCTAGCAACTAAGATCTATCGGCGTGCAACTCTTCATACAAATCTCGTTGTCACGATTGCTCGCTATCCTTAACCATCTTGATGGGCGCATCCCACTCGTAACGAGGCAAGCACCTGTTCGCGACAGCGACTTGCTTGCTTCACTAATCACCAATTCTACATCGCTACGAAACACTTTTCAAGATGGCACCTGCTGCTTCTGCGACGGCTACTCAGTCCCTCAAGATAAAGCGTCCTACCCCCGCGCACATCCAAACAAATGGCATCAATTCATCGACATCCTCTCCCTCACCTTCGATGTCATCAAGCAGACTTCCTGGTGTCGCAAAGTATCCTCCAAGTTCAGCAGCGAGTACCGGGACCGTGGGAGGTAACCCAGGATCACGCTCTGCGAACCGGTCCAGAAAGGAAGGGCAGGCACAATTATTAGGCCGTGGACAAAGACATAGTAGTGGTGGTCTTCGATCCGCAAGTATTGCTGCAGAAATGGGGACGCCTCACGCATCTGGACCGCAAGCCTATAGTATGTTAAACCTTGAGCTTGATTTTCGAATGCTGATGCTTTGCAGTCAAAACCGAGGACTATATTCTGAAGAAGTACAGAGGCAACCCGCCATCTCTAGTGATACATATGCACCCAACTCATTTTAGGTTCGATAAACAGGAGGGCAGCTTTTCTTATAAATCACCTATGAGGATCATGATTGATCATCTGAAACTTCGTACAATTCCGCATGACCTATCCGAATTCTTTGCTGTATCAAACGTACCATTTTACGAAGGATGTATGATAATACAAATATACGACCACAAGACGACCGTCCCATCACAGGGATCTAATCGCGCGAATACTGGATCCGGAAAGACTGCGCCTTTCTCAGTCCATAATTCTAATGCATATCTTACTCCTTCTCCATATGTACCATTTCCTAAAGAGAGTCAAGCCTCAAAAGGTCGAAACCCTCCAGAAGTCGAGAATGATTTGTCCGGGAAAACTAAAACATCCGAACAAAAAGATAAAGAAAACATGCCCGCCCCAGTGGTACCCGCTGATGTCCATCGAGGGAAAGCAGGAGTGCATTCTAAGAAGCCCAAAGTCTTTACAGTTGTTCTTCACCCAACAGCTGTTAGCAAGTATGCTGACCTCGCAATCACCGCTGTTGACTCTCGGTCAAACAACACGGATCGTCAGGACGCTATTGCCGGTGGCCCCCTGTCTGCCACAGTACCACCAACCCCGAGCACCGCTATCCTTCCTCCAACGCCACTAACTAGTATGGCACCGCCTGCAAAAAGACCAAAAAAGACAAAGATAGAACTCGACGGCAGCAATATTCATACAGCTGAGTCGCAGATCACGCTCGCCACTACCGCACCACTCATTCTTGAACCAGTACATAATGCTGTGGAGTCAGCTGCGTTATTAGAAGCTCTCACACATCCAATGCATTCGGACAAACCACCATCGCCAAAGACTAGGAAAAGAACCGTTGCTGAAATGGAAGCAGACGAAGCACTTGCTGCCGAACAAGAAAGATACATGCTCATTCTTGACGAAAGATTGTCTTCCAGCACAGCTGGGGCCCAAGGAGGAGCCAATCCTGCAGATAGTGATGGCCAGGCCGGTGGGGCATCATTTGAGCCTCGTTTTGAGAGGTTCAAGACAATAGAGAATATAAGAAACAGCCATGAAGAAACCAAGAAGGCCGAAAAGGCTAGACAATTAGAGGCGGAGCGCAAAACTGCCCAGGAGCGTGAGAGAGAAAGACTCCGGATTGAGGCTGAAAAACGTGACCAAGACAAGATGCGGCAGCAGAACTTGCTTAATAATTCAGCAGCAGTGCGGCAACAACAACAAGAGGCTGCACGTCGGGCGATGGCCGCTCAGCAGATGGGCAACCAAGCTGGAGGAATGCCGCAAGCTCAAGGCCAACACGCTCATCCTCAGAATAACGGTCTCATGGGCAGTGGTATCCAAACCCAGCCGCAGCGATTCCACCAGCAGCAAGTCTCTCAAGCTCAAGCGTCGTCTCCTATTGTTCGGAATGGGACACCACAAAACCATTCCTCTCCTTCGGTGAACAATGTAGGAAACATGCCCATACAAAACTCCAATTCAAGCATGGCTGGCAGCCCTCCACGACCCAGCTCCGTTGTTCATCAAAATCACGCTCCAATGAGCGCTACTTCCCATGGAATGGTCTCGCAGAGAAGCCAGCAGAGCCACGCTGGGACGCCACGCATGCCAAATTCTACTCCGAATATGCAATCAACTCCTATCAACCGACCGATTAGCCAAACACCAAGAATGAGTCAAGCTAGCCCTCCTCAAGGACCAATGGCCCAAGTACCTATGCAAATGATGAACGGTGGACATCAACCCATAAATCCCCAACAGCAGGCAGCGATGATGGCACATCAACAACAAATGCGACAGAATGCATTGAGACAGCAACAAGCCAACCTAAATAGTATGGCAATGGCAAACGGACAACCCATGACTCCAGCGCAACAGCAACAACGATACATGATGATGCAAGCAGCTGTTGCACAGGGAAATCATATGCAAAATCCAGCTATGATGGCTCAAAACTATTCGCAGCGATTAGCTGGTATTGGAATGCAACAACCCCAAGGATTACCCCAAGGGGCTATGCCTCAAAACATGGGCTTCAACCAAGGGATGCCAGTTAATATGGCAAATATGAATATGCAACAAATTCAGCAAATACACATGCAGCAACAAGCCGCACAACAAGCACAGCAGCAGCAGCAAGCTCATATTCAAGCTGCTCAGCAGGCCCAGGGCCAGGGACGAGTACAATTGACTCCGCAGCAGATTATGCAGATGCAGATTCAGCGTCATACGCAAGCGTTATTCCAGACCCAATTACCTCAAATCCAGGCCCAATATCCAGGTGGAAATGTTCCTCAGGAAGTTCTAGCTCAGTTGAAAGCAGGCTGTCAGCAGAACGCTTTGGCAGTAGTAACCAACAATATGAGAAAGAAGCAGATTATGGCCCAGCAGCAGCAACAAAATGCAATGGCCCAGCAGAATGCTATGCAGATGCAGAATGGTATGGGAATGCAGGGTCAGGGAATGTAAATGATGGCTTTCAAGTTCAACGACAGTTGGATGATCAACGGTAATTTTATAGGTGTTATAGGACTCTCTGTCTCTTTGGTTTAAGACGGACATTTGAAATTGTGGGTAGCTTGGCGTTATTGAAGGAGAAACTTCTGGGTTAAAGAAGTGGTTGGCGCACGGAAGGCTTTTCTTGAGTCAGGGGAAGTGAACTTGTAATGGGTGGAATATTGGTGTTTGGCAATAAGGTGCTTCAAGAAGTCACTGACAGGTGCACATGAAGTTGAAGATTAGCTAACAATTAAGCACTGAACAAGTGAGATAAAGACGTTTTGTTTTTGTTTAGGTGTTAATTCCAAAAACTGTAACTGTAACACCAACTTCACGTTTCCTCTGGCTTCATGTGAATGGTACTTTGAGTAATAATCTAAACCAAACACATCATGTTCACTTTCGTACACTGCGGACTGCGGACTGCATCAAATTTTCAGTTGTTAAAAATTCTTCCATCTCCCCCGCCAAACTGCATCAGAGATTAGATTGTTTTGTACGAGTTGCTATATCGAGATGAAAACCCATACTCCAGGTATAGCTACAATCCCTCTCGTATGTCGCAACTAAGCCGTGAACGCCACATATAAATGGTATATCTCCCTCATATAATCATCCGCGCCATATCAAAAGCGAAAGTCTATTTCTGAAAGCAAAGAAAGCAAAGAAAGCAAATGGGTATATCCACCTAACATGTTGCCATCTCTTTTTCTAACGGACCACTCAAGTTTTTCCTATTTGGTTACATAAATGTAGGAATATGAAATTACTAAACTAGCCTGAAATTAGTAGCGAGAGGGCGACGAGATTTCATTTGGGGCCAGTGAAGAGAACGTTTGCGTAGGAACAGGTGACGCTGGAGCCGGAGGTGGACGCAGAGGTCCCGCTTACGGTGTAGCCGAAAGAACCTGTCATTGTGAAGCTGAGCTTATTAGTATGGGTGTTGGAGATGGGAGCGGAGAACGCACGCATTGCCGCACCATGCGGTGGATGAGGTTGTCGCAGTGACTTGGAGATTTGACCATTGAATTTGGCCAAAGTCCCATTTGGCTCCATTCTGTAGTTCGACAGCAAGCACTGCCTGTTCAATGTTAGAACGTCTTTTATAAGCCTGAACTGAGGTTATGGACCTTATCGATCAAGCCAGCATCTGGTAATCTATGTTAATTGAATGGACTCAAGCGAAGGGGAATGGAGACTTATTAAATTCATCGGTGTATGAAGCGCTCTGGGATATGGACCCAGTGATAGACCAAGTGTTTGTCCATAGCTTACTAACTGTGTTGTAGGACATAGTGCTAACGATCTTGTCACCAGGTTGAACTAAACATCATTTAGTCCTAGCCTGCAACGCAGAAAGAGCTGGCCACCTTACCCTTGACAGCAGGATATTCAACGTTGGGGCTAGAGTTCGCATCAGTATGCTTCATTTCGGTTTGACGTCAAAATACACACTTGCAGCAGTACTCGACAAAGAAATTCCACTGTCCGGGAGTCTTAGAATCTGCTATCACATTCTGATAAACAAAATTATTGGCAGTGTTCTCAAGACCAGGCCAAACAGCATGAAACCCTGAGTTGGTGGAGACCTTGGGTACAATCATGGTACTAGTCATCTAATTTGTTAAATACATTCTGACCGGGCATTTAGGGGAATTTACTCTCGTGACTTGGACGCCTGGCTGGAACCACATGGCATAGGCTGAGGTTTGAGCAGATACCAGAGTTTGCAAGTGACAGAAGAGAACCCCTATGAGGAGGGCGAGGTGGCCCATCGACGTGAGCATGTTGGGCTTCATCCTCATTGAATAGCTTTCGAGTTGTACTATATCTGTGATCGCGTTTCACATGTGGTAAGCTAGCCAGACAGTCAAAATATTGTGAGCCAAAGCCTAAAGTGAAACAGTAACAAGAGGAAGTTGCTTTGAGTATGGGAAGCTACAGAGTAAGGTTCTTATTAGAGAATGACTCGGGTTGGGACAGATGGGTACAAACAGGTGAAGATGTGATAGTAAAATTCAATAGCACTATTTAGCGACTGAGAAGTGGAACTTCACCGATTGGACATCTTGAATTACCACTTATCTGGCCTATTAAGTGTAGCAAGAAAAAGGGGATTTCGATGTGGGCAGCGCTGGCTCGAAATATGAATTGGCCAATGCAAGCCTGGCTGGATTCATTGAGCTACCCTGAACATGCCCGATAGGTTGACTTTGTGAAATACCCCATGCTATCTGGTCATATTGAAGACCCCGGTGGCTTGATCGGATGATCGTGAGCCGCTTTCTCCGCAGGTTCTTCAGTGGCAAGCACCTATATAATAGCAGATAACGAGCTCTAGGCCGACAAAAGATTGGTGTTGCCATTGTGCCATGTATTACGAAGTCAGCTTCAGCCGGGTCAACTGCTATTATGGTAAGCCCGGTGGCACTTGGCCACAGTATCTACGACATTTCCTACCCTGCTTTCTTTTCGAGATTACCGAAGGACCGGGATTTCATTGGGATGTGGAATCAATATGGACATGTCCGAAGGGCTTGGAGTCCAGAAACAGAATAGCCGGCACGGGTCTATATGAAATGGTTCTAATTTGCAGTCAACGTCCAGTATTGACGGGAAGGCAATATCAAGCGAAGCGAGAGCCACAGAAAGTCTTTTAATAGCAACATAGGCACAAGCAACTACACGTGATCAAGATTGCTCGGATCCAAACCTTGACCATAGTACCGGTACAGTACAGGACAGGGTCATTGGTTTATCCGGTGCCCTATGTTACCGCGTAGCTACACATGAATGTTCTTTCATCTGAGCGCCATGTGGTGAGGTAATACTTAGAAGTATCTTGTGGTATAGAAATGCTTGTCTAAGCTTCTTTCTCTTCTTCAGTTAATTGGCGACTACGAAGGGTTAGCGTCGGGGAAGAATTACCGTACGGCACTGGTAAATGGCTGTGCTTCGTGATTGATCACTGCATCCTGATACAACATATTCGACCCATATGCTCAATGTTTAGTTAAAAGAAATGCCTGCTTTTGATGTACTGAGTATTATTATATACATCATAGACTTAGCGCCAGCTACTCATTACTTCACATCTTGCTGTTCTTCGCTTGGCAGAGCAGAGTCGTTTATAGTACAATATTGTTGTTTACAAATCCGTCGTCAAGACCTACACAGCAGTATTAGCACTTTCATTCTGTCTTTATCGTTCACTATTACATTGACATTGGTTTGGACACATACCTTCTTAAGAACTCCCATTTCCTTTTCCCAGGCCTCTACCTTCACCTGACTTGCTGCAAGCTTGGCTAAAAGGAACTGTACTCTTGGTCCTACCTCACTCGGTTGCTTTGGCAGAAGACCAAGTACGTTAAGTTCTGTTTCGTATTTGTCGATATTCTTAGTTTCGATCTTTGTTAATTCTGTAAGGATTGCCAGGTCAAGTCGACTTCTCAGAACGTGGTCTCTGGTGAGAATCTTGAAAGCGGCTTGGTAGACTGGCTTGCCCGCATGTACACTTTGTGGACGCCCCTTGTATGACTTGATGGTGATGAGTTCAGCTGCAGACAGGGCTTCAAGCACAGCTTCCCCATTAGAGGCAGACGGGGAAAGGGAGGATGCGAATGTATTGGAAAGTAACACCTCATTATAGCGAAGTTTATCGTGATTAGCAAGGGATTTTACTGCAAATGATCGGTCAGCACTCGACAGAAATAGGATCACCAAAGTTTGAACTGCTTAGTCAAGCGTGAGCGTCCAGCGCAATGTTTACTTACTGAGATACCATGCTTGTTCTGTAGACCACTTCATGTCTGTTTTACCAATCGTGAGCAAGTACATCTTGAGTATCTCAGAGGCACTTTGATCTATAATCTCTGCAACGGCACGATTTGGCGTTTGTCCGGTCTTTAATCTACGTGCTACATTATACTGTTAGTGAATGCAGGCTTAGATATGGTTTTGTATTTTGATTCGTTCCTACCAAAGAACTCTAGGTCAGTGAGACGTCCGCCAAGAACCTCAATACACTCGTCAAGCTCCACCATATCTGTACGTCGTTGGCTGGGTGTTAGCTTTTCATCATTGCTTGTACCTGGAGCTTCGTCTTCCGAATCTAAGTGCGTAATAACAAATTTCTTGGCGACCTCAGCGGTGACTAAGGGCATATAGTCAGTACTTATTTTGCATTCAGGGTATGTAGCAATAATTAATCCTGAGGAATATGCCTAGCAA
>Ga0247808_10001132_pt1 | contig 12913 bp, 11 predicted proteins | sample UWRJL089202R1_FD_179914 | JGI IMG/M metagenome (GOLD analysis project Ga0247808, IMG submission 179914) | Plant litter microbial communities from Arlington Agricultural Research Station in Wisconsin, United States - UWRJ-L089-202R-1 | ecosystem: Environmental > Terrestrial > Plant litter >... | reverse complement strand
ATTCAGCGAGATCACCCATGGGGTTTGTCGTGGCACTGTCGACATCCGCGCTGACGGCCGCCGCGGCATCCAACAATCCATACCCATAGATGGGGTCGACGCCCTGGGCCCCCGCGGGTGTCGCCGTGGAGATAACCCGGTTGATGACGTTGGCGGCGTCGAGTTCGGGGTGCGCGGCCATCACCAAGGCGACCACACCGGCGACGATTGGGGTCGCGCCGCTGGTGCCACTCCACTGGACGACTCCCCCGCCGGGAACGGCACCGAGGAGTTGCTCGCTGGGCGCCGAGACTCCGATAGTGATACCTTGCGCGGACGCATCGACGCTCGCTTCGCCGTTGCGGTCCACGCCGGCCACGGTGAGAACGCCGGGCATGGTCGCGGGAGCACCGACGGACGTGGTGCCGCTGCCGCGGTTACCCGCCGCCGCGACCACAATCACGTCGTTTTCTGCGGCGTAGAGAAAAGCTTTATCCCAGCTCTGCGGCCAACTGAGGGTATTGCGAGTGAGGGACATGTTGATAACGTCCGCGCCGTGGTCAACAGCCCAGGTGACGGCTTCTGCGACCTGTTCGTCGGAGTCCGTGGCACCTTCGCCGAACCCGATAGAGATAGACAGCAAGTCGGCTTCGGGGGCTACGCCGATGACTCCCGTGTTGGGAGCGGAGCCGCGGCCGGCCGCGAGGGAACCAACCATGGTGCCGTGGTCGGGCTCGCCGGAGCCAACGGGGGTCTGGCCGTCGGAGGCGCCGCTCCCCGAAAAGTCCGCACCGTCAGACACTGCGCCGCGTAAGTCGGGGTGGCTGCTGTCGATACCGGTGTCGATGACGGCGATGGTCACGCCCGCGCCCTGCGTGGTGTTCCACGCTTCGGTAATCCCGTACTGGTCGAGCCAATATTCGCCGTCGCGGATGTAGTCAGCGTTCGCGGGCGCCGCACCGAGAAGGGTGGATGCTGCAACGGCAACGATGAGGACGGCGGCCGCCGTGCGGGCCCTCACTCGGGAACTCCGCCGCCTGCCGGGGGTGTTGCAGATTCTGCGAAGTAATCAACGCACTGGCAGACGTTGGGGCTCCATGCGGCGAGCTCGAGTGCGCGGTCGCCGATGGGGTTGACGCCGGGGCCCGCAGCGAGGGTGTGCCCTACGAGGGCGTGGAGGCACTTGACCCGGGTGGGCATACCTCCGGCGGAAATGCCGTCGATCTCGGGCACCTCGGCGAGGCTGGTGCGGTCGGCGAGGTACGCCTGGTGGGCGGCGAGATACTCGTCGGCGACATCATCCTCGAGGAGCGCGGCGAGCTGCGGCATCACTCCGGTTGCTTCGAGCGTCGACACTGCGGCAGTGGCGGCAGGGTGGCATAGGTAGTACAGCGTGGGGAACGGAGTCCCATCGGCAAGGCGGGGTGCGGTCGAGACAACCGTGGGGGCTCCGCAGGCGCAGCGGGCAGAGATACCGATGACATTGCGTGCGGGTCGGCCGAGCTGCGCCGAGACGATGGCGATGTCGCGCTCGGTGGGCGGGTCAAACGGGGGCGTAGTCATAGGTTTTTCCTGGGTCTGACGGGTTACTGGACGTCGGTGACGGCCGGCGCGACGAGTTCGGTCGGAACGGCATCCGACAGGCCCGCGGTGAAGATCGACGACAGCATCGAGTCCATCCAGTCGACCTCGGTCGACTGGATCTCGCTGCTAATGGGGGCGCCGTCGGAGGTAGTGGACGTATCAGGGGCGGTGGTCAGCAGGTAGCTGTACTCGCCGGGGTAGACGTAGAGAAGGCGGTCGCGGGCAGCGGCCTCGATATATGCCGGGTCACTCCAGCGGGCGACCTCGTCGGTGAGCTCATCGACGGACGCCTGCTTGTCACCAACAACCTCTTCGAGGGCGGTGATCTCCTGTTGCTGTTCAACGAGCAGTTTGAGCGACGGAGCCAACACAACAACGGCGAGAATAACGAGCACCAGAATGGTCAGCGTAAATCCGGAGAGCCGGATGTTGCGCAGCCATCGCTCCGGAGCGCTTTCCATCTCGGGCAGGGAAACCGGTACTTGGGTGGTTTTCTGCCGGGGTGCCATGGATCCATAGTAAGCGAGCCTCCGCTGATGACACGCTTCGCACGCAGCCCACAGGGATTACTCACCGGAGCCACACGCACAGAACCCCCGCGCCGGACTCTTCCGAGCGGCGCGGGGGTTCCTCAGTGTGGTGCTGCCTAGCCCTTGAAGCGGGGGAACGCGCTGCGGCCAGCGTAGATTGCGGCCTCCGCGAGCTCTTCCTCGATACGAAGGAGCTGGTTGTACTTCGCGACGCGCTCGCTGCGCGCCGGGGCACCGGTCTTGATCTGGCCAGTGTTCAGCGCGACCGCGAGGTCGGCGATGGTGGTGTCTTCGGTCTCACCCGAGCGGTGCGACATCACGGCGGTGTAGCCGGAGCGCTGCGCGAGGGAAACGGCGTCGAGTGTCTCGGTGAGGGTACCGATCTGGTTGACCTTGACGAGGATGGAGTTGGCGGTGCCGAGCTCCAGGCCCTTGGCGAGGCGGGTCGGGTTGGTGACGAACAGGTCGTCTCCGACGAGCTGAACCTTGTCGCCGATGGCGGCGGTCAGGGTGGCCCATCCCTCCCAGTCATCCTCGTCCAGCGGGTCCTCAATGGTGACGAGGGGGTACGCGGCAACGAGCTCGGTGTAGTACGCGCTCATCTCGGCGGCGGTGAGCTGCTTGCCCTCGAAGGTGTAGAAACCATTCTCGAAGAACTCGCTCGACGCAACGTCGAGGCCGAGTGCGATGTCCTTACCGGGGGTGTAGCCAGCCTTCGTGATGGCCTCGACGAGGAGGTCGAGTGCGGCACGGTTGCTGTCGAGGTTCGGAGCGAAGCCACCCTCGTCGCCGAGGCCGGTGCTCAAGCCCTTGTCGTGGAGCAGGCCCTTGAGGGCGTGGTAGGTCTCAACACCCCAACGCAGGCCCTCGCTGAACGAATCGGCTCCGATGGGGAGGATCATAAACTCCTGGATGTCGACGTTGCTGTCGGCGTGCGATCCACCGTTGATGACGTTGAGCATCGGAACGGGAAGTACGTGTGCGTTCGGGCCACCGAGGTAGCGGAACAGCGGGAGGCCAGCGGAGTCCGCTGCAGCCTTGGCAACGGCGAGCGAGACGCCGAGGATGGCGTTGGCGCCAAGGTTCTTTTTGTTGTCGGAGCCGTCGGCTGCGATGAGTGCAGCGTCGATGAGACGCTGGTCGGTGGCGTCGAAGCCTTCAATGGCCGGGCCGAGTACGTCGATGACTGCGTCGACGGCCTTCAGAACACCCTTGCCGAGGTAACGCGACTTGTCTCCATCGCGAAGCTCGTACGCCTCGAAGGCACCGGTGGACGCACCGGAGGGTACGTCGGCGCGGGCAACCGTGCCGTCATCGAGCAAAACCTCGACCTCGACGGTGGGGTTTCCCCGCGAGTCCAGAATTTCGCGAGCGACTACTGCCTCAATCAAAGACACGAGGAATCTCCTTAGTAAAACGGTGGTGGTGATGTGTGTGGTGCTAGAAACATCGGCGCATGGATGCGTGATGTCCATCTCGAATCTTACCGGGCGTGGGTTAACACTTACCCCTCGTCATCCCCGCCCGGGCGTGTGAGATTGCCGCGTATATCGGGTGGCGAACCCGAAAAAGCGCCCCAATAGAGGCGCAAGTCCCGGTGGCGGGGTGCCCAACGAGCACCGCACCACCGAGACAGATCAGATGACGGACCGGTTGAAGCGCTGAAGCAGCGAACCGAATGTCTCAATGTCGCTGGTGCTCCACGAGCTCAAGACCCGCGCATAGTCGGCTTTGATGGCCTCGCGGAACGAGTCGAGCGCGTCCCGTGCGGCGGGCGTGGCGACCAACAGGGTCGCCCGCCCGTCGTTGGGGTCGGCGCGGGTTTCGATGAACCCGCTGTCGCGAAGAACGGTGAGCTGGCGGCTTACCGCACTCTTGTCGATCGAGAGCGCGGTGGCGATGTCTCCCGCCCGGATCGGGCAGTTCGCGACGATGTAGCGCAGAACGCCGAACCCGGCCGGCTGAAGGTCGGGGTCGAACCTCTCGACCAGTTCCTTCACCCGGGCACGCGCGGTCTGGTGGAGGATCGCGATGGCCTGTTCTACCTCGAGGAGGTGCTGGTAGCGAGCCTCATTGGCCGTTGCGTCGGACACGGCGACAACATTAGCGACCATCAGCGGGACGTTCGCGGCAGTGCCTCACGGTCACGAGTGTCGGCGGTGTTCCCGGTGGATTGGATCGGGATGGCGGCCGTCTGCGAGCGCTGGGGCAGGTCGCCCGCTGTCACGTCGAGCGGTGCGTCAGCCTGGGCCTCGGCGAGCTGCTCGATACCGGTCTTGGTTCCGAGCTCCGCCTTTGGCAAAAAGATGATGCAGAGCAGCGTGATAAACGCGAGGGGCGCAGCGATGAGGAAGATCTCACCGATTCCTTGTCCGTAGGCACCTTCAACGAGGGTGCGCACGGGGGCAGAGAGGTTAGCGACATCGGGAATGGTGCCGGTCGCGAGGGCGGCGAGTTCGCTGGCGGGGGCCTTCACACTGGTGATCCCCTCCCCCACGATCGTCGAAACGCGAGAGGCGAGCACAGCACCGAGCACCGAAACACCGAGCGTTCCACCGAGGCTGCGGAAGAAGGCGACCGCGGAGCTTGCAGCACCGATCTGGCGCACATCGACCGCGTTCTGAACAACAAGAACGAGGTTCTGCATCACCATGCCGAGTCCAAGACCCATAACGCCGATGTAGATGGAGACGAACACGATGTCGGTGTCGTACCGCACGGTCGACATCAGCGCGAGAGCGACGGTCAACAGGCTGGCACCGAGCACCATCCAACGCTTCCACTTGCCGGACCGGCTGATGAGGATGCCAATGACGGTAGAGGCGACGAGCGAACCGACGACCTGCGGCAGGCTGAGCAGACCCGACTGGGTCGCGGTAGCACCACGGCTGAGCTGCCAGTACTGGCTGAGGAAGACGGATGACGCGAAGAGCGCAACACCGACCGAGAAGCTACCAGCGACGACGAGTGCAAAGGTGCGGTTCTTGAACAAAGTCATCGGGAGGATGGGCTCCTTCACCTTGAGCTCAACAATCACAGCGGCGACAAGGAGCACAACGGATCCGACGGCCATCGACCACGAGGTGACGGAACCCCACTCGAACTGGTTGCCGGCGAGCGACACCCAGATCAGAAGGAGCGAGACACCCGCGGTGATGAGGATGGCGCCGAGGTAGTCGATGGAGACGCGGGCGCGCTTGACCATGGGAAGTTTGAGCGTGCGCTGAATGAGGATAAGCGCGACGATGGCGAAAGGGACGGACACGTAGAAGTTCCAGCGCCAGCCAACGGAGTCGGTGAGGACACCACCGAGAAGCGGACCACCGGCAGTTCCCACCGCGATGACGGCGCCGAGCAGTCCAACGTAGCGCCCACGCTCACGCGGGCTGATGATGTCGGAGATCAGCACCTGCACGAGCGAGATGAGTCCGCCGGCGCCAAGGCCCTGGAGCACACGGAAGATGATGAGCGTGGGTGTGTCCTGCGACAGGCCGGCAAGACCGGATCCCACAACAAAGATGATGAGCGCGACCTGAACCAGCAGCTTGCGGTTGAACAGGTCGGCGAGTTTGCCCCAGATGGGTGTGGACACCGTGGTGGCGAGGAGGGTGGACGTGACGACCCAGGTGTAGGCGGTCTGGTTGCCCCCAAGGTCAGAGATGATGCGCGGGAGCGACGTGGAGACAACAGTCGACGCCAGGACGGCGACGAAGAGTCCCATCAGCAAGCCCGACAATGTTTCGAGCACCTGCCGGTGCGACATTGGCGCCGCGGTAGGCGCAGTGGCGGTGGTTGACAAAAGAATTACCCCTTAAATGCCGAAGCCCCGCGTCGCTCGGCGATGAGGGGCTTCGATCAGTTGATCTACATCAACTATAAGTAAGGTAGTTGAAGTCTGTCAACTAAATTCCTGCAGTCACTGCAAATTACGCTCCGAGGGTACGTCTCTCGAGTCCGGCGACGTCCGTCGTATCGGCTCCGACAAAGGCGTAGTGGCTGAAGCCCTCCCCCACGAGCGACTCCAGGAGCAGCTTGATGTTTTTGATCCGGCGCACGGGACGCACCCGCAGTCCGTCGGCGATCAGCGCCGACTTGAGGCTCGCCAGCACAACAGGGTCGGCAGCAGTGTCGTAAATCAGCGCGAGTGAGGTGGACGCCGCGTCATCCGGCAGATCCACCAAATCAACGAGCCGTTCGAAACCGAGGGAGAAGCCGGTCGCCGGGACATCGGAACCGAGGAAGCGGCCGATCATGCCGTCGTACCTACCGCCGCCGCCGAGTGAGTAGCCGACCGACGGGTGGGTGATCTCGAAGATTGGGCCCGTGTAGTAGCCCATTCCCCGGACGAGGAACGGGTCGAAGACGATGGCCGGGGCGGCGGAGATGGACGCCTCGGCGGCGATGAGCTCTGCCGGGTCGGCGGCCTCAGCCGCGCGGGAAGCGGAAACAGCGTCACCGAGGGAGGCGAGCTCGGCGATCACGTCGGGATTGACGCCCTCCGGGAGCGCTGCGGTGATGCCTTCGATCCCAAAGGGCAGCGGCTCGGCGACCGGGCGGGCGAAAAATTCGTCGAGAGCGTCGACCGCGGCCGGAGTGGAGGTGCGTTCACGAAGCTCGGCGATGACTCCGTTTGGCCCCACCTTGTCGAGCTTGTCGATGGTGATGAGCACCTGGTCGTACTCGGCGGCGGTGAAGCCCAGCACCTCGAGCATGCCGAGCAGCAGGCGGCGGTCGTTGATGCGAATGGTGCAGCCGTCGAGTCCGAGTGCGGCGAGCGCGGCCGACGTCGCCGCGAGCAGTTCCACCTCGGCGAGCACCCCACTTTCACCGATGATGTCGATGTCGCACTGCACAAACTGGCGGTAGCGACCCTTCTGCGGGCGTTCGGCACGCCAGACCGGAGCGATCTGGATGGAGCGGAACACCGACGGCAACTCTGCGCGGTGGCTCGCATAAAAACGAGCCAGTGGCACGGTGAGGTCGAAACGCAGACCAAGGTCGGCGAGGTCGAGCGCGTCGGTGGCGGCCGCAAAGTTGTCGGGCGTCAGCCCACGCTTGAGCACGGCAAATGCGAGCTTCTCGTTGTCGCCCCCGAGGCCGGCGTGGAGGCGAGAGCTGTCTTCCATCACGGGGGTTTCGATCTCGTCGAAACCGTGGGCGCGGTAGGTGGAGCGGATGACACCGAGCAGACGCTCGCGGCGTGCCTTGTCAGCGGGCAGGAAATCGCGCATTCCGCGCGGAGGGTTGACGGGAGAAGCCATACGTCGATTGTGACGCATCCGGGCACCCCATCTCGTTCTGTCGTCGCGCGCAGTCATCCGCGCGGAGGACTCGGCGGCCCAGTCGACCTCGCTAGGGTGATGCCATGTACACCTCCGACAGCCCCGGCGACGGGATCATTGCGAACAGCGTCAGCCGTTCTTTCGGTGACGTCCACGCCGTGGTCGACGCCAGTTTTCATGCCCGGCCCGGAGAAGTCACGGCGCTTATTGGTCCCAACGGATCGGGCAAAACGACGCTGATGCTGATGCTCGCGTCCCTGCTCCGCCCCGACTCGGGTGAGATCAGCGTGGGTGGCTTCAACCCGATGACTGACACCGCCGCCGTGCGTGCCCGCCTCGGCTGGATGCCCGACACTCTTGGTTCGTGGGCGGCGCTGAGCGTGCGCGCCACGCTGGAAATGACCGGTCGCCTGTATCGGATGGATCGGGATGCCGCGGCAAACCGCACCGCAGCGCTGCTCCTCCTTGTTGGTCTCGAAGATCTCGCCGAACGGCCCACCCGGGTGCTGTCCCGTGGGCAGAAGCAGCGGCTCTCCCTCGCCCGCGCGCTGGTTCACAACCCATCCGTGCTTCTCCTGGACGAGCCCGCGTCGGGACTCGACCCCGTTGCCCGCGTCGAGCTGCGCCAGCTGGTGCGCCGGGTCGCCGCGGAGGGGAAAACTGTTCTCGTCTCCAGTCACGTGCTCGCGGAACTCGACGAGATGGCCGACTCAGCCGTCTACCTCGAGGCCGGTTCCACGGCATCCATGGAAGCGATCGCGCGCACCCGAACTACCACCCGCGTCTGGCGCATGAAGGCGACGGAGCCCCAGGTTCTCCGTGCGGCGCTTCAGGCCGCGGGTATACCGCCCGCCGACATCGTCGAGGACCGCGCCGAGGTGATGGTTCCTCTCAGCGGTGAGGCCGCCGCGGCAGAGCTGCTCGCGCGACTCGTCGCGTCCGGTGTACTCATCAGTACCTTTGCGCCCGCTGTCGGCGATCTCGAACACACCTTCCTCGACCTCAGCAAGGGAACTAACCGATGACCGCCTTTGTCTCCGGAGTCGGAGCGATCCTGTCGCTCGAACTTCGACAGCGTGTGCGCGGCACCGCGTGGTACGTGCTGCTCGGGGTGTTTGTCGCCCTGCTCGCTGTGGTGACCGTTCTTCTCACCTACGCCTACACCGGCTTCGACAACCTGCTCGAGGGCGAGGCGGGCGGCGGTATCTACTCGACCATCATCTACTTTGTGCTGCTGCTCGGCACTCTCGTGGCTCCCGCGTTGAGCGGCAACGCGATCAATGGGGATCGGGAGGCCGGCACCCTCGCGACAACCCAAGTCACTCTCGTCACCACCGGCCAGATTGTCATCGGCAAGTTCCTCGCATCGTGGATCACGGCCCTCGCATTCCTCGCCGCGTCCATTCCGTTCCTGATTTATTCGTCCCTCGTTGGCGGATTGGCGCCCGTCACTATCCTCGTGTCGCTGGTGATTCTCGCCATTGAGCTCGGAGTTGTCGCCGCCGTTGGTGTGGGCCTTTCCGGAATTCTCTCTCGCCCACTGTTCTCAATTGTGCTGACCTATCTCGTGGTCGCGGCGCTGAGCGTCGGAACGCTGATCGCATTCGGTCTGGGTGGCTTTGCCACGCAAAGCCAACAAACCAACACCACGTCCTATGGTGAGTCGTATTCCGAGAGCGGTGACCCGATCTCGTGCACGGATCCGGAAACATACACTCAGACCGTGCCCCGGTTCGACAAGTATTGGGGTGTGCTCGTCGCCAACCCGTACGTCCTTCTCGCCGATGCGGTGCCGACCGCGTACAACTCACAGGGGTACACCGACGACCTGTTTGGCACCATCAAGTACGGGGTGCGCTCCGCCCAGCTGGAGCCCGAACTGAATTACGTCTTCGACGAGTGCGCCCTGGCGGAGACCGGAGTTGATCCGAACGAGATGCCCTCCCAGCGCGAAGTAATCGACTCGACTGTCCCCGGCTGGTTCGTTGGGCTCGTCGCCCATCTGGTGCTCGCGATCGCGGCGCTGCTCGGTGCCTGGGCGCGCACACGCACTCCGATGGGTCGACTGAGCAAGGGCAGCCGTATCGCCTAACTACCTTCGTTAGTCGGCGCGTGGCATCCCGATGATGCCCGCGTCGGCGATGTCGGCTCCTCCGCGTAGCTCCGCCTCGGTGTCGCGGATCTCGTGTTGGAGGTCGCGCAGAGTGCTGCGAAGCGCACGTTCGGCATCGAGCCCGCCGGCGCGGGCCGCCGACACAATTGCCAGGAGCAGGGGTCCGAGTTGGTCTTCGCTCTCCACAACAAGCGCGGCGGGTGCATCCGCATCGATCAAGCCCATCTTCTCGGCGCGACCCAACAATTTGTCGGCGAGCGCCAGCGATGGCATCCCCTGCGGGATTCCGTCGAGAACGCTGTTGCGTGATGGCTTCTCGACACGCTTGAGTTCGTCCCAGGTCGCGCTGACTTCAGCCGCTGTCTCCGCGATAGTGTCGCCGAACACGTGGGGGTGGCGGCCCACCATCTTGGCGATCATGCTCGCCGCGACATCGTCGATTGTAAACTCCTCGCCAAGAGTGTGCTGCGCGAGGTCGGCGTGAAAGATGACTTGGTAGAGCACGTCGCCGAGTTCTTCGATGAGGTCCTCGCGGCTCCCGGCCTCAATCGCTTCAACAAGCTCATGGGTCTCTTCGATGAGGTGCTTGACCAATGACTCATGGGTCTGCTCGCGATCCCACGCGCAGCCGCCGGGACCACGCAAGCGCGCGAGCAGGGCAATGAGGTCATCGAGTTGGGGGTGAAGCGCTTCCGTCATGCTGACCATCCTCGCATCGGCGCTGGCAGGCCGTGCACATACCCACGGGGGACAATGGCGAGGTGCAACTCGCGCTCGTCTCCCTCCTCCTTGTGATCGTCGCCCTCCTTGTGATGCGCGCAGTCTCCCGCGAACGCCGCGAATACGGACGGTTCAAACGACTGCGGAACACCGTGGCCCGCCGCAAGGTGTATCGCCGGTGGCTCCGGGAGTCGTTCTTTATGTTCGGCGGCCTCGCGGCCGTCGTGCTGATCGCGACGTCGCAGTACGTGGCGCCCGTGCTGGCAGACACCCGGGAGTGGTCGCCCATCGCCCGAACCCTCGCTGCAATCGATACTCCGCTCGGCACCGGAATCACGCTTGCCGTGGTCGCTCTTTTGCTCGCCGTCCTTATCCTTCCAATCTTCCTGCTGCGCAATGAAAAGGAAGCCATTCCCACCGTCGGTGACATCGGAGCTTTACTTCCACGCAATCGTGGGGAGCTCGTGTACGGTGCCGCGCTCGGAATCAACGCCGGTGTTGTTGAAGAGCTGCTGTTCCGCTTCGCGCTGCCTGCCCTGCTGTTTGGCATCCTGGGGAATGGGCCCGTCGCTTTCCTCCTCGCTACGCTCTTATTTGGGATGCTGCACCTCTACCAAGGACCGGTTGGAGTACTCACCTCCGCAATACTCGGGCTGGTGTTCTGCGCGATCTACGTGCTGAGTGGTTCAATAGTCCTCGCCGTCGCCGTTCACGCGATCTTCGACCTGCGGTCCCTCCTCCTCATTCCTGTCGTCGTGATGAAAGTGCACCGAGTCGCCACCTGAGTCGCATTCGTCGTCGTCAGACTGGTCTTCGTCGAGGTCAGATTCGTCGAACTCGTCGTACTCGTCGTACTCGTCAAACTCGTCAGTGTTGTAGGACCACGCCGGCAACACTCGGTGGTTCAGCATCCAGTCCAATTCAGCCGCTCGGTGAAAGTTCGGCTCGATGGCGAACGCCTCTGCGAGGCAGAGGGATGCCAGAAATACCCGCCCCGACGCCCAGTGCAGCCAGGCCAGCATGTGCAAGGGTGCGGGCCGCACTGCCTCGTCGGCGCAGGCCACAAGCTGTGTCATGAATGTCACCGCTTGCTCAAGCCGCTCGCGGTCTGGTCGACGCGCTAGCCCGTAGATGAGTTCATGGATCTGCGGCCTGAACCAGTCCGGTTCGCTCCGAACCAACTCTTCCCACAAGCGAAACCCCGTGTGTTCGTCGCTTGCCCACTGCAACAGCATCAAGTCGCTCGTCACAGGATCCTGGGTAGCCAACAAGAAGAAGCCCGCGAACTGCCTAAAATGCATGGCCTCGAAATCCAACGCCTCCTCCGACAGAACCCGGACTATCGAGCTGTGTGGGTTCGGGGATGCGGCAACATCCTTCTCTCGAAGGTCTATTTCGCGGCGCACCCGCTCGAAGACTGCCATCACGTGAGCTCTCATGTCCTGAATGGCGTCGGGGATCCGTGACGCCACGACAGGCGAGTCGAATATTCGTCGAAGCTCTGCCGGCAGTTGCGCGGCGATATTTGTGTCCGCCAAGTCGGCAAGGGAGTACCCTCCGCGCGGAACGTCTGGGTCGAAGTAGGGCGCCCAGCCGTCGCTTGCCCTGCAGAGAACGCCCTTGAGCGTGAACTGCGAATGATTGATCGTTCGCCTGAGTTCCGCGACCAACTCGGAGTGGGGTGGTGTGCCCGTTGCACCGAAGGCGTCGTCGGTCACAACAAAAACCATCACACCATCAGCCGAGGGAAGTTTGCCGAGCATACCCATGCCAACGCGCGACAGGCGTTTGTACACAAGCGCAGATCGAGCGGTGGGTTTGGGCAGATCAAGCCGGACAGCGCCGTGCGTTCGATTACCGCTGAACGCGAGCAACACGACGCTATTGCGCGGGTGCTCGCCGAGCAAATAGGGCATCAGTTCGAGGAGCCCCGCGTCGGTCACGTCCCTGACTATCGTTTCCATGCAGGCAACTCTGAACGGCTCTTGCGGCTCGCCGGGATCCATTTCCCACTCTGTGAATAGATGCCGGAATCGTCCCCCTGTGAGCGACGAACCCTGCCGACATGGACTGACACACCCTCGTGGGCACCGGCCGCGTCATCCTCACATTTCCACACAATGGTTTTCCTTCAGCGCACCGTCGGTGGCACCTGACAAGCTGTTCCGGTGTTGGAAACTGAAATGACCGAGACGCGGGCTGCCGCCGTCGACATTCTTCGAACCCTTGTGGGGCGCGATGACGCCGACTTCCATGACGGGCAGTTCGAGGCGATCTCTACCCTTGTTGACGAACGCAGCCGCGCGCTTGTGGTCCAGCGCACCGGGTGGGGTAAGTCCGCGGTGTATTTTGTCGCCACCCTGTTGTTGCGCCGTCAAGGTGCCGGGCCCAGCATTCTTGTCTCTCCCCTGCTCGCGCTGATGCGTGATCAGATCGCCGCCGCAGCCCGAGCCGGGGTGCGCGCCGTGGCCATCAACTCCACCAATGCGCACGAGTGGGACGATGTGCAGGGTCAGCTCGCTCGTGACGAAGTCGATGTTCTCCTGGTCTCTCCCGAGCGACTCAACAACCCGGCGTTCCGGGACAATCAACTTCCCGAACTAGTGCGCCGCACGGGCATGCTCGTCGTAGATGAGGCGCACTGCATCTCGGACTGGGGCCACGACTTCCGTCCCGACTACCGTCGCCTGCGCGACCTCATCAGC
>Ga0247808_10001129_pt1 | contig 12924 bp, 13 predicted proteins | sample UWRJL089202R1_FD_179914 | JGI IMG/M metagenome (GOLD analysis project Ga0247808, IMG submission 179914) | Plant litter microbial communities from Arlington Agricultural Research Station in Wisconsin, United States - UWRJ-L089-202R-1 | ecosystem: Environmental > Terrestrial > Plant litter >... | reverse complement strand
CTGAGCTACTGCAATGCCGGCTATGTTCTGCTCGGGCGCATCGTCGAGGTGCTGCGCGGCACGGTGTGGGACCAGGCGCTTGCCGACCACATCTTCACTCCCCTCGGCCTCGAGAACATCATCACGAAGGCCAAGGACGCACCTCTCTACCGCACCGCCGTCGGGCACATCCCCACCGGCCAAGAGGCGCCGAAGTATGCGCCGGCTCCGGTGTGGTCGCTCACCCGTTCCCTTGGACCGGCGGGGCTCATCACCGGCACGGCGACGAGTCTCCTCACCTGGGCGGCCGCCAATCTGCGTGACGGACTGGGGCTCAATGGCGCCCGCATCCTCAGCGACGAATCCGCGCGACTCATGCGAGAGCGCAGGGCCGATCTGACCGGACTGAACAGCATCACGACCGGCTGGGCGTCGGGATGGCTTCTGGAGAAGTGGGGATCGGAGACCGCGGTCGGGCATGACGGCACGACGTTGGGCCAGGCCGCTTTCCTCGACACCTTCCCCACCCGCGGACTCGCAATCGCCGTGCTCGGAAACTCGCCGGGAACACCGGCATTCGAACGCGAGTTCAAGGCGGCCGTCGCCGCTGAACTCGGCCTCACCGCGCCGGACGAGGATCCCGTCGACTACGGCATCCCCATGGACGCCGACGCGATCATCGGGACCTACGAGTCCGCGACCCAGCGCTTCGTGCTGACCGACCCGGGCGACGGCAACCTCGCCGTGCGGTTGTCGCCGAAGTCCGCGCTCGGCGGCGTCGAGTCTGCGGCCGAGATCGCCGTCATGCGTCCCAACGGCCCCGATCGCTTCATCACGGAGCTGCTCGGCTACGTCTTGGAACTTTCTATCGTGCGGGACGACGACAAGCAGTACCTCTACATGTCGCGCCTCTTCGAGAAGGTCGCGTAGTTACGCCCCGGGGGTTCGGCCTGCTTCGCATCGCCCGGCCCCCGTGGCGACTCTCTCCCGCTTGGGCGCCTCATTGCCCAGCCCCCTGTGCACCTTGAACACCACGACCGGAATCAGCACGAGCGACCGCAGGTCGAACAGCGCGTGCACCTCGATCGCGATGACGATGCTGCCGGTCGCGAGGTAGATGGTCATAAACGCGGTGCCGAGGATGACGGATCCGATGATGCCGGGCAGCCCCTGATAGATATGGAGAAGACCGAAGATCAGGATGCTGGCCGTCACCGCGGCTACCGCACTCCCGGTGACGCCGAAGATGAGCGCCGGCAGGGCCAGGCGGAAGAGCAGTTCTTCGACGAGGCCGGCGTTGATCGCGAGGGCCGCGCCGTACTTGAGCTCTGCGCGGTTGCGGGGGGAGCAGCGCCTGAACGTCGCCGATGGCGGGCACGTCGGCCTGGCTGTCGATCTCGCGGCGGGGGAGAAAGATGCCGAGCACCGCGCCGCCCCCGATGAGGATGACGAGCGCTGCCGTGATGGCGGGGCCAAGCCAACCGCTGTCCGCGAAGGCCTGCTTCGAGCCGGCCACCCACGGTCACTCATCGACGGCGCTCGCGAACGGCTCCACGAATTGCCAGCTCATAACAAGCACGATCACGGCGGCTCCGCCAAAGTTGACGAACGACTGCCGCAGCCACTTGCGGAACGTCTTCTGACGCCGCTTCGTCGACCGTGCCCGCTCGAAGCTGGCGTAATCGCGCCGGTTTTTGCGGAGGGCGTTCCAGGTCATGAAGGCGACGAGGGCGATGAAAACGGCGCCGAGGGCCTTCTGAAACCTGATGTATGCTCGAGCAAACTCTAATCAGGAAGTTGTCGAGCAAATGCAGGCACAATCGCACCTCGAGTTATTCGCTCGCCTCACTATGGCCAGTATCGACGTAGAGCTCCAGGATGAGTTCGCCACTGTGATGGCATTTCTCGAAGAGAATCCAGAGTCCGCGCGCATGCGCCGTCTCAAGAATCCACCGGCGAGAGGTAGTGAGGCTCACGTGACATATGAGGCGATTCGATTCTCGCAAAGTCGTCAGCCCCGGTTTCCCCGTCGGCCGACCACGATTCCTGACCCGGCGGTGTCGAGGGTGCTTGGGTCATATTTCGACGTTGAGCCAAGCCGCCTCGACGATGCAAAGGTGGAACACCAGTTGTCGATGGCAGCGGAAAACCTCGTTGGCGATCTTCTCGAACGGTACATTTCGAAGAGTGTCAAACAGGATGGCTGGGTGTGGTGTTCTGGAGAGGCGGCGAAAAGCATTGATTTCGTTCGGCGGGGGCGGGACGAGGGCCATGCCTGGGAGTCCCTTCAGGTGAAAAATCGGGACAATTCGGAGAACTCATCCAGCGCTGCCATTCGGAACGGCACATCTATCAGGAAGTGGCATCGAACCCGCTCCAAAACGGGCGAGACGCAATGGGATTTGTTCCCGGCTAAGACGTCAGTCCCACTTACTGAGCCGGGCTTTCTTGACTTTATTGATGAATACTTCGCGGGACATGCGCATTGAAATTTTGATCGCAACGGCGTCCGTGATGGGCTTGATCGAAGTGCGGGGGTTCTGCGTCAGCCGAGAGATCAGTCGGTTGCAGGATGGTCGGGCAACGCAACGCCGGCCACCGGTTCTGAACGGATCATTTGCCTTTCTATAGACGGGTCACGCTTATCACCTCGTGATGGATGAAGCGCAGCCCCCAATAGAGGAATGTGCCAATCGAATTTGATCAGTTCGAGCATTGCCCATTCTCTAACAAACGAGAGAACCGGCGGCCGGTTTGGTGTGACTCGCCGAACGCGCATCTACCCTGGCTCGTTTCGGACGTCTGCTCAGCGACCCTCGCCATTGCGATTAATTTGCGATACCCCGAGAGTTGAGCCCGCGAGGCGCAGAACCTGATGTATATTCAATCAACCTGTATAGAAAGTGTTGGCCAAATGTCTGCGCAATCGCACCTAGAACTGTTTGCACGAGAAGCAATTGCCGCTCACGACGACCGCTTGGAAGAGGAGTTCGTGACGCTCATTGCTTTTTTGGAAGCTCACCCTGAGCTCGCGCGAACGCGGCGCGGAAAAAACGCCCCGCAACTGGGTACCAATGCCCATGTCTTGGTCGAGGCGCATCGTTTCTTTATGAGTCGTCAGTTGCGCCGCCCAAGCGTTCCGGCGACAATCCCCGATGTGGCTGTCTCCAAAGTACTCGAAGCGCATTACGGAGTCGCCTCATCGGATCTCGACCGCGTTAAGGGTGAACATCTGCTGTCAATGGCAGCGGAAGGTTTCGTGGGAGATTTGCTTGAGCGATACATTGCCGCCAATGTTCGAGACCATGGTTGGATCTGGTGTTCAGGCGAGGCGGTGAGGCATGTGGATTTCGTACGCCGCGGGAACAGTCCGGGAGCTCCCTGGGAAACCCTTCAGGTGAAAAACCGGGACAATTCGGAGAATTCCTCCAGTTCCGCTATTCGCATCGGAACGACTATTCAAAAGTGGCACCGGACTAAGTCGAGAACCGGGGAAGCTTGCTGGCACACGTTTCCAGCCAAGACTTCAAAGCCGCTCAATGAGACCGGTTTTCTGCGGTTCATTGATGATTATTTTAGTCACCTCAACGAATTCAAATATTCAACGGCGTGATATCGAAGTATTCACTGCACCATATTCGTCCGCGCTACCTAGTCGAGCCGCAACGCTAGCTATTTGCATGGACAAGGCCGACTCGCGGAGTTCGCTTTGTCGGGACGTCCTCGTCCTCCACCCAGGTCAAATCACTCGTCTTGCGATATCGCGAGTATGGAAAGTTTGGTAATTCGTCCCAAACATGACCGGAGTCGTGCATCTTTATTGCTTTCCCGATCGCCTCGCCTAGTGAAAGCGGAACCGCATTTCCTACCTGTTTGTACTGATCGCTCAACTTTCCTAAGATTTCCCAAGAGTCAGGGAACTCTTGTATGCGTTTGTATTCTTCGATACTCAGTGGGCGATCCAAATCGGGATGTGCTAGGTCAGTCGCAGGCATCGTCGGATTAGTGACCAGCGTTGGTGCTGGTTTGTCCCAATTGAGACGCCGAAGAAAACCAGTTTTCCCCCCGCCCAGGAAATACGACTTCCCAAGCGCTTCCTTCTGAAGATCTTCCGGGAGGTGTCGCCAATGCTGACCCGACGTCAATAGCCGGTAGTACTTAAGTCGTGCTTCCGGGAATTCGACATGGTGGTGCTGGACATCTTCGAGGCCCTGAGTAGCGTCACGAAATGTGCGCCACGCTGGAAGGTTAAAGGTCGGATCATTCGAATGAGTTGGGGGCAGGTGCGGCACTCGCCCAGTGGATCGGCTGCAGATCAAGACGACACGTTCCCTAATCTGCGCGCTTCCATAGTTTGCGGTGTTGTACAAATTGAACGAAACGTCGTATCCATGGCTGGTCAAAAGCCGAGTCGCATATGTAAGTGCTCCACCTCGCTTCCCTGCCAGATCAGCTGCAAGGGGATCGACTGGCTCCCCTTCTTCAGCTTTCGCAATCGGCATTGAGAGGAGCCCGCGGACATTCTCGAGGATTGCGTAGCGAGGCTGCAGCTCTCCAATAAGCTCGATGAAACGTAGAAACACATTCCCGCGTTTGTCCGCAAATCCACGCCTCGCACCAGCGGTACTGAAGGACTGGCAGGGTGGCCCACCAGCAATAACATCGATTTCTTCTTCGGGCTTGAGGCCCGCTAGCTCGCGAATCTCTGAAGCGGAGTAATCCCAGATGTCGCCGAGCAACGGCAATTCGGGGCGATTCCGCGCGATAGTTTGACGTGACGCTCGGTCGAATTCACAAGCCAAGATGGTCTGCATGCCAGCCCGTTCGAGCCCCTGGTCGAGACCCATTGCACCCGAGAAGAAACTGAGCACTCTCATCGGGTGCACAGCTAGCCGGTCGGCGGCGACTACGGGCGCAATGTTCTCTGCGACCTGGTTTTCATGGGTGGGACTATTTACGAGCACTGACCAACGGTACATCGAACCCACGTTAGACCCCGGCCCGAAGCGCACAATTCGTCTCGTTGCCGCTCGAACAATATTGAGGTTCCGGGTACCTGTTCGTCTGCGCAACCGAAAGCTGCCGAGGCCGGCGTTCGACGGAATCACGCGCGCCGACGTGCGGAGTCTGCTTGAAGTCGGGAATGCGCAGCCCCACCCGCGAATTACCTTCCGAGGGGACATCCGCCCCCTGCAGAAGGAATGAGCGCCGCGTGAGCAATACCGTCAGCCGCAAAGACGTCGGCTTCAGGTCGGAGCGGGGGCCGATACTTATCGCGCTTATGCTCACGACCGGGCTCGTGGCGATCGACTCGACGATTCTCGCGACAGCGGTGTCATCCATCGTCGACGATCTGGGCAGCTTCAGCCTCTTCCCCTGGCTCTTCTCGATCTACCTACTCGCACAGGCGGTCTCGGTTCCGATCTACGCGAAGCTCAGCGACATGGTGGGGCGCAAGCCGATCGTGCTCATCGGCATCGGGCTGTTTCTGGTCGGGTCGATCCTGTGCGGGTTCGCGTGGAGTATGCCGGCGCTGATCGCGTTCCGGGTCATCCAGGGTCTGGGTGCCGGGGCGGTGCAGCCGATGTCGGTCACGATCGCCGGCGACATCTACACAGTCGCCGAGCGCGCCAAGACGCAGGGCTACCTCGCGAGCGTGTGGGCGATCTCGTCGGTCGTCGGCCCGACCCTCGGCGGGGTGTTCTCACAGTTCCTGTCGTGGCGCTGGATCTTCTTCATCAACGTTCCGCTGTGTCTGATCGCGGCGTGGATGATCTACACGCACTTCCACGAGACGGTCGAGAAGAAGCGGCACAAGGTCGACTTCCTCGGCGCATCGCTGCTGGCGGCGTCGCTGTCGTTGCTGATCCTGGCGGTGCTCGAGGGCGGCCAGGCTTGGGCGTGGAACTCGCCGCAGAGCATTGGGGCGTTCGCGCTGGGCGCGATTCTGCTCGGCCTGTTCGTCTGGGCGGAGTCGAAGGCTGAGGAGCCGGTTCTGCCTCTCTGGGTATTCTCGCGCCGCCTGCTGCTCACGACCTCCCTCATCGGGCTGGGTGTCGGCGCGGTGCTGATCGGGCTGACGTCGTATGTTCCGACCTACCTCGAGCGCACGATCGGAACCCCGCCGATCGTCGCCGGCCTCGCGCTCGCCGTGCTGACCATCGGCTGGCCGATCTCGGCGTCGCAGTCGGGGCGGCTGTACCTGCGGTTCGGGTTCCGCACGACGGTACTCATCGGGCTCGTATTCGCGGTGGTCGGCTCGGTGGCGCTCGCCGTGACCGCGCAGACGCCGGTGCTCTGGTTCGTCGCCCTGTGCTGCTTCGTGATCGGTCTCGGCATGGGCCTCATCGCCGTGCCCTCGCTCATCGCGGCGCAGTCGTCGGTCGAGTGGAACGAGCGTGGCGTCGTCACTGGAACGAACCTGTTCGCCCGCTCCATCGGCAGCGCGGTGGGCGTCGCCATTTTCGGCGCGCTGGCGAACGCCATCTTCTTGGCGGCAGGAACCGAGACGGATGTCGCGGTCGTCGAGCAGGCCTCCGGTGTCGTGTTCATCGGCGTCGCGGTGGCCGCCGTGGTGACGGTCGTCGCCGCGATCGCCATGCCGCGTAAGGCGCGCGTGGTGACCGGGGCGGCGGCTGCGGCCTAGTGCTCCGCGAGGAGGCGGTTCACGCCCCGACGGTAACCGCTACGGGTGAACGATGATCTTCACCGCGGTCTCGTTGCGGTTGATCAGCGTATCGAAGCCCTCGCTGATGAGGTCGTCGAGCGCGATGCGTCCGGTGATGAACGGCGCGAGGTTCACCTTGCCCTCCTGCACGAGCTTGATGGTGGCCTCGTGGTCGCGCACGTAGGCGATCGTTCCGCGCAGGTCGATCTCCTTGAGCACGAGCTTCTGCATGTCGAGCACGGCGGGCTTGCCCCAGATGGAGACGTTCACGATCACACCGGTCGGCTTGATCGCGTCGAACAGCATGTCGAGCACGACGTTCACGCTGGAGCACTCGAACGCGACATCCGCCCCGACGCCGTTCGTGAGCTCGCGCACTTTCTCGGCCACGTTCTCCTCACTCGGGTCGATCACGTGGTCGGCGACGCCGCTCTCGATCGCCTTCGCCTTGCGCGCGCCACTCAGCTCGGACATGATCACGGTCACGCCCGACGCCTTGAGCACCGCGGCGAGCAGCAGGCCGATCGGGCCGGCGCCGCCGATGAGGGCAACATCGCCGGCTTTGGCTCCGCTGCGCACGAAGGCGTGGTGTCCCACGGAGAGCGGCTCGATCAGCGCGGCCTCGTCGAGCGGGATGTCGCCGATGGGGTGCACCCAGCGCTCGTCGACGACGATCTTCTCGCTCAGTCCGCCGCCACCGCCGGCCAGCCCGATGAAGCCCATCTTGACGCACAGGTGGTAGTTGCCGGCCAGGCAGGGTGCGCACTCGTTGCAGACGAAGTACGGCTCAACCACCACGTTCTCGCCCACGCTCAGGCCGGTGACGCCGTCGCCGAGAGCGGTGATCGTTCCCGAGAACTCGTGGCCGAGGGTGACGGGCTCCTCCTCGTGGGAGAGCGGATGCGGGTGCCCCGCGGCCGGAATGAAGATCGGACCCTCGAGGTACTCGTGCAGATCGGTGCCGCAGATGCCGCACCAGGCGACGTCGATCGCGACCGCGCCCGCCCGCAGCTCCGGCTCGGCGATGTCTTCGATGCGGATGTCGTTCGGACCGTGGAACCGTGCTGCCTTCATTGGCTTCTCCTCTGGGAAACGGAAGTTCTCTCGAGACGATCATCCGCCCACGGGGTGAATGAGGCGAGAGCCAAAGGTCCCGGCTTTGCTTGGCGCTCCAGTTCTTCGAGCTAGCAGGCGCCCCACATGCCCACCATCGACGAGCTCGCGAGCGACGCCTCGGTGCTGAGGCGGTCGCGGTAGGCGACATTCGGCTCGTAGTGCAGTTCCTCCGCCGCGCCCTGCTTGACCATCTCGAGGTTGATGAAGGTGCCGCCCTCGGTGAACAGGTAGAGCAGCGAGCGTCCGTACTGGTCGAGCGGTTCGATGTCGGGGGACGCGAGCACGGCGGTGCCCTCCGGAAGCAGCGTTCGGAGGAGCGCTGTGGCCTCGTCGCCGTAGCACTCGAGGTTGTCGCCCACCTCAGGAGTGTCGATGCCGGTGAGCCGCACCTTGAGGTTGGGGTCGGCGGCGGTGTTGAGGAAGAGCGTGTCTCCATCGTGCACGTAGTTGACTGTGGCTGGGTAGGCGTTCGCGGGGATCGGGATCGGGATCGATTCGGTGGTATCCGTCGCCGGGGCGGGTTCCGGCTGCGTGCCGATGTCGGTGACGAGCCACTCGGGGAAATCGGCGCAGCCGGAGATAGATGCGACCGTCAGCGCCGCCAGAGTTGCAGCGACCAGGCGCCGCCTCATCGGCTGCCTTCCGCGTCCACGTCGAGACGCCACTCGGCGAGGAACTCGATGACGGTCTTTGTACGCAAGTCCTCTTCGACCTGGGCCAGCAGGATCTCGGGGGAGCCGACATCCGCTGGGGTTCGCATGATCTCGGCACCGGACTCGCGACGGTAGACGACGAGGTCGGCGCCAGCGGAAGTGTCGCCGAGGGCCGCGCCGACGATCATCTTGATCCAGTGGACGACGAGCGCCCAGCCTGCGGCCTTGTGGGGGAGGAGCTCGGCTCGGAGGTAGTTGGCGGCGGGGTCCATGAGTAAAGGTTAGGGCTTACTCCGTCGGCTGCCGCTCCACCGTCGAGGCCTGGAACCCTGCGAGGATTGGGTCATGACTGCGGCCACGAACCCCAAGCTCGACGAACTTGTTGCCATCACCGCGAAGCTGCGCGCTCCCGGCGGCTGCGCCTGGGACGCCGAGCAGACCCATGAGTCGCTCGTGCAGTACCTCGTCGAGGAGAGCTACGAGCTCATCGACGCGATCGAGAGCGGCACGCGGGAAGACCTCATCGAGGAGCTCGGCGACGTGCTCTACCAGGTGGTGTTCCACGCCGACATCGCCGCGCACACGGTGGGCGAGGACTTCACCCTCGAGGACGTGGCGGCCAATATGACGGCCAAGATGATCAGCCGCCATCCGCATGTTTTCGGAGACGACGAGGCCAAGGCGGCCATGAACATCCAGAGCGGCGACGACGTCGTGGGCATGTGGGACGAGCTGAAAAAGGCCGACAAGCCGCACCGCACGAGTGTGCTTGACGGGATTCCGCAGGGCATGCCGGCGCTCGCCCTGGCCGACAAGGTGCTCGGTAAGGCGGAGAAGATCGGCATCATCGATGCGGATGCGCCGGGTGCGCTGCCGCTCGAGACCGAGGAGGAGCTCGGGGGAGTGCTGCTCGCGATCGTGACCAGCGCGCGGCTCAAGGGCCTCGACTCGGAGCGTGCGCTGCGCACCGTGCTGCGCTCGCTGCAGCAGGAGATCCGCGAGGTCGAGGCGGAGGGCGCGCTCGGCGCCGTGGACGCCGGTGTGATCGGCTTCGAGACGGAGGACTAGCCTCGAGGCATGTCATGGGCGACGGATGAGGGCACTCGTCGCTCGATGCTGGGCAACAAGGCCCGCGACACCAAGCCCGAGCTGGCGGTTCGCCGGCTGCTGCACGCCCACGGGTTTCGGTACCGGGTCAATTTCCGTCCGAGTCGCGAGATCCGGCGCACGGCCGACATCGTGTTCACCCGGCGTCGCGTCGCGGTGTTCATCGACGGCTGCTTCTGGCACGGATGCCCGCTGCACGGCACCTCGCCCACGGCGAACGCCGACTACTGGGGGCCGAAGCTCGCGCGCAACGTGGAGCGCGACCTCGAGACGACCGCGCTGCTGACGGCCGCCGGCTGGACGGTGCTGCGCTTCTGGGAGCACGAGAATCCGGCGGATGTCGCGGCTCTCGTCGAGCGGACGGTATCTGTCTAGCCTCTCCTCCACTTCTCCACAGGCTCGGGTATTTCTGCACCGAATTGCCCGATTCGCTGTCGAACGTACGTTCGAGATGGGAAAATTGATCCATGCAAACGACCCCGGCCTCCGACCTCACGCAGCAGTTCACTGCTGCCGTGACGGCGCTGTCCGCGGTGTCGAAGAGCGTCATCGATTTCCGGGCAGCGGATGACGCGGCTCTCGTCGAACTGAGCCGGCTCGCCGCTCAAGAGAAGCAGCTCGCCGAGGCGCACCTCGCTCTGATCGCGGGCGAGATCGCCGCCCGCTCCACGCGGGAGATGGGGCATTCCGGGCTCGCCCAGCGCAAGGGTTTCCGCAGCCCGGAGGAGTTCGTGAAGGTGGTCACCGGGTCAACCGGGCGGGAGGCCATCTCCGCGGTGCGGGTCGGGCGGATCGTGCGCGACGCGTCTCTCGAAGGGGAGGCCGATCCGGTGACGGGGGAGGCCTTCGAGGCGCGGGAGCCGTGGCTGGCCGCGGTCGCCTCCGCGGTCGGGGCGGGGCGTCTGTCGGTCAACGCCGCGGATGCGATTCGGGCGGGGCTCGGAGTGCCCTCCGACAACGTGACGGCCGCGCAGCTGGCCGGCGCGGCAGAGGAGCTGTGTGTCGAGGGTGTGATCGTGGATCCCGACCGTCTGCAGAAGCGTGCGCGGGAGCTCCGCGACGAGCTGGACGAGCAGGGCATCGCCGATCGTGAGCGCGAGCGTTTCGAGAAGCGGTCGCTGCGGCACTTCCGGCAGGCCAATGGGATGGGACGGGTCATCTGGGATCTCGACCCCGAGAGCTACGCGAACTTCATCGAGCTGTACGACCGAGCCACGTCGCCGAAGCGCGGTGTGCGGTTCGTCAGCGGCGAGCAGAAGGAGAAGGCGGAGCGCATTCTGGCGGATCCGCGCAGCATCGAGCAGCTGGCCTCGGACACGATGCTCGGCCTCCTGCGGGCGGGCGCGACGCGCGACTCGAGTGAGCTTCTGGGAAGCGGCGGTGCCTCGATCCGGGTGCTGGTGACGCGCGCCTCGCTCGATGGTGGCGGCAAGCGCGGCGGCAGCGGGCACGGGCACATCGAGGGGATCGCGGAGCCGATCTCGATCGAGACGATCGAGCGGCTCGCCTGCGACGGTGGCACCACGAGTGTCGAGTTCGACGAGTCGGGTCATCCTCTCGATGTCGGGCGCGAGCAGCGCTTCTTCACCAAGAAACAGAGAATCGCCCTCGCCGTCAGGGATGGCGGGTGCATGTTCGGAGTCTGCGAGCGGCCACCCTCCATGACGGAGGCCCACCACATCAAGTTCTGGGCTCGAGACGGCGGCATGACCGACATCAAAGACGGGATCTGTCTGTGCAAGTTCCATCACCTGCTGATGCACAACAACGGGTGGGAGATCGAGCGCGTGGGTGACGAGTACTTCCTGATCCCGCCGCTGAGCATCGACGTCGCGCAGTCGCCGGTGCTGATGCCGAGCAAGAGTGCAGGGTTGAGAGACCTGCGGCGGGAGGCCGGGTGATGGCAGTTCCGAATTTCGGCGGGATGAACGGTTTGAGCGACGAGAAGGCGAGAATGACTCCATGCGGATATTCATGAGGGCCTGGCGGTATGTCTTCGACCACTCGGAGATCCCGTCGAACGCCCCGGCCGCTCTCGACGACAGCCGGCTTCGTTGGTCGGCGTTCGCCTTCCTCGTACCGTTCGTGGTGACGCTGCCGTGGGCCATAGTCGGACCGAGGATCGACGTCGGGATCGACGAAGAACTGACCGCCCTCATCGGAACCGGCGTCACCATCGTGATCTTCGGAGTGAGCCTCATCGCGGCGTTCTGGTTCACGCACGGCAGAGCGGATGCTCGCTTCCTCGCTATCCGTGAGACTGCGAAGGGGCCCGCTATTGCCGCCGGGTACGAGTTCCACGATTCGTTCCCGCCGCCGTTGCCCGCCACCTCTGAGGCCGTGTTCTATGCGTCCCGCTACCCGTTGGTACCCGAGCGCCTGACGCAGGTGTTCACCGGAACCAGTGGCGGTCGACGGTTCACTGCCGGTCACCTCCAGGGTGTCGAGGTCTTCCGCACGACGGGTCGACGAGCACGGATTCCTCGCAGCGAGAACATCGTCCTGGTGGCTCTGCCGTCACCCTTGCCGGAACTCAAGCTGCGCGACCGTAGCGCGTCCACCACGCGCGACTACGGGTACACGCTGCCCTCGGCGCCGAGTGGCGACGCCGCGGTCGATGCCCGCTGGGACGTGCAGTCGCACCACCCCGAGCTCGTGCAGCAGTTCATGACGCCGGAGATGCGGGCGTACCTGATCGGCGTCCCCTTCGTACCGTGCACGATAGTGATCCGAAACGGCTATCTGATCGCGTGCCGCGACCCGCGGGGCGACTTCGAATCGATCACCGAACGCCTGGCTATCGTGGGCGGACTCATCGATCGCGTTGCGGCCGCGCTGTGGGAGCGCGATACGACAGATCTCGAAGCCGGTGCCGGCGCGCTGGAGCCGTGGGCCGCTCCGACGATCAGCCGCCCGTTCCGGCGGTAGTGGCGCTCCGACGTTTGGCCGGCCGTCGCGGCGGTAGTGGCGCTGCGATGTTTGGCTGGCCGTCGCGGCGGTAGTGGCGCTGCGACGTTTGGCTGGCCGGTTCGGCGGTAGGGGCGCTCCGACGTTTGGCCGGTTGTTCCGGCGGTGGGGCAGCCTCGACGTTTGGCCGGCCGTTTCGGCGGGGGGCCGCCTTGATGATCGGCCGATCGCTTCCGGCGGTAGAGCCGCTCGGGCGATCCGTCGACAGTTCCGGCGGTGGCTTGTGACCGCGGCCTATGCCACCCGGCTTCCTCGGGGGAGGCGACCGGCGGGCGTCGTTGTGCGCTGCTTGGCCCAGTAGAGGGCCCCGACGGCGAGAGCGAGGTGGATCAGCATTCCGATGAACCAGCCGGGCACGGTCGAGTCGATGGTCTCCTGGGGCGTCTTCGCGATCTCGTCGGGGGAGTCGGAGCACGCGTCGTAGACGGTGTCGAC
>Ga0247808_10001128_pt1 | contig 12926 bp, 10 predicted proteins | sample UWRJL089202R1_FD_179914 | JGI IMG/M metagenome (GOLD analysis project Ga0247808, IMG submission 179914) | Plant litter microbial communities from Arlington Agricultural Research Station in Wisconsin, United States - UWRJ-L089-202R-1 | ecosystem: Environmental > Terrestrial > Plant litter >... | reverse complement strand
TATCCGGATCCGTCGGATCGGGATGGTGATCGACAGTCTGATCATCGAGCAGTGCGAGCCGCTGGGCATCAAGCACCACGAGTTCATTCTGCTGATGGCGCTGCGGCGCATCGGGGAGCCCTACGTGCTGCGGCCGAGTGACCTGTTGCGGATGTACAGCGTGACGTCCGGGACTGCCACCTACCGCCTGGACCAGCTCGTCAAGCGCGATCTCGCCGCGCGGGAGCCTGATCCCAAGGATCGCCGCGGGTACCTGATCCGGCTCACGCCGCATGGCAAGCAGGTCGTGGACGACATCTTGGGCCGGCTCCGGACGCTGTTCGGCGAGCGGATCCAGCCGTTGGCGGAGATCCCAGGCGGGCTCGGCGTGCTGGAGAGCGGCTTGCGGCTCTTCGAGACATGCCTGCTTGCCGCGCCGCGGCAGTGAAGCGGTCCCGGGTCCAGGCAACGATATCCCGTCGCCATTGACCACCGCTTGACGCGTCACCCGCGCGTTCCCGTGCCTGTCCTGTCGTATGACCGCAGATCGGGCACCTGAACCACCCAGCGTCCCGTTGTGTCGCAGTCCTCCTTCTTCTGGCCGATGTCCGCGCGACGCCCTGGGCCTAGATTCGCCGGATGCACATTCAGCGCTTCCGGCAGGCCAGGTCTGCCTTCCAATGCCTTGGGAGATCCGCACGCGACTCGGCAGTCCACCCTGACCGGCCTGGCGTGCCGCCGCATTCAGCCGCCGGCGTCCAGGCGCCCGTCGATGGGGGGGTCCGGTCGTGGATGGACGAAGCGTCGCTGTTCAGTCGCGCCATCCTCGCAACGGCGCAGCGCCATGCGACAGGAGACAGGGCCCCATGAATCAGCAGCGATGGATGCGCGAGTTCGTCCGTATCGTCGAGATGTGCGGTCTGGCGGACAACCCGCTCGGCTTCGCTCAGGTCCCGGCAGCGGCGGCGAGCACATTGCGGGCATTGGAGACCCGGCTCGGCATGCAGATCTTCCAGGACGGGCCACCTCGCCCGTTCCTGACCCCGGCCGGCAAGCAGTACCTGGCGTCCTCGCTGGCCACCCTCTCCCGAGCAGACCCTGTCGATGGGCTTGACCGCGAGCTTCGCGGCCACGTCCGGATGTGCGTTCCAGCGGCATTCGCGGTCCATCAGGTCGCCAAGCACATGTCACGCTTCCATGCACGCTTCCCTTTTGTCACGGTGCAGGTTGGCTCCCTCTGCGACCCCCCCCTGAACGAGGGCGCGCAGGACCTGATCATTGCGGTGGGAGACCTACCGCCGGGCGATCATGTCGTGCAGCACCTGGCACACAGCGAGGTGGTGCTGTGTGCATCACCGGACTATCTCGACCTGAGAGGCCGCCCCGTGCAACCGAGCGATCTGCCAGACCATGCCTTGCTGCTGCCCCAGGCCAGGTCGGAGCGCGACGGGGGCCTCCAGCTGTATCTCGGTGCTCGTCGCGACACGCTGACGTCCGAGGCGGCATTCCGTCTCGGGCCAGGGGTCACGGCGCCATTGATCTGTGCGGATGCAGACATGGCCTATGCGAGCGCCCTGGCCGGCCTTGGCATCTGCTGCCTGCCGTCCTTCGTCATCGAAGATGCGCTCCTGGAGAGTGCCCTGGAGCGCGTGCTGCCCGGGTGGAACGCCGGTTGCCTGACACTGTGGACGGGCAGGCCGGCGCGGGCGCGCCCGACGCAGGCTGCGCAAAGGACGCTGGACTTCCTGCTCGCCGTGTTCGGCGCGCGCCATGGCGACCCCTGGCTTCGAATTGCCGGCTGCGAGACCGTCGCGCCATCGCCCTGAAGCACGCCTCGACGGCGCTGGGGGTGTTGAAGGGTCGCGATGCGTCCCGCGCCGTGAGCCCGCTTGAGCTTTTGGTGCAGATGTGAGCGATGCGTCGCGGGGGGCGCGCCTGCGATCGACCGACCGGAGGCCCCCGCGAGAGGCCCGTGGATTCGATGGCAGCAATGCGTCTGCGGTGCATCGCTCCGGCTGTTCTCGCGCCGTCGTGGGCATCTTGGCGCCCATTTCACGAAACAAGGTCTGCATGGACCTGCCGACGCCCTTGGCGCCAGCGGTGACCAGCACACGCTTTTTTGAGAGTTCGAGGCCGACGGCCCCTCGCCGCATCGCAGCTGACTGGATGAGGAGCTTGCCCGGCCTGTCGCACGAAGGCGCCCCGACCCATCTTGCGGCGCAGCTTGTGGGCATGCTGCTCGAGAGTGCCTCTGCTGATATCGGTGGCCCGACCCCAGATTTCGGCGTGAAGGGCACGCGGCCGCAATGCTCGAACCATGCCCAGGCGAGCGAGAACCCACGCGCTGTGAGGTTCACCTGCCGCCGTCGATCGACAACGTCTGTGTGCTCGCGTGCAGTTCGCACATGCCGAGCCGCAAGGAGTTGGTGCGAGCGTGTTCGCGCTGCACGCGCACGCGCACGTGGCCCAGGCGACAACTGCGCGCTCTTCTCTCGCTCGACTTGGATTCTTTTGTTGCGTGAACCGTCTTTGTGACAAAACCGCTTTAGGAATGAAGAGCGAAGCACGAATTAATGAGCCATAAATCGGAGCAAATTCGCAATCCTTCTTCGTTGAATCGAAATTAAGATTTCGGCTGCTTTCTCTTCGATTGAAGCCTGGTGCGAGGCGGTGAGAAAGCGCGCTCTGCGTGTGTTTCGCCGGGCTCGAACATGCTGAATTCTTCTGAACAGCGTGCTGGCACCGACGCCTGCGTCCGCCTTTGAAGCGATGACCAAGCTCCTCGGCGCGTCGCCCTGATCTTGCAATGCGTTCCTCGGAGGTCTCGAGATGAAGCAAATCGAACCGGCAGCGTCGGCCCCTGGGCTCGACGATGCGATTCAGGACCTGATCGGTCTGTGGACTGATGTCGTCGACCGCCTCATTGCGGAATGGGGCGTTGAGGAGGGGAGTCCGCGCGTGCGCTATCTGCTGAGCCTTCTGCTGTCGCAGTTCGATCGGCGTCTCATCGCCTGGGCTGCATCCGTCGACGGTGTGTCCGCAACAGGACCGCAGTGTCAGGAGAGCTCCGCACATCAGGCGCCCGCCGACGTCTCTGCGCCTGGCACCGGACCGTCCAGTGCCCAGATGGCGGGTGATGAAATCGTCGAGCACGCGCTGCGACGATTCTTCACTGCCGCCCAGGTCCGCGAGCTGATTTCCATCTCCTGCATCTGAGCCTTGCGCGGCCGCGGCCGTCGCCAGGGCCTGCTTTGGCATGTGCCGCACGAAGAATGCTCCAACGCCCAATACGCGGTCATGGGCCTCGAGCCGAGGGCTGCACGAAGTTTGGGGGGCACTCAGCTGATGGCGTGAGCACCAAGTCCCCTCATGAGCAATCGGCAAGCCACCAGAAAGCGGAGGCTCGACGGTCTCTGCCTGAGGTCAGCGAAGCCATGCCGGGCAGGCGCCAGATTGTTCCGCTGTGCGAGGACGAGGCAAGCGCCAGAAGCCCGCCATTCAATCATTGATCGAGAAGTCGCAAACCCGCTGCTGCCGGCAGAGATCCTGGAGGGTGCGAAGCAAGCAGGCACCGGACTCGGACTCCCCACGATCTACCGGAATCTCGAGCCGACGAGGGAGAGAGATGGAGCGGTGGTCACAGGCTGGACCTATATGGACTCAATCCGGTCGGGATGTTTTCGATATGCCCAGGGCAAAGCGTCGTAGAGCACCGCACTGATCCAGGACAGTAGGGGTACCGTTATTTCGCCGGCTTTGAAGTGTGCCTCTCGACTGCAAACTGCTCCAGCGTGCCACCCGACGCAAGGGCGTCTTTCAGCCAACCGGGCTTTGGACCAAAGCCGCTCCAGGCGTTTCCCTTTCCGTCGCTGTAGCCCTGCGCCTTCCGCTTCGTCGCAGTCCTTGCGCCCGACTTACGGGTCGCTTTTGCTCCACTGCCGGACGCGAAGTCCTCAAGCGAATTACCCGCAGCCAATGCATCGCGAAGCCAATGAGGACGAGGCCCCCGGCCTGCCCAGACATTGCCCTTTCCATCAGCGTACTTGGCCTGGACCGAACGACTTCCGGTCGACGATCCAGATGCAGAAGCGCGGCCTTTGCCGAGGGATGTTGCAGGCGAAGTCAGACCCAGCTGTTGCGCAGTAAGGCCGTAGTGCGCGATGGCAGTCTTGATGCGTTCGACCACCCCGGCCACTTCCTGATTCTTTAGCTTCTCTGCCTGACGCTCAAGGCTCTCGATCTGGCGTTTGATCTGCAGGTAAGTTTGAGCCATGCGAAGTCCTTTGCGTATTGATGCCGCGCATTATCAAACATTGGCATGATTGATCTTTGGGCTACTGGATGCGCATGAAAGCGGGAGGCGGTGAGACTTGCGCAGCGAGCTTGATGCGGGCTGCGATAGCGCGGCCGGACATCGTCGCTTCACCAGAGACGCCCCAGATCGGGATACTGTCGAGAAACTCAAACCCACAGATAAATCCGGATGAGCACCATTCCTTCAACAGCAGAGACACGCGTGGCCGTCCTGGTCGATTGCGACAACGTCCCGTCCGACATCCTCGAGCACGCACTCCGCATGGCGGCGCAGTTCGGCCGCGTCGTCCTGCGCCGGGGCTACGGCAATCAGGGTACGTTGGCCCATAAATGGCAGGACGCACTGGTGCGACTGGCCTTCACCCCCTGCCTGCAATACCAGTACGCCGCCGGCAAGAACACCGCCGACATCGCATTGGCGCTGGATGCGCTGGAAGCGCTCTTCGACCGACGGGCCGATACGTTCTGCCTGGTCACCAGTGACTCCGACTTCGCCTACCTGTGCCGCAAGCTGCGTGAGCGCGGCGCCACCGTCTGCATTGTGGGTGAGCCCAAGACACCTGATGCGCTGCGCAACGCCAGCGACCAGTTCTTCGAATGGGTGCGCCCCGAGCCGACAGTAGAGGTTCCGTTCGAAACCATACCCAAAGCCACTCTAAAAGCGGAGCCGACCAAAGTCGAGCCACCGAAACCCGAGGCACCCAGGCCGGCCGTCAAGCGGCGGCCGCGCTTCCTGATTGACGCTGTGTCGCTGTTGGCCAGCGACACCTCCGAAGGCAAGGTCGGACTGGGTGCCCTCGGCCAGTACCTCAAGCGCACGGATCCTGCTTTTTCACCGCAGACCTACGGCCACTCCGGTCTGCTGAACATGGTCAGGACCTACGACCTGCTGGCTGCCAGGCAAGAGGAGGGCGGGCACTGGTTGGTGAGCCTGGCGCCCAAGGCCGAACCGACGACAGAAGTCGACGAAGACACGAGCAAGTAGTGCCCATGTCCCAAAAGGCCAGCGTCTGGCGTCACCACAATTCCTCTTGGCAGCGGTAGCCTCTCGGCAGAGGCAGCACCGCGATTCCTGCTGGCGTTGCCGGACCTGATATTTGCGGCAGCTCACCATCAGACTGTCCCAGTACCGTGGTCGACATGCTCATGGGGACGGCTCAGGCTGCTGCGATTTCCTTTCCAGGCAAGCGCATGGTCTGGGCTGTCTTGCAGCTTTCTGCGGAAATGGTCAGTCCGATGGACATTGCGGCGACTTCTGCGTGGCATTGGAATGCGGTGCCGCGTGCATCACCGTCAAGGATGCCTCGGCGCTCATCGAAAACCCACTCATCCTGCAGGACGGGTCCGATCGATGGGGCGCGCCGAGAACGTGATGGATCGAGGCCGCTTGTAGCGCGCGACGCGCTCTTCGACGAAGGCGATGAGGTCGGCCTCGGTGACTTGCGAGCCGGGCGCGAGCGAACATGCCGCATGCACTGATTCGCCCCAGCGCGCGTCGGGCTTTCCGAAAACGAAGGCTTCGGTCACGGCAGGGTGCGCCAACAGAACCTGCTCGACTTCGGCGGGGTAGACGTTCTCACCCCCGGTCTTGATGAGCTGCTTGTGGGCTGCGCGACCTGCAAACCACAGCCAGCCGTCATCGTCCATGTGCCCGAGGTCACCCGTCGGGTGCCAGGTGTCGGACGGCTTGACCGGTACCCGCGACTTCGGATCCCAGTACCCGAGGAACACGGTCGGTCCCCGGACAGCGATCTCCCCTTGCTCGCCGGCGGCGAGCGCACGCCCGGCCCCGTCCTGGACGCGGATCATCGAGGGTGGCACCGCACGTCCTGCGGCGCCAGGGCGTTCGCGCTGCAAGCCCAGGCACACCAGGCTCGACACCTCGGCCTGCCCGTAGGCCGACCAGAAGCCGGCCCCGGGAGAGAGCGCGGTCAGGCGCTCGATCGTGGCTGCGGGCTCCAGACCCATGCAGATTCGCAAGCTCGCGAGCGACGCACCATTGGCTTCGGCGGCGTCGAGCAAGGCGCCGAGCATGGGCGCAAAGGTGGAGCAGATGGTGATCTGGTGCGCTTCGATGGCCTGTGCCGCGGTCGACGGATCGAAACGCGGCATCAGCACGCAGGCCCCGCCCGAGGCCAGCAAGGCGAGCGACAGCCCGATGCCCGCGGCGTGATACAGCGGCAGCACGCCGAGCCAGCGGTCGTCCTGACCGAGCGACCACACCTGGCCGATCTGCCGAGCCGACGATGTCAGGTTCGACTGCGCGAGCACCGCGCCGCGCGCGTGGCCTTGCACGGCTGCGGTGTAGAGCATCACCACGCCGAGTCCGGGCGCGTCCTCGCGCGGCACCGGCCCGGCCGTGGCGGGGCCGGCGATCGCCAACGCAGGTCCTGACGCATCTTCAAGCAGCACGGTCTGCACGCCGGCCATGCCGTCGGGCCAGGCGGCATGCCACAGCGGCGCGCAGGCAGCGTCGATCACCACCAGCGAGGGGGAGGCGTCGCTTGCCTGCTGCACGATCTCGGCGGGCGACAGACGCAGGTTCAACGGCACCAGCATCGCGCCGAGCCAGGCCGCCGCGCCGAGCAGCACCACGACCTCGGCACGGTTGCCGGCCACCAGCACGATGCGGTCGCCCCGGTGCACACCGAGCGCCGCGAGCGCGGCGGCCTGGCGCTGCATGACGGCATACAGCGTGGCGTGGGTGTGCACGTCGTCACCCGATATCAGTGCCGCATAGCCAGCTCGGGCGCTGGCGTTGTGGGCGAACAGGTCGATCAGCGTGGGCTGTCTGTTGGTCATGTGAGCGTCTTCCTCAAGATCATGAAGGGTCCGCGGAGGCCGAGCGCATGGCGGGTCCGCCGGGCCGCAGCCTCGGGCGCCGTTCATCGGGCAGGGCCATGGTGACGCGTCTCAGCGGCCGGTGAATGCGGGCTTGCGTCGGCCCACGAAGGCCGAAATGCCTTCGCGCGCGTCGGCCGTGCGCGCGCAGGCCTTGAGCAACTGCTGTTCCAGGGAGAGATAGGCCTGAAGCGACAGCGCCGAGCCTTCGAGCGAGAGCCGCTTCATGGCAGCCAGGGAAGCCGGGGCGGAGACGCACAGCCGGTCCACCAGGGCCCGTGCGGCTGCATCCAGTTCGGCGCCGGGGTGGACCTGGTCCACCGCGCCGGCCGCCAGGCAGCGCTGCGCGTCGATCGCATCGCTGAGCATCAGCCATTGCTGAGCCCGCACCGGGCCGATGCGCCGAGCGAGGAAGTAGGAGGCGCCCACGTCGGGCGACAGGCCGATGGCCGCGTAGCCGGTCCGCAGTTTCATGGTGTCGCTCGCCAGCACGAAGTCGCCGCACAGGGCAAGCCCCACGCCCGCGCCGCCCACCGGCCCGCCCACGACCGTGACGATGGGACAGCTCGCCTGCGCAAGCTTGAGGAAAGCGGGCAGCAAACGATCGAGGATGTCGTCGACCATGTTGTCCAGCCGGTCGCCGGCCTGCGCGAATTCGCGGATGTCGCCGCCGGCGCAGAAGATCGGGCCGCGCGATTCGATCATGACGACGCGCGGCCGGACTCCGAGCACCTCGTCGATGGCCCGCGCAAGCGCGGGCGCATTGGATGCGCCCAGCGCGTTGTGGTGCTCGGGTCGGTTGAGCACCACATGGCCCACGTCCTGCGCGTCCACGTGCCATTCGATCCCGTTCATTCCGGCCATTCGTGTCATCCCAGCCAGCGCTTGCGCCGGCGATAGTGTTTGACTTCGCGGTAGTTGCGCCGCTCGCCACCGGCCTGACGGCCAAGGTAGAACTCCTGGATGTCCTCGTTGGCGCGCAACTCGGCGGCCGTGCCTTCCAGCACCACGCGGCCGTTCTCCAGGATGTAGCCGTGGTCGGCCAGTTCCAGCGCCGCCTGGGCATGCTGCTCCACGATGAGCAGCGACACACCCTCGCTGCGCAACCGCGAGAGCAGTTCGAAGATCTCCTTGACCATCAGGGGCGCCAGGCCCAGCGAGGGCTCGTCGATCATCAGGAGCCGGGGACGGGCCATCATGGCGCGGCCTATCAGCAGGAGTTGCTGTTCACCGCCGGAGAGGTAGCCCGCGGTGCGCGCGCGCAGTTCGGCCAGGCGCGGGATCAGGCCGTACACCCGCTCCAGACCTTCCTTCACGTCGGCCATGCGGGCCAGACGGTGCCCGCCCACCACCAGGTTCTGCTCGGCCGTCATGTGGCGCAGCACCTTGCGGCCTTCGACCACGTGCACGACACCTTCGGCGACCATCTGCTCGGTCGTCACGCCCGTGATCTCCCTGCCGAGCATGCGCACGTTGCCCGAGGAAATGCGGCCCTCCTCGACGTCCAGCATGCCGGAGATGGTCTTGAGCGTGGTGCTCTTGCCGGCGCCGTTGGGGCCCAGCAGCACCGTGCAGCTCCCCGAGGCCACCTCCAGCGTGATGCCCTTCAAGGAAAGGATCACGTCGGCGTACAGCACCTCGACGTTGTTGAGGGCGATCAGAGGTCCGGTCACGGCGTCGCTCACGCGCTCACCATTTCGCCAGCCGGGGCACCGGGACGCCCCGGGCCACGGTGGTCAGCTTGCCGCCCGCCACCTGGCCGATGTTGACGCGCGGGTCCTTGATGGGAAAGGGCGCCTCGACCGAGAAGTCGATGTCGCCACCCCCGGTGAAGCCGAAGAACTGACTGGCCGGGAACTGGGTGTCGACCATCGTGTTGTAGATCAGCTCGCCGGTGAGCTTGTCGCCGCCGTGCTTCTTCGCCGTGGCCTCCACCGCGCGCACCAGGACCAGCGTCTGGTTGATGCCGATGGTGGTGATCGAGTGCCAGGGCGCCTTCATGCCGTACTTGGCCACCAGCATGTCGTAGAAGCGCTTGGCCTCGGTGTCCTCGTCAGTGGCAATCACGCCGGCGTGCACCTCGTAGTCGCCGTCCATGGCCGCCATGCTGCCGACCAGCTTCTGCAGCATGGCGGGAGAATTCTGGAGGCTGTAGGCGATCGGCACGTTCTTGCCGAGGGCCTGCATCGCGCGCTTCACGGCCACCGCCTGCTGGATGTTGGAGGGCACCAGCACCACCTCGGCGCCCGCATTGAGCACGCGACGAAGCTGCAGCGTCACATCGGCCGGCTGAGGCTCCACGTAGACCATCTCCACCAGGTTGACCACGCCGGGGTTGGCTTTGGCATAGGCGATGACGCCCTTGCCCATGTCCGCGAAGGTGGGCGACGCCTCCGTGGTGAACATCGCCACCTTCACCGGCCGGCCCGGGGTCTTGGTCTTCTGGAACCAGTCGATGAAGCCCGAGACCTCGTGCACGAAGGTCGGCCGCGTGGCGAGCACCCACTGGTTAGGGCGCCAGCCGAAGCCGTTGGCCGCCGAGCCCAGGATCATGGGCACCTTGTCGGTGGGCAGGCGCTGCTGCAGCGCCGAGGTGTCCGGCCCGCCCAGCGAGAGGCCGATCACCGGCTTGGTGGCCAGGACGCCGGGCCAGAGACTGGCCGTCTGTGCGGTGTCGTAGCGGGTGTCGTAGGTCTTGAGCTCCAGCTTCACCCCCAGCTTGGCGCCCACCTCGGCGTTCCACCAGTTCACCACGCCCTCGCGGCCCGGGCCCACCATGGGCATGATCGCTGCAAAGGGACCGGAGTAGTCCGATAGCGCGGGGACCTGGTACACGGTCTGGGCACCGGCGGACGGGATCATCGACGCGGCGATGCCCGCCATGAGGGCGGCACGGGTCGCCCATTCTCTCAATGCTGCTTTCATGATGTCTCCTGGCTGTAGTAAAGGTCCGCTGAAAGAATCGGTGCGCCGGCGGCCACGGCGCATGAAGGTGTTCGGGTCGGCGCCAGGGCGGCGGCGCATGCCGATGTGCGGTCGACGTTGCGCATGTCGTCGTGTGTCTGGCGGGCGTTGAGTCCCCGGCGGTCAGTAGGGAAACGGCCAGAGCCGGTACGCCTTCTTGGAAATCTCGATGCGGTGCATCACGCCCTTGGGCTCGAAGAGCAGAAAGAGAATGATCACGGTGCCGAGCAGCACGTTCATGGCAGCGAACACGAAGTCCTGTCCCACTGCGGGCACCCACTGGATGAAGCTCGGCCCCAGGCTGGTCACGCCTTCGCGGGCGAGCTGGATCATCACCGTGCCGATCAGCGCGCCGGCGATCGAGCCCAGGCCGCCGACGATCATCATGGCGATCATCCAGATGGCGTTGAACAGCGTGAACTGCTCGACCGAGACGTGCCGCAGCGCCACCACCCACAGGCCGCCCGCCACGCCGGCGTAGAACGCGCTGACCAGGAATGCGCGGGCCTTCGTGGCCGCCACCGGGATGCCCATCATCCCGGCCGCCACGTCGTCGTCGCGGACCGCCTCGAAGCTGCGGCCGTGTCGCGAGCGCACGATCCCGAAGGCCCCGATGGTCATGACCACCAGCACCACGAAAGAGAACCAGTAGATGGCGCTGTCGTTGGTCAGCGCGATGCCGAAGGTGCTGGTGGATTCGACGTGCAGCCCGCCTGCGCCGCCCAGCCAACCCTGCGGCAGGTTCAGCACCAGGAAGTGGAACAGCGCCTGTGCGGCGATGGTGGTGAGCGCGAGGTAGAAGCCCTTGATGCGCGCCGCCGTCATGCCGAACATCACGCCGAATGACGCCGCGCCCGCACCGCCGATGAGCAGTGCGGCGAGCGCGTCCCATCCGGCCGACAAGGCCAGCGCCGCGCCGTAGGCGCCCACGCCCATGAAGGCCGATTGGCCCAAGTTGATCTGGCCGGCGTAGCCGGTGCAGATCTGCAGGCCGAGCACCGCCACGGCGGTGATGAAGGTGGTGTAGCCGATGCTGACCCAGCGGTCGGACGCCCACCAGGGCAAGGTGGCCAGCACCAGGAGGAGGGCCATCAGACAGGCCCATTGCGCACGGGTGCGGATCAGCGATCGGTCGCCTGCGTGGCGGGTGAAGAAGATGCCGGACGGGTCCATCAGACACGCTCCACATGACGCCAGCCGAACAGGCCGGTGGGACGCACCAGCAGGATCAGCAGCATGAACACGAAGGGCACGATCGACGACGCCGAACCGCCGATCGCGGGATCGACATAGGCCGCCACCAGCGCCTGCACGATGCCGACGATGGCGCCCGCGAGGATCAGGCCGCCAATGGACTCGAGCCCGGCCAGCAGTGCGACCGGCAGCGCGGCGAGTGCCACGTCTGCAGTCTGCACCGTGAGCGATCGGCCGCTGAGCAGCACGATGGCGCCGGCGGTGGCAATCACCGAGCCCATCATCCAGGCCAGCGTGACGGCCCGCTTGACCGAGATGCCCAGCGAGATCGCGGTGCTGGGTTCCTCGGCCACGGCGGTCAGCGTGAGCCCGGCGCGCGTCCGATTGAAGAACCACGACATGCCGAAGGTCACCAGCGCCGTGAGTACGGCGCCGATCACCAGCGAGGCGGGGAAGATCATCTCGCCGACGATGAATGGCGTGCCCGGCAGCAGCGCGGGGAACTGGCGGTCCGCGGCCCCCCAGGCCACCAGCACGATGCCGCGGATCAGGATCACCAGGCCGATGGTGACCATCACCATCGAGAACACCGACTCGCCCACGAGCCGCTCGAAGAACAGCCGCTCGATCAGCCAGCCGTAGACCAGCGCACAGACGAAGGCCAGCGGGACGCCCAGCCAGGGCGGCAGGTTCGCGCCCAGCGTCAACGTCCATACCGCATAGGCGCCGAGCATCATCAGCTCGCCCTGCGCGAAGTTGAACACCTTGCTGGCGCGGTAGATCACCATGAAGCCCAGCGCCAGCAGGGCATAGATCTGGCCCTGCAGGAAGCCGTTCAGCAGGTAGTTGAGGAAGTCGATCATGGGTCAGGTCTCCTGGGTGCGCGGGGCCGGCACATGGCCGGTGGTCACGTCGGCGCGCAGCACGCCGGTGCGGCCGTCTTGGTAGCGCACCGGTATCTCGATGGCGGTGCCGGGCTGGCCGGTGTACATGGCGTCGATGAGCCGGCCGTAGCGCTGCTCGATGAAGTCGCGCTTGAGCTTGCGGGTGCGCGTGAGCTCGCCTTCGTCCGCATCCAGCTCCTTGGGCAGGTTCACGAAATGCCGCAGCCGTGCTTCTTCGGGCAGCGCCTGGTTGACCCTGGCGATCTCACGGGCCACCTGTGCCAGCACCTCGGGACGCTGCGACAGGTCGGTGAACGTGGTGAACGACACGCCCTGCCGCTCGGCCCAGCGGCCGAACACCTCGCCGTCGATGTTCACCAGGGCCGTGACGTGGGTGCGCGTCGGATCGCCCACCACCATCACCTCGCGGATGTAGGGCGAGAAGCGCAGCCGCACCTCGATGAACTGCTTGGAGAACAGGTGCCCGCCCTGCAGGCGGGTCATGTGCTCCACGCGGTCGTAATAGACGAGTTCGGTGCCGCTCGGCCCCTGACCCACCGCGTCGCCGGTCCGGAACCAGTCGCCGTTCATCTTCTCCGCGCTCTTCTCCGGCTTGCCCCAGTAGCCCGAGAAACCCGTTCCGCCGCGCACCTCCAGACCGCCGCTGGCGTCGACGCGCCACTCCATCGGCACGCCCCACGGACTCGCCTTCGCCACGGTCTCGCCGATGGTCTCGGCGTTGGCCCGCGC
>Ga0247808_10001127_pt1 | contig 12926 bp, 14 predicted proteins | sample UWRJL089202R1_FD_179914 | JGI IMG/M metagenome (GOLD analysis project Ga0247808, IMG submission 179914) | Plant litter microbial communities from Arlington Agricultural Research Station in Wisconsin, United States - UWRJ-L089-202R-1 | ecosystem: Environmental > Terrestrial > Plant litter >... | reverse complement strand
GCTAATGAGTCACTTCCTGGTAGTTCTCTTATGTCTGGAAAGTTTAGCGACCTCACCGTTGTTCATGGAGCACGCAAATGGTGTGTCTCTCTAGTACCCAAGGCGTTGACTTACTCAACAAACTTAAATGCGCCGGTACTGACCCAAAGTTTGTGTAGGAAAGCTCATAAGGTTGTTGTCGCATCTCAATCTTCCGTTCTCGAGGAAATGATTGAGCAACTCCAAGATGCCGCCATTTTGCATCTGACTAAGTATGACCATGCTGCTGTAATCTCGATGAGTACGTTATGTCCATGGATTTTCTGAGAGACTTATGCTAACTCGACTCAACAGTGGAATACCTATACACAGCAACATACAAGTTCCTTGCCAATGCCCCGGACTTCTCTTTGCCCATTCATATCAAAGTTTTCATTCTTGCAGCAAGTTCTTCTCATCTTTCAACTTTAAGGCGTCTACTAACATGATTCGCAGTCTACACTCTCAATCCCCGGTCTCCAAGAGGTCTCTTGCAACTTCTTCAGATTTTACTTAGAGAATCACGTTACGGATCTCAATGTTTTCTTCTCATCCATTAAGGAGATTTACACAAATACTACGTATGACAATCCCCAACTTAGAATCGCCGTAGTTGAGGCACAGCTTATCACGATGCGATCGATGCTTGAGAATGAATCTGTTCGAGATGCCTTTCATGCTGCCACTGTTAAGTTTCCTGAGTTTCAGGTACATCCCCAAAGGAATTCATTCTTGCAAGCAGCGAACTAATATAATGCAGAACGATATCTTGACCCTTCTCATCGACAATCCAAATCGTGTTATTGATCAGGTTCTTTGCGACGAGTGTGGACCAAAAAAGGCTGAAGAAGGCTATAAAGTTACTAAGATTTGCGATGGATGCGGAGCAGAGCGGACTTTGTCATTCTTCTAATTATTCCCTTCAATAGGCCAATTTTAGTCACAATGTGACATAAATAGCATGAAAAAGATTCGCCAGGCAAACACTTGATGATTTTAAACACACCTCTCTAGGAGGTTGACGTAATAAATGGGAGAAAATTGTCAAAAGAGACGTTTGATTTAGGGAACATTCTACAATTTCTCTCTTTCTAGAATGCATCAATGCTAGATCTTCTTACAGGCCCAGCATCATTATCCATCTTCGTAATTTTGACCTTCGTATCATCAATCTTCTTATCGCGTGTCCCTGGCTCTATGTTATCGACCATCCTTGCTTCCCTTTTACTCTCCACCCATCTTCTCCATGGTCCATAAACGATCACGCTCAATGCTCCAAATACAATGAATGCTCCACATATAGCAGCCCCTATTATGTCATAATGATCTCCGACAACATCAACACCATCCCAGAATTTGCCTTCTGAGAAGTTCGAGATAAGAGATAGCAATTGTATGGTTCCAATACAGATGGCCACCACCACTGTTATTGCAGAGAGCACAATAGAGTAGTAAAGGATAGCAACGATATCTCGAGCGAGAGAGGTAGAGGTGTAAAGGGTCATCATGAGAGCTCCATCTGTTGTATCGATGAGACACATTCCAACTGGCAGATATTAGTGACTCATTTGGTAAGGTGAGGGAAGTTACATACCAGTAAATAAAACTGGAAAGATCATAATGAGCCAGATACTTGTTCCCTGTGAGCCATGGATAGAGGCAATGGCCAGCACTGCAACTTCACTACTTGTATCGAATCCTAATCCAAATAGAACTCCAAGAGGATACATCTTCCATGGACGATCAATAAATTTGAATACCTTCTTGAACATTCTTACCAATATGCCACCTCCCTCTAAGTCCAGCCCTGGACCGACTTGCTGGATGTCTGTTGAAGGTGACCTTAAAACAGCTCTCAGGCGCTGAATAAGCTTCAACAGGATCCATGCATTGCCTACTCCAAGCAGAATGAGGACTGCAGCACTAACAGACGTCCCAATGATACCTCCAACCTCACTAAACCCATCGAATCGCTTCTCCAGTGCACCACTAGTTGCTGCAACCACCACGCATGTTATAAACACAATCGTAGAATGTCCCAAGCTGAACCAAGTCCCAACAGTCACAGGCTGGGAGCCCGTGGCTACTAATCTTCGGGTCATTAGGTCGATTGCGGATATGTGATCTGCGTCTAAGGCGTGTCGCAGACCTAACGTGTATGATAGGACTGCTGTAGAGGCAAGGACTGGATGAAAGCGAAGAACTATCGCTACTACAGCCCAAACAACGAGGTTTACTAGGATAAGGAGAGCAATGATTCCCACCGCAGGAGCGGGCATAAAACGAACCTGCGGTGGAAGACGTGCGGTCAAACGGAGCAACCATTGCGGACGGTGAAGAGGCAGAGCAGACATTACTGAAGGCTCTGCGTTTAGGATGAGTAGAAGGAAGAGAAACAATTGAAGAAAGAAAGGGAACACATTCAATATCTACCTGTGTGGTTCTTCTTCCATAGGAAGTGGGGTGAATCTGAAAGTATGTGTGAAGACGTGATCAGAAACGACCCCGCACCTTTGGCTACCGTATAAGCTCTACTACCCCTAATTTCAAAACATCATGTGACTAGTATAGCTATTTAACACTAATTTAAAAATCTTGGCCTCACGGTTGGAGGCGTGACTCTGTCTACTATTTAATGTATCTCTAAAGCCGCATTCATAGAGTGAATATTAAACATGAGATCGAGAAACCAGTAAAGGAATTATCTCCTCAAATCTGTTTGTTGTCATGGAAACCATCATAATACACATTTTACAACCAGTCCAAACACGTTTCTTGCAACCAGTATTTTTTCTTGGTTATCACGGAAAGTATGGTTAGTACTTTATTACATCTGTATTCTGCATGGTTGATTATTATGTTATGACTCGTTCTTTAAGCAAAAGTGTACCAGACTGGAATAGAAGAAGTATCAATAGTTTAAATTTTTGATATACACTATGCACAATCCATACGGTCTTATGCAGATAAGGATACTTGCAGTTTGATAAAACTGCAGTGTCACTTGGATAAATGGATATGAAATGACCACGGTCTCGAACAAAACTCAGAATATACGGTTTCATATAATTACAAGAAAGCTTCAGACCTTTAATAGTCCACAACATGCCTGAATTCAGATCTACATAGGTCTAAGCTAGCTTTGGTGTACGGCAGATCTCTATAAAAGAATTCGATACTGCAATCTCCTATTTTGGGAGTTCTTTCCATTATTACACACCCTCCAGCGGGAGATTGAATAAAGCATGGTCCTCCCATGAATCCTAGTATATGTTAGCATTCATAGCGATTTCATACTTCTTAGAACACATACCATATTCTCCATCATCATAAAACAAATTGAAGCATGTCGCGTGTTAAGCAACAAGTCTGAAAGTGCTGTACTCGGAAGAAGAGTAAGATATGCGAGAAGACGCAAGTCAACAAGCATTATAAACTCTCAATATCTAAACAGGTCAATTTTGTTCATACATACAACGACCTGATGCTAAGTAAATCACCTACTCTGAGATGATCAATGTTCTAGGTCAGATTACTCCACCAGAATAGTAAGGCTCGATTGGACCGCACACTTCAAAATCGCCAGGGATCTCTGTCTCGTCCTCCAGCTGAATCCACTTCTCCAGCGTCTTGTTAACACCCTCATTGAGCTTCTTAACAAGCTTTTTCTTCTGACGTGGGGCGGTATATGCATGAAAAGCACATTGTTGGCGATATGGCATTAATGGCCGAGCATCTAGGGTGAAGATTCTGCAGAGATGCATGTTGTGCTGGTATCTACCAGGGCAGTAGATGGTGAGGTTTGCCTTCTTGCAACCACATGTGTATTCTCGGTATGTTGGATAACACATCTTGAATATAGGCCGAATGCAGCTGGAAATGAAGGGTTTGTTTTAGATGATGTGCTTGTTTTGTGAAGTCCGAGATCAACTTAATGGTGTTGTAAATAACGAGCATAGAAAACCAAGAATGGAATAAGCGCGTTAGCAACGCGCTCCCTTTGAGCCGAGTGAATCATACATCTTACGTGGCAAAAGACGAAATAGTCACAAAGGAAGCGATCAAGGAGGACATGCTACTTCTGTAGAGTTAATGCCTAGTCTTGACGTTGGAATCTAGACGAGATGGAATATAGGAAAGTGGATCTAGAAACAAAATGCCAGATCTTTACCTGCTTTAAGAGACATCAAAGTAAGCATGATCCAAGTATAAGAGCACTGAACAGCTTCTCTTTTTTCATAAGAATAATCGCATCGAGGCTATTAAAGTATAAGCACTCTACTAATTTGATTGATCTTTGCGGCCAAAATGAAAATGAGAGACTGCGTCATCCTGGGAATTCATCCTGGGAATGTAGAAAAACGATTCGTTCGACGTGTACAGGACAAACCAAATGTTACAAACGACCCTCCAAACCAACTGGACCACCCAATAAAAAGTTACATAGTAATATACAAATTCACCAAACCAAACCCTACCTATTTGTCAGACTTAATACCTTTTCCGATCTCTTCAATTTTCCCGCCCAGCTGTTCCTGCGCATTACCAAGAAGATGACCAGCTTCCTTACTAGGAAGGTCATGGGATCCCTCCACAGTTTTCTTGCCAGCTGTGGTTTCTGTGCCAAGTTTAGTCCCAGCAGAACCTACAGCTGCTTTGCCATCTTGCAAAGTACCTTTTGCTGTATCAGTTGTATTTGTCCCAAACTCGTCAAACTTCTCTCTTGCCATCCCAAGTGCTTCTTTTCCATCCTGAACTACTGTTCCGACTTTCTCCACAACATCTTCAACGCTGTCTTTCACTATTCCGGTAGCTTTCTCCGCATTTTCTTGTATAGTTTCTCCAGCTTGAGCAGCTAATTCGCTAGGACTAGGATACTTCCTCAAAGCCTTTAAAATCAAAAAGTAAGTTTGAATAATGAGTTTATGAACCGCTTCTTTAATAAGCATCGTAATCCCATGACTGAAAAAACCTTTGAAAATCTCTCCCCAGACACCTTCGTATAGAGCGGCAGCTCCTTCAGTTCTGTAGATGTGCAGAATGGTGTTGAATACGGTAGATTTCTTCGCGATAGCTTTAGCCTCCCTACCAGCCTTCTTGGCTTGGGTTTTATTGTCTATCGTCTCAACCTTTTCTTTCACCTCTGCTGCGGATTCAGGATTGACAGGTGGTGACGCTGAGATCTGAGCTCGGGTTTTGGCAAGAGAGAATGGATAAGTGATCGTCGAAGCTATGGCTTTGCTGACAGCAGCCATAAGAAATGTTAATGTTGCTCCAGGATCGTCCCGCTTAGAGCGAGGAAGGAGTCCCCTCTTGAAAAATTCATATAAGAAAAAAGTAATGCTCGGATTCAGAGTCAGAACCAAGGAGGCTGAATAGCCAGACCAGAACCCCTGAATGCCTTTCTCTGATCGAATGTCGGAAGCAATGTCTGTAACAGATGGTTCTTTGGAGAAAGAACCTGAACGAGCAGATAACATCGATGCTGTCTTTTTCCTAGTAACAATATTGGAAATTGGTGTTGTGAAGAACTTGGAGCATGCTCCAGCTAATGCCCCAACACTCAGTTCATCCAGAACTGGAAGTGAGGTTGCATGCGCACCATGTTTCTGAAACAAAAATCAGCTACATGAGAAAACCTTCAATCAAAACCTACATACCTGAAGCCTACTAGTACGCATGTAATTGTAAAATAAGAAAAATAAGAACGAATCAGATAACGATTTTGCTGTATCTTGCCAAACTCCGCCGTAGAAAGCAGATATTCCTCCTTCCTTGTGATATATCTGATTAAATGCGTCAAGCACACCCTTATACTCGCCTTCCTCGGCAGCTTCAGAAGACTTTCGCAATTGGCGCTGGACTTGTAGTCGAGTTATAACGAGGTCCAAAGGATACAGTGCTAAGTTTGAAATTGCTGTTCCAGTTGAACCTGCAATGGCGTGGCCTAATGCTGGAAGGGCGGGCCCGGTTTCTGGCGAGGAAGAGCGCCTCTCTTCCAGAGTCTTATGATAGAGCTCGAAAGCATCCTAGAGGGAAATTAGTAACTATTCTTTTAGCTTATCAAAGATTTACGAACAAGTTGACTATTGTAGATATTGGCCATGTTCTATACTGTCGATACTTAGCACCTCCAACAGGGAGCTATAAAATGAAAATTATGCTTGGAATCGTAGATAAACTAAGAATCCAGATGAAATGTAAGCAAACGAGAGAAGAATAGACAGAACCAACTCAAGGATGCGTTCATCTTCAAGCCGAGGATAATGTTACCCATCTTGATGTACGTCATTACCCCAGATTCCCCAACTTCAGCCTCGTCTAAAGATCAGCCTCGTGGCTGAAGTATACTTGGCAAATTCCAAAGTCACGAAACTTCGATAAGAGTTACATTTCTTGAATTAAATGGTATTCTTGAGTCTATGACTGCCTTGATAGGGGCAGAGGGTGATTAAACTACACGATAGTTCACAAACTCCTTGGTAACCTGAGGGGCAAAGTCCAAACCTGTTGTTAGCTTCTCAATCCTCAGTTATCTTATTGACTTCCGCTCTAGCTTCTTCCCATGTTTCCTTGTTCTTTTTGGCCCAATCGATCTGAGCTTTAGCATATGCAAGCTGATGCTAGTTAATACAACGTGGATTATTAGGGTATAGAATTGCTTACCATGTACCGCTTCAAATCATCCTCCTTCTCGGCCTGGAATCGCTTAAGGTCTTTCAAAATACCCGCACTGGCATTCCGAACATCTTGCTCCGAAGCCTGTTGTGCTTGCTCCAACTGTCCAATTGTCTCTCTTGTCTTTCCAATCAAATCTCGTCGAGTCCTCTCGGGGTCAACATCCACTACACCATGTACTGCGTGGCTGATGCGACCAAAAATCTTATTGGTTATGAAGTTTCCACTTGTGCTTTTTCGATGAGTAGGTGAGGTTTCATCTTGCGGCGCACCTTGTGTTGCAGTTGGCGGGCTTGACCCGTCACCGTGTGTAGGTGGGAAGTCGGAATCGATCGATGCAGTATCATCTTGATCTCGTCTCGAAGGAGGTGGGGGATCTCTTGCTGATGAATTAGAACGTCTAGGTGTGTTCAGAGTACCACTGCTACTGAGGTATTGCTCAATTCTCTTAGCTTCAGACTCGCTGTTCTCAAGTGATGCCAGTAGTGCTCTCTTCTTTGCTAACTCGTCATTCGTCATTTCTTGTTGTACTCGCTTTAATATACGGTATCGAAGAACGTTCCGAACAATCCCAGCAAATTGAGCGCTCTCACGCATAGGCTCAGCAAAACTAGCACCCAGCGTTCCTGATAGTTCTTCTGTTGCTAAATAAGAGTAATCGGCAGCTTGTCCAATCTTTTCTATTGCTGATGCAAGTGATGGATCAGATTCTGAAAGAGAGAAGCCATTAAATCTCGCTCCAAGTTCGGAAAGGTCTTGTGATAAAGTAGAAAGGTGTGTTAAAGTTCTACGGTTAACCTTTTCAATCGAGCCAGTAAGTAACATTTCAAGGTCTTTGGTAGCTGATTCGAAGTTGATAAAGTATGGATCGAGAGCCTGCTCGGAGAGATTTTGAGAGTCGGGGGGGAATCGACCAAAGAGTTGGGGGCCGGGTATTGTATGGGCAGCAGCAGAAGGACTCGCAGCATATTCAGATGGCGCGTGAGGCATTCCCTGTGGATTTAGTGGCGAGTTTGATGCCGCCTTTAGTTTTGCAGAAGCAGCAGGAATAGGAAGGAATGCGTGAGCTGGTGAGGGGTTGGCGGGGTCAAGTGGTGGGGCTTTCATGCTTGATTTAGGAATGGATGCGATGGGATGCGAATGTAAGACCTCATTCTGATATATGTTAGCAATGGTTCCTCAATCTGACATATGTAACTTACCCAACTTGAATTTGGATCCAAAAATCTCCACCAAACACCATCGTTTCGAACCTCGTTCATTCTCCGGCATCTATTGAGGAAAACCGCTAGCATTCGCTTTCTTAGATCGATAATCTGTTGGTCTTGTTTTGCGGTCGTTGGTTTTGCTGCGTAGTCTGCCATAGTATGCTTTTCTGGAATTGGAGGTATGATCAGAGTAGGGTGTAGCCGTGAAAGCGCCTCTCTTAGAGACGCAAACTCGGAATAACGGCGTCGCACTTCCAAGTCCTAGCCATATGTCAGTCCACACACAGAGCGGAAGCTTATAAAACATACCCCCGTCCTAATAGTATAGACAATATATTTGCCTCCACTTTCAATACTCTTTCCCGCATCAACAATTAGAATTGGTAATTCAGGATTCTCGTAAAGTATCTGCTCAATGCGACTATCATAACCACCCTTTTTTCTTTTAGGCGCCGCCTGTGTAGGCTCTCCATGCTCATCATCGCTCTCGTCGCTTTCGTAAGCTTTCCTCGTATCCTCGCCTTCAGTAGAGCTGGTTGCGGGAGGGGTGTGAAGACCAGGAAAGTCTTGATCTAGTTGCTCCCAATCGGCGTCAGTGTCTGAGCCATCATCTATGCAAATGGAATACATCATCTTGTGGCCAGGCAAGAGGAAAGAAGAATTGGAAGAACTCACGGGAACCTGGGGAGTTTGGGTTCTGTGTGGATGAGGTGATTGAATCTCTTCTTTCGAAGCTGGTCCCGTAGGGGTTGTTATCCTCATCGTTCCACATGGTGCAATCACTCGGGCTCCGTCTGGAGCTTGCCGAGATAAATTAACGTCTTAATGAGTGCTGGTTGTCAATAGCAAACGTCGTTGTTTTAAAAAAGGTTTGTATGGTACACAGTTCAGCCTGGTGGTGGTGTTGAGCCCCAAGCGTCGTCATGAAAGCATGCTTGCGACGCTCGGGCCACATTGCTACGTGCACGCCTCTTTGCTCTCCACACATCATATTGTTCTGCTATTCATGTTTTTAGCCAAGTGACCTAGGGAGTAGATATATTAACTATCAATTGTCTGTTGATGATCAACACCACCTATTTTATTTCTTTTGTTTATCTATTTCCATCTTTACTGTTATGCTGCAAATTGGTTTGATAATTTACTTTTAGTCCTATCGCTCTGAGAAGATAAACATGACTACATATCATTTCTCAAAGGCTTGCATATGCATACCAGGAAGTATTTCTTGTTTTTATCCAATTCTAAGAACAAATTACATGTTAAAAAGGTTTTGGCTGCATGACTGCATTCTTTAAAAAAATATTTTTATTAATTTAGCTTAATGAGACTGCTTGATGGATTTCATAGGCTTTAGGAATTCAAAAGCATATGGCCCCAACTTTTTCTGCTACTGGTTTCATCTGAACAATGATCGCTTCTTATGGCCTGATATATGTACAGGAGTATGAAGAGTCAGTCATCATCCAGTCATATATAGATGTGATTTCTTAATTCTCTGTAGAATCAGTAACTTCTCCCATAGTTAAATATAAAGTATTTTAGACATCTCTATGCTGAGGATTGAATTCCCTTGGTAACCTTCCTCCCCTATTGTCCACTCTTCGCTCTGAACCAGGTCTTAGGTTCTCATCTCTATCCTGTAGACCAAAGTCTGGATCTGATACTGCTCCTCCAGCAACGTTTCTCTGAAACCTGTCGTAATTGCCTTCCCTTCTAGGATATACCTGCCGTTCTCGACCGGATAATGCTGTGGCGGCAACAGGATAGTTGGGAGGATCAACAATTCCTTCGCCTCTGCCAAATTGTCTTGGCCCAAAGGCTTCTTCATGCTCAGGTCCATAATCACGAACCTCCTGGCGAAGGCTAGCTTGGTCAGGATATAGTGGTACGCCAACACCCCTTCTCCCATATGTTAAAGCATCATGGGTAGCATATCCTGGCCATTGAGAATCTTCCTCCCCCATGTTAAATCCTCTCCCTCTTCGGGGTAATATTCCGACAGTACGACCTGTCGTGTCTCGGAAAGCTAATGGGTATCTGTACTGGTCTGTGTATGGCCATCCAGGTCTACTATATCGGCGTCGATAGCGATGCCTATGTCCATGGAAAGGATCCCAGGGACGTAATTCAACTGGAATTGATCGTCGTTTTTGGAGGCGAATTAATATGAATGCCAGTGTAATCAAGATTCCAAATAGGAGCAAGACCCCAAAGACACTTATAGAAATGATCCCAGCAAAGCTTATCGGCGGTGAAGAAGGAGCAGCCTCATGAGTGGTGAAGCTTACGGCCGTGGCAATAATTGTGAAAGGAGCCTCTCTGCTATCGAAACAGCTTCTAAAGCAGTTCATTAAAGGTATAAGATAGCGAGATGTGACTATTAGAGTATCCAGCCCTTAGCTCATCTCCGCAAGTACTCTGAAATTTACAGAGTTGGGGAGATCTAACTTACAACTAGCTAAAATTAGTCGATTAAAGAAGAATGAGTATCCAAATCTTCAGGGAGTTCTACATAATGAAATCGTCGGCTCTCAAGCCAGCAAACACTGACGTGGTCTGGTGGAACAAGTCACTCCACTCACTTGTGTAATGTGCTTGCCAACAAACTAGAATAGATGTAGATTATCAAAATATGGCTCTTAATTCAATGCAGCTATCAATCTCTTGCTAGTATAGGTACCAGCTCTAAGAATTAGCCGTAAAATAAAATTGTCCGTGATTCTGTGTATCGTAGCTAAGTCAAAGAAAATACGAGAGAGAACCAATGAAGTTTCACGCACACAACAGAAAAGAATCTTACACAAGCTCAGTATTTGCTCAATCCTACTTGGATAATATGCAGCTGCTGGTAAGAATATTCTAGATTTGGTGTTTTGGAGCCAAAATCCTGTGTTATATAATATTTGTAATACGGTCCTTGTTGCTTGGTACTGACATTTCATTGCAATGAATTGTTAAGGTTCACACATGATAAATCCTCATTTTCTTCACATATCTTCTGCTTTAAATATCTCATGTCATTTATTACGGTGATAACCCAGCGGCTTAACATCCCATAGCAGCTGTTTCAACTTGCATTCCTCCAAGCCACAAGCAGTTCAAAGCAGTGTCTATAGATAGTGTCCCATATTTCTCATAGCATGATTTATCGTCAAGCCATTGATTTCAAGCCACGTAGCGTGGTGCGATGATTCATGGTAGAGTAAGAGCTATGCTCTCAAGAAGTTCTTCGCCGACGCTCGAACTAAATGTCGAGCTTATATTCGCCTCTGATATGTTTATGCCAGCACTTTGCTTAACCTCGCAGACTCCAGACGTCTCAACTCCTCAGGGACATCTCCGCACTTGTGCCTGTTATATATATAGGAATAGTTTACACGTATGAGACCGGGAGATCCACTTCGGGTTCGTCTTGAGGGTCGAGGGGCCAGGTTCTTCGGTGTATGTGCACTCTTTGATGATATGTCTGCATTTATATGACCATAGAATCGAGAAAATCGATATTGATAACATCTCTTAAGTTCTGAATCTGAGTTTCTGGGCTTATTGAAGGGCACGTTGTCACTTCCAGCCAACAGAGACGAAGCGTTCTCTATAGACAATTTCCATACCAAGCTTCTGCACGGCATGATATTATCTCTTCTCTTTCTTGAGCATAAGGCATGGGTAGATCTCTCCAGTCCTCTACCCCTCGTCTTTGCTTTCGGAAGCCGACTTCTATGTCGAGACTGGTATTTTTGCTTAGCTATTCGATTTGGACCCGTTTTCGAGTTTTGCCTTGGGTCGTCGACATATCTTAGTAACCCACCAACCAAATACACACCAGGGACAAACGATGATCGGGTAACATTCGCACTTGGTGTTACTGCTCGATCTGATGAAGCCTTTGTTTGCAACTCTGGTCCAGCATATCTCCTAGATTCGGTTCTGGAGCGGGCTAAGCAAGTGTTAGGATGCGCACTCTCTCTGGATATCTTTTTTTGTTGTGGTTGGAGTTTATAAGATGCTGGTTATTATTATCATTACCTGACATGGTGATCGTGGACACGGTTCGTGATAATCACCCGGCTGGCAACATAATTAATCATTAGTCCAAATTTTACAAAGTATATCGTAGTTGTCAACTATCCTACCAAACTCAATCTGCGTGGTTCTGAAGTATGCTCACCTTTATTATCTAGATGGTGTGTATTGTGGGAGCGTTTCCTTCTCGGTCGTGGGAAAACCAGCAAACACCATACCAACAACCCGATCATAATAGTACAAAGAATAATCGCAGCTGTAACACCCGCTATGACACTTCGAAGCCAGGAGCTCTATTCTGAACATTCCAGGTATTTACTACCAGTTCCATGAGGCTTTTGTTGGAAGCCGCCTTTCAGGGAACGTGGAAGTTGAGGCCAATTACCGGTCTCGATAGGCTTCGTAATGACGTTCACAAAAACTCCTTCTACTTTGGTGAGGGCAGCAGTAGGCATTGAGACTGCAAGCTTCTTCTTGTAGATTGGTGCAGCACTGATCTCTATCCAAGGAAAAAATATAGTAACGGGATTTTGGCTTTGGGCAGTGAAGATGGTGGTGAAAATTTTTGTAGCTGTGGCTCCACATACTGTCATAGATGTGAGTAGAGTCAATATAAGTGTTAATATCACTACTTGGAGTTCCTTCATTCCGAAAAGCAGTTCTTGGTGCTGTGATGATATTGAACAAATGGATGCTTGATGAGTTTCAGCATGCCAATGTTCACTACAGGTAAGCTAGTATCATACTTCTCGTCTTTGGCTATATTTTGACTTGGCACTCTACGGCTAATTATTCACTTGTTTAACAGATTTACTGACCGATGCGTCTTTCATTGCATATAAATCCTACCCAAAGAGCAATGAGTTCAAATTGATATCGACAGAAGAGGGTTATTTCATGGTTTCATGAAACACTTCTCACTATGAGATAACGGCAAATGCAGACTACGAGAACTGCAGTTCAATTCCTTCAGAGACTGATGTCTGTATCTTAGTA
>Ga0247808_10001124_pt1 | contig 12937 bp, 10 predicted proteins | sample UWRJL089202R1_FD_179914 | JGI IMG/M metagenome (GOLD analysis project Ga0247808, IMG submission 179914) | Plant litter microbial communities from Arlington Agricultural Research Station in Wisconsin, United States - UWRJ-L089-202R-1 | ecosystem: Environmental > Terrestrial > Plant litter >... | reverse complement strand
TTGGTTAAAGGCACTACTGCCTGGTTGAAATTGTTTTCAGTGATGTAGTAATAGGTTTTGCCGTTTGAGGTAAACTGCTGCTCAATTTGCGTAGCACGCTTGATCTGCTGTACAGACTGGCTTAACAATTTAATGTACGCTTCGAACTGTGGCAAGGGTAGTTTAGAATCATCGCTTAGGTCACCAACACGATATTGGTTCAGCATGTCGTTGTTTACAGGTAAGCCAGTAACTAGTTTGATATAGGCAGCAAGGGTCATATCTTTGATGTCACCTGAAGAAACCTTTGATCCCAGTAATTTTTTAGGGAGATCCGTATAATTTTTTACCAGTTTACGTCTGAACGAAGATTCATCAGGCTGCAGGTTTTCGCCCAGCATCATCGAGAAAATATCTACAATCTGTTTGTATTCCATCTCATTCAATACTACGGCATATTGTAATGCATTACGGTTATTTTTAACCACGTCGGCCGATACATTGGCCGTACTGTAATATTTGAATGCATTATGCGGCATGTGGTCGCCGACAGTCTCGGCAACTGGCTGCTCCAGGCTGCTTTCAGCCATTGGTGTCAGGTTTTTACGGGAAATTCCAGTAAGCCTGAAAGCACTGTCGAGAGAATTAATCTGAGTATTGATATCCGTATTGGTTTCCTGCACAAAACGACGCAACGCTATGCTCATACTCTGATTGGAATTTACGGAACCTTTTGTCGGAAATACCACACCACCCTGAATCAAACTGTTTTTAGGGAAGTCCAGATAGTAGGAGATAGAATCCTGCAACGTGGTATTATAGGGTTGGAAGTTCTTCAATCCTTCACCTTTCACCATGATGTTTTTCCTGTATTCAGCCGCCCGAACTGCAGACTCTGAAACGAGCTTGCGTGACTGGATCACGAAGTTGTTAAATGACGGGTCGAAATCACTGTATACCTGCAGGGCAAGGATACGTGCATCAGCGCCGGCTACCTGCTGACTCAGTTCATCAATCCCATAATTAGTTGTTCCACCGATATTACCAGTACTGCCAACCAGCACGATTAGGTTCGTCTCATTTTTTTTGCCTCTGAACATATTCAGTCCGGTTCTTACCGCATCAAATACTGGCTGCTCGGTGATTTCACCGCTACATGCAGACGTTGTTTTTGCCTGTGTACTCAGAAAGGTCATGAGCTGTCTGTAGTCATCTTTTACTGGGGTAGAGAAAATACCTGGTATGGCACATCCCGTTCCGGCGCGGTATACCACGCCGCCATAGCTGATGCTGGCTTTTTTTCCGAAGTCGTTGAGGATGTTTTCAAAAGACTGGATGGTATTGGTTAGCCCAGAAAAATATTTAGTCATCGGGCTACCGCCGTCTACAACAAATACTACATTGATTTTATTCTTGTTTTTGCGCAGTTGCACATAATCCTGATAGGAGAGTGAGGCACCATTAATGGTAAGCAGCTTATTGTTTTTCTTATTGTAGATATCATTGGCAATACCTACCTGATAGTTGCTGCCATTTTCAGCTAATACCGGCACACCGCGTAAAATGATGTTTTCCTGAGCAAGCAGGGGATCAGCAATAAATGTTTCACCTGCAAATCCAGTATTGATGGCTTTAGCCGTTGAATCTTCCTGGTTATAACTTCCTGGCTTTGCCGAGATGATATACAGACGATCACCCCAGTTGTGGATCGCTTCGGCAGAAACCCAACCATAAACACTTTTTAGTGCTGTATCTGCTACCAGTTGATCATCAGATCCTACGAGATAGGTTTTTCCGTCCTCCGACTTTTTGAAGATATAGGCAATTTCATGCAGGCGTACTTTGGTCCTTCTGGTTTTCAGCTCAGGACTGTTAAATACCAATAGCGAATCTGTGGTATCATAATAAAACTTAGGCTCAGTCAGCGGTTTTTTGCCATTAATAATAGCAATCGCTTTCTCAGGATAACCCGTTGTCTGATTAGAATAAGAGCGCTGCCAGAGTAATAATTTAGATTTAGAAATCCAGCCATAGCTGATCGCTGTTTTTTTATCGTTGATCTTTCTGCCACGCACCATACCTGCCTTGTACTTGATCAGTTTGATATACCCATCCTGTTCTTTCGAAACATAGAAAGGTTCCATGAAATTCAGTTTTTTCATGATCAGACTTCCTCCGGGGGCGGTTGTTGTGAAGTTGTCGTCACGGTCCGAAAATACGATCCAGGGCATGCTGCTTTTTCCTGAGTTATCGTTTACATTGATGCTTTCGGCAGGCTTTTCATAAGCCTTAGGCATATTTTTTACTTTCCTCCCAAACGACATTGGAGACTGTGCCTGAGCGGCCAGTGTGCCAATAAGTAACATGGAGAGTGCATAATATCGTTTCATAGTTCTTAATGCTAACTGTATGATAGGTGGTTGATTTAGTTGCTGGTTCCTGGAGTAGTTGATACTGCAGGTGCAGGTTGTGCGGAGGCAGAATGTTGTTTTACATTCAGCAGGCTGGCGCAGGATGAGTTGGGCTTAATGTTCAACTCTGCTTCATCTATAGCAATCTCTCCGCCAAAGGTGAGCCCCATACAGTAGGAGTAGAAATCCGTCTGTTTCTTCTTGCCATTCATTTCCACGTTAACACTGACTTTTTCGTTGCTGCACATGTATTTGTTGATCAGGTAGTAATAGTTGGCATTGAAATCTGCTCCGTTGGCAATCGCCTGCAGTCTGGCACGGATATCGTCAATCGCCTTACGCTCACCATCTCCGGGTGCAACCATATCTTCAACGATCTCAGAATTGGGATCAGTTACCGTAATGGTGTGGAATACAGGTTTGCGGCTTTTATCTGTTCTCAAACGCACCAGAAATGTTCCCGGCGCCCGGTATGTGTAAAGCGCTGTTTTGCCCTTCACATCCACACGGCCTGTTTCGCCAAATGACCATTCAAAGTTTTTGCCCTCTCCATCGCCCTCCAGGCGCACTTCTTCGTTAACAACGCCAGATGTTGGACCGCTGATGGTTAGTACGCTGTCTATTACACTTTTTATCGTATCTCGAACACTTACCGGAAATTGCTCGCGCAGTTTACCGTCAACAGTAAGCCGTATAATATATTCACCTGGTTTGGTATAATGATATGATCCGTTTTGGGTAGCTGCCTTTTCTCCGTTACCGAATTCCCAGAGCCAGGAAGAGGCGCCGCGGGTGTTATCTGTATATACCAGGTTTTCGTTAAGGTAAATCTGATCTTTAAGGATCCTGGCATCAACGGTCCGGTTTTCAAAAAGTGAGCTTTTAAAGAGGACAATGAGTCCTGTGAGTAGTAGAACGGAGAGCAGGATGTAGAGAATTACATAGCCCTGCGAGTTCGAACTGACTTGTTTGGTATTGGTTTCAGACATGGTGGCGTTGTTATAGGGTTTATCAATGATTAATTGCGGGTTTACCTTTATCGTGACTGCGGTGCAGAAAGTGTTTGCTGAAGCTGTCGCCTTGAAATGACACAGTCATCAAAGTTCTTCTTCACACGCTCTACATCGGCCAGATTTCCTTTCTGCTCCAGGCGGTCATAGAACAGAATATTGTACAATTGTGAGGTATGGATAAAAGTTTTGTATCTGGAATCGAACGCCTTGCGCTCATAGGCCGACTTAATTGCGCCAATAGCCATCTGAATATCGTTTTTCAAAAAGCTTGCCTGCACATTTGGATCGAAACGGATGATCTGTTTATAGGTGCTGTCTATGGTAGGTCTGGTAGATTTCACCATATCTTCGAATTCCTGGTCTTGTCTTACCTTTTCCTCCAATTCGGTTTTAGAGATTTCATGGCGGGATTTAGCCGTGTAAAATATGCCGAAGCACAGCAGGAACACCGTAGCTATAAACAAGGCCAGTAAAAACTGAAACTGCTCTCTTCTTTCTTTGATGCTTAGTTTGATCATGATGTGCTAATTAACGTCCAAATCTTCCACGAATCCTGCTGATTGCGGCCCTATTGATCTTTAGACAATCGTCCAGCTGATCCTTATAGCTTTGAATACTAAATCTGGAATCAAATAAGGAATCCTGCAGACTGGCCATTACACCAACGTTATTGTTCAGTTTCTCATACAACTCAAAACTCTCACTGGCCACAGGTTTTTTTGCGATGAGGTCTTTAATCCGGTAATTGGCATTTTGTATATCTTCCAGAAGAATGGCCTGTTTACTGAGTTCGTCAGCATTGTATTTATTGAACTTGCCCAGTTCACTAAACCGCAGGAGGATCAGATCGAAATTAGTATTGATCTCTTTTCTAAGCAGGGTCAGCTTATCAGTTTCTTTTACCTTTTTCTCCAAAAGAAAGTATTCCCGGTCGGAGGCAGCAAAAAACAAGAATACACAGCAAACTGAAAAGAGGCTTAGCAGTATGAAATAGAGAATAAAAAGACGTTGAGATTTTTTAATCTCGAATGCGTTAATAGGTTTCATGAGCAGCGCATATTGGTTATTAATATACTGGTAACATTAACTTGACCTACTCTTCATCTTGCTTCCTACACTATCAAATTAACTTCTTCTCTAACAATTTTTGACAAACGTTGTTTGGTATATAAGCGTTTTTCTTTAACAGGAATTCGTTTAGTTTTATCAAAATTTAAGCCAAAACGCTGTGCCAGAACATTTTTATCATAAGCCATTCAGATTTGATACCATCTTTGCAGGTGCTGAATTAAAAGCTACTGACCTGGGCAAGTCTATTTCCAACCATATTGAGCTCATTATATTCACGCGTTATGGGGAAAACCGGCACAATCATGACTTCGGTTGTGAAATCTGGGATCTGGATTTTGAACTGATTGTGAGCGAAGCCATCTGGGAAGAAAAGTTCCGCAAATCGCTGCTTAAATCCATCACCGGATATGAGCATAGGATAGACACGGTAGAGGTGGAGGTGCATATCTCAGAAGTGGAAAATGTATATCCATTAAGAAAAATAACAGAAATTAAAAAAAAGGTAGACATTACCGTCAGGGGAAAAATCAGAACCACCGGTGAAAAGTATTATTTCAATATTGCACTTTTCCTAAGTCCACTTTCTACCTAATTAACGCCCAATTTACTTGATATGAAACCAGTCTTTTATTCATCAAAAGAAGAAATCAGAAACAGAATTGTCAAAAATGCTGAAGATTTCTGGAACATCAGGGATAGCAATGATCTGGATCCGCTGGTACGTCTGATCATCGAAGCCCTGAGTAACGAATTGTTTAATGTTTCAAACGATGTCCGGAATCTTGAAAACAGGATATTCGACAAGTTGAGCAGGATCCTCGCTCCTGACCATCTCACCTCAGCACTACCGGCACATGCCGTCATGCATGCACGTCCGATTGAAAAGACAGATTACCTCAATCCTTTCACACAATTTTCAATCGGAAAAAATATAGGGCAGGATGATGAGCGGAACAAAAATAAAAAGACCGATATATTTTTCAGTCCCCTGCACAAGGTGAAACTGCACAATGCCGAGATTAAATATGTTGCAACAGGTACTAATCTGTATGCAACGAGCTACCTGAATAAACTGCCCTTGATGAGTACTTTGCCTGGCTTCAATTTAGGTAACAATACTTTGTATATCGGTTTAAGCGGGCTGGGGAGTTACCGGGATCTGAGCGGGCTTAACTTTTTCTTTGACTGGAAAAATTATGCGATACCTGAGCATACCTATGATTTGCTTTCCTTAAGCAAATGGTATCTGGATGAGGTTCCCATTCCTGTATATACGGAACGGTTTATGGATGCTGATGACGACACAGACAGTACTGCTCCATTCCATCATAAACAATTGCTGAATCTGCTGAAGGCAGATGTGACTCAGTTTTACACAAACAGGTTTCTGACCCTTGAGCGTTTTACTGCGCTCGACATTTCTGCCGCGCAGGTTAACTATCCACAGCTTTTCGGTTCTGTTTTCCAGCCAAACACCCTCAGCCAACTTGACTCAAGTGTCATCTGGCTCAAGGTCGTATTCCCGGCAGCAATTACTGCTGAAATGCTTAACGAATTGTACATACACATCAATGCGTTTCCGGTAGTAAACAAAAAACTTAGTCAGATCAAGCATCGCCTGAAGACCATGAACAATATCATTCCGGTTAAGACAGATGATTTGGAAGAGATGCTGGCTGTAGAGAGTCTCAAAGACAACAAGGGGAAGAACTACAATGAGATTCCTTATACCAATGAAAATGATAAAGGCGACGGCTCTTTTTCTATCCGCTATGGCGGAACAGAACGTTTCGATACCCGGAATGCCAAAGAACTGGTAGATTATCTCTTCGAATTGCTGCGCGATGAGAAGGCTGCTTTTTCTGCCTATGGACCTGATTTTCTCAACACGGCCCTGAAAAACCTGGAGCAGAATATCAGTTTAATTGAGCAAAAGAGCCAGACGGCATTAAAGTCAGTGAAAGAGTTACCAGGGTATATTGTTGTTAAACCCATAGATGATGCAGATATCTTATTTTTGGATATCTGGGTTACCCAGGCCGAAGATGCAAACAGAATTAACTCTGGTAGTAGACTGGCGCTGCATGAAAACACCAAAGTGCTTCCCGACAGTGTGTTCCTGCTTAGCCAGAGTAGGGGGGGGCGCTCGCGACTGAATGCCAGCAATCGGGTTCAGGCGTATAAATATGGCTTAACAACAGCAGATCGGATTGTGACTAAAGCCGATGTGATTAACTTCTGTAAATATGAATTGGGAAAAAGTGTGCAGAATATTATTATGGCTAAAGGACTTGTTCGCGACAGCAAACCAGGGTCTGGCTTTGTGAAAACTACGGATGTACTAATCCAGCCATCTGCCCAGGCTAAGCTGAGCGCTGTAGAATGGGACGAGCTGCTGGAGCTTACATTATCAAAATTAAAGCTGCGTAGTACGATGAACGTTCATTACAGAATGATGCTGCATCCTGTAGCTTAAACGTAAACCGTATAGCCCAGATAAACATTGGCACCATCCTCACTGAGGATACTCTCCTGAAAGCGACTGTCCATCTGCATGTCTACACAAATATCTGTCTCCATCGGGATCAGATATTCCAGGGCCATGTCCATAATCTTACGGTTGTTTTGCCCAGGCAGGAAATCGATCAAATGCTCGGCGATGGCGGGACCAATGATGACGGTGACCTGCTCATTGTCAGGCTGGAAATGCGATCCGATGATGGTATCTATGCCAAGTGCACCGCGGCCCAGCTGCATTTGAAGCCCTTCCGCAACAGCTGCAGGTTTAATTTCATGCGAGGTGTCCCGAAGTTCGAAAGGAATATTAAACAAGGCGGTGAGTACATTGGATACAAAGGCGATGTCATTTCTTTTTTGCTGAATCTCTGGAAGCAAATGCATCCAGATGATACTTTGCTCCTTGTTTAATAAACTGAACTCCTCCCAGCCAAATTCAAATACCCGGTTCAGGTCTGTATAGGTTGTTCTTTTATCCAGTCTGTTTTCATAAAGCTCGGTCATCATCCGCAGGTGGTTGATCTCTGCGTCAAAAGGGCTGAAGAAAAGTCTTGCCTGTTTCTCTTCTTCCCGGCGTTCACGGACATCCTTAATCATGCCATCTTCATCCATCCCGGAGCTACCTCTTGGCGGCTTATGAAATAAGCCTTCGGGCAGCATATCATATATGCCTTCCCGGTTAGCTTCTATGCGGATCCGATCCTGTCGCCTATGATCTGAATGGTAGGCAAAAACCCTTTCTATATCTTTTGCATAGGCTCTTTTCTGAGCTCCGTTTGGTACAATTTCGATACGTTCAGGATCTATGACCCCGCGCTCAATCAGATCGGCGGCTCTGGCTACAGCTTTGTAATCTGTAAATAACTCGTTATTTATTAAAGTTTCCTTTTTCATCAAACTTTACGCGTAATTATTGGTTATTTTAGTTCGAATTGACATGTGATAAAGATTCTATATTTGCAATAAATCATTTACCTAAACCCTCAATGGACGTTCAATCATTTTTTATTCGTTACCTGTTATTTCCGCTGATCGTTCTGATCTCAACAGCAGTGTTGACAATCAGCAATAAGCGCAACCAGTTCCTCAACAACAAAAAACTGATCGTAAGTGTTCTGCTTCTTGGAATTATTTTAGCCCTGCCGGGATTTCTCGGTTTTCTGGATTTTAACTTTATGCCCTGGGGATACATTATCTGCCAGATCTATTACCTGCTGATGGGCAGCTTATTTGTTTATCTGCTGACAAGATACCATCCGCAGCCGCTTATCGAGCGCAAAGGATTCATTTTTGTATCCAGTTTCATTGCAGCTATACTATCTGTTTATTTGTATCAGCTCGCATTCAACTGGTTAAGTAGTGTAAATTTCGGCTGGTGGGGCGCTGGATCCATCGCGTCCTTTTTTGTGCCTTTGTTTTTCTGGTGGGCCTATGTAGCACTCCTGGGAATTCCTTCAGAAATCTACAAGATCTGGAAATATCCGCCTACACCGCTCGATATCAACATGGACCATGTAGATTTTGATAACCTGCTGGTTCTTGAACTTGAACTGTATAAAAAAAGTACTGACCCAGAACCACTGAAGGTGAAGGTTAAAGCGCCTGAACAAATGAATTTTGGAATCTGGTTTCATAAATTTATTGACGATTATAACCTGAAATTTGCGAAGAACCCTGTTGAATTTAAGACTGATGGTCAGGAAAGCTACAGTTGGATCTTTTTCATCAAGACCTCATTCTTTAAACGGAATCTCTTTATCGATCCCGATCTGGATATTAAGGCAAATGGCATCACAGAAAAGATGACCATTTATGCCAAACGTGTTTCTGAAAACGTGAACAAACCACAGGAAACAGGTGAAAGTGCTATCTTTATTTAATCATTTCCAAACCCTCTTGTTATGATAAAGCCGTTAAGATATAAACCGATTAATTGGATCAACGGAATGAAGCTTTCGAGCGATCATTTCACCAAAAACGACCTGTATATGCAGGACTTTGTACGCGATGCGGTATCTCTGCAGGTGAACAGCAGTAACTACGGACTGCTGCCTCCATTTTCGGGATATAACAGTTCGCATGATATCGAGATCATCGAAAAGGCAACCAATCACCTCGAAGTGCGCGTGCGGTATTGTAATGCTGTAACACCTGAAGGATGCCATATCGATATCACACAAGGCGATACTGCAGACATGTTGGTTTATAACCACTATTTCGGGCAGTCAGAACCCCGGAACTATGCCATCTTACTGGTGGTAAATCCGTTTAACAGAGTACCTGCTGGTGCTCCCGATCCTGAAGAAAGCCCGCTCCGCTATCCTGAATTGAATAAGGCATACTCGATAGAAGTTTTACCTGAAAGCGAACTTGCCGGCCAGGCATCAGACAGCTATTTCATCACAATAGGACAGGTGCATTACGAAAATGGCAGGTTGAGTGTTAACAAGAGCTATATCGCTCCTAGTTCCAGCATCACCAGTCACCCTGCACTGATCAGATATTATGAAAATTTTAGTGTATTACTCAATGACCTGCAACAGGCTAGTTTCAAGATCATCGATAAAACAAGCGGAAAAGATAATGTGAGTCAACTAGGCAAAAATATCAGGCTGATTTCAGCAAAAATGGTTGACTTTATTGCGCTGATTTTTTATGAATACAGAAACATGGCTCATCGGGAACCTCCGGTTAAACTTGTGGGTTACTTTTCTAGTCTGGCACATACTTTCTTTACCGCCATTAAGCTGGTGGAGCCTAAGGAGCGCGAAGAGTTATTAAAGTATTTCTACGAGTGGAAGGATGTAACGCCAGGTAATTTTGAAGAGCTCTTGTCCAGAACTATCGAACTGGTTTATGACCACAAACAGATCCAACAATCGATGCTAATGGTGGGTGAGTTCCTGAATGTCCTTGTCGCACTTTGGAATAAACTAAGCACCCTGGAATATATTGGTCAGCGTAAGGAAAACATCGTTGTTGCTGAACAACAGGTTGTGCAACAGGTACAGGCCAGGAAAACCTGGACATTGCTTGATTAACTTCGCTGGCAGGTCAAATGGACTTTTGAAGTATTTGCTGATTTGGGTAGTTGTCGTTACGGCGGTACTTTCCTGCACACAAAAGAAAGGTGTACAGTCAGACCAGCAACACTTTGTCTCTGATCTGAAGCAGTTAAAAACTGAGCCAGTTTATCATGAAGTGCTTACCGCGGCTAATCAGCAACTGCGCGGCTGGTATACCGATAGTTTGCAAGAGACATTGATCCTTGGCGATTGTCACTGGAAGATAGACGATGCCGTTTTTATGAATTCGGCACGTACTAGATGTCTGCTATTGCTCATCCTGCAGGATAAACAGGCAGACGCAGAACTTGACTATGTGTACCAGCTGTACGCTGCATTGGAGAAGGGGCGCTGGATACTGTATTTTGTATCTATGCCAAATATGGTTTATCCGCGGTCACGTTTCAGCACAGACAAATTTAAACCTGTAGAACTTGCTAAGCTGGCTGAAATTTCCAGGGCTGAAATGCTGAAAGATTACTATCTGCCTGACGGATCAGTGAACGATGCGTACGTAAATAGCCTGTATACGGAAGAATTGAAAATAAGACAACAAATATTTTTACATCCAAAAAGGGGATAAGGAGAGCCTGAGGACTATTTATTGCCTGTGAACATAATTTACTTTGATCAAATGTTGATAATTACTGAAAATCAATAAATTATACATACCTTTGGGACATAATTAAATACAATATAATGCAACAAGGAACAGTAAAATTTTTCAATGAGACAAAAGGTTTTGGATTTATCGTACCAGCTAATGGTGATAGCGAAATCTTTGTACACTCTTCAGGTTTATTAGATAACATTCGTGAGAATGATACAGTAACCTATGACGTTGAGCAAGGTAAAAAAGGCTTAAACGCTATTAATGTTAAGATCGGTTAATCAACTCCTTCTATAGATTAATGAAAGCATCCTCAAAAGGGATGCTTTTTTTTTGGATCTAAAAGGCAGAAGGCTGTTTGACGATCTTTAGTTTTCCGCGCTGAATACCAAGATTGCCGTTCATATCACTACCCTCAAGGACAAGGCTATATGAACCTGGATTGTCAGCGGCGTAGAAAGTAATTGTTGCGTTTCCTGATTTATCGGTCACAACATGCGGTGCCCAGAATATCGTAGCGCGTATGTCGGTCATGTCAGCCCTGGATTTGACAGGATATTTAGGCGCATAAAATAATTTGGTCTGGATGGGAGGAAGTGGTCGTAGCAATGCAACACCCATAGGTTTTTTAAAGAAGAGACCATGACCACCACGGGTAGTGATCTCAATGAAGTAATGATCAAAAGGCTCCAGCGTCATCGGATCAAGATATTCGGAGATATAGCGCAATTGATTCTTTCCTGTTTTCATGACTTCAATGCCCTTGATATCTTCCGCATCGATGCGTCTTAATAACGACTCAATATAATCTTTCAGGCTTTCTGACTCTGACTTAAATTTCTCTACCTCCATGCCATCCATGATGATATGGGTAGGAGAAAAGCCAATTCCATAGAAGTAGTTTCCTTTTTTCATACGCAGGCCAAAGCCTGGAATGTTTTTAGCTAGCAAGTCGCCGAGTGAAGTACGCTTTGCCTTTTGCAAAGCTTCTTCATCTATGGTGATATCTGCACCGCCAGGTCCGTTCAGGTTTTTCGAGTCCCGTATCACTTTCTTTCCGGTAATCTTAACTTCCTTCAACATATTCTTCCCTGTCAGCTTTTCCATCGTGCTTTTGAGTTGTTGCTGCTGCTGTACGAATAACAGTCCTGTTGTATCTGTATTGACATACCAGGGCAGCAGCATCCTCGGATTGTTTTTAAACACCGGGGGCGTGAATTCTTCAACCTCGAGGCCGCCGGTTCCCTTCTTCCCTTTTTGGTTTACACCTTCAATAAAATAGGATGCGGAATCACCTGGAGCAAGCCCGCTGAAAGTAAATCTTCCCTGCGCATTGGTCGTCGTATCTGTCAGGATCATCGGCTTACGCCCTAATAAAGTTATCTTAGCATTCGCGATTGGTTTATTAAACAGATTGGTGTATTTGCCCCTGATCTGAAATTCCGGTTCGGCGGGAAATTTCATGGGCTTTTCCGGGCTGTATACATCTGCCCAGGTATAACCTACCCAACCCTGTGTCAGCAAAAGCAAATCCAGATCACGCCATTTTTTTTGATCTGTAACTGCAGCGACGTAATACCCGGGATCTTCCACATTACCTTTTAAGTCCGAACTTAGCAGGACATGGCTGATTAGTGTTCCCGTTTTAATGCTGTCCGTTTTAACTTGTCCATCGTCTGTCACCGCCAAAGAAAAACTTCCTTGCACTGGTGCACCTGACTGATCAGTAACCTTCAGACTGAGCCTGATACTGTCTCGCTGTACGTATAATTCTTTTTCTGCAGTCAGCTGAATAGTCAACTGATCCCGGTGGTCAATGAAAATGACTCTTTCATTCAGCACTTTCTGATCCGTGCCTAATACAGAAAAACGTGTAACACCACTGGGGAAATTACGTTTACTTACATAGAGTTTAATGACCGCTTTCCTGAAGATTAGTGAAGCACCATAACAAACCGCACCCCGCGATTGTGCCATCAGGTAAAAAGGTATACCTGCAGCAATGATATCGGCGCTTGCCCGCAAGGTGATCTCCAGGGAATCTTTTGATGTTTCATTGCCGATCGTCAATGCAACTCCTGAAGATCGGGCAAAGGGCATCTGATACGTCTTTATTGAGCCGTCTGGTAATTGCATCCTGGCGGTGTAGGATTCCGTCGCGCGGGGGTTCAACGTGAAGCTTCCCATACCCTGGTGTAAACTGTTAAAGCTCAGCAATTCCCTGTTGCCTTCAAAAATTTTACCCGATACATCCGCACCTGACCCATCTTC
>Ga0247808_10001123_pt1 | contig 12948 bp, 12 predicted proteins | sample UWRJL089202R1_FD_179914 | JGI IMG/M metagenome (GOLD analysis project Ga0247808, IMG submission 179914) | Plant litter microbial communities from Arlington Agricultural Research Station in Wisconsin, United States - UWRJ-L089-202R-1 | ecosystem: Environmental > Terrestrial > Plant litter >... | reverse complement strand
CTGCGAAGTGAATGAGATTTTTATTCTGAAAAACAAAAGTCGGCATCAGGTATTTGATACATTCTTCTACTTCCGGAATTTCGTTTTTGATTTCAGTTCTGATTGTTTCCAATTTATATATGAGCTCTTCATCGAACTGAGAAAAGTAATCTTCAAAGGTTTTACAATTTTCCATCAGAATTTGACTTTAGTGACTTTATCATGAGATTTTAGGTAAAGCGGAAGAGCGGCAGAACCGTACCATTTGTAAAGTTCCACATCAAAAATCCCGGCTTTTACAGAAGGATCTGTCAAGACCAGACTTTCCGCTTCTTCTTTGGTTTTTGCATCCAGAATAAAAATTCCGCTGTAGTCATTTTGGTTTTTCTCCAGCATTGGACCTGCGACAATCAGTTTTCCGTCTTTTGCAAGTTTGTTGATATTATCCATGTGGCCTTTCATCACTTCAGCTTTCTTAGTCTTATCATTGATTTCAGCTTTCCCTTTTTTAAGAATTACGAGATAATAAGTTTTCATTCCGTATTGATCTGCTCCAAGAGAATCTGCTAATTTTTGATCAAAGTCTCGATTCTGTGCATATGCGACTGAAGAGAATATTGCCAGACAAAATATTGTGAAAATTAATTTCATATCATTAATGGTTTTAATCAAAGTTAAAAATTAAAATGATATACGAGTTTTTTTCACAAATTATCTTCTGAACCGGAAATATTCTGTTAATTCATGTTTCTTTCCTTTCAAAAAGTTAGATGCCATTTCCATTCCGATGACAGAAAACGTAATTCCGTTTCCACCAAATCCCAAAACAAAATAGGCACTTGGGAAATCCGGATGTTCGCCAATATAAGGTAAGCCGTCTTTGGTTTCGCCGAAAGTTCCAGCCCAGATAAAATCTGTTCGGAAATCATTTTCAGGAAGATGTTTGTGTAATTTTTTTACGAGTTTTTGTTCCTTTTCGTGTAACAGAGAATCTCGTTTTTTAGCATTAACGAATTCTTCATCTTCACCACCTATCAAAACGCGATTATCATCCGTTGTCCGCATATAGATGTAAGGTTCTGCAGTATTCCAAACCAAAAGATCATTCAGTTCTTTGTGATTATTCTCGTTCCGTTCGCCCACGATGGCATAAGTTGAAAGTAGATTTACAAAATCGTCTTTGATGATTTCTGTACTTTCGAAACCGTTGCAGAAAATCACTTTTTTCGCTTTGATTTTATTTCCAAATTCTGTGGTTGCAGTGACGCTATTTTTTTTATGATCGAAATTAATAATGTCGGTCTTATCAAAAACCTGCAAACCTTTTTTATGGTTGTAATGCAAAATATCGTGCGCCAGACAAAATGCATCGATGCTTCCGCCTTGTTTGGAAAGGATTCCACCGAATGTATTTTCGATTTTAAATTTCTCATTGATTTCTTCAGCCGAAAGCCATTTTACAGGAAAATTTGCCGCTTTTCTGGCTTCGAATTCTTTCATTAAATCTGGAACATCTTTTTTGAAAGCTGCAAAATAAAGCGATTCTTTTTTCTTAAAACCACATTCGGATTTTATTTGCTTGGCGACTTTTCCTAAATTGTCGATAGAATCATAACAAGCCCAATAGGCTTTTTCTGCACCTTCTTTCCCGATCATTTCTGACAGTTCATAAAGCGGAACATCGATCTCATATTGAAGCATCGAAGTGGTTGCACTCGTACTTCCGTTTCCGATTTCTCGTCGGTCTACCAAAACAGTTTTATAACCATCTTTTATCATTTGATGGGCGAGGAAAGAACCGGTAATTCCGCCACCAATGATAAGGATTTCCGTTTCGATATTTTCTCTAAGCGAAGGATAAGAATGTTTGATACCGTCTTTGACGAGCCAGAATGGTTCGGGAGATTTGAGTTTCATATATAGCTTATTTCTGATTTGATTGATTTGTTCTTATCAAAAAGTAAACCGATAAATGATGAATATAAAAAAGCCACTTCAGAAATTCTGAAGCGGCTTTGGTTTTATACCAGTTGAAGCTATTATTCTTTAATAAATTTAGCTTTAACCGTGGTTCCGTTATTATCAACATTGATGAAGTAAACACCTTTTGATAATTTGTTAACCGCGACTTTTCCTGTTCCTACATTCCCTTTGGAAACAATCTGTCCAGCTGCGTTGAAGATCTCGTAAGATGAGTTTGCTACAACATTTGAAACATTAAGGATATCTTTTGCAGGATTAGGGAAAACCTGAAGCGATGTTTTACTGATGTCCGTAACTGATAATTGAGTTTTCGTAATTGTAAAATTAGCATCAGATACGTCAAAGAAAATATTACCGTTTGCTTTCACCATAATTCTTGCAGTCGTTGTATCCAGATTTGGAAGTATAACTATTTCTGAACCATCATTAGGCGTTGAAGTTGCCAACGGAGACCATGTTGTCCCGCCATCTGTTGAAATCAAGATATCAACATTGGCACAACTTACAGGAGAAGCCGTTGTAGAAGCAACATCCCAAGTCACAGTCTGTGAACTGTTACCTGCGTATGAAACGGCAGTATTAGGCACCGTCACTTTGAATGGTCCGGAAGCCGCATTTACGGTTACTTTCATATCGTCGTAAGCATTTGCACCAGCTCCGGTTTTGTTATCTCTTACAGTCAGTCTGAAGTTAAGCGTTCTTGCAACGCTTGGGAGATACTCTACATTTAACTCTGTAGCAGCAGTGAATAAACCGCCAGCCAACACAGTTGTCATATTAGGAAAATATCTAACTGGTGATGTTTTTGGAAGGTAAGATCTGAAATTGACACCTGAAGTCTTTGTTGCCGTAGGATTGGCAGTTGTTGAATTTTGAAGATCAAATTGCTCCCACTCATAAGTAAGTGCATCGCCATTAGCATCTGTACCGGCACCAGTCAGCATAAATGGTGTGCTTTTAGGAATTGTATAATCTGCACCTGCATTTGCAACCGGAGCCGTATTGCCGTTAGCCGTATTGACACCGCAGTTTCCTGCACTACTTTTCATATAATTGGTAATATCTCTAATGGATGCTGCGTGAAAATAAGCATCTGAATGTGGTTGTACATCTTTTGCTGTGATCCCTGCATATCCCATAATGGTAGAACCGGAGCCAGGTTCCATTTGTGAAGGATTCCCTTCAGCGACATGTGTGAAAGTGTGCCATCCGCCAAATTGATGCCCTATCTCGTGCGCCACATAATCAATGTCAAAATTATCTCCTACCGGCGTACCTGATCCGGGAGAAGTAAACCCTTGTCCTTTATGATCATACCATCCATAAGTTGAGTTAAAAGTATTAGTACTGTTACATACACATCCGATGCAACCTGCGGAACCACCTCCACCAGAGCGTCCGAACAAGTGTCCAATGTCATATTTAGCATCTCCAATACCATAAGTTGTTCCCATCAAAACCGCTTTAAGCTCATCATTCCAAGCTCCGGATGCTCCAGTGGAGGCGGCAGAATAAGGATCTGTACTTGCATTAGTGAAAATAATACTTTCTTCCTCTGCAATCAGATTCATATGGATGGAAAATTCATTTTCAAATACACCATTTACTCGTGTCATGGTTGTATTCATTCTGGCTAAAGCATTTGCAACAGAACCAGCCCAAGCTCCATACTCTCCTGTACAAGAAAGAGCTAATCTATAAGTTCTTAATAAAGCGTCATCAGCGCTTTTACTATCTGCGTTTGCATTATTGCCTTTGCCTGCATTCGGAATTCTGCATTCAAATTGTTTTGCAATCCCCTTGTCATCTGTTCTTTTAAAAACCGCGTAAGTAGAAAGATCCGCTGTGTATGGCTCTATGATTTCAATAGTTTTGTCTGTGGCATACTCCATAGTAGATAATCCCAATGGAGAAACACTGAAATAAATCTTATCGGTACCAAATACACTTTCCCCTACATAGGAACGAATGTCCTGATATTTTGCCTGGAGGGAAGATTCAAAATTGGACTTTTCATAGATTCTGAACTCTTCTAAATTTCCTTCAGAATCCGGGAAACTGACTAGAATTTTGGATCTTACCTGATCCGTACTTTTGGGTGCATTTTGTAACGCAGTCTTCAATCCTTCAAAATCAAGAGAATACAATCTCGGATTTTTCAGCAATTGTTTGTTTTCCTCAATTATAGATTTGCTACTAACATTTGTAACCTTCTTCCATAATTTGCTATTCTGTGCCATTGCCGCTAATGAAAACGACATTAGCGCTAAAGATAAAACTTTCTTCATATTTATAAAATTAAGGCGACAAATGTAATATTTTATTATAAATAATTTATTGTTTTTAAAAAAATATTGAAACTTTAACAATTATATATAATTTATCTATGTAAAACATCTGATATCATTAATTTATCAAATTAGAATTTAAGGTTTTTTTAAGGTGTCTTAATGATTGAATCTTCAAACAAAAATCCCCAATCTTTCGAAAGGGGATTTGTTATAATGCTGATAAATTAAATTATCACACTTTAATTTCTACGTCAACTCCTGAAGGAAGTTCTAATTTCATTAGAGCATCCACAGTCTTAGAAGAAGAAGAGTAGATATCCATCAATCTCTTATGAGCTGATAACTGGAACTGCTCTCTTGCTTTCTTGTTTACGTGGGGAGATCTCAACACCGTGAAGATTCTCTTATTTGTAGGTAATGGAATAGGTCCGTTTACAACAGCACCAGTAGCCTTTACCGTTTTTACGATTTTCTCAGCAGACTTGTCTACCAAGTTGTAATCGTAAGATTTTAGTTTTATTCTGATTCTTTGTGACATTTCTTTGATTTAAAAATTAACCTTTTGCTTTAGCAATGATATCTTCAGCAACGTTTTGAGGAGTAGCCTGGTACTTCTCTAATTCCATAGAAGAAGTAGCTCTTCCTGATGAAAGTGTTCTTAGAGTCGTAACATATCCGAACATTTCAGATAATGGAACTGAACCTTTGATAACAACGGCACCGTTCTTTTCTTCTTGTCCACTGATCGTACCTCTTCTCTTGTTAAGGTCACCAATGATGTTACCCATATATTCCTCTGGAGTTACAACCTCCAATTTCATAATAGGCTCCATAATTACCGGCTTAGCAGCACGTCCCGCTTCTTTAAATCCTAATTTTGCAGCTAATTCAAAAGAAAGTGCATCAGAATCCACCGCGTGGAAAGATCCGTCTTTAAGAGTTACTTTAATACCTTCAACTTCGAAACCAGCCAAAGGACCGTTTTTCATTGCAGCTTTAAAGCCTTTTTCAATGGCAGGAACAAATTCTCTAGGAACGTTACCACCTTTGATCTCATTGATGAATTCTAAACCAATTTTACCTTCGTCAGCTGGTCCAAGATCGAATACGATATCCGCAAATTTACCTTTACCACCAGATTGTTTTTTGTAAACTTCTCTGTGGCTGGCAACTTTTGTAAGATTTTCTTTGTACTCTACTTGAGGCTGTCCTTGGTTAACTTCAACTTTGAATTCTCTTCTCATACGGTCAACAATGATATCTAAGTGAAGCTCACCCATACCAGAAATGATCGTTTGTCCAGAAGCTTCATCAGTTCTCACTGTGAAAGTAGGATCTTCTTCAGCCAATTTAGCTAGAGCGTTACCCATTTTATCCTGGTCAGCTTTAGTTTTAGGTTCAACAGCGATACCAATTACCGGATCAGGGAAAACCATCGATTCTAGAACGATCGGGTTTTTCTCGTCACACATTGTATCACCAGTTTTGATAGATTTAAAACCTACCGCTGCACCAATATCTCCTGCTTCAATGTATTCTACAGGATTTTGCTTGTTAGCGTGCATCTGATAGATTCTAGAGATTCTTTCTTTATCTCCTGAACGTGTGTTCAAGATATAAGAACCTGCATCTAGTCTTCCAGAGTATGCTCTGAAGAATGCCAATCTTCCTACGAAAGGATCGGTAGCAATCTTAAATGCCAAAGCCGCGAAAGGCTCTTTTACGTCTGGTTTTCTGAAAATTTCAGCATCAGTTCTTGGGTCAGTACCTTTGATATCATCTTTATCCAATGGAGAAGGCAAATATTTACATACTGCATCCAACATAAACTGTACTCCTTTGTTCTTGAATGAAGAACCACAAGTCATTGGGATAATAGATAAATCGATAGTCGCTTTTCTCAAAGCTTCGTTGATTTCGTCCTCAGAGATAGAATCCGGATCTTCGAAGAATTTCTCCATCAAAGTCTCATCGTAGTCAGCAACAGCTTCTACTAATTTCTCTCTGTATTCCAGAACTTCAGCTTTCATGTCTTCAGGAATTGGAACTACCTCGAAAGTAGCGCCTTGTCCTGCTTCATCCCAGATGATCGCTCTGTTTTTGATCAAGTCAACAACACCTTTGAAATCTTCTTCAGCACCGATTGGTAAAACGATTGGAACTGCGTTTGATCCTAACATAGTCTTAACCTGGTTTACCACGTTAAGGAAGTCAGCACCTTGACGGTCCATCTTGTTTACAAATCCCATTCTCGCAACTTTGTAGTTGTCAGCAAGCCTCCAGTTTGTTTCAGACTGAGGCTCTACTCCATCTACTGCAGAGAAAAGGAAAACCAATCCATCCAATACTCTCAAAGATCTGTTAACCTCTACTGTGAAGTCAACGTGTCCCGGTGTATCGATGATGTTGAAGTGGTAAGGTTTAGTTTCTGGAAGCACTTTACCTTGGTCTGTTGGGAAATTCCAAGAACAAGTAGTTGCAGCAGAAGTAATTGTGATACCTCTTTCTGCTTCCTGCTCCATCCAGTCCATTGTAGAAGCACCATCGTGAACCTCACCAATTTTGTGATTTACTCCTGTATAGAATAAAATCCTTTCTGTAGTGGTAGTTTTACCAGCATCAATGTGCGCAGCAATACCAATATTTCTTGTAAATTTAAGATCTCTACTCATTTCTAATTAGAATTTAAAGTGTGAGAAAGCTTTGTTAGCTTCCGCCATTTTGTGAGTATCAGATTTTTTCTTGTAAGCAGCACCTTCTTCTCTTGAAGCAGCTACCACTTCGTTAGCCAATTTCAAAGCCATTGACTTATCGTTTCTCTTTTTAGAGTAAAGGATTAACCATTTCATTGCCATAGAAATTTTTCTATCAGCTCTGATCGGCATAGGAATCTGGAAGTTAGCTCCACCTACTCTTCTAGAACGTACTTCTACGTGAGGCATAACGTTAGTTAATGCATCTTTCCAGATTTCAAGGGCTGTTTTTTCAGTTTCTCCTTTTTTAGTTTCTACGATGTCTAAAGCATCATAGAATATTTTGAATGCGATAGACTTTTTACCATCAAGCATCAAGTTGTTTACGAATCTAGTTACCAATTGATCATTAAACTTTGGATCTGGTAACAACGGTCTTTTTTTCGCTTTTGTCTTTCTCATTGTTTCTGTACCTTATTTAATGATTACTTTTTCTTTCCTTTTGCTGGTGCAGCTGCAGCCTGACCTGGTTTTGGTCTCTTAGCTCCATACTTGGATCTTCTTTGCGTTCTTCCACTTACACCTGCAGTGTCCAGTGCTCCTCTTACGATATGATAACGTACTCCCGGTAGGTCTTTCACCCTTCCGCCGCGTACCAATACTATCGAGTGCTCTTGAAGATTATGTCCTTCGCCCGGGATGTAGGCGTTGATCTCTTTACCGTTTGAAAGTCTTACCCTTGCAACTTTTCTAAGTGCAGAGTTAGGTTTCTTAGGAGTGGTAGTATATACTCTCGTACATACACCTCGTCTTTGTGGACAAGAATCAAGGGCAGCCGATTTACTCTTCTTGGTGAGTGCGACTCTTCCTTTTCTAACTAATTGTTGAATAGTAGGCATTTAATTGCTTTTTATTTTAGGGTGCAAAAATATGAATAATTTTTTAATCTACAAGTAGTTATGAAAAAATTAAAATTTAATTGCCAGTATATATTTTTTTTATAGCATTTTGTAAGTTTGCAAAAATTAAATCAATCATGAAACAACTATTAGCATTAGGAGCCCTATTCTTATTTACCAATATTTTTTCTCAGGAAAAAAAGAATTACAAAGAAGGAATTATCATAACTGCCACTAATGAATCTATTGCATTTAAAGATTTAACCTGGGATAAAAACGGAAAAGCCCATTATCTGAATGCCACAAACAAGGAGATGGAGGAACTCTATGACAGTTCTATTAAAAGTATTGAAGAGGTATCAGAATCCGACCCAAAATTCACTTCTATAACCGGAGATATTTTTCGACCAGTATCCAGCACTCCTATTATTAATAAAACTGATTTTCCGGAAGGCATATATGTCACAAAAGAAGATTTCATAAAAAAAACACCTTCCAAAAATCAAGAACTTTCGAAAAAAGGTTTAATTGGTTTTACAAAAGAATTGGTAGACGATAATGCTTCTGAATGTTTTTTCTATGATTCGAGGACTGATAAAAAATTAAAAGATGTGTTTGCGGTTGTTTATCACGGGAGTTTATATTTCAGTGTTGCAGCAATATTGACAAACAGAAATAAAACAGATCGCGCACAAACCTCTGATTTCCCTAACAGCTTTGTGAAAGTCTTATTTGGCGGAGACAATTATATCTATACCGAAGTTGCTTTGGCAAATGTCTGGGCAAAAGGTCTTGCTTACAATGCAGGACCTGCAGGTGGTGTTATGGCCGGAACATTAAATACAGGTAAAGGAATTGTATGGGATTATAAAAATCAGGAATTTAATATTTTCAAAAACTGTCAGGATTATAATGATTTCATTAAAGACAAGTTTGCGGATGGTGTTCAGAAATGTCCTAGGCAACAACCGGATAACAGCGAAGTGAGAAAAGCAATAGACATTATAAAATAGAACAATGAAAAAAATCATTTTGTAACGATAAACATATTGTGCGATTTGGCATAATTATTAATCATAATTTCGGATACAATTAGATTACTATGAAAAATGCAACCCTAATCGGACTCAAAGAAACCGATTGCAAAAATATCTCAGACAAACTGAATATTTTATTAGCCAATTACTCGGTCTTTTATCAAAATACAAGAGGTTCTCACTGGAATATAAAAGGTGATCAATTCTTCACACTTCATCCAAAATTTGAGGAACTTTATAATAGTTTAGTTTTAAAAATTGATGAAATCGCGGAAAGAATTTTGACACTTGGCGCAACTCCGGCTCACAATTATTCAGACTACCTTCAGGTCTCGACTATTAAAGAAAGCAAAGAAGTAAGCGACGGAAACAAAAGTGTTGAAATTATCCTCAATTCTTTCAAAGTAGTAATTGATCTTCAAAGAGAACTGCTTGACATTACAGACGAAGCGGGCGACGAAGGAACTAATTCCCAAATGAGCGATTATATTACAGAACAGGAAAAAGAGGTTTGGATGTACAATTCTTATCTCGGAAAATAATAACTTAATTTTAAAAATTGAAAATCCAGCTTTTATAAGGCTGGATTTTTTAGTTAACATCTATATAATAATAAAGTCTGTTAAAAAAAATTTATTTTTGCTTTCAAAGACTATTATGAAAACTAAAATATTTACCGGATTGCTCCTTATCTATATATCGGTTATGAGTATTTATTTTTATACGCATCAATATTATAATGCAGATATAGAAGCTTATATGGGTTTGGTTTACAAAATAAATGACCCTGAGATGAGCATCAATGATATTCATAAAAAAGTCTTTGACGAATTAAAAGTAAAAAATCCTAATATTTTTGCAGACAAAGACGAACCCGAAGCTGAAACAATTGGCGCCAATTCCTATTATTACACTTTATCAAATAACGTCAAAGCTTACGAAGAAGAATTGGAGTTCTTCACTGTGAAACCTTTCTACAACGCGGTGAATTCCGTTTTTTATAAATTGGGAGTTTCTGCGTCTGCATCTACATTTCTGATCTCGATCATATCTTATTCTCTTCTAATATTCCTATTATTTGTTTTTCTAAATGATCAAATAAAAAAAACAGAATTAGCATTTGTACTTACAATTTTGATTTCACTCTTCAAGCCGTTGCTGGATTCTACAAGACATGCAACTCCGGATATGCTGGCCTGTTTATTATTGTTATTAGTGGTTTATTTTTTCGTTTATAAGAGAAATATTATGCTGACAACGGTTTTTGCAATGTTAACAATTTTTACCAGGCCTGAATATTTTATCTTTTTCAGTTTTCTGTTGGTTTTGATTGTTATTTTCCGAAAGTCATTTCAGTATAAAATATCTGAGATTGGAATCTGTTATTTATTCTTGACTTTATCATTCATTATCATTCAGCTTTATTCCAAAATTTCCTGGGGTGTACTTTTTATGAATCAGTTTACGAAAGTTCAATTCTTTCCTATCAGTAATCCGGATCCGTTTGTCTTGAGTGATTATATTAATTTTGTTAAGAAGAAAATCTTTCTTGAGTTCAACAGCTCCTATTTTGTTATTCTATTAATATTCACAATGATCATTTTTGGAAAAACTTTATATCATAAGCAAAAGACAGAAAAAAACGCATTGCTTATTTTTTCTTTTATTATTACCATATATATAAGTGTTTTCTTAAGATTTTTATCTTTTCCGATTTTGGTTAACAGGATGATGATTGGATTTTACTTATTAATAATTTTAGCAGTTATTACTTTCCAATTTTCTTCCAACAAAAATACTCATCGTTAATTTTTTAAAAAGTAGATCAACTAATTCAATTATCTATTATATTTGCGTTTTAATTTTGCACACACTTGAAAAAAACTTTATTCTTTTTACTGATTTCCAATTTTTTCTTTGCACAATGGAGTATTTCCAATGCAGAGAGAAGCGCATTAGTCAATATATATAATTCCACAGACGGAGAAAACTGGAACAGAACCTGGGATCTGGAAAAAGATCCCAGAAATTGGTTTGGCGTTGTGGTAAAAAATGGCGCAGTTGTAGAACTAAACCTCGCAGGAAATGCTTTGAGTGGCACTTTCCCGACAAATATATCTTCTTTTAAAAAACTTACCAAGTTAGATTTTAGTAATAATAAACTTACTGGCGAAGTGGCGACAAGTATCTCATCGCTCAGCTTACTCACCAAACTAGACGTCAGTAATAATAGGCTGACGGGAGATCCCACCACTGCTTTATCGGGGCTTTTTAATGTTGAAGATCTTGGCCTGGGCGGAAACTATTTTGTTATTTCTGATGTCAACGGAACACTTCAGAGCTTCAACAGCATCAAAATTCTGAATATTTCAGATCTTGGTCTCGTTAATATTCCCGCAAAAATTGCAGCTTTTACAAATCTTGAAACTTTAATATTAGACAATAATCCAATTGCAGCCAATGCTTACGGAAACATCGCAGGACTTACAAAGCTGAAAACCCTTTCACTTTCAGGCACCGGTCTCTCTCAGATTCCAACTCAGGTTTCGCAACGTACACAACTTACAAGCCTGGATCTCAGCGGAAACAATTTAACGGAGCAAAATACATCTGGACTTTCAACGCTAACAAATCTGGAATGGCTTTCTTTGGAAAACAACCAGCTTTCTCAGGTTCCCAATCAACTTGCTCAACTTGAGAAGCTTCAAAGCCTAAATCTTGGTAGAAACAAAATAAGCGGAAATCTGGCAACACTTACTTCACTGTCAATTCTTCAACAATTATTTCTCAACAACAATCAGCTTTCAGGCAATTTCCCATCCGCATTATTGGGAATGTCAAAACTGGTGATGGTAAATTTGAACAGCAATCAATTAACAGGCGAACTTCCAGATCAATTACCCGCAATCACACATATCAGTAACAATAGGTTCTCTAAAACAGATCTTTCAAATTATATCACAGATTTCTCAGAGCAGACAGATCTCAATTACTCACCACAGCGTTACGATGCAGAAAAAGAAGTATTGGGAATCATAGGACAACAGGCCAAATTGGAACAATCTCTTTCCGGAAGCGAATACACTTTCACTTGGTTCAAAAATCTGGATCAAAAAATGAATATCTCTACAGAAAGTCTCAACTTCAGCAATGTTCAGAATACAGACTATGCAATTTACACAGCAGAAGCCTATACCTATGGTGTTCTAAATAACAATGTCATTTTTGACTTATCGCTTTTCCGCGAACCAATTTCTTTGGTAGAATCCTTATCAACTTTAGGAACATCTGACCTAAAAGATTTGAGCATCTATCCAAATCCTGCTACAGACTTCATCAATATTCTAAATGTCAAACATAAAATAGAAAAAGTTGCTATTTTTGATTTAACAGGCAAACAAATGATGTCCGATACCAACCAAAAGATCAACGTTTCCAAACTACCTTCCGGCGTTTATCTGCTTTCTGTAAAGACAGAAACAGGATTCAAGAACTTCAAGTTTATCAAGCAGTAATTTTTTAGGAGCTATTTTCTGCTTTCTACTCCTACTCCTTACGCAGTCGCATTTTCCAACGCTTGCTGTGGGGTATCCGCTGCAAATCGAGGAACGAGATTCGACGATTCCAAAGATGAAATATAGAATAAGAGTCAATCGGGACTATGGGTTTTCGTTTCCAATCTTGCTATACCCAACTTCAACCTTCCGTTTTCATTGCCATTTCCCAAAAAATATTATCTTTGAAACCTATCGATAATATAATATGGAAACCCAAAAATATACGCCTACAAACAAAGTAAGAATCGTCACCGCAGCTTCGTTATTCGACGGGCACGATGCAGCCATCAATATTATGCGCCGTGTCATTCAGGGAACGGGATGCGAAGTCATTCACCTTGGCCACGACAAATCTGCTGAAGAAGTCGTAAACACAGCGATTCAGGAAGATGCCAACGCCATTGCACTGACTTCTTATCAAGGGGGTCACAACGAATATTTTAAATACATCTACGACCTTTTAAGAGAGAAAAACTCACCGCAAATCAAAATTTTTGGTGGCGGTGGCG
>Ga0247808_10001121_pt1 | contig 12957 bp, 11 predicted proteins | sample UWRJL089202R1_FD_179914 | JGI IMG/M metagenome (GOLD analysis project Ga0247808, IMG submission 179914) | Plant litter microbial communities from Arlington Agricultural Research Station in Wisconsin, United States - UWRJ-L089-202R-1 | ecosystem: Environmental > Terrestrial > Plant litter >... | reverse complement strand
CGCCATTAGATGATGCACGCAGAGGTTGTCAATTGTCTTTGCGCATACACGATAAAAAAGGCAAAGTGTTATTTACCCTATTGGAGAAAGCCGGCATCATCGGAGATTGGCGTGAACCGGATGTTATTCGTCTGACACCTGTTCCTTTATATAACAGTTACAAAGAAATATTTCAGGTAGCCCAAACGCTTTGTGAGAAAGCCTACCTGATCAGTTGATATGGGAGATCAAAGACAAACAGTTTTTATTGCCGGTGCCGGTTTAGTAGGTTCTCTGCTGTCACTCTTTCTTTCAAAGAGAGGATTTGCGGTACAGGTATTGGAAAAAAGAGCTGATCCACGCCAAAGCCTTCGCAGTGAAGGCCGATCCATCAATCTGGCTTTGAGTCACCGTGGTTTAAGAGCATTAGAGGCAGCGGATGCTACACTACCTCATCGTGTATTAGAAGAAGCCATTCCCATGTATGGAAGGCAGATGCACGATGAACAAGGTCACTTGTCTTTTCAACCTTACAGCAGCAATAAAGAATGCATCTATTCTGTATCACGATTCAAACTGAATAATTGTCTTATCGATGTTGCGGAACGCCAAGGTGTTTCTTTTTTATTTGAACATCATCTGGAAGAAGCAAACCATACCTCGAAAACGATTCATGTTACCTATCAGGATGAAAAACGTACGCTTCACGCGCCTGTGCTCATCGCTGCAGATGGTGTGTTTTCTAAAGTAAGAACGTCTCTTGAAAAACAAGGCCTTTGCCACTCTACGATTGAAAAAATAGATCACGGTTATAAAGAACTGGATATCAATGCGGAGAAAGGTTCATTGCTTGAACCTCAAACAGCGCTACATATCTGGCCCAGGGGCGAATACATGATGATCGCTTTGCCAAACTTTGACAAGAGTTATACGGGCACTTTATTTCTACCCTTTAACGATCAGGACCTTTCTTTTCAGGAGTTAGACAATGAGACATCTGTCATCCGTTTCTTCGATGAACATTTTGCAGATGCATCCGTTTTGTTTCCGGATTTAGCAAAGCAATATTTCTCCAACCCGACTTCTTTCCTCGCCAACGTATTTACGGACCGCTGGGCATTTGGTCAATGGCTGCTGATTGGTGATGCTGCGCATGGTATTGTTCCATTTTACGGACAAGGCATGAACGCAGGTTTTGAAGATTGTCGCCTTCTGGATGAGTTGCTGACACAATACAACGATAATTTTGAAGTCGCCTTTCTCAAATTAAGCACTACAAGAAAAAAAGACACAGACGCCATTGCCAGACTGGCCATGGACAATTTTATAGAAATGAGAGATCTGGTGGCAGACGAACGTTTTCTTTTACAGAAAAAAATAGAAGGCGCCTTGAGCAAAGCTTTACCGGATCAATGGAAGACCCTCTACAGTGAAGTTACTTTTTCTGACACACCCTATAGCGAAGCTTTAGCAAGAGGACAAAAGAATCAACGCCTGATGAATGAGCTTATGAATGATTCTTCCTTAGATTTAAAGCGTTGGGAGGAAAAAGAAGTTTGGGAAGCTCTGCTTAAAAAAGTGAGTGAGCAGTAATCAACACTTCTGTATTGCTCACTGCTCACTGATTCCGATAGCGCTCAGAACTCATTACTGTTTTCCTATTTATTCGGAACAAGAGTATGATTGACATCCATCGTAAACGATTTGAAACTCAATACCACTGAGTCTTTAGAAACAGACTTCAGATCTTTGGTATATTTTTCTCCTGAAGCGGGCTCAAAAGTTATTTGTTTCTGATCTTCTGTTACCGACCATTTTCCTGACTCCTTTTTTGCACCTTCTTTATAATTATAGGAACCATCGTCTTTTAATTCATAGACAAAGGGACCAAACACTTCCGGATCTTGCGAAGCTCCGGCTAAAGATAGCTTAGATACTTTCCATGAACCTTGCAAGGTATCTTTTGTACTTTTAGAACAAGCCGTTGTCAAAAGTGCCAGACAAACAACTGTCATCAATAACTGGATTTTTTTCATTTTGATTTGTTATTTTTTGTTTACAATTACGCACTTTTTTTCTCTCCTAACCAACTAAATGGCAATACATGTTTCTTCTTTTTCAGGCCAAATTTCTTTACGGCGAAAGTTTCCAGGTAATGCACCATTTCTTCCACTGAGTCGGTATAAAGAAACAACTCCAGATCGCTTGCAGACACAGTACCTTCATCTACCATGTGAAGGATGTGATCGTACAATTTTTTATAATACGCTTTACCGAACAACACAATAGGGAAACGTTCCATTTTATTGGTTTGCACCAACGTCACGGCTTCAAACATTTCATCCATGGTACCCATTCCTCCTGGCATACAAACGAAGGCATAGGAATACTTGCTCAACAATACTTTCCTTACAAAGAAGAATTTGATGTCGACACTTTTATCCAGGTATTTGTTTGAATACTGTTCCATGGGTAAAATAATATTACACCCTACAGAATAACCACCTGCTTCTTTGGCACCGCGATTAGCCGCTTCCATCACACCAGGACCACCGCCTGTCATAACGGTAAAACCCATCTGTGCCAATGCGCCACCCACTTCCATCGATTGCTTATAATATGGATGCTCTTCTTTGAAACGCGCAGATCCAAAAACGGTCACGCAAGGCCCTACAAAATGCAGCGCTCTGATGCCTCTTAGAAAATCTTTGAATACTTTAAACAAGAAAAAAAGTTCCTTTCTCCTTGACCTTGGCCCCTCCAGGAAGTATCGTTCTGCGCTTTGCGTGTCCTTAATGACATTGGGGTTCTCGTTATCAACTGCTTCTTTCAATGTAGCGGAATTAAAATGTAAGAACTAAATGTAGAAATTCTTTCTGTACACGACAAAGAGAATCTTTCTATTTATATTAACGAATGTTTTATGTTTTAGGTTTACGACTTGCTCTTATGATTTCTTTGCTCAGACAACTGTGCTTTCTCCTTGTCTTCACTTGCTTATTCAGCTGCACCAATTCATCTGAACCAAAACAGCAGGAAGAACCCGTTGATAGCACTACACACTTCAATGATTCAACAGAAGCGGTTTAATTTCGAAGGTGTTAGTCAAAATTTTGTATCATTTTATCAAAAGAGCCACCATTATGAGTACTCATTAAAAAGGTTTGAAAAAATTAAGTGCAGACTTTTCCGGCAAGTCTGCACTTATTATATCAATTTATCAATCACATTTCTTCTCTACGGTATTTTTATCTTCCACTGAAGCCACCCAAACGCAAATGTAATTTTTATATACTCCAATACCGATGGCTTGCCAGGTGCGTTGCTTCCATGTACCACTATTTACAATCACGGCATGGTGACCCGGACTTTTTTTCCAACCTGCTAATGCAGCATCCGGTGTGGCTATATAATTGTCATCCATTGATCCATAAACGATTTCAAAACCGTCTGCCTGAAACCCGGCAATTTCTTTAGGCTTACTCCACATGCATTGCGACTGTGTATGTTTGCTGTCGTAGCAGCAAGGTGTCCAACTTCCCATGGAAGACCAGCTGTGCATGTTGCATTGGTCTGCATTATTGGGTTTGTTGATGTTCAAATCACGTGCATGTGCTTGTGCAACCTTTGTAAGCGCTGCAGAAATTTTAATGGCAGGCAATTTCTTTTGCTTTCTGTAGGCCATGATCAAATCATACATCCGTTGTTCTTCTTTCGAGAAACAAATTTCCGGATCTTCCGTTACAACTGTGGGTTTGTAAGAAAAGCCTGCAGTCAGCATGAATAGAAGAGCGCTTGCCAGTAACAGACTGTAGTTTCTTTTGGATAGGGAATAGAGCATTTTTTGTTTTTTTTAATTAGCTTGAAGAGTCTTAATCCAGTACTAAAACTATAATTTATGATTAATATTTCATTACGGGTTTGTTTACAATTGGTTTTTCTTCTCTTTTCTCTTTTCAGCTTTACTCCTCAAGCCTTCAGTCAGACCACACCAAATGCTGTCAATGGCATATGGGTAGACTCTAACAGTACAGCATTCACCCATGGTTATGCCATCTTCTCAGTAGACGAACACGGGAAACTGGCTATGACTCATTACGTTGAATTCAACGGCGTGGGAATGGTAGAAAAAGGAATTGGATTCTGTTCTCATGGTACCCTGAACTATGACGCCATCGTTACCAAAGGAATACCGGGCTGGTCGCTTAAAGGTCAACACGTGCTGACCTTATCGGAGGACGGAAATACTTTACGAGGTTATTACAAAGATGAAAAAGGAAATACAGGCCCTCTAGTGTTCAAGCGTTTACGTCCTTAAGGGCGTTTGTCTATGCCGATTCAAAAGAAAAGCCTTCCGTCCCGCATCTATTCATGCGGAGCGGGAGGCTTTCTATGTTTTCTTCTAGAAGAAAATTAACCGATGCTTGTAGCGAAAATCAGAAGAGATAAGAAAATACTGATGAGCGCACTGACAAGATTCAATTTCTTTTTCACGTGAAAGGGTTTAAGTGATATTATTTAATTTTGTACCATCTATGCTTCCCTTATTCCTTTGGAAAGACCTACTGCACAGGGAATAGCATCTTTAATAATACTTAGATTTAATTTGATTATACAAAGACTTACACCTACTACAAAAAACAATCTTATTCTTACAAGAAAGTTGATTTATTAGACCTATTCGATGTTTTTAAAGGACAAATGGCGTGAGATCAAGGGCTCTAGCCTTCTATTTATCGAAAAAAACAAACGATGTGTGTAAGAATTGTTTTTTTTCCTTGTATTACTTTATGAAAAGCATAAACGATGCTTGAAGCCCAGCAGACGTTGTGCGAATAGGGGGAGAATAAAACTTGATTATCATATCAGTTTTTTTGAATGAATAGGGTTATTTGAATTTCATTGGTATTGAAATTGTCCTTGTCTTTAAAAAAATCGTACATTATCGGGTATTTTATCTTCACCCTGTAATACGGATGTTATTTTGAACTCTAAAGACCAAGACATATTAAGATCGATCAAGAACGGAGATGACCGTAAAGCGCTGGAGCAGATCTATAAATCTATGCTTCCGAAAATAAAAAAGCTGGTCAACGTCGGTACGGAACGAGAAGAAGATGCCAAGGACATTCTTCAGGAAGCCTTGCTTGTATTTTACAAGCAGGTGATGACGAATAAATTTGATGAGAAATATGAGATCGCCGGCTTCATTTACACCGTAGCAAAAAATCTTTGGCTCAATCAAATTAAAAAGAACCAGCGATTTGTGCAGCTCAACGAAAGTTCTGTAGCAGACATCAGGGATACCAATATATTGGATCAGATCACGTTGGAAGAACGTGAAGTATTGGTCAAAAAATTATTTGACCAATTGGACGAAAAATGCAAACAGCTTCTTACTTATAGTTTATTCGAAGGATTAAGCATGAAGGAAGTGGCTGAAAAAACAGGTCATACCAGCGCCAATGCAGCCACAGTAGCAATGCACAGGTGTAAGAAATACCTGATGGAACAGGTAAAGAAGTATAAAACTACTTATGTCATTTAGAAAATGAGACCAGAATTCGAAAAATACAGCCTCATCGATAATTACCTTGGCGGTAAGCTTTCAGAGCAGGAGAACAGTGCGTTTGAGCAAAGCATGGCAGAAGACTCTTCCTTACGCGAAGATGTATTCGATCGTAAAGTAGCGAATGAAATCATCATCGAAAAAAGATTCTTTGATATTACCAGCGGTCTCCGCGCTCCTGCAGGCGGCATCACACGTACGTTATTCTCTAATTCTGTAAAGCGTTTTGTCGGAATCGGTGCTGCAGTAGCGGTCATTCTTTTTACTCCTTATTACTTAAGCAAACGTGCGGAAGAACAACCGGTAGAAAATACCACTAACCCTGAACAAAAATCAGAAACAGTTGACACCGTGACTCCTCTTGCTGAGCAGCAAACTGAGCCTACTCAGGAGGTGATCCTGGAAGAACAAGTACAGGAAAATGATGATGTGGCAGAAGCTACTCCTGAAGAGTTGCCTGTAGTTGCAGAAGAAAAAACAACTGTAGTCAAAAAAACCACACCAGTTGTTACTTCTGCGAAGAAGAAGAAAAAAGCAAAAAGTTATATCCTTGAAATTCCAATTGATGATCCTTCAGCAAAAGGACATCAGGCCAATTCTTACGTGTTTAGTCCTGCCAAAGGTCAAAGCTGGAAGATTCCTATGCACAATCATAAAGAGGCCAAGGTTACAATCTTTAATAAAGAAGGAAATGAAGTTTTCACTTCTTCTGTAGAGCAAGGCAAAAACACTACCTGGAAAGGTATTTCTACCGATGGAACAAAGCAAAAAGCTGGTAAATATGCTTATTTGCTTGATTTTGGAAACGGTAAGATTGAGCACGGACATGTTACAATTAATCCGTAAATAATCCATAAATTAGATCCGGACTCTCAGTCGTTGAACGACAACCTTTTAATGACTAAAAGATTTTACCGGATCTTATCTTTCATTGTTTTTTTTTCTTTACCGCTCGTTGATTCCATGGCACAGCGATTTTCGCCTGTGCCTGGAAATAAAACATATAGCGAACAGGAAGTTAAAGCTATTGATGTCATTACATCTACTTCTCAACGTGCTTCCAGAACTGCGGCGGCAGCCTCTGTAGCAACTACTGTAACAGATGCTACCTGTTATGGATCCACTTCAGGTAAAATTTCTTATACCATCTCAGGAGGTCTTCCACCCTATCGTTATCAATGGAGTAACGGCACCAGCGGATATGTGTATGGCAATTGTTTCTATACAATAAAAATCTCTAATCCAGGCTCTGCTACGCTAGCCGATTACCAGGTCATGGTGAGCATTCCTTATGCTTCTGCTACAGGGATGCATGCTGATTTTTCTAATGTTTCCTTTTCCGACACGACCAATACCATTTCTTATACTTTTTGGAAAGAAAGTACAGCCAACAACACTGGTGTGTTTTGGATTAAACTTCCTTCCTTTCCACCGGGAGACTTTTACATCAGAGTTTCCTTCTGTTCCACAGCTACCACCTCTCTTAGCAATGGCCCTGCCACATTCGATTACTTCGATGATTTCAATGACATGGACATGAGCGATTGGACACATACATGTAACGACGTAAATTTTCCGGATGAACTATGTGATGCCTCCGTGCAACCTGTGGCTGGCTCCGATTATGCCGCTCAGCTCAGTAACTACGCACATTGCATTGGCACCGCGCCTACGGTGGGCGTCAATAATAAAATTTCCAAAAGCGTTAGTCTTCCCAATGGACAATATTGGGTAGATGTCAGTTCTAAGTTTTTGATTTGCCTAAGAACCATCTGCAGCGATTCTTCCCGTATTTATTCCAGAATCTATTTAGACAATGCTTTCTATTCCGCTTTTTTTCTGGAAAAAAACACAACCTGCGGTTGTGCCTTATCAGGCTGGACACAGATAAGAGCAAATGGCCCGCATAACAATACCGGCGTGCCCGTTGCGTACGATCTCCGTACAGAACTTACAGATTGCGGGGAAGGGAATATTCAATACGACAATTTTAGAATACGCAAATGGTATGTAAACCCAAATGTAGTCATTGACTATCCCAAAACATTAACGATCGACAATCTGACTGCGGGAGATTATACGCTCACAGTAACGGATGGTGAAGGAACAGTAACCACCGAAACCTATACGGTTGATGGTTTAGATCAACCCCAATCGAATAATTACAGTACCTGCGGCCAAAGCCCCGCTGTACTTACTGCTACAGGTGCTTACTCCACTTATAAGTGGTACGATGCAGTCACAGGAGGAAGCAGTCTTTTTACCGGACCAACTTATACGACCGATAGTCTGGATCATGATCAGGTGTTTTATCTGACAGGCATCGGCACTGACGGCTGCGAGAGTAGTCCACGGGTGGCTGTAAAAACAACGGTGCTGAATCCAGCCACATCCAACGATTGCCTGATTGTCTACACTGGTATCTCTCCAAATGGAGACGGACTGAATGAAAGCTGGGAAATCAAAGGAATAGAATCTTATCCCGACAACAACGTAAAACTCTTTGATCGCTGGGGAAACATTGTCTTCGAAAAAGAATCCTACAACAACCTCGCGGAAAATACCTGGATGGGAAAATCAAATAAAGGATTTTCTAAAGGACAGGATCTTCCTAACGGAACTTATTATTACGAAATCGACATTAAAGGTTTAAACAAACCCTTGTCAGGTTTTGTGATCCTTAACAGAGAACAGTAAAGTGCATTTATATAAAACGTTTTCGTTTTTCGCTGTAACGTTAATCCTCTTACTGTCTCAAACCGGATACAGTCAGCAGGGTTCTCTGTACTCGCAATATATGTTCAACGGATTGGTTCTTAATCCTGCTTACGCAGGAAGTCAGGAGTCTATGAGCATCTCTGCATTATTCAGAAAACAATGGACAGCCCTTGATGGAAGTCCATCTACCGAGATGCTCTCCGCTCACGCTCCGTTGAACAATAAAAGAGTAGCACTGGGACTTTTATTTGTAAATGATAACATCGGAGTGACGCAACAAACAGGTGGTGATCTTATGTATGCTTACCGGATTTCTTTTTCCGAAACCCGTAAACTCTCTTTGGGCCTGCAGGCAGGGTTTGCGAGAATGTCCTCTCAATACAACAGCCTGACCGTAAAAGATCCGAATGATCCCTCCTTCTCTTCTGCTGCCTCCTATAATTATTTGTATTTTGGAACAGGTATATATTATTCTTCCAAACGCTTTTACGCAGGCTTGTCCGCACCACACGCCAATAGAATCACCTTAGGACAAACCTTTTCAACGGATGAAAACAGCCAAAGCAGAAATTACTTTCTGACCAGCGGTTATGTGTTTACTTTATCGCCTTCCTTCAAACTCAAGCCGAGCACACTAGTCAAAGCCACCGATGGATGGTCTGCGCAAGTGGACTTCAACTGTACCTTATTGTACGAAGATGTATTCTGGGTAGGCGTTTCGTATCGTACGTTCTCCGCCTTGAGCTTTATAGCAAAAATCCAACTGACCAATCAACTGAGCGCTGGCTATGCTTACGACAACGCATTAGGTGATTTGAGCGTAATAGGTGGAGGAGGACATGAGTTTATGCTGACCTATAATTTTTCCTTTTTCAAATCTAATACAGTAACCCCACGCGATTTCTGATATGAAAATTAAAGGGTGCATTGTTCTTTTATTATTTGCCTCCCTTTGGAGCAAGCCACTGCTTGCCCAACATAAAAATATTTTCACATTGACTCAAAGTACATTTAAGCAAGCAGAAAAGTACTACAAGCAAAACGATTTCATGTCAGCTATTACCTTGTATGAAAAAGCCTTGTTAAAAGACCGGCGCAGGCAAGGACTGATCAAGCTTCGGCTTGCCAATAGCTACCTCATGCTGCACCATACAAAAGAAGCAGAGTTCTGGTACAAAGACATCATGAACACTAAATCTCTGATTGGCAAACAAGATGTGATGAACTACGCCATGATGCTGCTGGCCAATAAAAAATACGAAGCCAGTAAAGCCTGGTTTGAGCATTACAATAAAGAGTACGGTACAGACAGTTTGGTCTTGCGAAAAATCAGAGGAATTGATCAAATCAGTTTGTATTACGAAGACTCCCTGAGTAAGCCCATCCATCCTTTGTCTATCAATACGTCTTACTCTGAATTTAGTCCGGTATTTTACGACAAGGGAATCGTCTTCACCTCATCACGACAAGCAGAAAGCATTGTGAAATTAAACAATGCCAAAGACAACAAAGCTTTTTTGGATTTGTACTACAGCGAATTTAAAAAAGACACCATACTTTCTGAACCCAAACCCTGGCATCATGCCATCAATAGTTCTTATCATGAAGGACCCATCGCTTTTTACAACCATGGCACTCAGGCAATTTTCACACAAAACTTTTTGATTGAGAAAAAACAAGAAAAAATCGATACCCGTCATTTAGGATTATTTAGCATAGAGAAGAAAGGTGAAAACAATTGGAGTGAAGCAGTTTCATTACCTTTTAACAATGCCAGCTATTCCGTAGCACATGCAGCCATCAGTCAAGATGGGAAGCTGCTTTACTTTGCTTCCAATAAACCCGGTGGATATGGAGGCACAGATCTTTACAGAACACGTTATAACGGTACCGCATGGGATGAACCGGTCAACCTGGGTTCTTCCATCAACACATCGGGTAATGAGTTATTTCCTTATCTTCTTCTCGATAGCATATTGTATTTTTCATCCACCGGTCATGCCGGCTTAGGGGGACTTGACATTTACCGTACCTCTTCTTGTGCCACAGGATTTTGCGAACCGGAGAACCTCGGTTATCCGATCAATTCCAATCAAGATGATTTTGGAATTGTGTTTGCGCCAACGTTTAAGTCCGGTTATTTCAGCAGCAACAGAATCAAGGGAGGCAGTGACGATGACTTGTTTGCTTTTGAAATCATCAACGTATACTTCAAAGGACATATTAAGGCAAAATTGAAGAGTGTTCCACTTGCTGACGTTTCTTTAAGTTTTTCACTGAAAGGAAAAGAAGTAAAAACAGCCAAGACCAATGACCGTGGAGACTTCCTGGTAGCACTGGATCCAAGTGAAGAATATACCTTATCCGTTTTTAAGGAAACTTTCAAACCTTATACTGCCACAATTTCTACAAGGCACAGAAGTGAAGCGGATAGTATCACACAAGAAATTTTATTAGAAAAAGAAGTGAAGACCTTAGTAAAAGGAGTGGTTAACCAAAACGACAGTGTAGTGACTAAATTAAAGATCATTGCGCAGGAAACTTCTTCCAAGCATCAAGACACGATCTATTCAGATGAGAAAGGAGAATTTTTTTACGAAGCAGATCCGGGCTTGGAATATTATTTCTATGTGGACACCCGCTATTCATTTGGAGACGTTTTATTGGAACCCAGCAAAAAAACGAAGGGGACTTTCCTTTTATACACAAAAATAGAATTGCATAATTATGATACGACGTTTGTGAATGTACTGGTGAAAGATGGCACAGTGCCTTCTGTTAATGCTTTAGTAGTGCTTGAAAATACAGTGACAGATAAAGTAGATTCTTTGTATACCAATAAGAAAGGCATGATTCGTTTTGTAGCGAAGTCTTATGCCGACTATACTATCCGTAGTTATCATAAGAACAAAAGCGCTGAGCTTATAGATTTTAATTTGCTGACGAATAGAGTTCGTACGCTCATTTTATCCTTAAAGAAAGAAGATTAGCACGATTAAGGAGAGAAAAACAACAGCATACTTTGAAGGCAAAATATCCGTTAATCTGAAAATGCGTGAGATAGAATATTTCATATGAATAAACATCCTGTTTGTTGCTTTACTTTTTCTACTGTCGCCTGTATGGTCTTCTCTTTTTCCTCTCACGGACAAATACAAGGCGATACGCTTACTGCTGCTTTGCAACACGACAGCATACCGGTGCAGCTGTATAGCTTCATACCTAAACTGCTTGAATTCGATTACGGTGTATACGCTACTGACAAAAGAACCTATAAACGATCCAACGGAAATAGCTACGTTTACATCATGGGTCCCGAACAACTGTTTTCTGTCAAAGCTGCTGTCCCGATTGTTAAAATAAAAAAGAAAACAAGTATCACTTTAGGTCTTCAGTACAACTATTACGATCAGCCAGGCAGTCTTGAACATTCAAAGACTGCCGCTCAATCTACTTTTCAGTATGCTTCTTTCAGCAGAATAAGTACAACCATCTCTCATAAACTATCTATTCAAAACAAGAGTGTTTTTCTTACCGGTTCTTTCTCTTTTACCGGAGAAGAGTTTTGGCAGCTCAATCAATTCAACTCTGTTTTATCTGTTTCCTATCCGTTGCGTAATACCCGTACGACATCCCTTATGATAGGAATCAATTACATCTATGCGAAATATGCAACCTTTCCGGTTATACCATCCATTATATACATCACCAAATTAAATACCCGTTTACATTTCGATGCCATCTTGCCCAGCCATATAAAATTGAGGTATATATGCAGTGATAAATTATATTCCTCAGCGGGTGTAAAACTAGGTAGTGACAGACCACAATACCATTCAAAAAATGCAATAGCTATTTCCGAACAAATGGAATTGAGAAATGCAACGTTCACTTTTTTTCTGCAAACAGAATATCATTTGGGCGGACTGTTTTGGATGTCGGCAGAAATAGGATACCGTTATTTAACTACCTCGCGGTTGAGCGACCCCAACAGAGCTGCAAACGACTATTACATCCAGGCCAAAAATGAAGGGAGCGCTTATGGAAATGTAGGACTGTTTCTGCGCCCACCATTAAAAATGGTTTTAAGTAAACTCAAACAAAGTAAAGAACGAAGCACTAAGTAATTAATGCCTAGCTCTTCTTTATACATAACTCCATAAACGCCCTCACAGCGGTCAGGCATTCTTCCTTCTCTTCTACCATGCCCATGTGTCCCACATGATCAAGAATGTAAATCATACTTTTAGACGGAAAAAAGAACTGCTCTTTACTTGTTTCCAATGGAATAGAAGTGTCTTTTTTACCGGCAATAAACAATACAGGCACCTTACTTTCCTTTAACACAGACGTACGGTCCTTCCTCTCCTTCATCGCTATTGTCGCCGCAACAGCTCCTTCTTTTGATGTTAATCTTGCCTGTTGCTTGATCTTATCAATTTCACCGGCCAGTCTCTGTCTGTTGCCCGCGTAAAATAAAGGTTCCACGAAATTATCCGTAAATGCAGGAACTCCTTTATCCTGTATGTACTGAGCTACTTTATCCCTGCTTTGTTTTTTCTCTTCGTTATCTGCAAAAGCAGTGGAATGAAATAACCCTAAGCCATTGATGCGTTCAGGATACAAATCTGCAAATGCCAAACCTACATAGCCGCCTAAAGAGTGTCCGATAAAAGTAATGGACTCTTCCG
>Ga0247808_10001117_pt1 | contig 12967 bp, 12 predicted proteins | sample UWRJL089202R1_FD_179914 | JGI IMG/M metagenome (GOLD analysis project Ga0247808, IMG submission 179914) | Plant litter microbial communities from Arlington Agricultural Research Station in Wisconsin, United States - UWRJ-L089-202R-1 | ecosystem: Environmental > Terrestrial > Plant litter >... | reverse complement strand
TATACTTGATTAATAAAAAAATTATTCAAGCCAGACTGTCTTCTTTTGCGTTGGTTTATCCGCGATCCGCCAGCTAAACCCGTCCAATTGCCTTTCCAACGGCTTAATTTGTTTAGGTGGAATTAACCTTCCGTCTGGTTTTCCGAGAAACGAAATACGATTGACTCGGTTATCCAAAAACAACAGGTTCATTTTTCCACATTCCACGCGGTTTAAGCCAATCATTTTTTCTTTATCATCAATTGCGTAATAGGCGCTTTCCCCGTTCCCGTCTACTAGTACCTGTTTTAACTGGTTCTTTTGTCCAAAATATGCATTGATAACCCTCCCCTTTACCTGGTTAAACTGTTTTACCAATGTATCCTCAGTTATTACGAACGACTTCCCTTTTAGTAACATCCGGTTAATCTCATTATTTACCAGAAATGCAGTGATCGTATCCGCTTCCATCTGATAATGCTGACTGCTCCACAATATTGGTTTCCTGAAAAACTTGATAATGGAATCTGCCGTACTATAATTAATAGAATCACATCTACCCTGAAAATCAGACTTATAGATGTAAACATTTTTATTCCCAATCAGTTTCCGGGTGCTGTCTATCTTATTTTCATAAGAATACAGCGTATCTGCCCGTATGTAAAGCGTGTCATTATTGATTATATTTCTAACATAAGAATGACCAAATATTTTGGAATAACCCTCATTTTTCCAATAATATCCTTCATCCCCGTTTAGAATCGTTTTATCTTTTTTGGCAACAAAAACAACGTTACCTTTTCCCTGTCCGTTATTCTTCTTTCCATCCACAACCAGAGAGTCCGCTGTAAGTGTATACGTATCGTTATCCACCGTCGTCCTGTTCCTGAATGACGACTCAGCTGTTTCTGTATTGTACTGTCCCTTAGTCCCTACTACAACCCCATCTTTATTTACAATTTTCGTTGGCCCATTAAAATATGACCACTTCGTTATTGAATTATAAAGTAAAGTATCTGTAGTAAGTGTATATTTTTTATTAACCAGTTTGACCGTTTTATAATAAGTGAACTCCTTTGTTCTGGTATTATAAATGCCCTCTTTACTGGTCAAAACATTTTCTTCGTCCACTGTACGGCCAGGTAATCTGTAAGTGGCAAGACCGTTAGCCATATCATACTCGATTTTTCTGGTAGTAAGTGTACGTTTTTTGTCTTTTAAAACAGTTTTACGTCCGCTTACAATAGCCATTCTGGTATTTCCAAAGTAAAAAAGTGTATCTCCGGTTACTGTAACTGTATCTCCCTGCACAACTCTGACATTTCCGTATGCCTCGATAACATTGGTGCTGATATTTTGAATAGCAAGATTACTATATAAAAAAGCACCTTTATGTTTGAAAATTCCGTTGACCACACGCCTGGTATCAACATTATTTACTTTAAGGATTTCCAGCTCATCCGATTTTACAATTTCAACCAAATCTGTATTCGGATCTGCTTGTGCAGGAGGTAATGGCTTCTGAGCCAACACATACTGAGAAGCAAACATCATTACAAAGAACGCCAGCTTAAACATATTCTCTTTGAATAGTATGACGCGCAAAAGTTTAAAAGGGTTGCAGTCGTTTATATATTTTTTTTTATTCATGTTGCTTTTGTTTCTTTTACCTTTGAAGTGTTTCTCGTATTTTAAGACAGCCGCAGATAAAAGAGCTCTAATTATATATACGCCAAAATTACATCAATTACGTTCCGCAGGGCTATGTTGGATTCTTTTTTAACTTTTATTAACCAACAAAAGCTGGATTTGTCCAGCCGGCGTACACTACTAACTATAAGCGGCGGCGTGGATTCCATTGTTATGGCGCATTTATTTCACAGTGCGGGATTTCCTACCGGTTTTGCACATTGTAATTTTGGATTAAGAGGAGAAGAATCCATACTCGATGAAATGCTTGTCAGGGACCTGGCAGCCCATTATAATTCTCCGGTTTTTGTAAAACATTTTGATGTAAAAATATTTGCCAAAGAAAATTCCATATCTACCCAAATGGCTGCGCGCGATTTGCGTTATCCATGGTTTGAAGAAGTAAGGCAGGAAAATTCTTACGACTGGATTGCAACGGCGCATCACGCTAATGATGCCTTAGAAACAACCTTATTAAATCTGGTTCGGGGAACGGGAATTGCTGGTTTACATGGTATTGCATCACAAAACAGGTTTTTAATTCGCCCTCTTCTTTTTGCTACAAAGGAAGAAATTCTGGATTATGCTTTAAAAAATGAACTGATCTGGCGTGAAGACAGATCAAACGCTTCTCTGGATTACAAAAGAAATATTGTCAGGAAAAAGATAGTTCCTGTTTTAAAAGAAATGAATCCATCGCTCGAAAATACATTTCTGATTACCTCTGAAAGAGTTCGTGCTGCTGATTTATTATTGTCTGAGTTTATGGAAAACTGGCATGAAAAATCAGTGAAGAAAGTGGGTGAAAAATTGCATATTTCCATTAGATCATTGCTGCTTGAAACGGAACCTGTTTACCGTCTCTGGTATATTCTAAACCGTTATGGATTTGGATACACACAAGTTATATCTATTATAAAATCCCTGAATTCCATTTCAGGAAAAGTTTTTCATTCCGACTCCCATGTTCTTTTGAAAGACAGGGAAGATTTAATTGTAAAACCGATTAATAAAGAAGAAAGCAATACGCAGATATTTATTTCAGAGCCAAAAGGAAACTTTACGTTTAATGATGATTATTTAAATTTTAGTGAGGAAATAAATGAACAGAATTTCCAGATAGAGAAGAGAAAAGATAGGACTTATCTGGATAAACAGAAATTATTATTTCCATTAAAAATCCGGCAATGGCTACCGGGAGATAGTTTTTGCCCTTTTGGAATGAATGGAAAACGTAAAAAAGTAAGTGATATTCTGATCGATTTAAAACTGAATATTTATCAAAAACAAAAAATACATGTACTTGTAAACGGAGATGGAGAAATTATCTGGGTAATTGGTATCCGTTCAGATGAGCGATTCAAAATCACAGATGAAACCGAAATAATTGTTAAAGTAGAATGGGTAGAAAATTTAAAATAAAAATGCCGGTCTGAGAAGACCGGCATTTTTAACAATAATCAATTTATGCGAATATTTCTCCTAATGAGTTATTAAACAGACTTTCTGCTTCCTGACTTGAAATGACCACATCTCCATTAATCCTGAAATCAGATTTAGTTACTTCTCCCAATAAAGAATGTGCGATTTTCAAATCTCCACCCAGATATTTTTGGAAAGCACCCTGATTTTCAGGCTTTACGCTTACAATAACCCGGCTTTGTGCTTCTCCAAAAAGAAAAGCATCTGTTCTGAAATTTTCATCTGTGGCAACAGCATAACCAAAACCACGTGGCATGGCCGATTCTGACAATGCAACAAAAAGTCCTCCGTCAGACACATCGTGAACTGACTCCACTTTTCCATGAATAATCAAATCGTGTATCGCTTGCTGAAGTGTATATTCTTCGTCAAGGTCAAATGCCGGTGCCGGAGATTTTTTAACCCCACGGTAGCTATATAAATATTCAGAAGAAGCAATATCGTTTTTCGACGTTCCAACCAAATAAATCAAATCACCTTCCGATTTAAAATCAAGAGATGTCTGAAAAGCAGGTTTTTCTACCAACCCGATCATTCCGATTGTTGGAGTTGGAAATACCGGTCCGTCGTCAGAACTTTGGTTGTAAAAACTCACATTTCCACCTGTTACCGGTGTTCCGAATTTCAAACATGCCAGGCTCATTCCTTTTACAGCTTCCACAAATTGCCAGTAAACTTCCGGAACATAAGGATTTCCAAAGTTCAGGTTATTGGTGACTGCCAATGGTTCCGCTCCTGCGCAAACCAGGTTACGGGCTGCTTCTGACACGGCTATTTGCGTTCCTATATATGGATCAGCATTTACATAACGGCTGTTGCAATCGACTGTCATAGCAATGGATTTTTCGTAACCCGGACGTTTTGCATCACGGATTCTTACCACAGCTGCATCAGAAGGACTATTTGTCGTACGGTTAGCGGTTCCTACCATGGAATCGTACTGCTGCGAAACCCATTGACGTGAACAAATATTAGGATGTGAAAGCAAATGTTTTGCCACTTTTCCTATTTCCTCTGCATCAACATCTTTTACACTTTCAATCTGAAATTTCTTGAATTCCTGAAAATAAGCAGGCTCTTTCCATTCCCGGTTATATTGTGGAGCGCCTCCACCTAAAACCAGGTCATGTGCAGGAACATCTGCAATAAGTTGTCCATGCTGATAAAAATGCAGGCGTTCTGTATCGGTCACTTCACCAATTTGTGCACAATGAAGATCCCATTTATCAAATATTCCCTGAATAATATCTTCCTTACCTTTTTCAACAACAACCAGCATGCGTTCCTGAGATTCCGACAAAAGAATTTCCCATCCATGCATATTAGTTTGGCGCGTAGGAACCTTGTCCAGATCAATGATCATTCCGTGTGCATCTTTTGCACTCATTTCGGAAGTCGAACAAATAATTCCTGCCGCACCCATATCCTGAATACCAATTACATGGCCTGTTGCAATAATTTCAAGGGTAGCTTCCAATAAAAGTTTTTCCATGAAAGGATCACCAACCTGAACCGCCGGCAACTTTTCATTGGATTTATCCGAAATATCTTCCGAAGCAAACGTTGCACCGTGAATACCATCTTTTCCTGTTGCTGACCCGACAATATAAACCGGATTTCCAACACCGTAAGAAGTCGCTTTGGCAACTTTACCAATCTCTACAATTCCCGCAGAAAATGCATTGACAAGCGGATTTGTATTATATGATTCGTCAAAGAAAAGCTCTCCGCCAACTGTTGGAATACCGAATGCATTACCATAATCGCCAATTCCTTTTACTACACCTTTCACCAGCCATTTTGTTTTGGCAAGATTAGGATTTCCAAAACGCAATGAATTAAGCTGCGCAATTGGCCTGGCTCCCATTGTAAAAATATCTCTGTTGATACCGCCAACTCCGGTTGCTGCACCCTGATAAGGTTCCAATGCAGACGGATGATTGTGGGATTCAATTTTAAAGCTGCATGCAAGACCATCACCAATATCCACAAGTCCGGCATTTTCCTCACCTGCTTTGGCGAGCATCCTGTCACTTTCCTTAGGCAATGTTTTTAACCAGACGATAGAATTTTTGTAAGAACAATGCTCCGACCACATCACAGAAAATATGCTGAGTTCGGTAAAATTGGGAGTTCGTCCCAGAATATTAATAATGCTGTCAAACTCTTCAGGAAGAACGCCAAGTTTACGGGCCGTTTCGACGGTAGGGATAGCATTGCCGTCCTTTATTTCGGTATGTGACACTTTATTTTGTGGTTGATTGATTATGGATACTGCAAGTCCTTTTAACATGTCAGTAAAATTAAACCGCAAAATTAAGGGTTTAACTGTACAGAATGAAATTCAAACAATATTTATAATTAACTATTGCATATAAAAAATATTTTTCTACCTTTGCACCACGTTTCGGATACGCTGAAACTGGAAAGAGAGAGATGGCAGAGTGGTCGATTGCGATGGTCTTGAAAACCATTGACTGTTACAGGTCCGGGGGTTCGAATCCCTCTCTCTCTACGGTTAAGAAAATTAGAAACAACAAAAACCCTGTAAATTAACATTTACGGGGTTTTTTGCTTTAAATTCAGGATTAGTTCAGACTCTCGTGGCTATTAATATCTTATTTCAAAAATATAGCCTTTGTATAATTTGTTCAGAAATTTGCCTTTCAACTTATTCTCCTCGTATTTAATTCCTATAAATACATTTGGTCCAACCTCATATTTATTCCGGTAAACTTAAATAATATACTGTGAAATTTACGAATATCAATTTCTGTTGAAACTTCCTTTAATATTTTTATTGAAAACAATATTTTTTACTGACCGGATCTACCTATGACATAAGGCTGTCACAAGTGTTACTTTTATTTGTGGTGTTATAAATTTCAACCACAAAAAAATAAACAAATATGTTTAATGTACTAACAGACATCTCTTGGTTAAGTGTTTTAATTGCTTTTGTACCCTATTTTATTCTTGGCGCCTTGTGGTTTACTTTACTATTTTCCAAGCCATATAAAATTTCATTAGGTATAGAAAATGATCCACAACAAAAACCAGCTCCTATTTTCATTATTGGACCAGCCCTGTGCTGTCTCGTCATTACCATTGCCAGTGCAATTTTGATTTATGCTTTAAAGATTGACTCGTACGAAGATGTCCTGATTTTCTCCACAATTATTGGGGTTGGATACCTGGTTGCTAATACTGTCAATATCGCAATCAATCCGAACATACCCCGACCGCTGCTTTATGGATTTATCAGCGGCACTTATCATTTCGTTGGTATTTTGATTGTTTGTGTAATTTTAGTCGCTATGAAGTAGTCGCTATGAAATAGTCGCAACGAAATTGACGCTATTTCGTTGCGACTATAAAATTACACATCCGGTTATATATTACTTTTGAAAAAATTCAGCAGATGATAATGACAGAAAAAGAGGTCAAAACCTTTTGTCCGGCAAGCACGCAACAATGGAGAGAATGGTTGCAGAAATACCACAATAAGGAAAAATCTGTCTGGCTGATTTTCTATAAAAACAAATCTAATAATCCTACAATAACCTGGAGCGAAGCAGTAGACGAAGCGCTTTGCTTTGGATGGATAGACAGCATAGCGAAGCCTATCGATGAAGAAAAATTTATGCGTTTTTTTAGCAGGAGAAAAGCGAATAGTGCCTGGTCAGCGGTTAATAAAGAAAAAGTTCATAGACTTATTGAGCAGGGACTTATGACACAAGCAGGTTTTGAGCGTATTGAAACTGCAAAAGAAAATGGTTCGTGGACGATTTTGGATGACGTAGAAGCACTCATAATTCCAGCAGATATAGAGAAGGAGTTTCAAGCAAGGCCAAACGCAAAAAGTTATTTTTTAAGTTTAAGCAAGTCGGACAAAAAGAATATTTTGCAATGGCTTGTTCTGGCTAAACATCCGGAGACACGACAAAAACGCATCACTGAAATTGTAGAACTTGCAGATCAGAATATGAAGCCGAAAGTGATAAAGTGGACAAAAAAGCCAGCTAATGATTGATCCCGAAGTAACCCGCCTTTCCCGATTGGTAGCTTTACTTACACTGCTTCAAACGAAACGGGTGATGACGACCACAGAGCTGGCGCACCGTTTTTCGGTAAGTACCCGCACTATTTACCGCGATATAAGAACACTCGAAAGCGCAGGAATCCCAGTGGTAACTCAGGAAGGTAAAGGCTATGCCATGCTGGATGGATATCGACTGCCGCCAGTCATGTTTACGCGTGAAGAAGCCATCGCCCTGCTCACTGCTGAAAAGCTTGCTGCTCAGCTTACCGACTCCAACACAGCCCAACTCAGCGGTGCGGCAATGAACAAGTTACGTGCTGCAATGCGCCGCTCCGACCGTGACCACCTGGAAACACTCGCTCCGCATATTCTGGTAATGGAACCAGTTAATCAGCCTGGCCGCTCGAATGCTTATCAGCAATTGGTAACCGCCGTTACTGCTCATCGTGTGGTATATCTTTCTTATTGTGGTGCTGACACAAACTCACCGGTTAACCGCGAAATAGAACCGATAGGCCTTTATCTGAATCAGCACTGGCATGTTATAGCATATTGCCGGCTGCGACAGGCGTACCGGGATTTTCGTCTCGACCGAATCCAGCACTTAATACTGAGAGAAGAAATCTTTACTGCCCGTCCGGAAACATTACAACAATACTGGGTTAACGAAGCCAAACGGCGATCTAAGGAAAAGGTTGTTATCCGCTTTCAGGCTGCTGCTGTAATGCCCGCTTTGGCGCAACATTTACAGGACACCAAGCACCAATATGGCTGGACACATGACGAACTTTTACCTGATGGAAGCGTGGAAATGATATTTTTTATCGGCTCACTACCTTACCTCGCAACCTGGTTGCTGCCTTTCGCTGGCGCCATTACCATACAGGAACCGCAGGAATTACGTCAGCATCTAAAAAAGCTGGCACAGCGGGCTTATGATTTTTTTTGCGATTCTAAATCTTGATTTCTTGGGATTTATATTCAGTTTCAAATAAGCGAATTTTATTCGATTCGAGGCAAGTATTATTCTCTGAAATAGTTTGGAAAGATGAGTTTCTGATCCATAATAATTGTTGCTTTTCTGCCAAAAGCTTCATGCGCTACGTTCCATTAGGAGTACCGCTTTACAGAAAATGAAAGAATAGTATTTAAAGAGAATTGAAAATTAGTTTGATTTTAATTCGTGAATGAATACTTTCCGTCAAAACAAAAAATATTGATTCAATTTCAGACACCATTTCAACATCTCCAGGTGAATAAAACTTTACTTTTTTCTCTTTTACTTTTCATTCACGCTCAACTTTTAACCGCTCAGTCTACCACTACGATTTTAAAAGAAAAAAGTCTGATCAAAGGCCAAACCATTTATCTGAACAGTAAAGCCAGGCTGGGTGGTAAAAACAGAATTGTAATACCCGTTCAGCTTCCTGCCAACACCATTGCATGGTCTTATTCGTTTTCAACAGTTGCAACCAGTAATGCCAGTCAGCAGGTACAAAGTGCTGGTTTGGAGATGCAGATTGCCCGGCTTATTGCAAATGGTGCACTGAATATCCTTAAAGCCGGCCTGGTTACCAATGTTGCCAGTCAGTTGATTAAACCAACAGGAAGTGGATCTGTGGATATTTATCTTACAGATGCGAATGGGCTGAAACAATTTGAAAAGAAAGACATCGTAGGCATGTATACCAATGACGTTCCGGTTTTTTACAGAGAGGGCACTGCGCAAAACAGCAGAAACGGCGTTTTTCAAATTCCTATCGTAAGAAATGATTTATTTCTTTGTTTAAGAAACCCAAGTGTAACAGAAGGTGTAGCGATCTCGGTAGATATAGTAGCCATTATTTCCACGAAGGAATATAGTGATGTATGGTCTTTTAAAAACATTGAATCATTGTATAATGACTGCTTAATTAAATTCAGCATCAAAGACAGCGAGGCTGAAAAAGTTAGTGAATGCGCGAAAAACAAGATAAAAGATAGCTATAAACCCTCCTATTTTCTGGGACTTTCAAATGCTGAGAAGGATGTTATAATCCGAAAGAATATAAAACTTTGCTCTGATGAAACCGGTTCGTCCAATGCATTCAATAAAGACAACCGGGTAAAGGAAATTATGCAGTTAATTACCGGTCAGAATATTACAAAAGATCATGGAGGAGCCGCTGAGTCTTACAAAGAACTGCTCGCCCTGGAAGATAAATCATGGCAGGTTTATAATGGACTTGCCTTTCATCAACTTTGTCTTGGCCAATTTGAGGAAGCAAAGAAAAATTTGACCATTGGTATTGGTAAAAGTCCGGAAGAGCTGTATTTGTTAGAAAATCTTGGAAATTATTATCTTCTAACAAACAAGTACAATCAGGCGATTGAAATATTTCATAAGTACAAAAACAAAAAATTAAAGGATAAACAAAAGTTTAAGGACGTCGTGTCGGAAGACTTAAAAGAATTTGAACGCCTGGGATATGGCAACATTTATTTTGATCGGGTGCGCAAAGATTTAAAAATAGATTAAGTCTGTGCTCGTAAATACAAAATTCAAAGAAAATCTTACACAGAAAAATATAGGCAAGTGTAACAACAAAAGCGTTTCATCATAACGTTAGAATTGACAAATTGTAAACTCTTATTCTCTGTAAAAGAAAATCAGAGTTCACAATGAATTTACGTTTCACGATTAATTTTAACAGATCAAAAATTAAAATTTCGGCTGCATTTTCAGGCCAACTCCAATACGGTTCCAGGCATTGATTACGGTCGCAGCCATAACAAGCTCCGCCGTCAAAGCCTCACCAAACAAGCGAATGCTGCTGTTATAAACTTCATCACTAAGGCCATCTTCACTTATTAAAGTAATTTCCTCAGTTAGTCTGAGAATAATTTGTTCTTCTTCCGTAAAATGGTCAGTTGCTTCCCGCCACACTGGTATCAGATTTATTTTTCTGGGATTTATATTCAGCAGCAGTGCATCACTGGTATGTTTATCCAGGCAATAGGCGCATCCGTTTATATGCGAAGCCGCGATCTTGATTAATTCCTGATACCACTTATCAATGCCTGATTCTTTTATTACTTTATCCAGCGCGTTTAATGCGTTATAACCAGCAGGATATGCTTTGCCCATCAAAAGTCTTGTACTCATTTTTTTAGTTTTAGTTTAAAATTTATTGTAACCAATTTATTTATCATTTCTCTACAAATCCTATATACGGCCCGAAAACCAATAAACAAAACCATATCGAGCTTAGTGTCTCAGCCGTGCCACGGCTATATTGCAAACTCCATCAACCCAACCATCTTCCACTTCTTGATCAGGCCCAGATTCGTTGCCGGAAGTACCGGATCCTGCGCCTGAACGCTGGTTAAATTTATCAAAAAAGTAAAGTTAAAAGAAAAATGCACTATTGTTTTCCGTTTTCTATTTCTTGTATAAGATCAAAAAGGAAGTAAATTACTGAAACGGAGGAATGGCCATACGAACCTCAACAACAGCACCATACTGAATAATAGGACAGCCTTTTGCAATTTCTACAGCCTCGTCATAGTCATTTGCCTTGATCAGAAACAAGCCACCAATGGATTCTTTTACCTCGGCATAAGGACCATTTGTAACTGTACTGTCGTTTTTAACCACACGCCCGTCCATATCCCAACGTTTTGGCGTACCAACCAATTTATCCTGAGCAGCAATGCTGGCAATCCAATCCTGATATGGCTTAATGGCTGATTTCATTTCTTCAGCAGAAGGCTTTGCATTTGTATTAGTAATGTCACGATGAATCGCTAATAAGAACTCGTTCATTTTGATAGTAATTAAATTGTTAGAAATGAATTGTAAAAAAAATTAACATTTTGTGAATGAGCTGAAAACATTACTTTTGATTTGTAACTTAATTTCCAAGACGGATTTCCACATTTCCTTCAACTTCCAAAATCGGACAACCCCGGGCAATTTTTAGTGCTTCTTCGTAATTATCGGCTTTAATTACGATCAGGCCATCAATGGATTCTTTGAGTTCAAAATAAGGTCCGGGTGCCACATTATTATTCGGGTTAAGTATGATTCCCTGCGCATCTAAACTTTGAAAAGGTCTGGCCAATATATTTTCACTAACCAGATAATCCAGCCAGTCATCCCAGCGCTTTAAGTGTATTTGCATCTGCTGGTCCGAAATCCCGGCTTTTTTTGTATTGTAATCTCTGCGGAATACCAACAGGAACTCATTCATCTTTAATACTAAGTGAAATTGACTTCTTTAATTCATTTCATTCACCATGCGGATTTCAACAGTCCCTCCCAGTTCCAGAACCGGGCATTCATTGGCAATTTCTTTGGCTTCGATGTAGTCATTGGCTTTTATGATAATTAAACCGGTAATTGACTTTTCAATTTCTGTGTAAGGACCTTCTTTTACACAATTGTCCGGATTTAAAACTTTTCCCTTCGCATCCCAAAATTGAACTGGTATGGCCAGTTTGTCCTGAGCAGCAAGACTTCGGAACCAATCGTGCCAGTTTTTAAGATGTATCTGTATTTTTTCCTCCGAAGATGTTATTTCATTAAACTTATGATCCTTGTGAAACACTAATACAAACTCGTTCATGTTGTTTTTCATTTAGTGCCATGGATAATGAACGGTAATTGTTATACTACTGCTTTGGCCTGGCTTGCAAACCATGCTTCAAAGTTGATGGAGCCAATTATTGGATTCTCACCCGGCACCAACATTTCATCTGTTAATTCTGCACCGAAGTAACGTGCATGAACATCAGAAACAACTTTACGGGGATCTTTCATTTCAGTCAGGTAACGCTGCACCAGATCAGAAAGACGAAGGCGTTCAGGGCCGGCAATTTCAACAGTCCCGTTTAAAGGAGCTCCAATAGTTGCATCTGCAACAGCTGCCGCAACATCTTCTGAAGAAATTGGCTGTACAAAAGCAGGTGATAGATGAACCGTTTCACCTTGTGTTCCCGACTGGGCAATGCCACCCAGAAACTCAAAGAATTGGGTCGAATGAACGATTGTATAAGGTATCGGTGAGGCTTTGATCAGTTTTTCCTGTGCAATTTTGCCACGGAAATAGCCGCTTTCTGCCAAACGGTCTGTGCCCACAACTGACAGTGCTACATGATGTTTTACGCCCGCTGCGGCTTCTGCTGCTAAAAGATTACGGCCCGAAGTTTCGAAGAATTCAAGAACAGCTTTGTCTTCAAATGATGGGGAATTAGCTACATCGACAACGACGTCAGCTCCTTCCAATACTGCCGCCAAACCTTCGCCGGTAATGGTGTTAACACCCGATGCAGGCGATGCTGCAATGACCTGATGTCCTAACTGATTAAGTTTTTTTACCAATTTAGAGCCGATCAGGCCGCTTCCGCCAATTACTACGATTTTCATAAGATTCTGTTTTTTGAGCCAGTCAAGCCAGCGTGGTTAAGATTGTAAACTAAATAGATGCACTCAGGTAACATCTGCCGGATTAATCGATCTGTATCACCAGTGAAAACCAGGCCGGATGTGACTATATTATTACAATCTGTATGCCACTAGGCTATATTGCTCATTAACAAGATATTACATAATAATGATCGTTTTTATTTTAACTGTATTTAGTCAAATGACTGCTACGCTCACTAAATACAGTTAAAATAGAAACGATCATTATACACTAAAAGCTAAGAAATAGCATTTCATGTTACCAATCAAAAAAGGGTTTATCAGGAAAATTTTTCCTGATAAACCCTTTTCTCATTTCGGCTAATATT
>Ga0247808_10001114_pt1 | contig 12976 bp, 7 predicted proteins | sample UWRJL089202R1_FD_179914 | JGI IMG/M metagenome (GOLD analysis project Ga0247808, IMG submission 179914) | Plant litter microbial communities from Arlington Agricultural Research Station in Wisconsin, United States - UWRJ-L089-202R-1 | ecosystem: Environmental > Terrestrial > Plant litter >... | reverse complement strand
AGTTTATTCAATTTTTGGAGCGTAGCAATCAGGGTGTTTTTTTCCTGGGGAGTTAATTCCTGATTCAGATAGTCATTGAAGTTGATCACGACTTCTCTGGCCAGATGGCGCTTTTCTCTACCGAAATCAGTCAGGAATACTTTTACCGAACGCTTATCTCCTACCGAAGTTTCCCGGTAAATTAAGCCCAGCTGCTCCATGTTATTCAGCATTCTCGATAAGCTCGTCGCTTTTACACCAAGAAGCCCGGCTAACTTAGATACTGCGGTACCTTCCTTTTCGATATTAATCAGCATGTAGCCAATGGCCTGGGTAATTCCAAAACCTGCGGCAACCTGATTATAGGCATTTGAAACATTCTGCCAAACGACCTTTAAAAAATAATCTACTGTTTCCTGTTGTTTCATTAAATGCTATGCTTGCATAACAAAGCTAAAGAATAAAAGTTTCTAATGCAAGTCAAAATTTAAATTTTAAGCGCAGAAAATTTAAGTGTTATCTGAGGCGCAGACACCATCCTAAAGAGCCACCATCAGCCTGCCTGTAAACAACTTATCTGCTATCTTCCGATTATCCCCAGCTAATGTGTTAACTATGCTTAGGGATAGTCGGGGGATTGGGGAGGGATAGTCGAGGGATTGTCAACCCATTGTTAACTGGCAAGCAGGTGTCGGGTTCATTTCAGGTTGAGAGCAATTTTGGCGCATAAAAAAAGAGCCTGATCATTGTTCATGATTCAGGCTCTTCCAACAACAGGATTACGCGATTTCTAGTAAAGCGTAAACTCTACTCTTCTGTTTTTCTGACGTCCGGCTTCGGTATTGTTTGTCGCAATTGGTTGGGTTTCACCATAACCAGTAGCTTCAATTCTGGATGCATTTGCACCCTGAGAAACCAGGTAAGTTTTAATGGATTCTGCTCTGTCTTTAGACAAGCCCATATTGTAAGAATCACTTCCTTTGCTATCTGTATGACCAGCTAATTTAAGGCTGAAGTTTTTAGCAACCAACAGTTCAGCAACGCGGTTTAACGTTGGATAAGATTTAGCACGGATAGTTGATTTGTTGAAATCAAATTCAAGGTTTCTGATCGCATCAGCAACAACTTTACGATCTGCTTCCGTGATGATGATTTTTTCCTGAACAACCGGAGCTGGAGTTTTCAATGGACATCCTGCGCCATCAACAACTGTTCCTGAAGGTGTATTTGGACATTTATCCAATTTATCAGCAACACCATCACCATCTGTATCTTTCAGGAGATCATTCATGTCACTTCTTAACCTTGCATTTTCTGCTTTCTGTGCATCAAGATCACTTTTCAGCGCATCGGTAGCAGCTTTAGCGGCAACAGCTTCATCATAAGTAGCAGCTACCGGGTTATGCCATGCCAGTTGCTTTCCTTTTCCTAAAGAAAATTCAAGACCTGCATAGGCGTAAGAATATTTATCGTTGTTTCCATTTCTGTAAGTACCGTCAAAGTTATCTCCATCTACGAAGTTAACTGTCCAGCCTAAATCGAAATTTACTTTTTCAGCAATCTTGAATTTTGCGCCCAAACCTACTGGAATAATTAATTCTGAGATCGTTTTACCACCTGCAAAATCAGTGGTTGTTCCTCCGGTAGTTGTTGACGGCTTGTAACCGGCTAAACCAGCACCCGCTGAAACATACAATTGTAAAGCATTTTCTTTCTGAAACATGTCAATGTTGAACATATTCACCACCGCATTTAAGCTACCTGAATAGGATAGATCTGTTTCAAAGGCACTAACTCCTGTTGGCGTAAAACCACTATCGTAAGCTTCAGAGTTATCACCCTTCACTTTACCTCTCACTCCATCCAGGCGCAATGAAAAATAGTTGGTAAATTGTTTTTTGATATACAAACCGTAACCCAGATCTGACTTCCAGTTCGAGAAATCGTTTCTTCCACCGAAAGGTGCGATTGGGGTTAACACACCTGCGTTTACACCAATAGACCAGGTATTGAATTTCACTGAGGGGCTCGGTGCAGTTTGTGCCTGCGCTGCAACTCCTGTAAATAAGGCTGCTACAGCTAGCGGCAGACATTTTAATACTATTCTTTTCATAATATCAGATTTTGATGTTTACTATGTATGATTCACCATACATATGCAATACCTATACCACATCAAAATCTGCGCTGAAGACATGTTGAGTGTCTTAGAAAGCGACTAATAAATTAAACAAAAAGACAGATCCGTATAAATCTGTTTAGAATAAAGTACAATTACCAGCCAATGAACTTATCGTCACCTCTATAATCTGCACCTCCCTGATAATATCCCCATTTGGTTTTCAGAATGGCATCCACCCTTCCAATCGGGCCCCTCGGGCTGAGTTTATAGCCCTTTGCCTTGAGCTTGATCTGGGTAAGGCTGTCAAGTGCTTCAGCCTCCATCTGTATATCATCAGGCAGCCACTGGTGGTGAAATTTCTTTGCATTCACAGCAGCCTGCATGCTTTTATCAAACTCTATCACATTGAGGATCGTCTGGAACACAGAGGTAATGATGGTAGATCCCCCTGGGGTACCCACTACCATAAAGAGCTTTCCGTCCTTCTCTAAAATTGCAGGCGTCATAGAGCTCAGCATGCGTTTTCCAGGAGCAATGGCATTAGCCTCACCGCCTACCAGTCCATACATATTTGGAGCGCCTGGTTTTACTGAAAAATCATCCATTTCATTATTGAGCAGAAAACCTGCTCCTTTAACAACTACTCCGGCACCATAACTTCCATTCAGTGTTGTTGTTACCGAAACCGCATTACCTTCCCTGTCAACAATGGAGTAATGGGTAGTTTCCTCATGCTCCAAAGGAGCTATTTCTCCTGCGCTGACCGCCGAACTTGGCGTAGCCATAGCCCAGTTAAAACTGCTCATTCGGTTTTTAATATAAGTGTCGTCCATCAGTTGGGCAGCGGGTACATGCACAAAATCGGGATCACCCAGGTGCGCAGCACGATCTGCATAGACCCGGCGTTCTGCTTCTACCATGAGTTGAACGGTAGAATCTGAATTGAAACCCCAGCGGCGCAGTGGATAACTTTCGACTGATTTCAGCAATTGCACCAGCGCAATGCCACCACTTGATGGAGGAGGCATCGTAATCACTTTATACGCTTTATACTGTCCGGTTATCGCTTTCCGCCAGATAGCCTTATAATTTTTTAAGTCTTCTTTTGTGATCAGACCACCATCACGCTGCATTTCTGCAACTATGGAATCAGCAACAGTGCCTTCATAGAAACCGGACCTTCCTTTGTCGCGAATCTGCGTTAATGTCGAAGCCAGCTCCTGTTGTATAAGTTGGTCGCCCGCCACCCATCTTTTCTCATTGAGCAGCGCCGTTCCTTTTGGATTTAATTTTGTGAACCGCGCGTGAAGTCCATTCAGCTCCGCCGCCTGTTTTTCACTCAGTGCAAAACCATGTTCAGCTAATGCGATTGCAGGCTCCACAAGTTCAGTCCAGTTCAGCTTTCCATATTTTTGGTGCGCTTCCACCATGCCTGCAACAGTTCCGGGAACACCGGCAGCCAGGCTCCCGTTTAAACTTTTGCTGGTGATCGGATTACCGGCACTATCCAGATACATATCCCTGGAAGCTGCAGCAGCGGCTTTTTCGCGAAAGTCGAGCGTATTGCTTTCTCCTGCCGCGCTTCTGTATACCATAAAACCGCCACCACCGATATTACCGGCATTGGGGTAAACAACGGCCAAAGCAAACTGTACAGCAATTGCCGCATCTACCGCATTACCTCCCTTTTTTAAGATATCAATGCCAACCTGAGAGGCCTGTCCCTTTGCAGAAACAACCATACCATTTCTATACTCTACACTGTTTTTTATGCCAAGCTGACCACCAGCACAGGCCGATAAAAATAATGCAGCACAAAAAAGCGATATCAGTTGTCGTCCGTTATTAGCCTTTATAGTTTTCGGCATCCTTATATAATTTTTCAATAATGTTTTTGTTTTTCTCCAGAATAATCTTCCTTTTTAAGCTCAGCTTAGGCGTCAGTTCACCGCCGGCGATACTCCATTCCTTAGCCAGCAGGGCGACACGTTTGACCTGCTCCCACTTACTAAATTCCTTACCTGTGTATTCAACAATCTCATTGAACTTCTCAATGACCTGCTCATTTTTAACCATCTCCTCATTACTGGTATAGGCAATTCCTTTTTTCGCAGCCCAGCCTTTCAGGGCATTGAAGTTAGGGACAATCAGGGCTGACGGGAATTTCCTGTTCTCGCCAAGCACCATCACCTGCTCTACCAGTACCGTCTCCTTAAATTTATTTTCGATCATCTGAGGCGCAACATATTTACCGCCGGCCGTCTTGAATATTTCTTTTTTGCGATCTGTGATCTTCAGGAATTTTCCATGCACCAGTTCACCGATATCACCGGTATGGAACCAACCTTCAGCATCTACAGTTTCAGCAGTCAAATCAGGGCGGTCGTAATAACCTTTCATAATATTGTGTCCACGTGCCAGTACCTCACCGTCTTCAGCGATTTTTACTTCCACGCCGTCGATTGCAGGTCCCACGGTGCCAAACATCGTATTACCGAAATGATTCACCGTAATCACGGGACTCGTTTCTGTTAAGCCATAGCCTTCAAAAACCGGCATATCTGCCGCCCAGAAGATGCGTGCAAGCCGGGGATTCAGGGCCGCACCACCAGAAACAATCACAATGATCTCTCCACCCAGCGCCTGCTGCCATTTGGAGAAGATCAGTTTACGCGCCAGGGCCAGTTTCAGTTTATAAAACCAGCCGGATTCGATTTCAAATTGTTCGCCTATACCTACAGCCCAGAAAAAGAGCGCTTTCTTAATGCCTGTCAACTCCTTGCCTTTTTCCATGATCTTCTCATAGACCTTTTCCAGCAAACGCGGCACCGTTGAGAAACCATTCGGCTTCACAAACTGGATATCAGCTACGATGGTATCCATAGACTCCGCATAATATACTCCCGCGTCTGTATACAGATACAGATAAACGATCATCCGTTCAAATATGTGGGATAATGGTAAAAAGCTCAGTACTTTTTTGACCCCTGAGGGGAAAATTACGGCCGAGTTTTTAAAGTTCTGAACCAGATTGTCGTGCGTCAACATCACGCCCTTCGGTGTTCCCGTAGTTCCTGAGGTGTAAATCAACGTGAGTATATCATCTGGTTTAATCGCATCGCGATACATATCGAGTGATACTTCCGTTTGTTTTTGTCCTTCGGCTAACAACTCTTCCCAATGACTTACTTCATCGATCTGGTTAAAACTATATATTTTGATTTTAGCCTGCGTCTCGTCGACAACCGTTTTAACCTTTTTATAAATCTCCTCATCAGCTACAAAAATCACACTGACTTCAGCATTTTCAAGGATGTATTTGATGTCGTGCTCGGCGAGTGTAGGGTATAACGGAATCTGGTAAGCGCCAATCTGCATAATGGCAAAATCGGAAATATTCCATTCCGGCCTGTTGTGCGACATGACGGCAACTCTCGATTCCTTTTTGATACCGATGCTGATCAGACCTTTGCTCAAGTCATCAACAGCGTTGCAAAAAGCTACAGTGCTGTATTTCTTCCAAGCTCCGTTGATCTTGCCGCTAACAAATTCTTCTTTCGGAAACTTTTCTAAATTATATGCAAGGATGTCAAATACCCTGGTGATTACTATACCCATAAATAAACTATTTAATATTTGGTTGTGTGCTGTTTCTCAAATCTAACAAATTAAATTCTCTATTAAAACCAAATTTCATTCTGGTCTGTTTTCCCGCTTAGAAATTTTACAAAGGCTTGTTTATTACTGACGATAGCAGGAAATGCAGGTTAAACAGGGAAGTTTGGACATGACGGCATAATAATTGATCCGGCAAAGCTTTTACTTTAATTATACACGATGAAGAAATTATTTACAATTATTTGCCTGACTATGATCGCCGGTTTAGCGATCCACACGAATGCTTCCGCACAAGAATACCGCAATGCGATTGGGGGACGCTTTGGAACTGCCAATGGCGTAACGTTCAAAACCAGCCTAGGTGGAAACAAAATGCTGGACCTCATTGCCAACTTCAGATCCAATGATGGATATTCCTATTTCAGGATCTCTGGATTATATGAAATCAATAACAAAATAGAAGGTGCACCTGGTTTGCTTTGGTACTATGGTATTGGTGCATCTGTTGGTACAAGAAAATGGAAATATGACAACTCAAAAGATGCTTATCTATCTTTAGACGGTGTTTTAGGTCTTGACTATAAATTTGCTGATGCCCCAATCAATCTTTCGCTTGACTGGAAACCGGCAATTGGGCTGACGCCAGAAACCTATTTTGATAGTGCTGGTTTAGGTTTATCGCTGAGATATACATTTTAAGACATATACCTTTTAAAAAGCCATTCAAAAAGGGAAAGCCTGATCTGCACATGCAAATCAGGCTTTTCTTTTTTACTGCTATTGTTTTTAAATACCCATCCACTTTTTCAACACTGCTTTTTGTGCGGGAGTTGCAGCAGGATCAATCTGCGCTTCCAGTTTAATGTTTGGACTAGCTTTCAGCGTCACTTTGAAATCCCGGACAATACCGTCGCGTTTCAAAGTCACTTTGAGTACATCGCCCACTTTACTTCCGGTAATTACAGGCATTCTTTCGATAGCTGCCTCAACAGGTACGTCATTGATGCTGATCACCTCGTCATTCACGTTGATTCCATCGGTCCAGGCTGCGCTGTTTCTGGAAACTGAGGTAATCATGATCTTACCCTCTTTTTTTGCAGAAGCTACACCCAAATAAGGTATACTTTTCCCTGCGTTAACATCCGTAACCTTCACCCCGGCATAACCAAAGTAGGTCACATAGTCGGCCGGCACTACACCGGTTACATATTTTTCGTAGAACGGTGTAAAACTAATACCACTTACCTTCTCCACCATCGCCTTAAATTCAGCGTCGGTATAGCCCCTTTTCAGGGTTTTGCATTGGAAATACATCGCTTTCATGACATCGTCCAGGCTTTTTGTGCCCTTGGTAGCGTGTGCGATTTCCAGATCCATTAAGAGTCCTACCAGTTCACCCTTCGTGTAATAAGAAACGCTGGTGTTTCCAGAGTTCTCGTTTGGTCTGTATTGTTTGATCCAGGCATCATAACTTGCAGCCGCCGCAGACTGCACCTTAGCACCGATTGTATTTTCTACCGAGGCCACAGCATTGCCCAGCGCAGTTACAAAGCCTTCCGGCGTAGTAAATCCTGCTCTCAGCATGAATTTGTTTTCATAATAGGCCGTAAAACCTTCTGCTATCCAAAGATTGGTCGTGTAATTTTCATTGTCGTAATCAAAAGGCCCCAGGGCAACTGGTCTAAGGCGCTTCACGTTCCATAAATGGTGATATTCATGAGCTACCAGTTCAAGAAAGCTTTTATAGCCCCTTTCAGTTGAATAGGAATTGCGGGAAGCTCCCAAAACAGTAGAGTTCAGGTGCTCAAGACCACCGCCACCTGTTGCATAATTGTGTACAATGAACATATAATGTTTGTTTGGATTTTCCCCGTAAAGTGCAGTTTCCTGTTCAATTACCTTCGCCATATCCACTTTCAACTTCTCTTTATCGTAGTTGCCCCCACCATACATGGCCACTTCATGTTTCACACCTGATGCCATGAAATCAAAAACATCCTGCGTTCCAACCTCTATCGGACTATCGAAAAGAATATCAAAGTCAGGAGCAGTATAGGTAAACTGGGCGCCTGCTACCGGCTCAAGACCTGTTGACACCTTATTCCATCCAGTAAAAGGGATCACCTTCACCGTACTTGGAGATTTCAGATAGCCATCAGGATACATGAAGATACTGGTGGAAGAAAGAAAGGCATGACTTGCATCAATAAATGCAGTTCTAACCGAAATTTCGAAAGCATACACCCTGTAATTTACTTTAACCTGCCCTGCTTTAGCACTGAAAATTCTCCAGATGTTTTTCCGGACTTTTTCTACCCGCAAAGCTTTGCCTGAAGCCGAAGCTTTAAATCCTTCGACACTTTTCGAGAACTCTCTGACCAGGTAAGATCCCGGTGTCCAGACAGGCATTTTAACATCGATATAATCCTTGTTAATTCCCGATATATTCATTTCGACCTCAGCGTAATGTGCCTGAGGCTCAGTGAAACTCACTTCGAACCCTATTTTAACTTCTGCTTTTGCTGTCATACCTAATGCTAGCAATAGTACTAATCCTATTGCTCCTTTTTTTACAATCATATTCTTGTGCTTTGTGGCAAATTTAAAATTATTCTATTTTTAAGTTCATTATTTAAACAAATAGGCTGTAACATACTTAATACAACACAAGTGTGCTAACATATTTGAATATTTTTGTACGTTAACCTGTTATTTAACCGAAATGAAACTGAGATACATAATTTACACATTAATTGCATTAGGTCTGGCCTATCTGGTTTACTACCGAATATCAGCCAACAAAAAAATTGAAGGTGCCGGTGGTGCCGCAGGAGGAGGAAAAGGAAGTAAAGGCGGGCCACAAGCAATAGTTGTAAATGGTGTAGTTGTTAAAACCGGAGTTTTCGATAACGACCTCGATGTCACTGGCTCTATCGATGCCAATGAATCTGTGAGTCTTCAAAGTGAAGTCTCAGGACTGGTAACCGGAATCTTCTTCAAAGAAGGAACCAATGTTAGCAAGGGCACGCTACTGGTTAAAATCAACGACAGAGATATTCAGGCACAGTTACAGGATGCTTTGACTAAGCAACGCCTATCAGGCACAAATGAAAACAGAGCCAAACAATTACTTGAAAAAGGAGCCATCAGTCAGGAGGAATATGATACTTCACTGGCCGATCTGCAGTCGCTGAAATCCCAGACACAGCTCATCCGCGCGCAACTGGCAAAGACTTCTATCTATGCCCCATTTAATGGTAAAGTTGGTTTACGTTCTATTTCAGTTGGGGAGTATCTGACACCGAGCAAAGTAATTGCCAGCCTTTCAAGCATCAATCCTATCAAAATCAGCTTCTCCGTACCTGAAAAATACATGGGGCAGATTAAAGCGCAGTCAGAAATCACCTTCAGCACCGATGGATCTTCTAAAAGCTATACAGGACGGATTTTCGCCATTGAACCAGGTATAGATGTACAGACAAGAACCATGCAAATCAAAGCGCTGGCCGACAACCCAAATAACGAACTGCTACCGGGTTCATTTGCTAAAATAAAACTTGCGCTGAGTACCATGAAGGATGCGATACTGATCCCGAATGAAGCGATTATTCCTGTACTGAAAGGAAAAACAGTATTCATCAGCAGTAACGGAAAGGCCAAGCAGGTGAATGTCCAGTCCGGTACCCGGACTGCAGAAAAAATCGTCATCACCTCAGGTCTCAAAGTTGGCGATACCGTACTGACTACGGGCGCAATGTCTTTAAAACCGGATGCCCCGGTTAAAGTTTCGTTGGTTAAAAACTAATCTGAATCAAGCATGAGTATTTCAACCACGAGTATAAAACGGCCTGTTCTTGCCATAGTAATGAACCTGATGATCCTGCTTTTTGGGGTAATTGGGTATAATTTTCTTGGTGTCAGGGAGTTTCCAAATATCGACCCCACGGTCGTAAACGTACGTACCTCCTACCCGGGTGCCAACTCCGATATTATTGAATCCCAGATTACTGAACCCTTAGAGAAATCTATCAATGGTATTGACGGGATCAGAAATATTTCGTCGAGCAGTAACCAGGGAAGCAGTAACATCACCATAGAATTCAACCTGGATAAAAATATCGATGACGCCGCAAATGATGTGCGTGATAAAGTTTCTCAGGCGGCAAGGAGCTTACCTAAAGATATCGATGGTAATCCGGTAGTAAGTAAAGCTGATGCCAATTCTGATGCCGTAATCACGATGACGATCCAGAGCGATAAGCGGAATGTGATGGAGCTTAGTGATTACGCAGAAAATGTGATTGCAGAAAGGCTGCAGACCATCTCGGGTGTCAGCAGCGTTCAAATTCAGGGACAGCGTAAATATGCCATGCGTATACGTATTGACCCGGATAAACTGGCAGCCTATGGCTTAACCTCGCAGGATATTTTAACCGCTCTTGATGCGGAAAACGTAGAATTACCTTCCGGAAAAATTACCGGTGCCAACACGGAGCTTATTGTGAAAACGCTTGGTAAACTCACCAACGCGACACAATTCAATGACCTGATCATTAAGAATGACTCCGCGAATGTGGTGAGACTGAAAGATATTGGTTATGCTGTTCTGGGTTCAGAAAATGAAGAAACCATTTTACGCGAATCCGGCAAACCCATGGTTGCCGTTGGACTTGTGCCTCAACCAGGTGCTAATTACCTCGATATTTCCAAAGAATTTGACAAGCGCTTTGAGCAGCTTCAGAAGGATATACCGAAAGATATTAAATTGAATATCTCGCTGGATACGACCAAATTCATCAAGAGCTCTGTAACTGAGGTAGCTGAAACTATTATCCTTTCGCTTATACTGGTAATTATTATCATCTACCTGTTCTTCAGAGATTGGGCCATTGCCATCCGGCCATTGATCGATATTCCGGTATCCCTGGTATTTACATTCTTTATCATGTACATCTTCGGGTTTTCCATCAACGTACTCTCGCTGTTGGCTATTGTACTAGCTACGGGGCTTGTTGTGGATGACGGGATTGTTGTTACGGAGAATATTTTCAAGAAAGTGGAGGAAGGTTACTCTCCTTTTGAAGCCGCGATCAAAGGATCGAATGAGATCTTTTTTGCGGTAATTTCCATTTCCATCACCTTAGCCGCAGTGTTCTTACCAGTTATTTTCCTTCAGGGATTTGTGGGCCGGCTATTCCGGGAATTTGGTATCGTAATCGGCGCAGCCGTACTGATTTCTGCCTTTGTTTCCCTCACGCTTACGCCGATGCTGAACGCCTATCTGATGAAAAAGACGGGACATAAAAAATCGAAGTTCTACGAAATGACGGAACCTTTCTTCGTAAAGATGAACGATACGTATGCTGAAAATCTGAATAAGTTCCTGGATAAAAAATGGCTTGCAATACCAATTATCTTATTCTGCGTGGGTCTGATTGTTATTTTCTGGAAGATAATCCCTAAAGAAACAGCTCCGTATGACGACAGAAGCGCCATCAACATGAATGTTACTACCCCTGAGGGTGCATCTTTCACCTATACGGATCAGTTTATGATGAAAATTCAGCAGATGATCAACGATTCTGTTCCGGAGAAGAAAGTAAACATCACAATCACCTCTCCAGGTTTTGGCGGATCAGGATCTACAAACGGAGGATTTGTTCGGATGGGCTTAACAGATCCGGGCGACAGGGAAAGATCACAGGCCGATATTGCGCAAAAACTGACCAGCATTACGAGAAAGTTTTCGGATGGTAAAGTCGTGATTACCCAGCAACCTACCATTTCTGTGGGCCGAAGAGGCGGTTTACCGGTTAATTATATCATCCAGGCGCAAAACTTCGAGAAACTCAGAGAGAAAGTACCCTTGTTTATGGATGAGGTTTCAAAGGATCCTACCTTCACAACTTCGGACGTGAATTTAAAGTTCAATAAACCGGAGATCAATCTTACTATAGACCGTGATAAAGCAAGAAATCTGGGCGTTTCTATACAGGACATCGGACTTGCCCTGCAGCTCGGGCTAAGCGGGCAGCGTTTCTCTTATTTCTTCATGAACGGCAAGCAGTATCAGGTTATCGGGCAATTTGAACTGGGCAACCGTAAAGACCCGCTTGACCTGAGTTCTGTTTACGTGCGTAACGATAAAAATCAGCTGGTCCAGCTTGACAATCTTGTGATTGCCAAAGAAGAAAGTAGTCCACCTCAATTGTACCGGAATAACCGTTTTACATCGGCAACAGTATCTGCAGGTCTTGCACCAGGAAAAAGCATCGGGGAAGGTATTGATGCGATGGATCGTATTTCTGCTAAAATCCTTGATGAATCTTTCTCTACAGACCTTGGTGGTGAGTCGCGGGATTTTAAAGAAAGTTCGTCCAACACCCTTTTTGCCTTTGGCCTCGCCATTCTGCTGGTTTATCTGATTCTATCGGCACAATTTGAAAGTTTCAAAGATCCGATTATCATTATTTTAACCGTACCAATGGCTGTTGCAGGGGCATTTCTTTCCCTTTGGCTCTTTGGACAGAGCTGGAACATTTTCAGTCAGATCGGAACGATCATGTTAATTGGTCTGGTAACCAAGAATGGAATTCTGATTGTGGAATTTGCCAACCAGCTTAAAGAACAGGGAAAAAGTGTACATGATGCCATCCGTGAAGCATCAGTTTCCAGGCTTCGCCCGATCCTGATGACCAGCCTTGCGATTGCGATTGGTGCCTTACCTATTGCGATGGCACTCGGTGCCGCTGCAAAAAGCAGGATGGGTATGGGTATCGTCATTGTTGGTGGAACTACATTCTCCCTGATACTAACCCTGTTCGTGATCCCATCTATTTATTCGTATTGGTCTAAAGAACACAAGGAAAACACAGAACTTGACCGTTCGTTAAAAGCAGCCTTAGAAAGTGAGAAAAATGAAAAAGCTTAAGATACACATGCGGTTACTATTCTGCTTCCTGGGAGTGGTGTTGATTGGCTTCTGCCAGGGGGCGGCAGCGCAGAACATCCTCGATAAAAATACCGCTGCCCTTCCGAAGATGACATTGCAGGAGGCCATTGAAACCGCGTTAAAAAATAATTACGACATCAAGCTGATTAATAACGACCTGCTAATTGCTCAAAATAATGTGAATGCAGGAAATGCGGGTCTGCTTCCCACACTTGGCGCGAATTTCAGTAAAGGTGGCAGCAGTCAGAACTCAACGCAGACGACATCAACAGGAACTCAGCGTAAGTTGAGTGGCGTAAGGAATA
>Ga0247808_10001113_pt1 | contig 12980 bp, 11 predicted proteins | sample UWRJL089202R1_FD_179914 | JGI IMG/M metagenome (GOLD analysis project Ga0247808, IMG submission 179914) | Plant litter microbial communities from Arlington Agricultural Research Station in Wisconsin, United States - UWRJ-L089-202R-1 | ecosystem: Environmental > Terrestrial > Plant litter >... | reverse complement strand
TCCTCGGCCCAGCGACAACCGACGCCGGCCGTCGCCCGGTTGACGCCGAAGGCGTGTCCCACCCGGTCCAGCGGCCAGCCGAAACCCACGTGCGACAGGTACATCGACAGCCATCGTCCCCGGCAGGCCTTGAGCCCCAATCGCCGTCCCGCAGCCATTTCATCAATCGGTACGCCGAAGGTCAGGGCGATCATCCGCATGGCCAGCCCCGCCCGCACCCGGTCGCCCATCGCCACCGGCGGCCTGTAATCCTGTTCCGTCATCGTTTACTCCACGCCCTTGTGACGCCGACGAGGGTATCGCTTTCGTCGGACGCGATAGGAATATTATCCTGCATAGCGTCAAACTCGGTCGCAACGTCAGGTGGAGTAAGGGACAGGGAAGGCTCTGACGGGCGGGGTCGCGCGCCCGGGCGCGCTGGAATCCCGCCGGTTGAAACCGGAAATTTCGAATCGTTGACTCGAAGTCTCGACGCGGATTCGCAAATCAGCCTACGATTCGCCTCAATGGGGTGGCGTTAACCCTTCTTAAGGTTTTGTTCGGTTAACTCTCGAACAAGGTTACCCGGTTGCACGCGGTTGCTGCTGCGGGTCCATATGGTCAAGCTTTGCCTGGAGGGGCAGTTAATGCGCGTTCTGCTGATTGAAGACGATCACGCGACAGCCCAGAGCATCGAGTTGATGCTGAAGTCTGAAGGCTTCAACGTCTACACGACGGACCTCGGCGAGGAAGGCATCGATCTGGGCAAGATCTATGATTACGACCTCATCCTGCTTGACCTGAACCTGCCCGACATGAGCGGCCTGGAAGTCCTGCGCCAGCTTCGCGTCGGCAAGGTCAACACGCCGGTCATGATCCTGTCGGGTTCGACCGAGATCGAAACCAAGGTCAAGACGTTCGGCGGCGGCGCCGACGACTACATGACCAAGCCCTTCCACAAGGACGAGCTGATCGCGCGCACCCACGCCGTGGTCCGTCGCTCCAAAGGGCACGCCCAGGCCATCATCCACACCGGCGAGATCGCCGTGAACCTGGACGGCAAGACGGTCGAGGTGAACGGTCACCGCGTCCACCTGACGGGCAAGGAATACCAGATGCTGGAGCTGCTCTCGCTCCGCAAGGGCACGACCCTGACCAAGGAAATGTTCCTGAACCACCTGTACGGCGGCATGGACGAGCCCGAGCTGAAGATCATCGATGTCTTCATCTGCAAGCTGCGCAAGAAGCTGGCCACGGCCGCTGGCGGCAAACACTACATCGAAACCGTCTGGGGCCGGGGCTATGTCCTGCGCGACCCGTCGGAAGGCGCCCAGTCCGTCGCGGCTTGATGGGCGTCGCCGCCTAAGCCTTCAGGGAAGAAACGGCCAAGAAAATCAGCGCCCGTCGGGAAACCGGCGGGCGTTTCGCTGTCAGCGGTACAGCCAGTCGGCGGGAAGACCCATGCGCAGACAGGCCTGGGCCGGCGGGGCGTCCCGCAGCGGCAGGCGATCGGCGGCGCGCGCGGCGGTCCGGATCAGCGTGCGCTGCCAGGACGACAGGCCGTGAAGGGGCTTCAGCCCGACGACCCGCGCGACTTCGGGCGGGACCAGATCGACCGCGGCGCGGATCAGCAGGGACTGGAGCGGACGCGCGGGTCCGGGGATCAGCGGCGTCGCGCGCATGATGTCGAGGAAGTCGAACACGATCGGCGAGGCGGTCAGACGCGGCGTCATGGAGGCCAGCTGACGATCCCAGTCGGCGCGGGAGGCCGGAGCGCCATGCGCGCCGTACAGATCGGCGGCGGGGGCCGCCTCGCTCCACGCCCGCTCGCGATCGGCCTCGGACAGGGGACGGGCGAAGCGGTCGTACGCCTCGATGAAGCCGTAGCTGGCAGTGGCCTGGACCCAGTCCAGCAGGTCGGCGTCGTCGGCGGCGTAGGCGCGGCCATCGTCGGCGTGGCCTGTCACGGCGGCGTGCCGACGGTTGACCCCGGCGATCATCGCCTCGGCCTGTGACCGGGCCGCATAGACGGTGACCATCGCGGCCAGACCGGTGCGTTTCAGGCGCGGGGCGGGATCGGTGCGAAACCGGGTGTGGTCCCAGACGCCGGCGCGAACCCTGGGCTCGGCCAGTTCGAGAATGACGGCCGCGAGCCCGCCGATGAACAGGGCGACCGGGTTCTTGAAGATGCGCCACGACACCGAGTCCGCCGCGATCAGGGCCGGCTCGCCCTTCGGCTGGCTGAAGTCGATGGCCGGCATGCCGGCGGGGCGCAGATAGTCGCCCGCCATGGCGTCGACGCGGCGCTGCAACGCTCCGGGAAGGACGAGGGCGGTCATGCCATCGAAAGCCCCGGCAAGCGGGGCGGTTCCGTCAGGCGAATGCGTTGGCCAAGGCGCCGAACATCGGATTGGGCCGCCCGGCGCCGTCGAACAGCAGGACCTGATCCTTGCCGTCATCCTTGTCGCCCTGACGCAGCCAGCTGTCGGTGTCGCGCACGCCCCAGACGGTGAAGGCGAAACGCTGGGCCTCGGGCAGGGCCATGAAGGCCTCGGCCAGTTCGCCGACGCGGGCGGTCTGTTGCTCGATGCGCTGGGCGTGGGTGCGCAGGTCGATCGTCTCGCCACTGCGCAGGGAGGCGTCCAGTTCCGACACATGGATCGGCAGGCCCAGCGATGCGGCGTCGCGCATGAAGGCGGCGGTCTGGCCGGCGGGGATGCGGATATCGAGGTGGGACTGGGCGCCTATGCCGCCGATGGGTGCCCCCGCCTTCAGCAGTCGCTCGACCAGTTTCAGGAAGGTCGCGCCCTTGGTCGGGGTGTTTTCCAGATTGTAGTCGTTCAGGAACAGGACGGCGTTCGGATCGGCCTCGCGCGCCTTTTCGAAGGCGCGGATGATGTAGCCGTCCTGGCCGAACACTTCGCTCCAGTGACAGTCGCGCAGGGACGAACCCTCGTCGGTCACGGCCTCGTTGACCACGTCCCAGCTGAAGACCTCGCCGCGATAATGGCCGGCGACAGTGGTGATGTAGCGGTCGAATTCGGCGGTGAAGCGGGCGCGGTCCAGGCCGGCGAAGGCCTCGGCGCCCTGCGAGTACCAGATCAGCGTATGGCCATGCAGGCGCATGCCATGGTCACGGGCGAAGGCGGCGATCCGGTCGGGCCGGTCGAAGCGATACCGGAAGCCGTCGGTGAGGATGTACTCCATCTTCATTTCCCACTCGGGCGTGAGCTGGGAGAAGTGGGTCGTGGCCAGATCGACCCAAGCGGGGTCGTCGAAATGGCCGGCCATGGCGCAGGTCCCGACCGGGAACGGTACGAGGGATTTCAGCGGCGGTACGGGGCCGGGCGCCGCGGGCTGGGCCGAGGCGAAGCGGTCGCAGGCGACAAGGGCCAGCGGCGTCGCGAGAAGGGCGCGCCGATTAAGTCCCGGGACGTCGGGAATGCTCAGGACGCCCGTCGACGCAGACCCATTTCGTCGAAGGCGGCGGTTTCGCGCTTGCCGGCGGCGATGATGGCGTTGAGGCGGGTCGTCTCGGCGACGTGTTCGAACTTCTTCAGTTCCTCGAAGGCGCCGGTGAGGGCGTCACGAGCGCCTTCCTCCTCGGCGTCGAGGGTGACCAGATCGGCTTCGGCCACGCCCTTGCGCGCCTTCCAGCCGTTCACATAGGCGCCCAGCAGCATCGAGGCCTCGGCGTCGGCGCGGGCGCGCTCGCGTTCGACCTCGATCTCGGCGTCGAGCACGGCCAGGCGCATCTCGGCGGAGGCGCGGCGGCCGGTGATCTCGGCCAGGCGTTTCTGCAGCGTCTCGACCTCATAGTTCGAGATGCGGATCAGCGAATGGGCCCATGCTGTCATTGGAACTGGCCGGTCATGCTGCGTTACTCCGAGGGATACAGGTCACTGAACCATGCCCTGGTTCAGAATTGCCTCCAGGCGAGTAAAGGAATCGGAAAGACGCGTGGCGTCGTCCTTGTCCTGGCCCAGGAAGGCCTCCAGCGCGGGGTTCAGGGCTATGGCGCGGTCGGTGATCGGGTCGGCCCCGGTGCGATAGGCGCCGATCTTGATCAACTCCTCCATCGAGGCATAGGCCGACAGGCACTGGCGGGCGCGGCGGTTCAGCTCGCGCTCGGGCGGGGTCTGGCAGCCGGGCAGGGTCCGGCTGACGGACTTCAGCACGTCGATGGCGGGGAAGCGCCCGCGCTCGGCGATCTTGCGGTCCATGACGATGTGGCCGTCGAGGATGCCTCGCACGGCGTCGGCGATCGGCTCGTCATGGTCGCCGCCGTCCACCAGCACGGTGAACAGGGCCGTGATCGGTCCCGCCGTCGTGCCGTCCGGCCTCACTGGTCCCGGTCCTGCGCGCTCCAGAAGTTTGGGCAGTTCGGTGAAGACGGTGGGGGTGTAGCCCTTGGTGGTCGGAGGCTCGCCGGCGGCCAGGCCGATCTCGCGCTGGGCCATGGCGAACCGGGTGACGGAGTCCATCAGGCACAGGACCTCCAGATCCTGATCCCGCAGATATTCGGCGATGGCCAGGGTCATATACGCCGACTGACGCCGCTTCAGCGCCGGCTCGTCCGACGTCGCGACCACGACGATGGCGCGGCGCAGGCCCTCTTCGCCCAGGGTCTCTTCGATGAACTCGCGGACCTCGCGGCCCCGTTCACCGATCAGACCGACGACGACGGCGTCGCAGGTGGCCTGTTTGGCCAGCATGGACAGAAGCACCGACTTGCCGACGCCGGACCCGGCGAAGATGCCCAGACGCTGGCCCCGGCAGGTGGTGGTGAAGACGTCCATCGAACGGACGCCCAGATCCAGCCGCTCTCCGACCCGGCCGCGCGAATGGGCCGGAGGGGGCGAGGCTCGCAGCGGATAGGGCACGGGACCCTGTGGCAGCGGGCCCTTGCCGTCGATGGGATTGCCGAAGGCGTCGATGATGCGACCCAGCCAGGCCGTCGTCGGCCGAACGCTGGCCTGCTGGCCGATGATCCGGATGTCGGCGCCGGGGGCCACGCCTTCGACCGGGCCGAAGGGCATCAACAGCGCCTTGGAATCGCGAAAGCCGACGACCTCGGCCGGCAGGGCGGTCGTGCCGCGCCGCCCGATCTCGGCCCGGGCCCCGACGGCCAGACGGCTCATGCCGCCGCGCGCCTCGATCAGCAGGCCGGACACGCCCGCGACCTTGCCCGTCACGACCAGCGGATCGATCACTTCGACGGCGGCGACGAGATTGCGCAAACGGACACCCTGGAGACAGAGGTTAACGAATGCGGGATCGTGGTTAACCGGGGATGAAGAGCGCCTTCAGGAGGCGGAAACTGCTGCGCTCTCCGGTCGATAGTTTTTGAAGTCTGCGGCCGCCGCAGGGTTCAGCGAGAGCGCCGCCGCCTTGTCGGCTTCGCCGGCCGAGGCCTGTCCCAGCGCGATCCGGGCCAGTCCCCGGCCGTAAAGCGAGGCGGCTTGCTCGGGCGCCTTTGCAAGCGCCGCATCATAAATAGCCAGGGCTCCGCCCGGATCGCCACGCTGGAGCAGAAGCCGGGCCTTACTGTCCATGATGCCCGCCGCGCCGTCGGAGGCGGCGACGGCGGCGTCGCAGTCCCTGACCGCCTCGTCCAGAAGGAAGCCGCCCTTGGCAGCGGTCCAGCAAAGGGTGTTCAAGATACCCGCATCATCCGGGTCGGCATTGCGCATGGTGGCGAAATCTTGCGCCGCCTCGTCCAGCCGCCCCATCATCGCGTACGCCTCGGCCCGCAGGATCAGGACCTGTTGGGGTCTTTCCTCGTAGAGGCCAAGAGTGCGGTCGAGAATGTCCACCGCCGCCTGCCCTCTGCCACGGGCCACCTTGATCGCCGCCTGATTGATCAGCATGCGACGGTCGGCGGGATTGGCCTCCGCCAGCGCATCCATCTCGCGTTCGGCGTCGTCTTCACGACCGGAGGCATTGAGCATGGCGACGCGGCGAAGCTTGAACTCGGTGACGTTCGGCTGGGCTGCGATCATGGCGTCGATATCACGCAGCGCACGATCGTACTGCTGCAATCCCATATAGGCCTGACTGCGCAGACCCAAGGCGAAGGAGTCGTTTGGAACCTGACGCAGCGCGCGTGACAACTCGATGACCGCGTCCTGAAACTGTCGGTTGAACATGGCCAGCAGGGCGTGCCCGTTCATCGCGATCCGTTCGGACGGATCTATGTCGGAAGCCCGGTCGAGGTCGACGGCGGCGGCTTCCCGGTCCCCTGTCCAGAACCGGTAGACGCCACGATTGGCCAGGGCGATGCTGCTGTCGGGCTCGAGGGCGACGGCCTTGTCGGCCGCCGCGACGGCCCCGGCGTTGTCCCCGGCCTGCGACAGGGCGACGGCCCGGTCGAGCCAAGCGGACGCGGTGGTCGGTTCGTCCGCCGTCCAGGCGGTCCGATCGGCGTCGCTGGGCCTGTAGGCTTCCGGCACGAACACCCGGGGAGGATCGCGCGGGCGGGCCTGATCCACTGTCCGGTCCCGGGCGGCGTCAGCGGCGCTGATTTCGTTAGTGAGGGTGCGGATGTCGGTCGTGATCGTGATCGTGTCGCCTTCAAGCCGGGATGTGCGTCGCACGCTGCCCCCGCCTTCCGCACGGTCGGTCATGCCGCCGGACAGTCTGAACCCTTGCCCATCGGCGGGAAGCTTCAGGGTGGCGACCTGCCGTGACGCCATTGGGTGGGCGATGGCCACCGGCGTTTCCTTGAATGGACCAGCCGTCCGTTCTTGAGGCATGGCGAAGAAGAATGAGCCGCCGGGCGGGACCAGACCCGTCGCCGCCCAGTCCAGTTTGAGCGTACCGGTCATGCTCAGGGTCAAGGTGTTCAGCTCGGCGTCGTAGGCCGAGCCGACCTCCGTGATAACGAGGTCCGGGATTTGGCCCGACCAGATCGCGCGAAGAATCTGCTCCCTTTGACCGGCCGAGGCGATACCCAGCTGGGGCCCCGCGACGGCCGCGGCGTCACGGCGAATAATTTGGGAGGCGGACACAGCGGCGGGTGCGTAAATTCCTGCGGATGCGTCCACGGCGATGAGCACTTCCGAGCCGGGTTCCTTGAGGGGCTGCACCACCAGGCGCTCAAGACCTTCGCCGCGCGTGGTCAGCGGCAAGGCCCAGTGAAAGGGAGGCACGGCGACATCTTCCAGGCGCCGATCCCCCGTCCGGGTCCCGTCAAGCCAGTAGGGGCGGCCATCGATCTCCGCCCGGACCAGGACATGATCGAACGCGCCGACCATCGGCAGGGACTGGTTCATGCCATCGCCGACCTGGGTGCTGACGGCGGCGGGGACTGCCTTGATGCCGAGGCCGTCGAGCAGAGCCAGAAGCAGGGCTGTCTTCGCCTTGCAGTCGCCGAACCGGCGCCGCCACGTGTCGTCTGCCGAAGCTGGCGTCAGGGCGCCTTCGCCCATCATCAGGGCGACGTAGCGAATCTGATCCTGCACCAGCCGCAGGGCCGCGGCGGTGCGCATGGCGGGGTCGTCCGACAAGGCCCGGATCCGTTCGATCTCCACCTGCAGAGCCGAGTCCGGCTCAAGGGTGCGCGCCCGGTCGTAGAGCGGGGTCAGCAGGGCGCTGATCTGTGACCAGTCAGCATAGTCCGTGAATTCGATGCGACGGACCTTGCGGAAGCGCACGGGTACGTCCTCCGGGATCAGAATGGGCTGAAGGTCGGCCATTTCGACTTCGACGCTGGAGTCCCGTCCCTGACGCCGCACGGGGAGCGGGGTCCAGTCGTCGACCGCGCGCAGGCGAACGGGTCGGTCTCCGGTCCAGGAGGCGCGGAAATGCACCCTGTCGGCGGCCATGGGGAGATTGAAGTCGACCGCCTGCCCGGCATGGCCGGCGATCACGGGATCGCGCGACACGACCGTATAGGCCGTGTCGATCACGTCGCCGACGCGAAGGCCGGCCGGCTGGAGCACTGCGGTCAGCCGACCGTCCAGCATCGCGCGCTCCAGATTTTCCTCGCGTCTAAGGGTTTCGAACGCCTGATCGGCCAGGACGTCGATGATCCGTCCATCGCGGACGATGTTGACGTGGTGAACGACGACGTCCTGACTGTCCGGGCTCCACACCAGCGTCACGGTTCCGATATAGGCCAGGGCCTGAGGAGTCTGGGCCGCAAGGCGGTACCGGACATAGGACGACTCTTCATCGCCGTCGGCGTGAATCTGGTGATCGAACAACAGCGCGCGCAGGCCGGCTTCGGACGGAGCCGCGACATCTTCGGGGGAAGCGGCGGTCATCACCCAGGCCGGAGGCGGACCCTTGCTGATCGCATCGCCAGCCATCGCGGGCAGGGCGACGAACCCTGCTGAGATCGTCGCGAGCATCGCCGTCAGCCAAGACAATACGCTCGCGCGTCGTTGGAAAATCATGAAGTGCCCCCACCTGCCGGACAGCATCGACCGGCAAGTTCCTGCTTACAACTCCGGATGGCGAGGGCAAGGCCCGTCAGACGACGGAACCGCCGATTGGGAGAGGCGCTAACGACGCGGTTAGAAATCGTCGCTGGCAGCTCTTTGTCTACAGGCGGCAAGGCTTATCTGATATCGACCAGACCCGGATTGCGGAGACCGACCGATGACTGAATACGACGCCAGCAATCGCGCCACCAAGGGCCGCGGCAAGGTCTATGACTCGATCATCGACACCATCGGCGACACGCCTCTGGTCGGCCTGCCGCGCCTGTCGGCCGAATATCAGCCGAAGGCACGGGTGCTGGCCAAGCTGGAATTCTTCAATCCGATCGCATCGGTGAAGGACCGGATCGGGGTGGCCATGGTCGAGGCGCTGGAAGCGGCCGGCAAGATCACCGCCGACACGGTCCTGATCGAACCGACCAGCGGCAACACCGGCATCGCCCTGGCCTTCGTCGCCGCCGCCAAGGGGTACAAGCTGATCCTGGTCATGCCCGAAAGCATGTCGATCGAGCGGCGCAAGATGCTGGCCCTGCTGGGCGCCCAGCTGGAGCTGACCCCGGCCGAGAAGGGGATGAAGGGGGCGATCGCCCGCGCCGCCGAGCTGCTGGAGACCACGCCGAACGCGGTCAGCCCGTCCCAGTTCGACAACCTGGCCAATCCGGCCATCCACAAGGCCACCACGGCCGAGGAGATCTGGAACGACACCGCCGGCGCGGTCGACATCGTCGTGGCCGGCGTGGGCACCGGCGGCACCATCACCGGCGTCGGTCAGGCCCTGAAGGCGCGCAAGGCCTCCATTCAAATGGTCGCGGTCGAACCGACGGCCTCTCCGGTCCTGTCGGGCGGCGCCCCCGGCCCGCACAAGATCCAGGGCATCGGCGCGGGCTTCGTGCCGTCCATCGTCGACCTGTCGGTGATCGACAGCGTCGAACAGGTGTCCAACGACGACAGTTTCGAGATGGCCCGCAAGGTGGCGCGGGTCGAAGGTATTCCCGTCGGCATCAGCTCCGGCGCCGCCCTGACGGCCGCCTTCCGGCTGGCGTCGCTGGACGAGAACGCGGGCAAGACCATCGTGGTGATCATTCCGTCCTTCGCCGAGCGCTATCTGTCGACGGCGCTGTTCGAGGGGCTTTGATCGCGGATTCGTCTCCGGACGGTTGGCGCTGGGACCTTGCCGGGCGATCGGTCCGGATCACGGAGGTTTCCCATGCGCCATCTTCTCGCCTGTCTCGCCCTGTTGTCGGCGGCGCCCGCCGCGGCCCAGACCGCGACTGACGATCTGGCCGCGCTGTCGGACGAGTTCGACGGGGCGGTGCTGACGGGCTGGACCCGGTTCGACGAGGCCTTCGGCTGGCCGGACAAGATCAAGGCGATGGATCTGGGCCAGACGACGCCCGGCGCCCTGCATATCGAGCCCCATTATTCGGCCTGGGTCCGGGACCTCAACGCCCCCTTCCTGTACCGCGAGGTCAGGGGTGATTTCGACGTGCGGGCCCGGGTGAAGGTTCACGGCGCGGACGGCGATATCGCCGGTCACACATGGTCGCTGGGCGGGCTGCTGGCGCGGATGCCGAACGGCGCCAGCGCGGCGAACTGGCGGCCCCGGGCGGAGAACTAGCAGTTCATCACCACCGGCGTCGGCCATGCCCGCGGCGAGCAGATGACCGAGACCAAGGCGACCTTCAACAGTTCGTCGTCGCTGAAGCTGAGGCCGTTCCCGACAGGCTGGGTCGAGTTGAGGCTGGTGCGGGTCGGAATGGTGGTGATCGCCCTGGCGCGGCCCGACGGGCAGGCGAACTGGCGGGTGCGCGACCGCTTCTACCGGATGGAGGGCGGGCCGGGGATGCAGGTCGGTCTGGTCGCCTATGCCGGCAGTGACGATGTCCCGCCCGCGCCCGACAATCCCGAGGTCGAGAACCGCACGGTCAACCGTGACGCTCGCGTGGACATGCAGATGGAGGTGGACTGGATCCGCTTTTCGCGGCCCCGGATAGCGAACGCGCCCGATTGGTACGGCCAGGTCAGCGCCAATCCGCTGGCCGATGCAACCTTGGGCGAGGCGCAGATCCTGGCGCTGGTCGGGGATTGAGGCGGCGTCCACGGCTGGTTAACCGGGCCGGCCCTAGTGTCGGCGTGACATGTCCGAGTCCGCCCCCGCCCTGTCGCCTGCCGGTCCCGCGCCCCGTTCGGCCCATGGCCTGCGTGCGCGCCACGCCCTGCTGAAGCGGCTGGCCGATGTGGTGTCGCTGCCGGCCAGCCGGATCAACGCCTTCGAACGCGCCGTCACGGGCGACCTGCTGGTCGAGATGTTGCGGCTGGCGGAGCCGCGCGAGCGAAAGCGGGTCGCGGCCCGGCTAGCTCCCCTGTCGGAACTGCCCAACAGCCTGGCGCGGATGCTGTTGCGTGACGAGCCGGAGATCGCCGGGCTGCTGATCGAACAGTGCGCCTCTCTCACCGACGCAGATCTGGTCGCCTGCGCGCGAGATGCGGGGCCGGAGCACCGGTTCCTCATGGCCAGCCGGCGTGGGCTGTCCGAGGTGGTGACCGAGACCCTGGTCGGCTTCGGCGAGGACGCCGTCATCGAGGCCATGCTGCGCAACGCCACGGCGCGTCTGTCGCAGAGCGCCGTCGAGGTCGTGGTCGGATTGAGCCGCCACAAGCCGGCTCTGTGCAATTCCCTGTTGCGGCGGAACGAACTCCGGCCGTCGGGCGCCTATGTGATGTTCTGGTGGTGCGACGCCGAGGACCGCAAGACCATCCTGCAGCGGTTCGCCGTCTCACGCGAGGTGATGCAGGAGGTCGTCGAAGACGTCTTCGCCATGGCGGCCGAGGAAGGTTGGGCCGACCCGGTCTCGCGCAAGGCCCTGCAGTTCATCGAGCGTCGCCAGCGCAATCGCGCGGCCATCGAGAAGAGTCCGTACGGCAGCCTGGAACATGCGGTCGCCGTCGCCGCGGAGGGCGGGCTGAAGCGGGAAGTCGCGTCCGAGATCGCCTATCTGGCCGGCATCAAACCTCTGACCGGGGCCAAGATTCTCGGAGACGTCGGGGGTGAGCCGCTGGCCATCCTGTGCAAGGCGACGGGGATGTCGCGCCTGGACCTGCAGAACCTGTGGCGATCGATGCGACGACCGGAGACGACGCCGGATGGCCGTCAGCATCCGGCATGGGAGCGGGTCTGCATCACGTTCGAGATGTTGGCCGTCGACCGCGCGCAGACGGTGTTGCGCTACTGGAACTGGTCCCTGTCATCGGCCCTGACACCGGCTCTGTTGAAGGCGATCCGGGAGGGCGAGAACGCGCCGCTCGATGAATATTCAGCGCCTGAACGTGCGGCGATGATGGCGCTTGCGGAAAACTTCGGGCGCTGATTTCAATCCCCGATTACAGTCAGCCGGGAGTTGGCAGAGCTCCGGTCGTCCGGGATCGGGTCCGCTGCATTGCGTTCATTGTCGAACGACAGTATCGACCGGCCCGGAACAGCTCAAACGCTGTCTGTCATTAGTGGAACACACCGGTGGATATGGCGCAGATGGACGAAAAGACCGAACTTCTTGAAATGACGGCGGACATCGTGTCGGCCTATGTCGGCAACAACAGCGTCTCGGCGACCGACCTGCCCGCCCTGATCGCCAGTATCCACGCGGCGCTGTCGCAGGTGTCGACCGGCGTTGTCGAGGCCGAACCTGAGCCCCGCGAACCTGCCGTCCCCATCCGCAAATCGATCAGCCCTGACTTCCTCGTCTGCCTGGAGGACGGCCGGAAGTTCAAGTCCCTGAAGCGTCACCTGCGCACCAAATACGACATGAGCCCGGAAGACTATCGCGCCAAATGGAACCTGCCCAAGGACTATCCCATGGTCGCCCCCAACTACGCCAAGGCCCGTTCCGACCTGGCCAAGCAAATGGGCTTGGGCCAAGGCGGTCGCAAACCGGCCCGGGCGCCGCGCGCGAAGAAGTAGGAAGACACACAGCTCATCCTCGCTTTCGCGGAGATGGTTTGAATTCAGGTCAGGCGGCGATCTGGACGCCGCGACGCATGCGCCAGAACCGGACCGTCCGCATGGCGGCGTCTCGGGTCAATTCGGTGTAAAGCTTGGCGTATCCATAGGCCTTGGCCATGGCGTCCCGGTCGTCGTTTAGAATGACAACGGCGTAGGTGAGGAACAGGGCCCGATCCAGATCGGCCGCCTTGCAGACGATGGCCAGGGCGTCGAGTTCACGGCGATCGACGATTTGCCTCGCCGTGTGGAAGTCGATTTCCGACAACTGGGCCAAGGCGATCAGGAACGAGGTGCGCGAGCCGGAACGCAGGAAGCGGGCGAGCATCTGCGGCGACAACTGGTTGGCCGCGCGCAGTTCCTCGACATAGGCGAGGCTTTGAGGGTAGTCGGCCGGCAAGGCTCCGTCGTCCGTGGCGATGCGGGTGCGGCCAGCGGCCAAGGCGCTTTCCAGCAGCACCGGATCCATGCTGGCGTTCTGTTCAAGGATCCGTTGACGCAGTCGGGCCTCGACCACGAAATACATGTCGTTGAGAAGGTCGGCTGGCAGCGCGCTGCGT